>X355_Hoffmanns_Two_toed_Sloth__coassemble_1818_pt1 | contig 140590 bp, 125 predicted proteins | sample X355_Hoffmanns_Two_toed_Sloth__metabat2_high_PE_003 | metagenome-assembled genome bin X355_Hoffmanns_Two_toed_Sloth | reverse complement strand
ATCATTTCACTGTACTGTTTTGAAAAAATGTCCTTGACATGGGGTACACTTTACAAGATATTCTACTTAAAATTTTCCGTTAAGTCAATCCTTTTATCGAACAAATATTCTAAAAATATTGCCTCTTGCATTTTCCTCTTTCTGTGTTATACTATGTTCAGAACAACTGAATGAAATGTCTTCAGGGCGGGGCGAAATTCCCCACTGGCGGTACAGTCCGCGAACCTCTCACGAGGCCGACCCGGTGAAACTCCGGGACCAACAGTATAGTCTGGATGGAAGAAGATGTGTCACGATCACGCACCTCCTTTGATGTTGACACCTGAAAGGCATTGCTTTTCAGGTGTTACTGCGAAAGGAGTGTTTTTATGTCTTCTGCTGCCAAAACCATCACAAGATCCCGCATCCCCATCCGCAAGCTGTGTATCGCCGCCATGCTGTCCGCCATCGCCTTTGTACTGATGTTCCTGGAATTTCAGATCCCCGCACTGATCCCGCCTTTTGTGAAAATGGACTTTTCCGACCTGCCCGCCCTGCTGGGCGCGTTCGCTCTGGGACCTGTTTACGGAATCGTGATCGAATTTGTGAAGAATCTGCTTCACATTCTGATCAAGGGGACCTCTTCCGCCGGCGTCGGAGAATTGTTCAACTTCATCTGCGGCGCGGTGTTCGCATTCGTGGCCGGGATCATCTACTTGTATCGAAAGCCCAAAAGCGATTCCGGTTTGACCAAGGAGGAGATCCGGCGCAAGGGCCGCTTTGCCGCCATCCTCAGTTCCTTGCTGGGCGCGCTTGCCATGGCGGTCGTATCGGTCCCCTTGAACTATTTTATCGTCTATCCCGCCTATGTGGTATGCTACGGAATGCCGCTGGATTCCATCATCGGCATGTACCATGAGATTCTGCCCAGCGCAGGCGGTCTTTTCTCCTGCCTGGTCATTTTCAATCTGCCCTTCACCTTTGTAAAAGGCATTCTGGACGCACTGATCTGCTTCTTCATCTACAAACCCCTCTCCCCCATTTTGCACAAGGGCTCCCAGCAATAAAATCCATCAAGGCCCGCGGTCTGAGGACCGCGGGCCTTTTCTCTTACCCCTGCTACCCCTGCGTTTCTCCTTCTTCCGCCCTCCCTTTCTCCGATCAATCAAAAAAGGTCAATTGGCGGTCGCCGTATCCCCGTTTGACGGCGGAAATGATCTGCCGCATCTCGTACAGCAGACCCAGCTCCTTGCATTTGGCCTGAAACCTCTTCCAAAGCCGCGCCGCGTCGGGCGAAGCGCAGGTATACCGCGTCCCATACCGCTGTTCATACCGTTGGGCCAGCTTTTTCTCCGGGAACAGCTCTTCCAGCCTGCGCAGGTAATACTCCCTCTGGCCGTCCCGCATGGTCATGCCGAAGGCGGGATAGACAAACCGCGCCCCGGCCTGCGCCGCCCTCTCCAGCACGTCCTCCACCTGCTCCCAGCGATCCTCCAGAAACGGGAGCACCGGCATCAGCAGCACGCCGGTAAAGACGCCCGCGCCGCTCAGGCGCCTGACCGCCTCCAGCCGCCGGCTCGGAGCGGGCGCGCCCGGCTCCACCTTGGCAGCCAGATCGTCGTCCGTGGTGGTCACCGTGATCTTGCACACCACCGGAGAGTGGCTCTGGATGCTCCGGAACAGGTCGATGTCCCGGACGATCCGGTCGCTTTTGGTGGCAATGGCCACGCCGAACCCGTAAGCGTCCAGCAGCTCCAACGCATGGCGGGTCAACAGCTCGGTCTCCTCAAAGGGGTTGTACGGATCGCTCATGGCGCCCATACCGGCAAAGCCGGGCTTGACCTTCCGGCGCAGCTCGTCCCGCAGGATCCGCAGTGCGTCCCGCTTCGCCCGCACCTGCTCAAAATTTTCAATGCCATAGCAATTGCTGCGGCTGTCGCAGTAGATGCACCCATGGCAGCAGCCGCGGTAGAGGTTCAGCGTGTGGTCCGTGCCGAACCATTCCGTGGATTTGCTGCGGTGCAAAATCGTTTTGGCCGAAATGTACTCCATCCCCTTCTCCTCCTCGCCTCCATTCTACCAGCCCTTGCCGAAAATTGGAACCCCTTTTCCGCAAACATTTGTTTGACTTTATCGAACGTTTGTATTATAATTCTTCTGAAAGTGAGGGCTTGGGTATGGAACGCACCATTCTGCACTGTGATCTGAATAGTTTTTACGCCTCGGTGGAGCTGCTGCGCCATCCCGAGCTGCGGAGCAGGCCGGTGGCCGTCTGCGGCGACCCGGAGAGCCGCCATGGCATCATCCTGGCCAAAAACGAACCGGCCAAGCGCTGCGGCGTAAAGACCGCCGAGACCATCCGGCAGGCCAAAGGCAAGTGCCCCGGTCTGGTGCTGCTCTCCGCCCACCGGGCGGATTATCAGAAATATTCCCGGCTGGTCAACGACCTCTACGAGCGGTACACCGACCTGGTGGAGCCATTCGGCATCGACGAAAGCTGGCTGGATGTGACCGGCTCCATGCACCTGTTCGGGGGCACGGGACAGGCCGTGGCCGACCGGCTGCGCCGGGAGGTGCGGGAAAACTTCGGCCTGACCATCTCGGTGGGCGTGTCCTTCAATAAGGTGTTTTCCAAGCTGGGCAGCGACTACAAAAAGCCGGACGCCACCACGGTCATTACCCGGGAAAATTTTCGTGACCTCGTGTGGCCTCTCCCCGTCACCGATCTTTTGTACGTGGGCCGCTCCTGCGCGGGGACGCTCGCCAAGTACGGCGTGCGCACCATCGGCCAACTGGCCGCCTTTGACCGCGCGGCGCTGACCGGCCTGCTGGGCAAGCAGGGCGAACAGCTCTGGCTGTACGCCAATGGGCTGGAGCACTCTCCCGTGGCCCCCGCCGGGACGTACGTCCCACCCAAATCGGTGGGCAACGGCGAGACCTTTCCCCATGACCTGCGGGGAGCGGACCAGCTTCGGGAGGGTCTGCGCCCCCTGGCCGACCAGGTGGCCGTCCGCCTGCGCAAGCACCATATGAAATGCACCGCCCTCCAACTGACCATCCGGGACCCCCATTTCCGGGATATCTGCCGCCAGCGCCCGCTGGACGCGCCCACCTGTACCGCGCTGGAGCTGCTTCGGTGCGCCATGGACATCCTGACCGACTGCTGGCCGTCCGACGCCCCTGTGCGCGCCATGACCCTGACCGCCCTTTCCCTGGTGGAAGAGGACCAGGCCGTGGAACAGATCGGACTGTTTGACGACGCCGCCCCCCGCCGCCGGGCCAAGCGCGAAACACTGGAGCGCACGCTGGATCAGCTTCGGAGCAAATATGGCCGGGATAAAATTTGACTTCCCCGCTTACCCGTGATATAGTAAGTCCGATTTATGATTGACGGGAGCGGGTACATACGGACAATTTAGTTTTCAGCCTCAACGCCACCGTTCCGGTGTTTCTGATGATGGTGCTGGGCTATTTTCTGCATAAGACGCCGCTGTTGGACGACAGTTTTGCCAACAAGATGAACAACTTTGTGTTCAAGGCCGCCCTGCCGGTCCAGCTCTTTAAAAACCTGGCGGAGGCGGACTTTTACGCCGTCTGGGACGGCGGGATCGTGCTGTTCTGCTTCGCAGTTTCCCTGGTGTCCATTTTTATTATGCTGGGCGTTTCCTTCCTGCTGAAGGACAAATCCCTGCGGGCGGAGTTCACCCAGGCGGGCTACCGCAGCAGCCAGGCCCTTCTGGGCGCCGCTCTGCTGGAAAACATCTACGGCACCACCGGTCCCCTGGCCCTGATCCTGATCGGCGCGGTACCCCTGTACAACGTGGCGGCGGTGATCCTGCTGACCCTGATGGTTCCGGACGGCCATCTGAATCGCAAGACGGTCGTAAAGGCGCTCAAGGGCATCGCCACCAATCCTATCATTCTGGGTATCATCGCCGGCCTGCTCTGGTCTCTGCTGGGCCTCCCCCAGCCGGTCTTCTTCCAGCGCACGGTTTCCAACTTCGCGGCCACCGCCACACCCCTGGGCCTGATCGCCCTGGGCGCCTCCATCGACCTGAAAAAGGCCGCCGGCTGCCTGAAGCCCACCCTGGTGTGCAGCACCTTCAAGCTGGTGATCTTTGTGGCCGCCTTCCTGCCCCTGGCCGTCCTGATCGGCTGCCGGGGCGAGCTTCTAGTGGCCATGCTGGTCATGCTTGGCTCCCCGACCACCGTCAGTTGCTTCAGCATGGCGCGCAGCATGGGCCATGAGGGCGTGCTCAGCTCCAGCACGGTGATGATCACCACCATCTTCAGCGCCTTCACCTTCACCGCCTGGCTGTATCTGCTGAAAAGCCTTGGATTTGTTTGAGGCAACACCGCACATTACGTCTGCGGCGCTTTGCGGAAATTTTGCGGTGTTGCCTTAAGAGACGGGTGGACCGGTTTCGGTCCACCCGTCTTTTATTTTCCCGGCCCTTCCAAACACGTCCGCAGCTTCTCCACCGCCTTTTTCTCGATGCGGGATATATAGTGCCATACTTGGCGGCGATCTCACGCTGGGTCAGCGGTTCGGCGCCGTCCAGGCCGAACCGCATGCGAACCATGTCCGCCTCCCGCTCGGTGCGGTCTTATATCTTGCAAGTCACTCATGATTTTTTCGGAGTGATCAGGCTGTCGGCTGTGCCCCATGGGCCCTGCGGGGCCCCGCCCGCCGGGAGCAGACTTCAAAAGAATGACCGGAGTTTCTCATACGGCAGCTCTTGTTCCTGATATGCATTATTTTATACCATATATAAAAATTTTCTATTAATATGTTTTATTGACATCAAAAGGAAATTTTGATATTCTGTTGCTGCAGGACAACGCGTTTCCGAGAAATAAGACAAAACTGTTATGCCGTTTCACTGCAGTGAACGGGAAGGAGGAGAGTCCGATGTGCTGAGAACAACTATCGCGCAAGAACCGCCCCCCTTGTCTATAAATTTTATGTATATGTAAAGAAATGATCATATCTATGAAAACACTTATCAAAAAAACACTATCGTTCTTTCTTTGCATTATTATGGTATTCACTTGCAGTATTCCTGCAATGGCTGCCCCCAACTCTCAAGCAGTTACAACAATCTCTGAGAGCATAGAGTTAGAATATGGAACTATGTACCTAGAAGAAAACTCAGAATATCGTATCGTGTATATTATGTTTGACTCTGGATATATTTCTTATTCAACTTGTTACAAAAATTCCCCCAATATTGCCTACACTGGCCACTATTCCTTAAACTCTTCTGAATCTTATGCCGTAGCCAACGTAAATTGCAACGATGTTGTACGTACATTATTAGATTTAGACCCTGATAAAATAATTGACTTTTCAACGCGACCGCAAACCAGAACCACTATTCTTTCCGAATCAGCAGCTCTAGAATTTGCCGCAAACTATGGACCTGGGTTTCAAACCCCGACCCCTACCGCCAAAATACTCGGCATGGTCTACTCCCAAGGTATCAGCGTATCTATATATGAAATAGTTAAAGGTATTGCTACTGCCAAGAATGTTATTAAATATTATGCCGGGGACACCCTTGTATCCCTTGCGTCTCTCATATTTGGTCTTAATTTAACAAAGATAATGAACATCGTGACCAATGTTTTTGACGGAGCAAGTGATTATGTTGCGCAAGTAAATGGAACCCTAACATATTATCATGTTGATAACGGTCGAACCAAAATAGCAACAATAGATGGGCAAACCTATTATTGGGCTGGATGGGATATGATTTACAGCGTATACTCCGGGGACAAAGGCAGTTTCGTTGAAGTATACTATAATCACAGCCATTCTGACTATAATAATTTGTCCTATTTTGCCCAAAAGGCTATTGATTCGTATAATTCGTATAACGTTTAGCCCCGGAAATATTTTGAAAACCGGCGTATGTGCGCCATACGCCGGTTTCTCCAAGTGAGGTGTTTTTATGGATCCTGTTGTTTCATTTGCGGCAAAGCGCAAAATCAAAATACTGATCGTGCTGTTTGCGGCGCTTGCTGTTCTTGCCGCAGCCTTTTTACTTCGCCGGCCTGACTTCAACCGCTTACTGGATGCGGACACCTTATATATATACCAAAATAATACGCTCATTGCGTCCGTCGATCATCCGTCGCATATGATGGACACCTATCACAGCAGTGTCGCGGTTTACCAGACCGATCCCTCCCGGCTCGGCCTTCGAAGAGCAGAAATGCCCGAATTGTACAGACTTGATTTTGCTGAAAACGGCAAATCCATAATGCAAATTAAAATATTAAGTCCCAAAACACAACAAGCCATTGACAAAATCGCGAAATCCGATGCGCAAAATGAATGGATCGAATTTAACGGTTATTATATTGTCCTGAATACACGTTTTCAGTACTTTCTGTTTGGTACACACTTTTTCGAAAATTTGTCCGGCATCTTAATGGAAAACCAGACCTGGCTTGGAAGCACTTAAGACCATATGCAAAATTGCGGTCTCGCTTCTGACCATTCCGCTGCTCATTATGAATAGTCGCTGTCTCAGGCCGTATTTACATAATGCAAATTATGTGAACACGGCCTGAGCAAATCGGGCGCTTGCCGACCGGCAGGCTCCCGCGCGGGAAATGCGGGCAGATCTGCTTTCCCGTCACTCCGGTCGTTCTGAGAACAGCATCCCCCCCGGGAGGCAAGAGCCCCTTTATATTCATCTTATCATACTCGGTCATCATGTCCAGTCTACCGGAAAGTATGGAATTTCCACCGGCGGCTTTTGTTGCGCGGTCCGTTTGATAGCCCCGCGCGGAAAAGGAATCGTCAAAGAGATAGATCTCCGGATGCCGGCAGACGGCTCTGGCGATGGACAAGCGCTGCTTCTGCCCTCCGGACAGGTTGGTCCCGCCTTGGGCGACCTGGGACCGGCCGTTGCTGCCATAGGCCACATTGGACGCCACGGTTCCCCGGAACATCACCGCCCGCTGGGGGACATAGCCCAGCTTATTGCGAAGCGCCTCCTGGGAGTAGTGCCGCACATCCACGCCGTCTACCCGAACCGCCCCCTCCGTCGCGTCATAGAAGCGGGGAACAAGGTTGAGCAGGGTGCTCTTTCCGCTGCCGGTGGAGCCGATCAAGGCCACCGTCTCCCCCCTGCCGATGGTGAAGCTCACATCCCGCAGCACATCATCCTCGGCCCCGGGATAGCGGAAGCTGACATGGTCGAATTCGATCTCCCCCCGGGCGATCAGCCCCATGCCGTCCATCGCGCCGTCTTTCATCACGGGCTCGGTGTCCAGCACCTCATTGACGCGGCGGGCGGACACGGCGGCGCGGGGCAGGATGATAAAGGTCATGGTCAGCATCATAAACGCCTGGATGATCTGCATGGCGTAGGAGGAAAAGACCAGCATATCCGTCACCAGCCCCATCCGCTCCGGGACGGTGGCCGCATCGATCAGATAGGCTCCCACCCAGTAGATGGCCAAGGTCAGGCCGGACATGACTAATGTCATGCCGGGCTTTTGGACTGCCAGCAGATTGTTGGTGAACAGGTTGATGCCGGTCAATTCCCCGTTGGCCTGCTCAAATTTCCGCTGCTGGTACGGCTCGGCATTGTAGGCACGGACGACCCGGATCCCGGTCAGATTTTCTCTTGCGATACGGTTGAGATCGTCGGTGCACTGCTGGACCTTGGTGAATTTGGAGACGACAAGGGCCAAAATAGCACCCAGGAACACCACCAGAACGGCCACCGCCGCCGCGGTCGTCATCGTCCAGGCCCAGTTTTTTGCCCGCGATCTTGACAATGGCCCACACGGCGGTGATGGGGGCCTTCACCAGGGCCTGGAGGCCCATGGCTACGAAGGTCTGGATCTGGGTGATGTCGTTGGTGGAGCGGGTAATCAGACTGGCGGTGGAGAAGCGCCCCACCTCCTCCATAGAAAAGCCCACCGTTTTATGGAACACCTTTTCCCGCAAGCGCATGGACAGCCCCGCGGCGATCTTCGCCACAAAATAGCCGACAATGAAGGCAAACAGAAGGCTGCCCAGGGCGCAGGCCAGCATGGCCCCTCCCTCGGTCAGCAGCTCTCCAAGGTCGCTCCCCGGCGTTTGGGCCAGGGTCACCACCTGGGACATGTAGTCGGGGAGCTTCAGGTCAAGCCACACCTGACCAATGATGAACGCCAGGCTGATGAGCATATAGAGCCAGTCCTTTGTGCGCAGGTGCTTGAACATACGAAGCATCAGAGCATCGCTTCCTTTCCTTTGGTCTGGAGCAAATATACCGGCCCTGTCTCAACTAAACCTCACGCCAAACTCAACTCAACCTCAAATTTTACAGCTTATTTGTTGAGGTTACGTTGAGATTGATGGTATAGTATAACTGTAAAAATACAGCGGGAGGTACCGTGATGTTTACGATTTTGGTGGCGGAGGATGATTTGGAGCTTCAGGAGCTGTTTTGTATGGTCTTGCAGGATAACGGTTATCGCGCCCTTGCTGCGAGGGACGGCGAGGAGGCGCTCTCGATCCTGGACAACACCTATGTGGACCTGCTGATCTCCGATGTGATGATGCCCAGACTGGATGGATACGAACTGACCCGGTCTCTGCGGGACGCGGGGTACCAGCTCCCGATCCTGATGATCACGGCCAAGGAGAGCTTGTCCGATAAACGGCAGGGCTTTCAATCGGGCACCGACGACTATAAAGTGTTTTCTCCGACGCACATGTCGCCGGAGAAAACGGATTTCAACTTTTTCGCGGCGTGCGCGCCGCGAACTCTACGAGGTTTTTTGACAAGCTGAAGCGGGGCGGCCGGTGATGGCCGCCCCGCGTGTTTTGTATGATCAGGTATTCTCCAAAAAGTTTTTGAGCATCTGCGCCGCCTGCGCTCTTGTGGCGCCGGCCTGGGGGCGCAGGGTCTGATCCTCATAGCCGCCGATCACGCCGGCGTTGACCGCCCAGGTCATTGCGTCCATAGCGTAACCGGAAACACTCCCGTAGTCGTTGAACTCCCGGATGGACATGCCGCCCTGGGTGGTGTCACAGTCCTTAAATTCGGCATACCGCCAAAGCATGGCGGCAAGCTGCTCCCGGGTGATGGGATCGTTTGGCCTGAACAAACCGTTTCCGTAGCCGGTCACGATACCGTTCGCCGCCGCCCAGGTGACTGCGGGGGTATACCACGCGCCGTCCGCCACGTCGGTAAAGACGCTGCCGCCTGTCACGGTGGGCTGTCCTTCCTTGTTGTAAAAGATCTGTGCAAGCTGGGCGCGGGAAAGATTGTCATTCGGCCCGAACAGGCCGCTGCCGCAGCCGCTCATCAGGCCGTTCTCAATGCAGTAGTGAACGCCGTCGTGATACCACGCCGTAGTACTGGCGTCGGTAAAGGGCCAGATGGGGCAGGCTTCATCCCTGGGGCAGTCCGCGTAGCTGGCGCTGATTTCAGCAAACGTGACGCTGACCGTGACCTTGCCGGCGGGCATGGTGAAGGTATACTTACCGTCGCCCTTGTCCTTCACGGAAATTTCTCTGCCGTTCTTGTCGGTGACAGTCAGCCCATCCAGCGTGCAGCCGTCGTCCGGGATCACGGTGATGGTCACAGTCGTTCCGCTGGCGGCATGGGTGCGGTCGGCCTTGGCCGTGCCGTGGGCTGTGTCCTCGACAGTGACGGGATAGGTCATGACGCTGGAACCGTTTCCAGAGGACGAACTGCCGGGAGACGGCTTTTTGACCGCAGTAAAGGTCACGGAGCACTCCGTCTGCTCATATTCCGTGTCTCCCGCTTTCACGACCTTGACCGTAATCTCTCCGGTTCCAGTGACTGTGACCGTTCCGTTCTGGTCGATCTCGGCCGGGCCGCTGACCACGGACCAGGTGATCCAGCCGGTACCCGAACCGCCCTCCGCCGCCAGGGTAAAGCTGTCGCCGGACTCAATTTTCTCGGGCACGCCGGTGATGGTCAGCGCCGTTTGAGTTCCCCGCTTGACGGTCAAATTGTTCGTCGTGCAGGTCTGGCCGCCATAGGTGATGGTCACGGGCCTGCCGTTGTTTCCGGTCACGGTGAGGGCCGCGCCGTTGGCGGGATCGGTGGTCAGCCTGGTTAAATCAGAAATGGTTTCTTCGGAACCGTCGTTGTATTTCACCTTGACCGTCAGGCCGGTCAGATCCAGCGTTTCTCCCGTGGTATAAGTCAGCTTAGTGGGCTGGGTGATCACCTCGATGCCGCTGACCGCCTTGGCGGGTGTTGTGATAGGCGTTCCCGCGCTGACCGCCGCCGCATAGTTTCCGCTGGCCGCGACCTTTGCGAAGAAATAATAGGTGGTATTCTCGGTCAGTCCAGTAAAGACGGTGCTTGTCTGCCAGCCGTCAGCCGGTGCGGTATTCTCCGTGCTCATGGCATAGGTGACCGCGCCGCCCGTGCCGCTGGGGGCAATGACCGCTGTGTTCAGCGTCACCTGCGTGGGGCGGCTGTCTGCTGTGCCGGTAACGGTGATGGTACGCGAAATGACCGTATCAACTACCTTAAATTCCGGTTTCCGCTGTGTGCCGCTGTACCCATCCTCTGTTTGCCACGGATTTGTTTGTCCTACTGTGTACCAGAATCGCACGGTCTTGCCGTCGGATTCGCCGCTTGCCAGTTCATGCGAGCCATTTGTATTTGCATAGTCGGTGATATATGGCGTGGCGGAAATGGTCACATCACAGTACCATGTTCCCTTGGTTTCATCCCAGGTCACGTCTCCCAACGTATAGCTGTTCGCTTTCAGAAGATACTCCGTTTTATTGTGATTTGAGCCTTCCGTAGTACACTGAACGCTCACGGAAATGGCGGTTCCATTCGACGAACTATCCGACAACTGGGCATACGTCGGCGGCTGTGGCTTAGACATAACGGTTACGGTCTTTGCAATCGTATCGGCATCCGCCGCGATGATATCATAGGTATTTTTGTAGGCGTCCGTTTGGACAGCGCCCCCAACAGGCGCCACTACCTTCATATCGGTTCCAAGCGAAATCGTGCCAGTGGTGGCTACCACACCCGGAACACCCTTGCTTCCTGCAATAGCGGTCAGCATACCGCCGTCGATTTGTACCTTATTTGCCCGCAAACCCGGTGCACCTTCTCCGCCATTTGCAGTAATGGTACCGCTTTTCATAACAATACCCCAAACCGTATCGCTTTCAAGGCAGGTTCCGATTCCCGGCATATTGGCGCAGGTACTGGTTGCAGTTAAGGTTCCGGTACTGTTCGCAATCCAAAGATAAGAATTGGTATTATTCAGTGCGAGCACTGGAGCGTTGCCGCCGGTCGTAGCAAGCGTATTATTTCCTTCCAGCATCAAATACAACCAACTGCCCGGATTAAGTGTAATGCATCCTCCGGTATTGTTTGACAACGATACATTGTCCAGCGTTACATAATGCCAGCCGCTGCTATTTATAATAATATGGGTTCCCGCTTCTGCCGTACCGGAAAGTGTAATATTTTTGGCACTTGTGGCGGAGCGAATTGTAATGGTTTTATAGTAATAGTTCCAATAGTAGTCCGCACTGCTATAACTGCCATACGGCTCCTGCGCGCCCACGCCGCCGGTAATGGTAAGTCCAAAAATCTGGATTGGAGTTTCCTTTGTAGCTGTCCATGTGCTCTTTTCCACATGGATGGTGTAACCGGACTTAAAACTATAGTCAGATAAAGTCGTCTTGTTCGTTGTGTTCAGTTGATAGTCGCCCACGGCCATGTCACCGCAGTAAAGCCGATACCCATCGTCACCGTCAAACGAAATGCTGAATTCATTTGCAATCTTGGCTTTCACTTCTTCGATCGTCGTGGTGGGAGCAAGCGTCAGCGTTGCGCTCTGCCCGCTGGGAGATTTCACATATATTGTCAAATTCGTTTCTTCCGCCCACGCTGTAACGGGCAACAGGCTCAGGCACAGGGTCAGAGCGATAATGATGCTGAATATTCGTTTCTTCATTTGCTCCCTCCTAAATCAGATGCAGGCGCTCGGCGGCGGCCTTGGCCTCGGTGCGGCTGCTGACGTTCAGCTTGCCAAACAGCCTGCGGATATGGGTCTTTAGGGTGTTTTCCGAGATGTTCAAAATCTCTCGGATCTCCTCGTTGGTCTTGTTGCGGCAGATCAGGCGCAGGACCTCCAGCTCCTTTTTCGTCAGCGTCTGCACTGCGGCCGAACCGCCGGGAACCAGATAGTCGGGATACCGGGCGGCATAGCTTTGTACCGCCTTTTGGATACGATCCAGATATTGCCGCCGCTCCCTGTTCTCCGGCTCCGGCCAGTCCCGCAGCAGCGGCAGCAGGGCCGCGCCCTCGTGGGCGAGCACGGTGACATAGCCGTATGGCTCCGCCAGCTCCAGCGCGGCGGCGAGCTGCTCCCGCCAGTCCGCCTCCTCCATGCGGTACCGGCAGACCGCCAGCAGGAGCAGCGTTTCGATCTGATCCAGCGTCCGGTCGTACCGGGTAAAGTAGTCCAGCAGGCGGCCCAGCAGGGCCAGGGCGGTCAGGTAGTCCCGCCGCTGGAGATAGCACCGCGCCTTGGTCAGATAGCGGTAGCGCTCCATAATAAAAAAGTCGTTTTCGTCCGGGGCCTGCTCCACAAGCCATTTGTGGGCGTACTCCCCGTTCCCAAGCAGGTCAAACCGGCACAGGAGCGCGTCGATATTGGGCAGAAGCTGCTTTTGCCCCAACTCCGCCATGCGCCCCCGGAAGGCGGAAATGTCCGAAACGGCCTGTTCCCGCTCTCCCTTGTCACACTGGCATTTGGCGGTCAGCGCCGCCAGCACGAACTCCAGCTCCGGCGCGCCCCGCCGCTGGACGTCCATGCGCCGGGAGGCCAGGGTCAGGAAGGCGTCGCTGATGTCCTCGCCCTTCTCATAGCGGCTCTCGGCCAGGGCAACGTCGGCCAGCCCCACTCCCAGACGGCCCAGAACGGCCTCTACCGGCGTGCGGATGGTGTTGTAGAGCAGTTTGTCTTTCGGCACCCACGCAGAAAAATCCTTGCCGCCCCGCAGAACGCTGGGCAGGTTGCTGGTAACGGAGAACTCCGGCAGACGGATATTTCCTGCTCCAAGCTGACCGGCGGCCAGCAGAAGGATGTCCTTAAGGTTCACGCTCCCCCGGTGGGGCAGGGCGATGTCCAGGTAGTGTCCCAGCCCCCGGACCTCCCGGTAGTTAGGGGAACGGCGATTGAGACTGTCGGCACAGGCTTTCAGGGCGTTGTACCACTTCTCCGACTCGTCCACGTCAAAGGTCAGAGAACACAGGATGCTCATACCGGACATCAGTTCCGGGGAGGAAAGGATTTCCTGCTCCGGTAGGCTGCGGTAGTATTTCCGAAGCTGGTAATAAACGCCGTGGCCGGGATGAAACCTGGCGTGTTCGGTCAGTAGCTCCGATACCTTGGCGTGGTTTTCGTCCTCAGCGTAGCATTCCAAAGCGGCGGGCAGGTTGCCGGTAAGCTGATAGTACATCCCAGCGTTAGAGCGCAGGGCGCTTCGCTCCTGCCGGCTCCATGTGGTTTCCGCCTTGTGACGGAGGTAGGCCCGGAAGGGCGCGTAACGGATGGTGTAGGCTTCACCGTCCCGATCCAGAAAGCTGCTGATCTGCAGCAGATGGTTCAGCGTCTGTTCCGTCTGGCTGTCCCCGGTCAGGACGCGGGCCAGCTCCACGGTGAAGCTGTCAAAAAAGGAGACTGACAGCAGCAGACGGCGAATCTTGCTGTCCCAGTAGCTGAAAAGCTGCTGGTCAAAGTAGGCGAACATCTGGCTGTAGCCGCTGTTGACCGTCTCGGTGGTCAGCGGCTTTCCCTCCGCCAGACGCAGGCAGATGATCTTCACCGCCACGGGGAAACCCCGGCTCTCCCGGTGCAGGCGCAGCACATCCTCTTGGGACAAGTCCAGGCCCATGTCTGCGGCAAGGCTTGCCACATCCTCGGTTCCCAGGCGGAACGCCGTATCATGGATCACGGTCAGCAGACCGGCCAGTTGAAATGGGAACAGCCAATCGGGCAAGGGCGCACGGCTGAGCAGCACCACATGACCGCCCTCTGCGGTTCCGCGCAACAAGGCGGTCAGCCGCTCCCGGCGCTCCGGCTGGTCCGCCAGCACATGACAGTCGTCCAGGATCACCAGCCCGGTCGCGTCCCGCTCCGCCTTGTCCAGCGCATCGTCGTCCCACAGGCTGGCGTAGGTGTGGCGGCGGCCGCGGAAATGCCGGCGCACCGCCGTGGTCTTGCCCCAACCGGTTTGGGCCGTGACGTAGAGGAATTTATAGTTTGCCAGTCCCTCTTTCAAGGCACAGGATAACGCATAAGGCTCTACTACTTTTTTATCCTTTGCGGCCATCGCTTCGCCTCCTTTATCCGATAAAGCAGAAGGGATTCCATTTCCCCTCGGGAAATGGAATCAGGGTATACCCTGATTCCAAGGTCTTTCATACGTATAAAAATTGTAGCACAGATCCGGGATTTGTAAATCGCCCCAAAGGGTGATTTACAAGCGGGCCTGAAAATCGAAAACCCGGTATTTGCAATAGTTTTGGGATTCTGTTCAAGGGGGAATGTTTCCAGATTTGCGCGAGACTTTTTTGTCCGGAGGGCCTGTCCCCGGGCGGCTTGGGATCGCCGGTGGTTTTACAATACAAAAACCGCCGGGTGTCCAAAACACCCGGCGGCGCGCTGTCCATTTGGTTTTATTTTTCTTCCGCCTGGGGCAAAGCGTCATATATCTTTTGATACGCTCCCCAAAAACGGACAGGCTTTTGCTGCAGCTTCGAAATCGAGCGCCAAGCAAATTCAGCCTTCTTTATCAGAAAAGGTAATGGCTACCCCCAATATTCCCACCGCAATGCCGAACACGCAGGGAATCATCGGGTACTCTCCGGGAAGAAATCCGGACAAAACCACGCCGGTTACCCCGAGCAAAATGCCAAACAAAATCAGGGCAAGGCCCTTTAGCTGCTTTCTCATCAGTGTTCTGTCCTTTCGCATAAAGGTCAAAGCGGCAAAGGCTCCTTTTGTTGTACGGAGCCTTTGCTGCTTTGGTAAGAGGAAGTCGCCGCAAAGCGCGGATCAACCCTTGAAGATCGGAGACCAGGCACTCCTGTCGTAATCCCGTCCCTCCCAGGGGTTGAAGGCGCAGTTGAATACGGACGCCTTATACGGAGACGCCTGATACCGCGTCACCTCGGGACTGTCGTGCAGATAGCGGGGCTTCCATGGATTCACGCTGAAAGGAGCGGTGCCGGGGGCCAGATCCGGGGTGTCGCGCATGGCGGCCCCTTCCACGGTGGCGTCGAACCTGGCGTACACACCGGACAGGTTGTGGATGGGGTTGTCAAAGGCAAACAGCACCGGGGCGGCGGGCACGGAGATCCCCGCCAGGGACACCTTGGTCTCCGCTCCCACCTTGTCCAGCAGCGCGGGCAGGGTCTGATTGGTCAGGGCGTCGCCCGAGATGAACACAAAGTCGCCGGTCAACGCGGCATCGTACGCGGCGCCCAACTCCCCGCTCTCAGGCAGGGGCAGCACGGTCAGGTCGCTGCATTCCTTCAGACCGGTTTCCAGGTTGGGCAGCTCGCCGATAATGGCCACCTTTTTGCCGCCCAGCTCATTTTGGAACGCCGGCGGGGCGTTCAGCCGCTCCAGGTGGGCCGCAGAATTGTAAAAAGCGTTCAAGGCCGCCACGCCGATGGAGGCGCGCACCAGGCTGTTCCACTTCAGAACATTGGCGACTTCCCGCAGGGGCTGCCCGATCACGGCCTGACTCAGGGCGTTCCGGTCAACGTCGGTGTCGCCCAGGGTGCGCGCCACGCCGATGTTGCCGTTGGCCCGGACGGTGATCCAGAGTCTGCCCACCACACAGCCTTCCACTAAGATACCGGAGGGGATCCCGATATAAAGCTCGTCGTACAAATTCCACATGATTTGATTCCTCCCTTCCATTCAACGCAGGTAGAGCATGGGGCGCTTCAGTTCCTTCGACTTCTCCAGCAGCTCCTCCGCCTCGCCGTAGTAGATAATGGAACCCTGGCAGTGCTTGACACAGGAGGGCTTGTCGTCAAAGCCGCTGGCGATACGCTCGGCGCACATGGTGCACAGGGTGGTAGGAAACGGAACATTGTCCACCTGGACATGTCCGTCGGGCCGGGTGTAGATCTGCTCGATCACCTTGATGCCCCAGGTGTCGGCGTCATAGCCGTTTTCCTGCTTGCACGCCACGGTGCAGGCAAAGCAGCCGGTACAGTATTCCATGTCAAATAAAAGACCTTTTCTTGCCATGTTTTTCCTCCTCCTTCTTAACGGGTGCAGACCCAGTCGGTCTCATCGTTGGGATGGGGATCATCGGAGGGGTCGATCTTGCGCAGGCGGCACAGGGTGGTCTTGTACGCGCCGCCGCCGTAGCCCGACTCGCTCTGGGTATCCACCGGGGTCAGGATGTTGCAGTTAATATCCCAGGCGCCGTAGAAGTTGGGCGCGGTGCCCTGGGTCTCGGGCAGCCACCAGCCGTGGGGCACGCTGACGGTGCCGGGGTGCATGGAGGGGTTCTCCTTGACCTTGCGCTTGATGCGGCCGCGGTCGTTTTCCACCCAGACCCACTCGCCGTTGTCAATGCCCAACTGCTTCATGACGCTGGGATGGACCTCCACCAGGGGGTAGGGATCGCACACCCGCAGCCAGGGGATGTTGCGGTGCTCGGAGTGGAAGAACACAGGAGACCGGCGGCCCGTGACCATGACCAGCGGGTACTTTTCAAACAGCTCGGGGGTGCGCACCTCGCTCTCCGGCGGCTCCACATAGAAGGGCAGCGGGTGGATCCCATATTCCTCATGCAGCGTGGAGTACAGCTCGACCTTGCCGGTGGGCGTGCGGAAGCCGGGCTTGCCGTCAGGGCGCAGATAGCCCTTCTCATAGCGGCGGTAGGGTACGGAAGCGGGCCACTGCTCCTGCGTGGGATACTTCCAGCCGCCCTCGGCCGCCAGGGAATCCCAATTGTAACCGGAGGGGGCAATGCGCTCGTTGACGAAGTCCTTGAAGGTGGGATACTTCTCCCGCAGGATGGGGTTAAAGCGCTTGGACAGCTCGAAATTGATCTCCCAGTCGCTCTTACACTCGCCTACCTCGGCGGCAGGCTGGATCAACTGCAGGGGCTGATACCAGGCGCGGAAGCTCTCCTTCTCCGCGAACGTGGCGGCGGGCAGGATCAGATCGGCGCAGGCCATGGTGGTGGGGTTGTGGAACAGGTCCACCACCACGTTGAACTCCATATTCATCAGCGCCTTATAGTGCTTGCGCATATCGGCGGCCTGGCCGCCGAACAGGTTGGAGGTCTGGATCCAGGCGGACTTGATGGGATAGGGGTTGCCGTCGATCATCTGCTGGACGGCCATGTCGGGCTGGCCCCAGGAGCGCATGTTGGCCAGATACTTGTAGCGGTCCGCGCCGATGCGCTTTTCGTTGATGCGGTCCAGAATGTCGTCGCCGTAGACGTCCTTCAACTGCTGGGTGGAGTACGGGTACTGGGTGATGTCCCAGGCGTTGCGGGCGATGACATTGCCGCCGGGTACGTCAATGTTGCCGGTGATGGCATACAGGGCGATGATGGCGTTGGACACCGAAGTGGCCTCGGGCACCTGGTCGATGGGCAGGCCCCAGTGGACGGCGGAGGGGCTGTTGGTGGCATAGGCCTTGGTGGCCTCGTAGATGGCCTCCTCGGGGATCCAGGTGATCTTGGAGACCTTCTCCAGGGTATAGCCCTTCACCGCCTCCTTCAACTGGTCAAAGCCGTAGGTCCACTTCTCCACAAATTCATGGTCATACCAGTCGTTCTCAATGATCAGGTTCAGCATACCCAGGGCCAGCGCGCCGTCGGTGCCCGGGCGGATCTGCAGATAGTGCTCGGCGCGGGAGGCAAAGAAGGTCCAGCGGGGATCAATGACGATCAGCTTGGTGCCCCGGCGCATGCAGTCCACGATCCAGTGGCCCTGGAAGGCGTCGGGACAGCCGGAGGCCGGGTTCTGCGCCCAGATAACGATGTACTTGGGCAGCTCATAGCGGGGGTCGTCAAACCGCTTTTCAAAAAACTGGGAGCAGTCCGCCACCGAGAAGTCGCCCATCGTGGCCACCTGCGAGCAAAGACGGGGGGTATAGCAGGACTGACCGGCCAGGCCAAGCTGCGTCCAGTTCGGGCTTCCGTAAGAGTAGCACAGGAAGGAGATGGGGCCGCCGATATCGCGGCCGGTGCCCTGGATAAAGATGACCGACTCGGGACCGTACTCTTCCTTCAGCTTGGTCCACTTCTCCTCGATCATATCATATGCCTCGTCCCAGGTAATGCGCTCAAACTGGCCGCTGCCCCGGGGGCCGACGCGCTTCATGGGATAGAGGATGCGGTCGGGGTGGTTGATGTATTGGGTGCAGGCCAGCAGGCGGGGGCAGCCGCGGCCATGGTTCCAGGGATGGTCATAGTCGCCTTCCACGCGAACCACTTTTTCGTCCTTTACATAGAGCTTGACGCCGCAGCCGCCGTGGCAGCCCGGCCCGGGAGACCACGCGGTGGTCGTTACGACGCGGTCGAAATCATACTTGCTCATGTCGCTCCTCCTTAATTTACTGCTTAGAAATTCTGTTGAACTATCCTTGCATTTATCCTATCTCGCTTTCCTCCAAAACGGAAACAATTCGTATTCCCTGCCATACAACCAAAAAGTTGTGATGATTTCACAAAACTCTCTTGCGCACCGGCCCGGGTTTTTATATAATGTTCCACGCCGCGAAGCAAGCCGCCTTGTGCTTGTTCCGCGATATGCCATCAAATGAGGTGTTACCATGTTTGGAAACAGCGTGCGCTGCTTTCTCCTCACGGCGGAAACATTAAATTTTTCCGAGACCGCCCGGCGGCTCGGCATTTCCCAGCAGGCGGTCAGCAAAGCCGTTTCCCGTCTGGAGGAAAAGCTGCAGCTTCCCCTGTTTTCCCGTAATCGCCATACATTGCAGCTTACCCCCTTTGGGGCGTCCTGCTATACGCTGCTGAAAGGGACCCAAAGCTACCTCCGGAAAAACCTGGACGACTTGCGCGCGCAGACGCTTCACTCTCCCCGCACGCTTTTCGTCGGATATCAGAATTATGTGGAGGTCACAGATCTGCTGGCTTCCGGCATTCAGCAGATTCGGGAGGCGAACGACAACCTGAACGTCTTTTGTGAGCGGTACTCCCCCGCCGGGCTGATGGACGGGCTTCTCTCCTACAAGCTGGATATCGCTCTGCTTTGCCGACGCTTTCTGCCCAAAAATTTACGGCTTCGGACCCTTTCTCTGGCCCAGCTTCCCCTGCTGCTCCTGTTTTCCTCCACATTTTCCCTGACCGGGCACGACCTGCCGTCCCTGCGCAAGGCCCCCTTTATCATCGACCGCTTGGAAAATGAGAGCACATCTGCCCTGGAGGCGCGGGCGCAGAGGGAGGCCGCCCTTGTCGGACTGGAACCGGAACGGATCGTGGTGACTCCCAACCGCGATTCCGCCTATGCCGCCGCGGAAATGGGGCTTGGCGTGATCCTGTGCACCAGTGTCAGCCGCTTCGTCTCCCTTCCCGATGTCAAGGTGTGCGACACGGGCGTTTTCGACCACCTTGTCTGCTGCTGGCACTCCCAACTGTCCGGTCCGCTGTCGGAGGAGTTTGCCCAGATCCTCCTGCATGCGGCCTCCACCCTTTATTCGGGGGGGGGGGGGACAGTGACCCCGTCCCGCGCATAAATTTTAACCCGCCTGCCCCTTGATCACGCCCGCCCTTTTCCGTCCGAGCGGAAAAACCAGGCCCTGCCCACCGCTGTCTTCCCGTCCGCACGGGAAGATGCGGAGAGCGGGGCCTGATTTTTTGCTTTCCAACCGGTCTGCGCGGAGTCACAACTTTTTGTTTGTGACCAAGTGCCACATTCTTGTTTTTCATTCTCAACCTTCTGTAATATAATACGCTTGTTGAAACTATCCGAAAGAAAAACCGTGTGCACAAAAATGATTGGGAGGAATCACAATGAACTGCAAAAAATGTCTGACTCGCATCCTCAGCGCGGCCCTGGCACTGTGTCTGCTGTTCACCCTTCTGACTGCCTGCAGCAGCGACTCCGGCAACGGTGACAGCAATTCCAACGGCAACGACAACTCCAACAGCAGCTCCGGCCAGACCTACAAGCTGTCCATGACCATCCATGACCCCGCCACCTCCGCCAAAACGCTGAAGTATGAAGAGCTTGCGGAAAAGACCCGCGAGGCTACCGACGGCAAGGTGGACATCACCGTGTACCCCGGCGGCACCCTGGTGGCCTCCACCGACGTGGCCGACGGAATCGCCGCGGGCACCGCCGACATGGGCTGGCTGTTTACCACGTTCTTCCCCGGCCAGTTCCCTCTGACGGAGGTCGTCACTCTGCCCATGATGTTTGAAGATCATGAGCTTGCCACCGACGTGCTGCTGAAGCTCTACGAGCAGTCCCCCGAGCTGCAGGCCGAGCTGTCCGAGTACAAGGTCCTCAACATGTACTGCAACCCCATCAACTATTTCTATACCACAGAGCCTGTGGAGAGCATGGCGGACCTGAAGGGAATGCAGATCCGCGCCACCGCCGGCGTCGCCACCGACATGGTCACCGCCTGGGGCGGCAGCCCTATCCTGATGGGCCCCGGCGATATGTACCAATCCATTGAGAAGGGCGTGCTGAACGGCATGGTCTTCGAGTGGTCCGGCTTCAACGCCTTCCGCCTGGGCGAAGTCACCAAGTACTGCACCACCCTTCCCATCTGCTGCGGCGTGTTCATGTGCGTCATGAACAAGGATTCCTACAACAAGCTGCCCGCCGAGTATCAGCAGGTCATCGATGAGATCTGGGGCGCTCCTCAGGTCTCCCAGGAATTTGCCGATGTATTTACCGAGGACGTGCAGTTGGCCCTCTCCGTGAGTGTGAACGACGAGGGCATGACCGTGATCGATCTGTCCGACGAGGCTACCGCCGAGTTCAAGGTGGCCGCCGATGAGTACATCGATATTTGGGTCAAGAACCAGACGACCAGCTCCTTTGACGCGCAGAGCTATCTGGACCTGATGCTGTCCATCAAGGAGGAACTTGAAGGATAACCCCATCGGGCCGGACGCGGGCCGCGCCCCCCTGCGGCCTGCGTCCGCGCGGCATGCGCCGCATATGTATCTGTACAGGAAGGAGATATCTTCTGCATGAATATGACTATGATCGCGGTGATCGGCATTCTGGTCCTGCTGCTCCTGCTGTTCCTGGGAATGAACATCGGTCTGGCCATGCTGCTGACCGGGACCGTGGGCTACTGCCTGCTCACCAACTTCAGCGCGGCCATGGGCGTTTTGCGCAGCGCTCCGGCCACGCAGGCCAGCAGCTACGCCCTTTGCGTCATTCCCCTGTTCATCATGATGGGCAATTTCTGCTTTGCCTCCGGAATGAGCGACGGACTGTTTGACGTAGGCGACAAGTGGCTGTCCAAGATGCCCGGCGGCCTGGCCTGCGCCACCGTCGCCGCCTGCGCCGGCTTCGGCGCCATCTGCGGCTCCACCACCGCCACCGCCGCCACCATGGGCGTCGTCGCCATCCCCACCATGCGCAAGTACGGCTACGCCGACTCGCTGTCCACCGGCTCGGTCTCCGTGGGCGGCACGCTGGGCATTATGATCCCGCCCTCCACCCCCTTCATCATTTACGGCATCATGGGCGAGCAGTCCATCGGCCGCCTGTTCGCCGCGGGCGTCCTGCCCGGCATCCTGACCGCGCTTCTCTGCATGGCGGTCATCGTCATTCAGGTCATCCGCAATCCCGAGCTGGCTCCCAGCACCGCCCGCAAGATCACCTGGATGGAGCGCCTGCGCTCCCTGAAGGGCCTGTTCTGGGTCGCGATCCTCTTCATCATCGTGCTGGGCGGCATGTTCACCGGCTTCTTCACCATCAATGAGGCCGCCGCCTTCGGCGCGTTCGGAGGTCTGGTCATCATGGCCATCCGCCGCCGTCTTACCTGGAAATCCTTTATGGCCGTCATGAAGGACACCGTGAAGACCACCGCCATGTCCTATGTGATCCTGATCGGCGCCGACGTATTCGGTAAATTCCTCGCCATCTCTCAGCTTCCCATGAATCTGGCCAATTTCATCGACGGCCTCCATGTCTCGCGCTATCTGATCCTGGCCGTGGTCGTCCTGATCTACGCCGTGATGGGCTGCTTTATGGATGCCCTGCCCATGATCACCCTGACCGTCCCCATCTTCCTGCCCATTATGACCAGCCTGGGCTTCGACCCCATCTGGTTCGGCGTGATCTGCGTCCTGGTCATGCAGCTTGGCCTCATCACTCCTCCCGTCGGCCTCAACTGCTACGTGATCGCGGGCGTCGCCAAGGACGTGCCCTTAAGTAAAATTTTCAAGGGTTCCCTTCCCTTCGTCCCGGTCATCCTGTTGGCAGTAATCCTTGTGACGGCGTTCCCGGCCATTGCCACGTGGCTGCCGAACATGCTTTACGGTTAAGGAGGGCTGCAGCATGATCAAAAAAATCGACAAAGCAGTTTACCGCGTGACCGGCGTGGTCAGCATAGCCAGCTACGTGGGCTTCCTCGCCGTAATGTCCATTATCGTGGTGGACGTGTGTCTGCGCAAGATCATGGATTCCGGCGTGACCGGCGCCTACGAGCTGGTGGAGCGCATCCTGATGTTCGCGGTGTTCGCCTCCTTTGCCTACACCCAGTCTCTCCAGGGCCATGTGCATGTGACCATGTTTGTCTCCAAGTTTCCCACGCGGATCCGCTTCATCGCCCTGGGCGTGACCGGCCTGCTGTCCTCCGCCGCCGCATTTTTCCTGTCCTACGCCGCGGTGATCCAGGCAAACGACGCGTTCCGGAAATCCACCATGACCGGCGTGCTGCACATCCCCCTGTTCCCCTTCTACTGGATCGAAGTGGTGTGCATGGCCGCGTTTGGCCTCGCCCTTCTCTGGGATGTGTTCAAGGACTTCGCCGCCATCAAAAATAAAGAGATCGCGGAAGAGATCCAGGCAAATTGGATCTGAGGCAGCGCCGCAAACGGAATTGTGCGGTGTTGCCCTAAGAAAAAGGAGAATGCTATGTCTGCCCTGACGATTCGGGCGCTTACGCGGGAAGATATCCCGGTTTTCGCCGCTTTGATCTCCGCGTCTTTCGCGCCTGTTTCCGCCTTGTACGGGCTTGCGCAGGATACGAGCCTGATCCCGCTGACCGCCCGTCTGGAAGAGGGACTCGAGGCGGAGGAACAGCAGCAGTTCGGCGCCTGGGAAGGCGGCGAGCCCCAGGGCTATTTTGCCGTGGAGGCCAGGGCCGACGCGATCTTTGAAATCAACCGGCTGTGCATACGCCCCCAGGCGCAGGGAAATGGCTACGGCCGGCAATTGCTGGACCACGCCATCGCGGAGATCCGCCGGAACGGCGGCAGGGCGGCGGTGTGTGCCGTTATCGGAGAAGACACGCCCGTTCTGCATTGGCTTACGCGCAACGGCTTTTTTGAGGAGGCCGTGGGCTGCTTACCCGGCACGTCCTGTTCCGTATGTATTCTTCAGCGGAACCTGAACGCCGCGCCGGGAGCGGCCCCGGACTCAGGACGTCCCGGCTGATTTCACGAAAGCGCCGGCAACGCGCCCCAAAAACTTCACGCGCCATGGCACGCTCTTCCTCACGTGGTCATGGCGCGTGAAGTTTTTTCCTTGCCCGCCCGGTCCTCAAGGCGCAATTTCCCGCTTGACCCCGCCTGTCGAATATATTAAAATAATGTCTGCTGGGCAAGCTCCTTGCGGCTTATCCGGCAGACATTCACTGCAAGCGCGTAATTCGATGGGGGATGGGGAGAAGTATGATCAATGAAACCAGGATTCTCTGTTTTCTTACGCTGTCAGAGACGCACAGCTTTACCGAAACGGCCAAGCTGCTCTATATGACGCAGCAGGGCGTCAGCAATCATATTGCCAACCTTGAGAACGAGATGGGAGTTTCTCTCTTTACCCGCCTCCACCATTCCGTGGAGCTGACGGAGGAGGGAAAGCGCTGTTATGACGTCTTTTTCCCATTTTTTCAACAATATAAGGCGCTCCTGCGGGAGTTTCAGGAAAGGAAAAGTCAGCAGACCCACCACCTTCGCGTGGGGATCCAGCATTGGCTCAATTTTGGCGCGGCGCCCATCGCGGCGCTGCAGGTCCTGCGCGCCGACATTCCTGATTTTGAGCTGACCCGTGAGTGCCATTCCCCCGGCGCCCTGGTCCGAAAGCTGCTGGCCGGCACCCTGGACATGATCCTGATCTGCGGACGCTTTAAGCCCAAGAACGCCAAGCTCCGCTCCATCGAGCTGACGCGCTCTCCCATGGTACTGCTGGTGTCCAAAAGCAACCCCGGCAATGTGCCGGGCGCCACCTGCCGGTCCTTTCCCAACGAGCTGTACCTCATCGACGCCTTTGAAAACGAGGAACCGGCGGCCAGCCTCCTGCGCGCCTACTGTGAGCTGCGGGGCTACGGCATATCGCCGAAGAAGATCCAGGTGCTTCCCAACCGGGATTCCGTTTTCACCGCGGTCGAGCTGAACCAGGGCGTAACGTTCGGAAACTCCATGGCCCAGATTTTGAGCAGCGGCGCCATTCAGTCCTACCCTACCAACAGCCTGGAGCCCCTGCTCTGCGTCTGGCACGCCGGGAAAAAGGAGAATCTTTCCAAGCTGTACGCCCAACTGCTTCAGCAGGAGTACCGGGAAACCGCCCCTCTGTGAGGCATCCCAAGCGTTCCGCAGCAGGTTTCCTGGATCGGCGGAAGCGATCGAAAGGAAAGGCCCGTCACAGGTCGAGCGTCGAACTCAGCCTGCAGCGGGCCTTTCTCTGTTTCCGGCGGCGCCGACTCCGGGCCAAATCATGATCGCCGTTCTCGTCTGTCGGATACATAAGGAATGATAGTGATCTGAATGAAGCGGGGGGACAAGCCCATGATCGAAACGCGACTGCTCCATTATTTCCTGACGGTGGCCCGTGAGCGAAATATCACCAACGCGGCCAAGGCCCTGCATATCACCCAGCCTACTCTGAGCCGCCAGATGGCGCTTTTGGAGAATGAGATCGGCGCAAAGCTGTTCGTCAGGGACAGCCGCCCGCTTTCCCTGACGGACGAGGGCCTTCTGCTTCGGCGCAGAGCCGAGGAGATCCTGGAACTGCTCAAAAAGACTGAAGCAGAGGTGTCCTCCCGGGAGGAACAGGTGGAGGGAACCATATCCATCGGCTGCGGCGAACTGGCTTCGGTCAAACTGCTGACGGAATCGATCGCGGACTTTTCCCGGCGGCATCCCCGGGTGGTTTTTGACGTCTACACGGCCACCGCGGATCAGGTCAAGCGCCGCATGGACGACGGTCTGACCGATATCGGCCTGATGCTGGAGCCGGCGGATATGGAGCACTTTGAGTACATCCGCATGCCCGTCCGGGAACGCTGGGCCGCTGTGATGCCCGCCGGTGTGCCGCTGGCCCAGCGGGAATATGTGACCGCGCAAGACCTGGCCGGCATCCCGGTCATCCTGCCCAGCCGCCAAAAGGTGCATGACGAGGTAGCCAGTTGGTTTGGAAGCTGCTATGAGAAGCTGCTGGTCATAGGCGTCAGCAACCTCAGCACCAACGCCGCTCTGATGGTCCGGGCCGGCCTGGGCTACGCCCTCATTATCGAGGGAGCACTGCCCTTCCTGGAGCAGTCGGAGGTCCGCATGGTGCCGCTCTACCCCGAGTTAACGGCTACCTCGGTCATGGCCTGGAAGCGCGGACAGCCGTTCCCCACCGCGACCGATCGGTTTCTGCAATACGTTAAACGCTTTTGGGGCACACCGGCAGATCAAGCGGTTCCGGGGAATCGCGAATCCTGACCGTCCAAATATTTATACGCTTCTTACAGAAACGTCATCCCGTTTCCCCCGCCCAGTTGATCGGGGATGATCCCGATCTTGTGCATCACGGGCAGCAGGGCCTGGAAGACTAATACCAGGAACAGGGTGTAGATGGGCAGAGAAATCAGGTTTTTGACTGCGCTGGAGGTCATATAGTACAAATAGCCCTTGCTATATAAAATGGCGCTCCACAATGACCCCAGGAAGACATTCTGCAGATTGGTCAGCAGCTTGGCAAGAAAGATCTTGACCACGGTGATTTTTGTGCGGTAGAAGAACAGGGCGTAAGTCAGGCAGCCCAGCATGGTAGTCAGCATATAGCCGGGAAAATAGGGATACCCCCCGGAGCTCAGCAGAAAGCTCAAGGTATCCTCCGCGGCGCCAAACACCAGCGCGCCGACCGGGCCATAAACCAGAGCGCACAGGGCGCGGGCGATAAAGCTGAAGCTGACTGTGAGCACATCCGTCACTGGAATGGAAAAATGGGACAGCACAATGCAAGCGGCCACCATCAGGGCCGCGAAAGCCATGCCGCGGACGCTGTGGAAAGACTTCAGCGATTCCCGCCAGTAGGCCGCGGAAAAGGGCGTTTGAAACAGGGGCATCAAAAAACCTCCTTTGCGGCAGCGGACGGGATCTCCAACATCCGGCAGGCCGCCTCGACCACATGGCCGGACATGACGGTGCTGGTCACAGCCCCCACACCGCCGGGCACGGGGGTGATCGCCGCTACAATGGGCTCCACCTGCTCAAAATCCACATCACCGCAGATCTTCCCTTCCGGGGTGATATTGATACCCACATCAATCATGATCTGCCCTTCCCGTACATGATCGGCCCGGATGAGCCGGCGGCAGCCCGCGGCGGAGATGATGATATCCGCCTCCCGGCAAAACCGCTTGGTATCCTCCGGGTCGGTTTGAATATGACACACTGAGACGGTGGCTTCCTCATTCATCAGCAGCAGGGCGGTGGGCAGACCCACCGCAGCGCTCTTGCCGATCATAGCCACCTTTTTCCCCTTGAGCGGAATGCCGTAGTAGTGCAGGATCTCCATACACGCCGTGGCCGTACAGGGGGCAAAGCCGATGTTGGCCCGGGTCAGCAGTCCTCCCATGGACACAGCGGTCATGGCGTCGATATCCTTTTCCGGGCGCAGGGCGTTGGCGATCCTTTCTGTGTCCAGGTGGGCGGGAAGGGGCCGAAAGAGGAGACAGCCGTGGACGGTTTCGTCGCCGTTGACGGCGTGAAGGATGTCGACAAGGGCGTCCTCGGCCACATTCTCGGGCAGTGAAATGTGTTTCACCGTGATCCCGAGGCTTTCGGCGCGTTTGGTAGCGCCCCGCTCATAAGACAGGTCATCCTCCCGCCGGCCCACCCGCACGATGGCCAGACCGGGGGTGACGCCATATTGGTTGAGCTGTCTGATCTGAACGGAGAGCTTCTCCATCCGAGCGGCGGCCACCGGGCCGCCTTTCAGCAATCTTGCCATATGGTCGTCCTCCCTAAATCAGCCGGTCATGCACGGCTTCATAGCAGGCATCGGCCCGTTCAATGCCTTTGTAGAGAAGAAATCCCGCTCTGGCATTCAACTGCTCCGCACAGTCACGGTCCCGCATAGACTTGGTATTGATCAGCACATTCAGACTGGCGGCGCTCAATGCTCCCCGCACACAGGCGGCGGCACATCCGGCGTCGCTGATGGCCAACTCGGATCCGATCTGCGCAAAGCGCTCGATCACGTCCAGCGCCTGTACGCACAGTTCCATGATCTGCAGAGGCACCATGGCAGCGTCACGCAGGGCCCGCTCCATAACGGCGGCCTTTTCCGTACGCTGTTCCTCGGTTTCGATGGGAAGGCCATAGGCCCGGGCCAGCGGCGCAAACGCTTCCGCGTCCTGCTCCACCAGCGTCAACAGATGCCGCTGCAGCCGGTCGGCCCGCTCCTTCAGGGCAAGGACCTCCCGCTCCGCATGGGCGTATTTCGTTTTGCCCACGGTCAGGCTGCCTACCATGTTTCCCAGCGCCACGCCAATGGCACCGACCAAAGCCGCCGCGCCCCCGCCGCCCGGCGTGGGGGACTTTGAGGCCAACGCGCTCACAAAGCCGGCACAGGTTTTTTCCGTCAAATTCTCGCTCATAACCGTCACTCCCCGCAAAATCAAAACAGGCCGGAGATCACGCCGTTCTCATCCACGTCGATCTTCTCAGCGGAAGGGACCTTTGGCAGACCGGGCATGGTCATGATATCGCCGGTCAGGGCCACGATGAAGCCGGCGCCGGCGCAGACCTTCAGATCACGCACCGTGATGGTAAAGCCCGAGGGTGCTCCCAGCTTGGCGGCGTCATCCGAGAAGGAATACTGAGTTTTCGCCATGCAGATCGGCAGGTTTCCAAAGCCCAGCTCTTCAAATTGTCCGGCCTGCTTCACCGCATTTCCGGCCAGTTGGACCCCGTCGGCACGGTACACACGCTTACAGATGTTCTCCAGCTTTTCCACAATGGGAAGATCCAGCTCATACGTGTACCGGAACCGGTTGGGCTGTTCGCACAGGCGGACGACCTCCTCGGCCAGCGCCCTGCCGCCTTTGCCGCCCTTGGCCCACACCTCGGACAGGGTCACATTGACGCCCAGCTCACGGCACTTGTCCTCGACCAGCTTTAACTCGGCGGCGGTATCCGTGGGAAAGGCGTTAACAGCCACGACACAGGGCAGGCCATATACGTTTTTCACGTTGTCCACATGCCGCAGCAGATTGGGAAGCCCCCTTTCCAGCGCCTCCAGATTTTCACTGTTCAGGTCGGCCCTGGCCACGCCGCCGTGATACTTCAGCGCGCGGACGGTGGCCACGATGACCACCGCGGAGGGGTGCAGCCCCGCCGCGCGGCACTTGATATCCAGAAACTTCTCCGCCCCCAGGTCGGCGGCAAAGCCCGCCTCGGTAATGGCGTAGTCCCCCAGCTTCAGCGCCATGCGGGTGGCCGTGATGGAGTTGCATCCGTGGGCGATGTTGGCAAAGGGACCTCCGTGAATGAACGCGGGCGTGCCTTCCAGGGTCTGGACCAGGTTGGGCTTCAAGGCGTCCTTCAGCAGCGCCGCCATAGCGCCATGTGCCTTCAGATCGGCGGCCGTAACAGGCTTTCCCTCATAGGTATAGGCTACGATAATGCGCGCCAGGCGCTCTTTCAGGTCGGGGATACCGTCGGACAAGCACAGGATCGCCATGACCTCGGAGGCAACGGTGATCTCAAAGCCGTCCTCGCGGGGCACCCCCTGCATCCGTCCCCCCAAGCCATCTACAATATGGCGCAGTTGGCGGTCGTTCATGTCCACGGCGCGCTTCCAGGTGATCTGCTTGGGGTCGATACCCAAAGCATTGCCCTGCTGGATGTGGTTGTCCAGCAGCGCGGCCAGCAGGTTGTTCGCCGCGCCGATGGCATGGAAGTCGCCGGTAAAGTGCAGGTTGATGTCCTCCATGGGCACCACCTGGGCATGCCCGCCGCCCGCGGCTCCGCCCTTGACGCCGAATACAGGGCCCAGAGAAGGCTCACGCAGAGCGACCACGGACTTTTTCCCAATGGCGCGCAAGCTGTCAGCCAAACCTACGGAAGTGGTAGTCTTCCCCTCACCCGCCGGGGTCGGGGTAATCGCGGTCACCAGGATCAGCTTGCCATCCGGCTCCGACCGCAAATCGTTCAGCAGTCTTTGATCGACCTTTGCCTTGAAGTTTCCGTACTGCTCCAGGTATTCCTCCCCAATGCCCGCCTCGGCCGCGATCTCACGGATGTGGCGCATGGGTGTTTCCCGGGCGATCTCAATATCTGTTTTATATTCCATGTTGGTACACCTCACATGATTTCCCCGCAGTTTTGAGTTTAATATACAGGACCGCCCCGAATATAGTCAATACATCCAGATGGCGCTGTTTTCACCGCACAAGATGAAGTCCTCAAAATATGAGAGCGATCTTGCAGCTTTCTTTCGCGTCCTGCGAAAAAAGCCTAAGCCTCTGTCATATTGCTATTTTCGGAGCGGCCCTGATTTCCTTTCGTCTATGTGTCTCCGCCCGCTTAATTTTCAAGCCCGGTGGGCGGAACGTCCTGATAGGTCTCGACCAGTTCATGGTCGAAACTTCCGTCTTCCCGCTTGACGACCTTCATAACATAAACGTCCTTGGTCGCGGCGGGAGAATTTTCAAAGAAGGTATGACCCTCGGGGCCGGTGAAGTCGGCGGCAAAAATGGCGTCGATCAGCTTATCGGGAGACGTATCGCCGTCCAGTGATTCGATGGCGGCATTCAGAAGGTAAACCGCCTGAGAGCAGGAGCCTGCGGCGACAAAGCGCGGCTCTTCCCCGTACTTCTCCACCCAGGCGTTCAGAAGCTCCTCGCTTTCCGGGGTGTTTACATCCTTTGCGTACATCATGGCGGCATAGGTTCCCACCATAGCATCAGCTACTTCAGGCGCGTTCTCGGACAGGGCGTCCGCGATAAAGTAGTCGGTAAAGCCGCCGTGCATGGTGGCGAGGATCGGCATTCTTTTATAAAGCCCCAGATCATACCAGCCCTTCCAAATCTGCATGGCATCGCTGCCCGAATTCCAGGCCACCAGGGCGTCCGCATCCTCCAGCGCGATCAGATAGGGCGCGACGTCTCCGCATGGCATCGGCATCCACTGCTGGGAAAGGACCTTGCCGCCCAGCGCGGTAAAGGTCTCCACGAAGGGGTCGATGAAGGACCGGCCGCCCGCGTTATCCATGCTGATCGTATGGACCGTTCGGTAGCCCAGCACGTTATAGGCGTAGTCGGCCATCACACTGGGCATCTGCGGCGTACCGCCGTTGGCGCCGACCACCCAGTCGTTCCCCATCAGCAGGCCGGTGGGGGTGGGGTTGTAAAAAATCAGCGGTATTCCCACCGTTTTTATGTACTCCGCCACAGCGGCCTTTTGACCCACCTGGGTCGGCCCCAATATGGCCACGACTCCGTCGTTCTCCACCATCTTTCTCGCCACATCCACGGCCACCGACGATTGATTTTGAGCGTCGCCGATGATGATCTCCACGGGATGACCGGCGATCTGACCGCCCAGCGATTCCACAGCGAATTCGACCGCCCGTTTGTATTCCTCTCCGGTCATGGCTTCCACGCCGGTCAAATCGACAATGTGACCGATCTTGATCGGCTCGCCGGCAGGTATATCGGAGATATCAGGGGCCCCCTCCGCCCCGGAGTCTGCCGGAGCGGAGGTTCCTGGGTCAGAGGGCTTGTTGTCGTCAGCAGAATCGGCACTATTACATCCACTAAGCAGAGCAAACAGCAGGGTCAGCGCAAGCGCGAGCGCGAGAAATCTCTTGGATTTCATTTCTTTCTCTCCTTCTCAATTTATTTTCAGACGTTTCCCAATCTTCATGAGAGCTGCGCGGCAGTCCTGGCCGGTTTATGTCAGCGTCTGTTGTCCGGTTTGTAGGGCGCGTTCCGGACGACGGCCCGGATCATAATTTGACGTTTGCCCTCCGCGCCGTATTTTACGAGCAGCTCCGTGCCCTCTGCGGCGTAGGCGATATCGAGCTGAGTGATGGAAATAAACTTCTTGGTCCGCGGAGAGTAGCCGCGATTCGTCGCGAACCCGGCCAATTGATAGTCCTTCGTCAGCACGGGAAGCGCAAACGCAAAGCTCGTTTCCGAGGTTTTCGTCGGCATCGCGGGCAGGTCGATGGAGTCCGGCTCGTCGTCAAAGAGGGACGCGTAAATTTTCAGCACATCCTCGCTGTTCCACACCAGCATGACGCTCTTCTTTTTCGGATGCTCCAGTTCCTCCAGAAGGGCCTGCCTGGCGGGAAAGTCCCGTTCGAAGTCGATGGCATTGATCCAGCCGAACTCAATGGGAGAGTGGAAAAGCACATCCTCGGTGGCGGGGTCGGCGTGGAAGGTGGCGGGAATATAGTCCAGCCAGCAGGTGGGGAAATACGCCTCCAGATGGTTGAAGGGCATGGTGCGGTGGCCCATCTGCTGCAGGCCCAGGGGTTTTCCCGCCTCCACGATAGCGTTCCAGATGATGGAGCCGTCGGCCACATCGCCGTGGACCTCATAGCCCAGCTCTCCCGACATGCCGCCCCGGTAGATCCGGACCGGCCGCCCGGCAATGGCGGAATAGCGGAACCAAGTGAAGCGGATATCCGACAGGTCCTCACCGGTGGCCTTTTCCAGAACCTCCCGGGAAATGGGACCCTGCACGTGATATTCAAAATCCTGATAGGTAATGTCTGTGACGGTCACGTCGAGACCGTCGGTCTTGATCACGTCGTTGACCGCGACCGGTTGACCGCCGGTGACCAAGACCTCGTCCTCCGCCAGACGGAAGGCCAGGGCGTCGACGATGATCTTGCCGTCCTCACGCACGAAAATCACATGTTTGCCCTTGCCCACGGGGAACTTGTTGAATTTCATGATGGTGGACCTCTTCAGGCACTCAATGACGTCCGGACCCTTGATGTGCATTTTTCTCAGGTAGGTCCAGTCGCCGATGTATCCGCTTTGGGTAATGGCCAGAGCCTCTTCCTTCCAGCCCGTGAATTCCCAGGCGTTGTACATGCCGTGCATGGGCGACAGGTGGGGCATCGGTCCGGTGCTCTGCAGCCCCTCAGGCAGCGCCTGGGCCTGGGCGGCGGGACTGAGGGCCACCTCGCTGTCCGCAAGCCAGCTCTTATCCTCCGCCATGGCCGCGCGCCAGGCTTCCGCATAGCGTACTGCGTCAATTTTTTCTGTAATTTTCATAAAAATACCTCCTGTTTTCTCCGGTTTTTTATTTTTTATTTGTTTTCACGCATTCAATATAGCTTCTTTCCCTACCGCTTGTCTAATTCCTGTTTCAAATCAGTTGATCCACTTTCTTGCAAGTAAAAACGCGGCGCCGGTTCAGGCGCCGCGTTTTTATCAAGTGTTTCCGATTTTCTATCATAAACATCATTCGGTATCGTCGCAGAAGAGGAGGTTGTTGGTCTCCTCCGGGAAAAGGAAGAAGGGAAGAAAGGCGCTTCCGGTAAAAAGCCGGTCCTGGTGCTTCTCAATGTAGGCCAGCAGCGGGGCAAGCCGCTTTTCATCCCGCCTTTTGTAGATCATATAGATATCCCGGGTCCCGGCCTCCTCCGCCAAGGGAAGCACCACCCTCCCCGCCACGGCGGGGAGAAATCGAATGATAAAGGAAGAGATCAGACTGCATTGATCAATGCTGTCCTTGACATACAGATATTCCTTGAAGGGCGCGCCGCTCACCCGGGAAGGCTCCGCGCCGGCCAGCTTCAAGACCTGCTCAAACCACGGCGTATAGCCCGATGCGTTGGACACTAAAAAGATGTTCAGCTTTGCCAAGTCCGAGAGAAAGATGCTCTGCCGGGCAGCGTATTCAGAGGAAGAGGGCAGCGAAACCATGATCCGCTCTTGAAACAGCCGCACAGTGACAAGCTCATCGGACCGCTCCGCCTGATCGGTAAAAATCACGTCCAACGAGCCGTCCGCTAATCTCTCGCTGAGCTGTTTGCCCTCGTGAATCCGGCACGTGAAGGAGCTTTCTTTCACCGCATTTGCCAAATTGGGCAGGACAAAGCTCTGAAAGGCATAGGCGTAGACGCCGATCCGGATGATCTGCGCCTGGCGGAGCTTTTCTTCCGCGATATTGCGTTTCGCGTCTTCCAATTCCCCGATGATCCGGCGGGCATGCTCCAACATGATATTTCCGTAGGCGTTGAGCGTCAACTGATTGCGAGAGCGTTCAAACAGTTGGCAGTCCAGTTCCGTTTCCAGCTTCTTCAGATTGTGGCTCAACGCCGCCTGAGACATAAAAAGCCTCTCCGCCGCGTCACGCATGCTGCGGCTTTCCTCGATCATAATCAGTTGTTCCAGATACCGCGTTTCCATCGTATCACCCGCTCCCTTTTCCTGTTGATGGTATCATAGCACAGAACCCGTCCCGGCGCAACCGATCCGAAACCGGGACGCCGCTGGCCAGGCAAGGATAAAACGAACCAGCGAAATGCTTTTCAGGCATGAAGTTTGCATAGAAAACAGGTATTCGACATAAATAAGGTCAAGTTTTATAATAGGCGTATCGGAAGGAAATCTTTCGATACGCCTATTATAAAAGCAAGAGTAGATCGACGATTCAGAAAGGAGATCTGATCATGGCGGACTTTCAGAATATCTTCCCCCGGGGCGGAGAGAACACCGCCTTTGCCCAATACTTTGCGGGCCGGAGCTATCTGAACATGCTCTCATTGGAACAGGTGGTCATCGGAAACGTGACCTTTGAGCCGGGCTGCCGCAACCACTGGCACATCCACCACGCCAAGAGCGGCGGCGGGCAGATCCTGCTGTGCACCGCCGGGAGGGGCTACTACCAGGAGTGGGGCAGGCCCGCCCGGGAACTGCGCCCCGGCGATGTGGTGAACATCCCCGCCGGGGTCAAGCACTGGCACGGCGCCGCCCCGGACAGTTGGTTTTCCCACCTGGCGGTGGAGGTCCCCGGCGAGGAGGCAAAAAACGAGTGGTGCGAGCCGGTGTCCGACGAGGACTATGGCAGGCTGAAATGAGGAGCGGAAAATGAAGGCGATCGTGATCTATTATTCCTACGGCGGAAACACCCGCCGTATCGCAGGGGAGATCGGGCAGGCTTTAGGGGCGGAGCTTGCGGAGATCCGGACCGTCCAGCCCTACACCGGCAGCTATGATGATGTGGTGGACCAGGGTCAGCGGGAGGTCAACAGCGGCTTTTTACCGGAGCTGCAGCCGCTGAACATCGACCTGAGCCGGTACGACACGGTCATTCTGGGCAGCCCGGTGTGGTGGTACACCTTCGCCCCGGCCATGAACAGCTTTCTGCACAGCGCCGACCTGTCCGGAAAAACGGTGTACCCCTTCGCCACCAACGGCGGCTGGCTGGGCCACACCTTGAAGGACTTTGCAACGGCCTGTCCCGGCGCTGACGTCAAGCAGGGGCTGAATGTCCGTTTCAACGGGGAACGGCTGCTCACCTCGAAGGAAGACATCCGAAAGTGGGTGGAGAGCATCGGAGGATAAGCTCCAAGTACCGGCCATGAAAAAAACCGGAGCATCGGCCAAATTCCGGCCTGTGCTCCGATTTTTGTTTATGCTTCGTCCGGTTTGGGCAGCTTCCGCATGGCGATCCTGGCAGCGCGGTGCTGCTCCGGGATCTCCTCCAGGGACATATTGCGGGGGACGTCCGTGGTGCCGTACCGGATGGCCGTTTCATAATACCAGCATTTGAAGTCCAACAAGTCCAGCGTCTTTTGCAGCTCCGCCATCTGGGTGCGGACGGCTTCCCGCTGGCGCGTCAGCAGTTGTAAGCGCGGCGCAACGGTCTCGTCACCCCGCATGGCCATGTCGATGTAGGTGCGGATATCCTTCAGCGGCATTCCCGTCTTTTTCATACACTCAATGGTCTGAAGCCACTCATAATCCTGTTCCCGGAACATCCGCATCCCGCCGGGTGACCGCTCCACAAAGGGCAGCAGCCCCTCTTTGTCGTAGTAGCGCAGGGTGGAGGCGGAGACCCCCAGCAGCTTCGCCATCTCTCCCACCGTATACACCATATCCAAACACCTCAAAAATTTTTTCGCAAATTCTCTTGACTTAAAGTTGGGTTTAACTTGTATCATGAACTCGTAGTTTATGAGAATCATAGCGCATGACCGCGCCCCTGTCAACAAGTCCAGACGATTTTGGCTCGGGCAAAGAATTTGGAGGGATCAAAAATGGATCGAATCAAGAAAAACTTCGGCTTCGGCTGTATGCGTCTGCCCATGAAGGGCGATTTGGTGGACACAGATGAGACGAACCGCATGGTGGACCTCTTTCTGGAGAGCGGCTTTAACTACTTTGACACGGCGCACGGCTATCTGAGCGGCAAAAGCGAGACCGCCCTGCGGGACTGCCTGACCGGCCGCTATCCCCGTGACCGTTACATTCTGACCAATAAACTGACCACATTCTTTTTCAATAGCGAGACGGAGATTCGTCCCTTCTTCCGGAGCCAGTTGGAAGCCTGCGGCGTGGACTATTTTGACTACTACCTGATGCACGCCCAGAGCGCGGACATCTTCGCCAAGTTCAAAAAGTGCCGGGCCTACGAGACCGCGCTGGCGCTCAAGGCGGAGGGGAAGCTCCGCCACCTCGGCATCTCCTTCCACGACCGGGCGGAAGTGCTGGATCAGATCCTGACCGAATATCCCCAGGTGGAGGTGGTGCAGATCCAGCTCAACTATCTGGACTGGGAGGACCCGGCGGTGCAGAGTCGCAAGTGCTATGAGGTCTGCCGCAGGCACGGCAAGCCCGTGATCGTGATGGAGCCTTGCAAAGGCGGCAACCTGACGAATCTGCCCGACGACGCCAAGGCAGTGCTGGATAGGCTGAAGGGCGGTTCGCCCGCCAGCTACGCCATCCGTTTCGCCGCGGGGCACGAGGGCGTCATGATGGTCCTCTCCGGTATGAGCGATTTGGCGCAGATGGAGGATAATCTCAGTTTTATGAAGGACTTCCGTCCTCTGGATGAACGGGAGCGGGCGGCGGTGGACCGGGTGTGCGCGCTGATGCGGGAAAAGAATATGATTGCCTGCACGGCCTGCCGCTACTGCACCGCGGGCTGTCCCATGAACATCTCCATCCCGGATCTGTTCGCCTGCTTCAATGCAAAAAGCGCGTTCCGCGACTGGAATGCGGATTACTACTACAACAACGTCCACACTGTCCGTAACGGCAAGGCGTCCGCCTGCATCAAGTGCGGGAAATGCGAGGCCGCCTGCCCGCAGCACCTGCCCATTCGGGATCTGCTGGTGAAGACGGCGGAGGAGTTTGAACGCCTGTAAGGAGAACTGTTATGGGGCACAATTTTGATTACCTGCTATTCCCGCAAGGGAGAAACTGACTGAGGCGGTTCGCCGGTTGAGTCATATTGCCGCGGAAATTCCCGTCGAAGAAACATTCCCCGAACGGTGTGAGCCTGTCCCGGCTGAAGAACATGCAAAACTGAAACAACACAGGGCAACAGGAGGATCTTTATCGTGAATAACAAAAATACAAATCAGTATATCCGCAACGTGGTTTTGTCCGCCATGTTCCTGGCGCTGGGGATCGTGCTGCCTTTCGCCACCGCCCAGATCCGGCAAATCGGCAATATGCTCTTACCCATGCACCTGCCCATCCTGCTCTGCGGTCTCATCTGCGGCTGGCAGTATGGCGCTGTGGCAGGCTTTATCTGCCCGCTGCTGCGCTTTGCCCTTTTCTCCATGCCTCCTATGCCCATGGGCATCGGTATGGCTTTCGAGCTGTGTGCTTACGGCGCCATTGCAGGGGTTCTTTACGGTCGTTCTAAATGGAAATGTCTGTTTTCTCTCTACCGCTCCCTGATCATCGCCATGATTGGCGGCCGGGTAGTCTGGGGTGCGGCACGTGTCGTTATGATGGGAGCCATGAATGTTCCCTTTGGCTGGGAGGCATTTATCTCCGGCGCTCTGCTTACGGCCTTTCCCGGTATCATTCTCCAGCTCATTCTTATCCCGGCCATTATGGTGGCTCTTGATAAAGCCAAGCTGGTGCCATTCACAAAAAACCGCTCTGTTCAGGGCGCTGTGAACGATTGACCCTGCAAAGCGCCAATGAGACGGCGCACAGCAGCAGAATGAGCCAGGAGGTACAGATGAGGGCTCGAGTATTGGGGGCGGCGGAAGTTATGCTCAGTGCCGAAGAGATTTTGGAGATCAACGGTAAACCGGCCTCGATGGATTTGATGGTATCGGGAGGACATTCAACGAAATAAAAGGGAAAATATAAAAAATATAATGCTTTGGACCGGCGCCGGCCAAAGCGGTATGGCTATCGCCCGGCGAATGGGTTATGGCATGAATCGTGGCGGGGGATAAACCCTTGCAAACGCCCAGGTCACTGTCAAGATCATGAACGGCGCCGGTTACGATATGACGGCGGCGCTACCGCCAGCTATTACTATGGGCCGTTGAAACCCCAGGCATAAAAGGAGGACAGCAAAAATGAACTATGTAACCCTGCAAAACGGCGTCAAAATGCCCATTCTGGGCTACGGCGTGTATCAGGTGACCCAGGGCGAATGCGAGCGCTGCGTGCTGGACGCGCTGAACGTGGGCTACCGCTCCATCGACACGGCCCAGAGCTACTTCAACGAGGAACAGGTGGGCAGCGCCATCCAAAAGTCCGGCGTGCCCCGGGAGGATATCTTCCTGACCACCAAGGTCTGGATCGAGCACTACGGTTATGAACCGGCGAAGGCTTCTGTATTGAAGTCTATGGAAAAGCTGCAAACCGGCTATCTGGACCTGGTTCTGCTCCACCAGCCCTTCTCCGACGCCTATGGGGCCTGGCGCGCTCTGGATGAGCTGTATGAGGCGGGCTTGATCCGGGCCATCGGCATCTCCAACTTCTATGCGGACCGCATGGTGGACTTTGCCTCCTTTAACCGGATCAAGCCCATGGTCAACCAGGTGGAGGCCCACATCTTCAACCAGCAGAAGACCGCCAAGGAGTGGATGGACAAATACGGCGTGCAGATCGAAGCCTGGGCGCCTTTTGGCAAGGGCCGTGGCGGCACCTTTAAGGATCCGGTCATTGCCGAAATCGCCGCAAAGCACGGGAAAACGCCAGCCCAGGTCATGCTGCGCTGGCACATTCAGCGGGGCGTGGTGGTCATCCCCAAGTCCACCCACAAAGAGCGCATGGAGGAGAACTTCCTTCTCGTTGACAGACGAGGAGATGCAGGCTATCGCGGCGCTGGACAAGTACGAAAGCGCCTTCTTCTCCCACCAGGACCCCGCCATGGTGGAGTGGTTTGTACGGATGGTAGAGGAGCGCAGGACCCAACACAACAGTTCCAAAGAGAAGAAACATTGGTAAAGGAAACCTGTTTTCCGTTTTGGCCCGCTTCCTCGGGCGTCTGTCTGAAACTGCCGAAAAAGCTGCCCTTTCCGACAAAGGGGCTGTGGCAGGCCGAGAAGTGTTTTCTCCGACGCACATGTCACCGGAGAAAACGAATTCCATTTGATTTCGCCGCTGCGGCGGCGAAACTACGCAGCATAAGTTCAGCAGCCGAAATCAAAGATTTCGTGCTTCACTTATCTACGAGGTTTTTTGACAAGCTGAGGCCTGGAGATGTTCTCCAGGCCTTTTCCTTCTATCTTGCAAGGGACTGCGATCATGCCATCGCAGTCCCTTGCTTTTTTGCTTATTATGATGCAGATCGACAGGGTCAGCGGTTCTTTGCTTTATACTCCTCCCCCCACTGCCACATGGCGTCCAGGACCGGCTTCAGGCTGTATCCCAGCTCGGTCAGGGTGTACTCCACCCTCGGCGGCACCTCGGCGTAGACCGTGCGGGTGAGCAGGCCGCTCTCCTCCATCTGGCGAAGCTGGGCGGTCAGTACCTTTTGCGACACGTTCCCGATCGACTTTTTCAGCTCTCCGAACCGCTTGGTCCCCGGCATCAGGTCCCGCAGGATGAGGATCTTCCACTTGTCGCTGATCAGGGTCAGCGTGGTCTCCACCGGGCAGGCGGGCAGCTCCTTCGCGGGGACCGCGGCGATCGTTTCAATATCTTCCATGGCAAAGCCTCCTTCACACTGTATTACATGGCTCGGTCCCGGTCCGGAAGACCCAAGCTGTTTTCCGCGCCCCATTTGACGATCTCATAGCAGACGGGTAGCAGGCTGTTCCCCTTTTCCGTGGGGGTGTACTCCACACGGGGCGGGATCTCGTTGAACTGGGTCCGGGAGATCAGGCCCCAGGCCTCCAGATTGCGAAGGGCCGCGGTCAGCACGCTGTTCGTGATGGACGGGATGCGTTTTTTGCATTCCCCAAACCGCAGGACCTTGGTCCTGCACACCTCCAGCATGATCTGCAGCTCCCATTTTCCCTGCAGCAGGGGGACGATCTGATCCACACGGGCTTTCTTTTCCCTATCGTCCAGAATTTCGTTGATCTCAGATAACATTTTGTCCTGCGTCATGTTTTGCGCTCCAATAGTAGTTTGATCCATACCTGGTCAGTTTTAACTGCGTACTTGATAGTTTTTAACTACCGTATTACAATTATATTGCTTTGCCCATCCGTTGTCAAGGAGGTCCGTATTTTGTATGACGTCAGCGCATATCTCCCATGAAGCCGAACCGCAGACGGTTTCCGAGCAGGAAAAAGCGTTTACGCAGTACTCCGTCCCCAGGGTGCTGCTGAAATTTATCATTCCCTCCGTCCTCAGTCAACTGACTGTGCTTATTTTCAATCTGGCGGACGCCTTTTTTGTGGGGCGTACCGGCGACACCTTTCAGATCTCCGCCATGGCGATCACCTTTCCGGTCATGATGACGATCTCCTGTGTCGGGACCATATTCGGGGTCGGCGCAAACGCCCACATGGCGGCCGAACTGGGAAAAGGCGACCGGGAACGGGCCAAAACCTTTTCCGTGTTCGCGCTGTATACGGCCAGCGCGGCGTCCGTGCTCCTGTCGCTGATCCTGCTGGGGATCAAAGAGCCGCTTTTGTACGCCATCGGCGCGGATGAAAACTCCGTCGGCTTTTGCCGGGACTACCTGTTCTGGATCTTCCATATGGCCTGTGTCCCGCTGGTGCTGTCGCAGGTATTTTCCCAACTGTTTCTGGCGGAAGGGGAATCCAGGATCTCGGCGGTCGGCGTGGCCGGTGCGGGCGTCGTCAACATCATCCTCGACCCCGTCTTTATTTTTGGCTGTGATATGGGGATCGCGGGCGCCGGCTTTGCGACCTTCCTGTCGGACTGCCTGGCGGTAGTTTACTACCTGGTGATGTACCGCAGACGCCGGAGCACCACCGTGGTCTGCTTCCGCCCCCGGTATTACCGCGCGGGAGGCGGGATCTGCACCGGCGTGCTCTCGGTGGGCGTTCCCGCCGGCCTTGTTCTGATGTGCAATAACATCTGCGACTTTGCGCGCAACTCCTTTTTTAATCTTCTGGGCGGGCAGGTAGAACTGGCCGCGTGGGGCGTGGTGCAGAAAATCGGCGTTTCCTATATGCAGCTCTGCGTCGGCATCGCCCAGGGCGTCCGTCCGGTGGTCGCCTACAACTACTCCGCCGGTCTTCGGAAGCGGGCGCGGTCCATCATCCACAGCGCCCTGGCCGTCATGACAGGCTGGGTCGCGCTCTGCGTCGGACTTTCCCTTGCCTTCCCGGCGGCGCTCGTCAGCCTGCTGATCCCCCGCGGAGACTCGATCCCTTACGCCGTTTCCTACCTGCGGACCTGGATCTTCTGCATTATCGGCGTCGGCTTTGTCGAACTGTTCAATTCCATCTTTCAGGCCATCGGAAAGTGGAAGATCTCCATGGTCAATACCATCGTCAACAAAGCGTTCCTGCTGACGCCGGTGATGGTCCTGATGGCCAAGCTCGCAGGCATCCGGGGCATCACGGTCAGCCAGCCAATCACCGAAAACCTGACGGCGCTGGCGCTGTTCTTTGTCTATTGGTTCGTCATGAAAAAAGCGGACCGGCAATCGTATCCCAAAGGTAACTATGGCACAAAATTGTGCGTACTTGTGGGAAAAATAAAGCCTTGATACAATGAATCCATGAAAAGCGCAAACCCTCAACAACCTGAATTTTAATGCTATGGAGGAATCTATCATGAACGAAGTCGTGAAATTTCTGACCGAGAACCCTGTCCAGTATTTGGCCACCGTCGGCCGGGACGGCAAGGCCAAGTGCCGCCCCTTTATGTTCAGCTTTGAGCGGGACGGCAAGCTGTGGTTCAACACCGGCAACCAGAAGAATGTCTACAAGGATATGCAGGAAAACCCCAACATTGAGGTCTGCATTTCCTCCCCCGCCTTTGCCTGGCTGCGCATCAGCGGCAGGGCCGTGTTCGTGAACGATATGGACATCAAGGCCGCCGCGCTGGAGAATCCCATCGTGAAGGGCAACTATCAGACGCCTGAGAATCCCACCTTCGAGGTGTTCTATCTGGCCGACGCCCACGCCGTGATCGCCGACTTCTCCGGAAACCCTCCCCGGGAGTTCGAGCTGTAAGCGGCAAGCTCTCATATCCGACAAAGAGGAGCGCCGTCCCCGGCAGGAAGGCTCCGGAGCGTTTCGCCTCCGGAGCCTTCCTGTTCCCGATCCGGCGGGAGCTTCCCTCCTCCCCCGCATATCTTCGCTGTATTGCGCTGAAAGGAACCGCAAACCATGATCAAAAAACTGATGGGGTCGATCCGGGAGTACAAAAAGGAATCCCTGCAGGTCCCCCTCTATGTGACCGGAGAAGCGCTGATCGAATCCCTGATCCCCTTTATTGTCGCACAGTTGGTCAACCGGATGAAGGTCGGCTGCGAATTGATCGTCATCGTCCACCGTCCGAAATTCCGACGTCATCATGGTGCTGGAGCACGGCGTGATCATCGAGCGGGGGAGCCATGAGAAGCTGCTTGCGGAAAAGGGCAAATACTATCAGCTCTACACCGGCGCGTTTGAGTTGGAATGACCGGATTTTCAGCAAGCATTCAGCTTTCCGGGTTATAATGGAACCAGTTTCCAAAAAAGGAGTTCAAAACATGCGAAAAAAACATATTTTTTCTCTGCTGCTGGCCTGCGTGCTGCTTTTGTCCGCATGCACCTCCGGGAAGGGCACTGTGGCAGAGGATCCCGATCCCGAGGAGGAAGAGAGCCAGACGCCGGTGTCCCAACTGGCCAAGATCGACATGACCCAATGGAACTATAACGCGGAAAACGACGTGTACTGGCAGACCGGCATCGTATACTGCGAGGACCCGGCGGACACGGCCTATGAAAACCTGGGCGTCTATGTGCCGGGGGCCTACATGACGGGCACGGACAATGGCGACGGCACCTATACCTGCGAGATCAATGCCTCCGGTACAGTGGGCAGCTTTACGGCGGAGACCGCGCCCATGGTCATCCCCGTGGAGACCCCGGGCTACGCGGCCATGGCGGCCCCCACGGGCTATGTCAGCGGCACGTCCGCCTATACGGACGCGGGCTTTGTCTATGTGTACGCCGGGTGCCGGGGCCGTGACGCGGGCGCGCCCGCGGGCGTGACCGACCTGAAGGCGGCCATCCGCTATGTCCGGTATACCGGCGATCTGATCCCCGGCAGCACCGACCGCATCTTCTCCTTCGGCATGAGCGGCGGCGGCGCCCAAAGCGCCCTGCTGGGCGCCACCGGCGACAGCGACCTGTACACCCCCTATCTGGAGGCCATCGGCGCGGTCAGCGGCGTCAGCGACGCGGTGGCCGGCTCCATGTGCTGGTGCCCCATCACCAACCTGGACACCGCCAGCGAGGCCTACGAATGGAATCTGGGCGTCACCCGCAGCGGCCTGAGCGAGGAGATGCAGGCCCTGTCCGACGCTATGGCCGAGCAGTTCGCCCTGTATATCAACGAGCTGGGCCTGAAGGATGAGGACGGAAATACGCTCACCCTGGTTGCCTCAGAGGAAGGCATCTATCAGGCGGACAGCTACTATGAGTATCTCAAAACGGTCATCGAGACCTCCCTGAACAACTTCCTGGCGGACACCGCCTTCCCCTACACCGCCGCAAGCGGCGGAAAGGGCGGCTTCGGCGGTCCCGACGGCGATCTGCCCGAACTGATCGACGGCATGGAAGGCGGCTTCGGCGACCTTGGCGGAAAGGGCGAGTTCGGCGGCAAAGGCGGCCTGGACGGGGAAGAAGGCTTCGGCGGCCGGGGCGATTTCGGCGGTCTTGACGGCTTGGACGGCGAGCTTCCCGCTCTGGACGGCGGCACGGACTACTACGCCATCGACGGAATCGACCGGAACGAGACCTCCGGCGGCGTCAGCCTGTCCGGGACCTACGAGACGGCCCAGGACTATATCGACGCGCTGAACGCCGAAACCACCTGGGTCGCCTACGACAGCGAGACCAACACGGCGTCCATCACCAGCATCGCCGACTTTGTCAGCGCGCTGAAGATTGCCTCCAAGGATCTGGGCGCCTTTGACGCGCTGGATGAATCCCAGGGCGAAAATATTCTGTTCGGCGACGGCGACGGCAGCGGCGACCACTTTGACGCCATCATGGCGGAGCTGCTGGCCGGCACCGACTATGAGGCCGAATTTACAGCGGACCTGGAGCGCACCGACGCCCTGGGCAATTCCGTGGAATACCGCGTCAACATGTATACGCCGCTGTATTACCTGTGCGATGCCTACGACGGGTACGGCACGGCCAATGTGGCCACCTACTGGCGGATCCGCACCGGCATCAACCAGAGCGACACCGCCCTGTCCACCGAGGTCAACCTGGCGCTGGCCCTGGAGAACTACGGCGCGGATGTGGACTTTGAAACGGTGTGGGGCCAGGGCCATGTGGAGGCGGAGCGCACCGGCGACAGCACAACGAACTTTATCGCGTGGGTCGTGGAGTGCTGCCGGTGACCCGGCTTTGCGAGACTTTTGTCCGAACGGGGGACGCAGGCTTTCTCCATGATAACGCGAGAAAGCCTGCCCCCCTGAACCCATGATCGGAAAAAACAGGCTTTTTGACAGGCTGAAGGAGCGCGGAGAGAGTTCAACTCTCCGCGCTCCTTCTCTTTCCTGCGGCACGATCGGCTCAGCGGTTCTTCGCTTGATATTCCTCGCCCCAGTTCCACATGGCGTCCAGGACCGGCTTCAGGCTGTATCCCAGCTCGGTCAGGGTGTACTCCACCCTCGGCGGCACCTCGGCATAGACGGTGCGGGTCAGCAGGCCGCTGGCCTCCATTTCCCGCAGTTGGGCGGTCAGTACCTTTTGACTGACTGTTCCGATCGATTTTTTCAGTTCTCCAAACCGTTTTGTGCCGGGAAGCAGGTCCCGCAGGACCAGCACCTTCCACTTATCACTGATCAGCGTCAACGTGGTCTCCACCGGGCAGGCGGGCAGTTCCTTCGCCGCAATCGCCATACAGATCACCTCCGGTCTTATATTGTTTCTGTTTGGGATGTATAGTCAAATTTTACGGTATACCCCAGAGGTATGTCAAGCGTCTGCTGCTCAACCGTTCTGATTTTTAAAAAATTTTTTGGCGGCGGGAGATTGCCGCAAAGCCCTGAAATCACCCATTGGTTTCCTTCCGGTAACCGCTCAAATGTTACCAAAAGGTCACTATAATACAAAATTGTGCGTACTTTTCAAGCGTTTTTTCCTGGTGTATGATTCAGACACAAGGACAGGGAACACCCCCGACCGAGCAAACTTCAGGAGGTATTCCTCATGAGCATCTTTGAGAAACTGTCCCACAAATCCAACCATACCGTCAAGGAGGAAACGACCATGACTACCAACATTGAGAAAGCCCTGTCCCTCATCAACACCTTCGCCACCGGCGACGCCGAGACTGCCAAGAGCCTGCTGGCTGAGGATTACATCCAGCACAATCTCGCCTACGGTACCGGCCGTGACGCCTTTGTCGGCTCTGTGACCGGCCTGGCCTCCGCTCCCGTCAAGACCACGGTGCGGAATATCCGGGCCTTTGAGGACGGCGACAAGGTGTTCCTCCAGACCGTCTACAACTTCGCCGGCGCGGGGGAACAGGTGGCCTTCGACATCTTCCGCTTTGACGCCGGCGGCAGGATCGCCGAGCACTGGGACAATCTGGCCGATCTGGCCGCCCCCAACCCCTCCGGCCACACCCAGACCGACGGCGCCACGGCCATGACCGACCCGGACCAGACCGAGGCCAACCGGGAGCTGGTCAAAAATTTCCTTTACGACGTGATGCAGGGCAACAACGCCGCCAAGACGCCCGACTACTTCGACGGGGACGCCTATATCCAGCATAACACCGGCATTGCCGACGGCCTCTCCGGGCTTGGCACGGCGCTGGCCGCTCTGGCCGAGCAGGGCATCCGAATGATCTACGACAAGGTCCACATGGTGCTGGCTCAGGGCAACTACGTTCTGGCCGTCAGCGAGGGCACCTTCGGAGGCGCTCCCACCAGCTACTACGATCTGTGGCGCGTGGAGAACGGCAGGATCGCCGAGCACTGGGACGTGATGGAAACCATCGCAGACCGGTCCGCCTGGCAGAATCAGAACGGGAAGTTCTAAAGGAAACACAAAACGATCCTTTCTTAAACCGCCGAAGGGGGAGAACGCAGACGCGTTCTCCCCCCTTTTGTTTCCTCCCGGTAACTATCCCACAAAAATGTGCGTACTTTACAGCAGCGCCGTGATTCTGTACAATGCAATCAGAGGAGATGATTCCTATGACCGCTTCTGAGATTTTGCAAATTTTACAGCGGGACATCCACACCACCGTCTTTGCCACGGTGGATGAAAAGGGGCTGCCCCAGACCTGTGTCATTGACCTGATGCTCTCGGACGAGGACGGCCTGTACTTTCTGACAGCCAGGGGAAAGTCCTTCTATGACCGGCTGACAGCCCGGCCCTTTGCTGCAATCAGCGGCATGAAGGGGGAGGATACTCTGTCCACCTTTGCCATCTCGGTCCGGGGCCATGTCCGCAGCATCGGCAGTGAGCGCCTGGAGGAGATTTTTGAGAAAAATCCTTACATGGCCAAGATCTATCCCACTGCCCGGAGCCGGGACGCTCTGGAGGTGTTTCAGCTTTATAGGGGCGAGGGCGAATTTTTTGATCTGCGGCAGCAGCCGCCCTTCCGTCAGAATTTTTCCTTCGGCGGGGAGAAAACGCCCCCCATCGGCTACCGGATCGACCGGGATACGTGCATCGGCTGTCCGGTCTGCCGCAGCGTCTGCCCCGCCGGGTGCATCAGCGCGGACGTTCCCCGCGTGATCGACGAAAGCCACTGCCTGCACTGCGGAAACTGCCTGCGCATCTGTCCGGTGAAGGCCGTGACCAAACTCGGATAAACAAGGAGACCGTATTATGGACCGTATGGAAATGGTTTCTTCCCTCAACCACATCCTGCTGGAGGAAATGCCCGAATACCGCCCCCAGGCGGAGGCGTTTTCCCAGGACGCCGCCGAACAGCGGCGGCTGCTGCGCAGCCTGATGAACGTGCGGCCGCCCATGCCCCTGCGCCGGGAGTTTCTCGCCATGCAGGACGAGCTGCTCTCCGCCGAGCGGGAGGAAAAGGGCGTGGTGGACGCAGAGAAGCTGCCCGTCACCGCCGCCCATCCCCAACTGGCTATTTGGCAGGGGGACATCACCCGCCTGCGCTCGGACGCCATCGTCAACGCCGCCAATTCCGCCCTGCTGGGGTGCTTCTGCCCCTGCCACGGCTGCATCGACAACGCTATCCACTCGGCGGCGGGGCTGCAACTGCGGGACGAGTGCAATACGCTCATGCGGGCGCAGGGACACCCGGAACCCACGGGCCGGGCCAAGCTGACTTGCGCCTATAATCTGCCCGCCAGGTATGTCCTCCATACCGTGGGGCCGATCATCCATGGCCGCGTGACCGGAAAAGACCGGGCGGAGCTGGCCTCCTGCTACCGCTCCTGCCTGGAGCTGGCGGCGGAACACGGACTGGAGAGCGTGGCATTCTGCTGCGTCTCCACCGGGGAGTTCCGCTTTCCCAATCAGGAGGCCGCTGAGATCGCGGTGAAGACCGTCACGGATTTTCTGAAAACCCCATCCTCTGTAAGCAAGGTGATTTTTAATGTATTCAAGGATCTTGACGCCCGAATCTATCGGAACCTACTGGGAGCAGATCGCCCGGCTGAAGCAGACGCTTGAGGAAGCGGACGCCGTGGTGATCGGAGCCGGCTCCGGTCTGTCCGCCTCCGCCGGTCTGACCTATTCCGGTGAGCGGTTCGAGCGCTGTTTCAGCGATTTCATCGCCAAGTACCATATTCCCGACATGTACACCGGCGGCTTCTATCCCTTTGCGTCCCCGGAGGAGTACTGGGCCTGGTGGAGCCGCCACATCTGCTACAACCGCTATGTGGACGCGCCCAAGCCCGTGTACCGGGACCTGCTGGCGCTGGTGCGGGACAAGGATCATTTTGTCCTGACCACCAATGTGGACCACCAGTTCCAGCGGGCGGGCTTTGACAAAAAGCGGCTGTTTTACACCCAGGGCGACTACGGCCTGTTTCAGTGCAAGAAGCCCTGCCACCAAAAGACCTACGACAATGAGGAAATCGTGCGGCGGATGGTGGCGGAGCAAACAGACATGAAGGTTCCCTCTGAGCTGGTCCCCCGCTGTCCCGTCTGCGGCAGGCCCATGACCACGAACCTGCGCTGCGACGACACCTTTGTACAGGATGAGGGCTGGTATCAGGCCGCCTCCCGCTATGAGGACTTCCTGCGCCGCCACCGGGGGACGCGGGTGCTGTTTTTGGAACTGGGCGTGGGCGGGAACACCCCGGTCATCATCAAATATCCCTTCTGGAAGCTGACCCAAGAAAATCCAAAGGCCGTTTATGCCTGCGTCAATTTTCAGGAAGCCTTCGCGCCCCGGGCGCTTCAGGCACGCGCTTTGTGCATTGACGCCGATATCGGAGCGGTGCTCCGGGATCTGAACGCCGCCCCGGAATGAGAAGGGAGCAAAAATCACAGGACAGCAAGGCTGAAACCGGCAGTCCAAAAACAGGAATGTCCCGTCCGATCCGAACAAGTCTGTAAGACTGAACGGATCGGGCGGGGCGTTTTATGCTCCCAAGCTATCGTGCGCAAATGCACGGGACCGTCCCCCCGATCCCCCGTGTAACGACATCCGCGCGGGCGGCGCCTGCGGACCAACAGGAAGCGTTTTGAACGGGGGATTGACAAAGCCGCGGCGGCGTGTTACAATTCCTATAAACCAACTGTAGATATTGGTTTAATCAAATGAGAGAGGGTGGACCGGAATGCAATACCGTTTTACGAAGCTGCTGCGAAGCAATTTCCGCTACGGGCGAATGCCGTACTCCCGGGCGGTCAAGACGGTCGGGAGCCTTTGATGGCCGTCTGCGTCCGGGGCCTCGGCAGGGGCCGCAAATGGCGGGCTTTCCCCATGATCAAAGAATCAAAATCAGCCTTCTTGTATCACAGGCTTTCTGTCAAGGACATTTTGAGCGTTTTTGTATCTTTATCGCGCACAATTCACCGGTTTTCGGCAAAATTCCTAAAATTCTGTAGGAAAGCAGTTGACAAATACCCCGTGGGAGTATTATGATTAAAAAAATCAATGAAACGTATCCGTTCCGGATACCGCACGAAAGGAGCGCATGATGACAAAAGAGCAATGTTCGAACGAAAGCTGTTCCAATAGTTGTTGCTCGACCAAGACAAAAGAACGCACGGCAGAGGAATCCAGAGATTTGATCCTTCGCCTGAACCGCATCGAAGGACAGGTTCGCGGCATCCGCGGCATGGTGGAGCGGGGCGCTTACTGTACCGACATTTTGATCCAGGCCTCGGCAGTCACGGCGGCGGTCAATTCGTTTAACAAAGAATTATTGGCCAATCACATCCGCACCTGTGTGGCCCACAATATCCGGGAAGGGAAAGACGAGGTCATTGACGAGCTCGTGACAACACTGCAGAAGCTGATGAAATAAGACCGGCTGCGGCTGAACCGGCGGGCGCTGAAAGAATTGAATGTGTGCAGATTTAGAGTTTATGTGGCAGTCACGAAAGGTTCGCAGCCACGAGAAACATCTTAAACATCTCCAGTGGCAAAGATGTCCATGGTTGCCGGGAGGTGTTTTTTTGTTAAAACGGCAGCTTTATGACCCGGCAGAAAATCACTCCCGCGGGCATGGGCGACCACAGCCGCCCCTTCGCGTGAACAGGGGGAAATCACGCGATCGCGGAGAACGGCTGTTTCAAATAGGAATCTAAAAAAGAGAAGAATGGAGAACGAGGCATATGAAAAATGAACGAACAAAGAGAATCGCGGCCACTCTGCTGACTGTGGCGATGCTCCTGGGCCTGGCGGCCTGCAAGGGCACGACTGATCCAAACGCGGAAAACACCGTTCCCCCCACGGGCGCGAACCCCGGCCAAACCGGGAATGAGCCCGCGTTCTCTGTCGCTGACGATGACGAGACGATCTACATGAACAATTTCGGCGAGTTCTATGAGGCTTACCAGCTTGCCATGGAGGCGGAAACCGTCTCCGAGCGGCACGCGCTTCTGGCCGTTGCCGAAGCCAAGGCTCTGGAGGCCAGCGGCGGCGCCCCCATGTACGGCCCCGTCGCCGGCTACATCATGACCAGAGTTCTGCACGCCTCCGGCGGCTACGCCCCCTGGCGCGGCACGAGAACCGACTACAGCCAGTATGTGATCACCAACGAGATCATCACCGCCGAGGACAATGCCTACATCAAGACTCTGTGGAGAGATCTGATGGGCACCGGCACCTATATTGAAACGGCAAAGGAGTACCTGCTCTCCAAGGGTTATACGTTCAACGACACCATGACCGACACCTTCGTCGACAATGCCACCACCTGGAATATCTTTACCGCGTCCACCTCCAATGACGGCAACCTGATCGGGCCCACCTATGATTACCTCTATGCTTACGACGCCGAGGGCCAGTTGGTCCCGCACCTGGCCACCGGGTATGAGATCTCCGACGACGGCCTGACCTACACCATTCATATCCGGGAGGGACTGAGCTGGGTGGACTCCCAGGGCCGCAAGGTCGCCGACCTGACCGCGGACGACTGGGTGGCCGCCGCCCAGCACCAGGCCGATGTCCAGGACTGCTACACCCTGGGTCTCTACGTGAAGGGCATGACCGAGTACGCCACCGGCGAGACCACCGATTTCTCCACCGTGGGCGTCAAGGCTGTTGACACCTATACGCTCCAGTATACGCTGCTTGAGCCTATCACCTATTTCCAGACCATGTTTGAAAGCGTCGACTTTCTGCCCCTGTGCCGCAGCTACTTCCTCTCCCAGGGCGGCGCGTTCGGCATCGCCGAGTACGCGGAGGCCTCCGCCTCCCCCAGCTATGCCTACGGCGTCGATCAGAACCACATTGCCTACTGCGGCCAGTTCCTGTGCACCAACGTGACCGAAAAAAACTCCGTCAACTACGTCCTCAACGAGAGCTATTGGAACGCGGAGAACGCCACTCTCAAGTCCATCAAGCTGGTCTATGACGACGGCAGCGACACCAACCGCACCTACACCAACTTCATGGACGGCATCACCATCAGCGCTTATCTGCGGACTTCCCACATCGAGACGGCAAAGAACAACGGCGACTTTGAAAAGTACGTCACCACCTCCGACACCGGCCGCGCCACCTTCCTGTTCTGGTTCAACCTGAACCGCCAGACCTACGCCAACATGGCTGACGGCGCCGCCCCCTCCCAAAAGACGGACGCCGAGAAGGAGGTCAGCCGGGCCGCCCTCCAGAACAATCACTTCCGTCTGGCCCTGAGCCACTCCATCGACCGCGCCACCTACATCTCCCAGAACGTCGGTGAGGATCTGAAGACCATCAGCATCCGCAACACCATGACCCCGGGCACCTACGTCTCCCTGGAGGAGGACGCCACCATCGACATCAACGGCACCGCCACCACCTTCCCCGCCGGCACCTGGTACGGCGAGATCGTTCAGGCCCAGTTGGACGCGGATGAGTTCCCCGTCACGGTCTGGGACGCCGAGAACCAGACCACCGACGGCTGGGACGCCTGGTACGATCCCGAGCTGGCCGCCCAGGAGCTTGCCATCGCCATCGACGAGCTGGCCTCCATCGGCTATGAGGTGACCGAGGAAAATCCCATCGTCATCGACTTCCCGTATGTGGACTACAACGAGGTGGGCCAGAACCAGGCCTACGTCCTTAAGACCTGCATTGAAGGCGCGCTGGGCGGGCTGGTCCGCTTCGACCTGCTGCCCCTGAACAACGCTACGGAGTTCCTGAATGTGTCGAACAACGTGAACAACGGCTCTGAAATCAACCAGGATATGGGCAGTCTGGGGGCCATCGGCTCCGACCACGGCGATCCTCAGTGCTACACCGAGGCGCTCCTGCCCTATGGTGACGGCTATCTGACTCCGAAGATGGGCCTGTGGTAATGCCTGTTTTCCGGATCGTGATTTTCCCGTAAGCGGCATAGGCAGAGTGGAAAGCAAACCTTGCTTTCCACTTTGCCATACAAAGGGGGACAGAGGGAAAGTATGCTGAAATACTTTTTCAAGCGGTTGTTGAGAGGTTGTTTCTCTGTGGTGGTGGCAATTTCCCTCATCATGATAATGCTGTTCGTCTGGATGGATAAAACGCAGATCTTCGCGGAGGACGAGCAGTACAGCAAGCTCTCGAACAATCAAAAAATCACCTACATGTATACCATGTGGGAAAAGTATGGCTATTTGGATTATGTCAGCTACAACGATTATCTCAACGAGCTGGTGGCAGACGGCCGGTTGGACGCGGACTTCAAGTCCACCATCGCCACCATCGGCAGAACGGCGGAAGACGACAGCGAGGACGTCAGGGAGTATGTGGAGAAGTTCATCGCGGAATATACCGCCAAGGGCTATACCATCACCCGGCTGGACGCTGTTATGGCAACCAAAAGCCGGGTGGCCACCGGCGGCGGCCAGACCCTGTTCGCCAGCCAGAACACGCCCACCTGGAAGCGCGTGGGCCAGTTCTTCACGCACCTGCTGACCTTCGACAATATTCATTATGTGGAAGAGGACATCGGCGAACGGGGCCTTACCTTTACCCTTTACGACCCGGTCTACGGCGGCGAGAAATTTTCGCCGGCCATTCTGGGCAACGGCACGCTGCATAAATATCTGCTGTATTTTGACGACACCTTCCCCTATATCCATCAGAATTTCGTGACGCTCACCCTTGGCACGTCTTACAGCGTACACAAGGGCGTGGACGTGTTTGAGACCATGACCCAGTCCCAGGGCGCCTACGTCACGTCCACCACCTATTACCCCACGGGCCTGGTGGCCCAGAGCGCCGACGATCTGCACAGCGCCACGTACATGGCCGGCTCCCGGGAGAACAACCTGGTGTATCAGGATCAATTCACCGACGATTACACCGGCATCACCCTCCACAAGAGCAGCCATTCCAAGATCTATTACTCGTTCATCATCAGCATCCTGGCCTCCTTCTTTACCTATCTGATCGGACTTCCCCTGGGTATCCTGATGGCAAAGAAGAAGGACACCTGGGTGGACAACCTGGGCAACGCCTATGTGATCTTCATGATCGCGGTCCCCTCGCTGGCGTACTACTTCATGTTCAAGGCGGTGGCCACCAAGGCCGGACTGCCCACGTTATTTTCCCTGGACTCGCCCTCCATCGCCATGTACATCACGCCTGTCCTGGCCAGCCTGGCGGCATCCGTGGCGGGAACCATGAAGTGGATGCGCCGCTACATGGTGGACCAGATGAACTCCGATTACGTCAAGTTCGCCCGGGCGGAGGGACTGAGCGAGTTTGAGATCTTCACAAAGCATATCTTCAAAAACGCGGCCATCCCCATCACCCACGGCATCCCCAACACGGTCATCATGGCTCTGTCCGGCTCCATCATGATGGAACGCATCTACACGATCCCGGGCGTCGGCGGCCTGCTGGTGGAAGCCATCGGCGCGTATGACAACTCGGTGATCGTCGGCGTGGCGTTCTTCTATGGCGTCCTGTCCATTATCTCCGCCATCCTGGGCGACATCACCATGGCGGTCATGGACCCGCGCATCTCCTACACAACCAAGGCGAGGTGATCAAGATGACGCAGACGAAAGAAAGACTCATCGACCTGAGCGACACCGGCCTGTCCGACGAGGAGCTTTTTACCAGGATCCCGCAGGATACCTCGGCGATGGAACGGATTGTCGCGCCCCGGTATTCTTACTGGAGATCGGTGGCGCGGGTGTTCTTCGCCAAAAAGCTGAACGTCGTCGCAATCGTGTGCCTGGCGCTGATTTTGGTGTTCACCTACATCTACCCGACCTGTTTCTGCAGCTTTGACAAATACGAAAACATCATGGACCCCTTCGCCAAGCATCTCACCCCCGCCGCCGCCATTGAAAAGTTCGGCTTCAGCATCCGCTGGATCTTCGGCACCGGCGAGTCCGGGCAGTCCACCTTCGACGCCATTTGGTACGGCGCCAGGATCTCCATTTCGCTGGCCGTCCTGTGCACCGCGATCAACTTCACCCTCGGCATCCTGATCGGCGCGCTCTGGGGATTTGCCAAGCGGGTGGATATCGTGATGAACGAGGTCCGCAATGTGATCGCCATTGTACCTGGTACCCTGATCACCTCTGTACTGGTGCTGGTATTCTCGCCGAATTTTGCCACGCTTCTGTTCGCCATGTGCGTCACGGGGTGGATCGGCATCGCCTATTCCCTGCGCACCCAGGTCATCATCATCCGGGACCGGGAGTACAACCTGGCCTCCAAGTGCCTGGGCACGTCCACGTTCCGCATCGCCACTAAGAACATCCTGCCCTTCATGATCTCCTTCATCGTCACGCTGATGGCCAATTCGCTGCCGGGCTATATCGGTACCGAGGCGTTTTTGAGCTATATCGGCCTCGGCATTTCCGACACGACCCTCGGCAAGATCATCTATAACGCCCAGAGCGCCATGATCGTACCGGGCTGGGAGTTTGAGTTCTGGTGCCCGGTCCTGCTGTCCGCGTTCATCTCCATCATCCTGTTCCTGGTGGGCCAGGGCCTGGGCGACGCGGCAGACCCGAGAACACACACGCTGTAAGAGAAGGTGGGGACATGGAGGAAAAGAAAGTATTGCTGTCCGTCCGGGATCTCTACGTAAAGTTCAAGGTCCGCGGGCGAGTGCTGACGGCCATCCGCGGAGCAAACCTCGACATCTACGAGAACGAGTCCATCGCGATCGTGGGCGAGTCCGGCTGCGGCAAATCCGTGCTGACCAAAACCTTTGCCGGTATGCTGGACAACAACGGCTTTATCGACCAGGGCGACATCATATTCAACGACGAAGAACTTACGAACGCCACGGCAGAGATCACCCGCGCCGCCAACGCCGTCATGGCCCGGGCGGAGAAAAAGCTGAACGAGTATTCCAAACTGGAGCTCGGCGCCGCGACATACGGGGAGATCCGCGCGCTGGAAAAAGAGCGGAAAGAGATGCTTACCCTGAGCCAAGCGGACTCCGAGGCCTTTGAGGCGGAGCGGAAGGAGCTTATTTTCCGCCGGGCCGAGGCCCATAATCGGAAGCAGACCCTGAACAGCTCCAGAGAAAAGGCGCAGATCCGGGAGCTCTCCCGTGTGGTCGCCGAATATGACGCGAAGCTCAAGGCCCTGGACGACAAAGAGAAGCGGCTGATCCGCAAGCACGCGCAAGAGGTAAAACACAACGCCGCCTACAACAGCGGATACGGCGAGAAGATGGCCGCGCTCAAGGCGCGGTGCGAAAAGGAATGCGCCGGGGAGATCTCCCGGGAGACGCGGGACAGAAACCGGCTCCTCGCCAAGGAGATCTATCTTTCCATCAGCAGATACCCGGCCTACAAGCGGCCCAAGCTGCTGCGCACGGTGCTCGGCGCGTTTCAGAAGGCCATGAGGCTGGGCGTGGATCTGTCCGACGACACGCAGTTGAATCACGTGTTTGAGACGGCCGTGCTCCGCGTCCGGTATCTGGAGGAGACGGAGGGCAGGCTGCGCGGCGTTACCGTCCTGAACCTTGCCAGGAACACCTGCATCCACAACTGGACCACCATCCGCGGCAGCAAGGTCGCCACGGTGTTCCAGGACCCGATGACCTCCCTCAACCCCATCCTGACCATCGGCGAGCAGATCACCTCCATCATCACCCGGCACCAGAAGGTATCGGAGATCGAGGCGCGCAGGCGGGCGATCATGCTGATGAAAAAGGTGGGCATCCCAAACGCCGAGAACCGCTTTGACGATTACCCGTTCCAGTATTCCGGCGGAATGCGGCAGCGCATCGTCATCGCCATCGCGCTCTCCTGCCAGCCCAAGCTCCTGATCTGCGACGAACCAACGACCGCGCTGGACGTTACTATCCAGGCGCAGATCCTGAAGCTGATCAAGGACCTGCAGGAGGAGTTCCGCTACACGATCGTGTTCATTACCCATGATCTTGGCGTGGTGGCCAATATCGCCGACCGCGTCGCAGTCCTTTACGCCGGTCAGATCATTGAGACCGGCACGGTGGAAGAGATATTCTATGATCCGCGCCATCCGTATACCTGGGTGCTGCTCTCCTCGCTCCCCCAGTTGATGGAGCGGAACATGAAGCTGTATTCCATCGCCGGAACGCCGCCGTCCCTGTACAACAAGATCACCGGAGACGCTTTCGCGCCGAGAAATCCATACGCCCTGAAGGTCGACACGCTCAAGGAGCCGCCGATGTTCCGGGTGTCGGACACTCACTACGCGAAGACCTGGCTGCTCGATCCGAGAGCGCCGAAGGTCGACAAGCCCGAGATCATCCGTGATATCCACGGGACACTGAAAAAAGTATTCAATATCTAATGCGTAAAGGATGAAGTGCAATGGGCAAAGAGCGAACCAAGGCGGGCCTGGATGCCGGCGCTGCCCGTTTCCCGGAGCATGGTCCGATTGCCGAGAACGGGAAAGAGATCCTTCTTTCCCTGAAACATATCGACATCAACTTCGGTAAGGGCGACAATATGGTCAGGGCCGTCAAGGATGTGTCCTTCGATATCTACAAGGGCGAGACCTTCTCTCTCGTCGGCGAGTCCGGTTCGGGCAAGACCACCATCGGCCGCGCCGTCATCCGGGCCAACACCTGCGCCAACGGCGAGATCTGCTACAAGGGCGTCCGCATTTCGGGGAAGATCCCCCGCGCGCTCGACCGCGAGGTAATCCGCAATATCCAGATGGTCTTTCAGGACCCCGCCGCGTCCCTGAACGAACGGGCCACGGTGGAACAGATCATCTCCGAGGGCCTTACCAATTTTCATCTTTACAAAGATGAGGCCGACCGGGTCCGCAAGGTGGAGAAGATCATTGAGGAAGTGGGCCTTCTTCCCGAGCATCTCACCCGCTATCCCCACGAGTTCTCCGGCGGCCAGCGGCAGAGAGTCGGCCTGGCTCGGGCCATGGTCATGGAGCCGGAGCTTGTCGTTGCCGACGAGCCGATCTCCGCGCTGGACGTCTCCATCCGCGCCCAGATCCTCAATCTGATGAACAAGTTCAAGGAGGAGCGGAACACCACCTGCCTGTTTATCGCCCACGACCTTTCCATCGTGCGGTATATCTCCGACCGGATCGGCGTGATCTATAAGGGAAAGATCGTGGAGATCGCCTCCTCGGACGAGCTGTTCCATTTCCCGCTGCATCCCTATACCCGCTCGCTGATCTCGGCGATCCCCCTCCCCGACCCAAAGCTGGAAAAGAACAAGGTCCTGTTCACCTACGACGCGTCGATGCACGATTACAGCGACGGCGAGGAGCCTGTGCTCACGCTGATCGGGCATGACCACTATGTCGCGGGCAGCGAGAAGGAGATCGCGGAGTACCGGGCGATCCGCGAACGGAACGTTCCACTCAAGACCCTTTCGATCCTCGGCGTCAACACCGAGCCGTCGGAGGCGGAGGAAGAAGCCGGACCCTCCGTCTCCCGTGAGCCGATCCTCGACAGACCCATCCATGACACCGGCGGCGCGCTGTACGCGATCCTGTCGTTTTTGCTGCCCATTCTGGGCCTGCCCGCGGCCATTCTCTTCCGCAGGCACAACTACATCCGGAACTTCAAGGCGTGCCGCAAGGGCCTGTTCGCCTTCGTCGGATTTGTGGCGGCCCTGCTGGTGATCTTCGCCTTCCTGCTGGTCATGGCGGTCATCTGATGAAGGGACTTTGGAAAACCGGCCGGTCCCGCGCCCGGCAAGTCGAAGAGATCGAGATCTCGGAGGACCGGATCAAGCTCCGGGTCGTCCTTCTCGTCCTTACCATTTTGATCGCGGTGGGCGCCTTCGCCTACGGGATGGGCGCTCTGTTTTCCAGCGAACCGGGTCTCCAGGAGATCACCGTGCTGTCCGCCGGCAAATTGAACTGCGGCGACGAGTTCACCTTTTACTATTATCTCGGCGCGGGGGAAGCCTCAGCCACGGCGGAGCAGAAGTCTGTCCGTGCCCTGTATTCCCAGGCCTCCATCGACGCATACCAGCTTTTTAACGCCGATATGGAATTCGAGGACTGCGGAAATCTCTGGTATGTCAACGAGCATATCAATGAGGAGATTTCGGTCGATCCCGTACTGTACGAGGCGTTTGCCCTCCTGGAGGCAAACGGCGCAAGGTATCATTATCTTGCGCCGATATATTCCTTGTACCTCTCCCTCTTCCAGTGTCAGTATGACCAGGAGACCGAGGCGTACGACCCGTTTCTCAACGCCGACCTGCGCGCCTTTTACAGCGAGGCGGCCCGGTTTGCCGGCGACCCCGGCCACATCACGGTCGAGCTGCTGGGAGACAACACCGTTCGCCTCAAGGTCTCCGAGGATTACCTGCGCTTCGCCCGGGAGAACGGGATCACCCGCTTGATCGACTTTTTCTGGATGAAAAACGCCTTTGCCGCGGACTATATCGCCGGGGTGCTGCGGGAAAACGGCTATACCCGCGGGACGCTTCTCAGCCGGGACGGCTTTGTGCGGCACCTGGACGATACGCCGGGCGCGGAGTTCACCTTCACGCTCTCCCGCCGCGAGGGAACCACGGTTTCCGCCGGGGATACCCTGCGCTTCTCCGCCCCTGTGAGCATCGTGTATCTGCGGGATTATCCCCTGGGCGACGGCGACGGGGGCAATTACTACGTCCGCGAGGACGGCGCTATCCGCTTCCCGTATATCGACACAGCCGACGGGCTTTGCAAAAGCGCCATCCCGGACCTCGCGGCCTCTTCCGCCGAGCTGGGCTGCGCCGAGATCGCGTTAAAAATCGCCCCCATATATATTGCCGACACGTTGGATGAAACCGCCCTCCGGGCGCTTGCGCAAGAGGGTATCTCCGTATATTACCGGCCATGAAAATCGGCCGGTATGTCATATCCCGGCGGATCAGGGGAAATATAAGAAAAGAAAAAGTTTTCAGAAAGGCATTGACAGATACCCCCATAGGGTATATGATACATATGCTCAAGAGAGGGGCATCCGGCAGGCTTTTCCGCCGGATGTTCCGCTGAGAGAATGATCGAGCAAAATGACGGCCGTAGGAAGGAGAGCCAAAGGCCGGGATGGGAGGAATCTATGAAGCAATACAATGTGACTGGCATGAGCTGTGCGGCTTGCAGTGCCAGGGTAGAAAAAGCCGTATCCAAGGTGCCGGGCGTTACGTCCTGCTCCGTCAGTCTGCTGACCAACTCCATGGGCGTGGACGGCACCGCCGCTCCTCAGGCCATTATCGACGCGGTGACAGCGGCGGGCTACGGCTGCAGCGAAAAGGGCGGTGAAAAGAGCGCTGCTTCCGCCGCCGTCAGTGACGACGCGCTGAAGGACACCGAGACCCCGAAGATGAAGCGCAGGCTGGCGATCTCAGTCATTTTCTGGATCCCGCTGATGTATATCATGTTCTGGATGCTCTGGCCGGATCAAGTGCCGCTGCCTTCGTTCTTTTCCAACGACCACCTGGCGCTGATGATCTTTGAGATGCTGATCACCGTCGTCATCATGGTCGTCAACCAGAAATTTTTCGTCAGCGGCTTCAAGGGGCTGATCAACCGGGCGCCCAACATGGACACCCTGGTCTCCTTGGGCGCGGCCGCGGCTTTCGGCTACAGCATGGTCATGCTGTTCCTGATGTGTGATGCCGTGGTCCAGGGTGACCGCATGCTGGCGATGACCTATATGGACGAGATGTATTTCGAGTCTGCGGCCACTATCCTGACGCTGATCACCATCGGCAAGACGCTGGAGGCCTACTCCAAGGGCCGGACCACCGACGCGCTCAAGAGCCTGATGAAGCTGGCTCCCAAGACCGCCACGGTTATCCGCGACGGCGTGGAGACCGAGGTCTCCATCGAGCAGGTCCAGAAGGGCGACATCTTTGTGGTCCGCCCCGGCGAGAACATCCCCGTGGACGGCGTGGTCATCGAGGGCCACAGCGCCGTCAACGAGTCCGCCCTGACCGGCGAGAGCATCCCCGTGGACAAGGCGGAGGGCGACCCCGTCTCCGCCGCCACCCTGAACCAGTCCGGCTTCATCAAGTGCCAGGCCACCCGGGTGGGCGAGGACACCACCCTGTCCCAGATCATTCAGATGGTCAGCGACGCGGCGGCCACCAAGGCCCCCATCGCCAAGATCGCGGATAAGGTCTCCGGCATTTTTGTCCCGACCGTCATCTCCATTGCCGTCGTTACCACGGTGGTGTGGCTGCTGCTGGGCCATAACTTCGGCTACGCCCTGGCCCGCGGCATCTCTGTTCTGGTTATAAGCTGCCCCTGCTCCCTCGGCCTCGCCACCCCGGTGGCCATCATGGTGGGCAACGGCATGGGCGCCAAGAACGGTATCCTGTTTAAGACCGCCGCGTCTCTGGAGGCCGCCGGCCGCACCGAGATCGTGGCTCTGGATAAGACCGGCACCATCACCAGCGGCGAGCCAAAGGTGACCGATATCCTCCCCGCCGCCGGCGTCAGCGAGGATGAACTGCTCCACCTGGCCTTCGCGCTGGAGCAGAAGAGCGAGCACCCTCTGGCCCGCGCCATCCTGCAGTACGCGGAAGAGAAGAAGATGGCCGTGGACGAGGTCAGCGATTTCCAGGCTCTGCCCGGCAACGGCCTGACCGCTGTCTGGAACGGCAGCAAGCTCAACGGCGGCAACCTGAAGTTCATCAGCACCCAGGTGACCGTCCCCGAGGAGATCAAGGCCCAGTCCGAGAAGCTGGCCGAGCAGGGCAAGACCCCCCTGTTCTTCAGCAGGGATGAGAAGCTGTGCGGCATCATCGCCGTGGCCGACGTGATCAAGCAGGACAGTCCCCAGGCTGTCCGTGAGCTGCAGAACATGGGCATCCATGTGGTCATGCTCACCGGCGATAACGAGCGCACCGCCAAGGCCATCGGCGCTCAGGCGGGCGTGGACGAGGTCATCGCCGGCGTTCTGCCTGACGGCAAGGAGAGCGTGATCCGCAAGCTGAGGGAGAAGGGCAAGGTCGCCATGGTGGGCGACGGCATCAACGACGCGCCCGCCCTGACCCGCGCGGATATCGGCATCGCCATCGGCGCGGGCACCGACGTGGCCATCGACGCCGCCGACGTGGTCCTGATGAAGAGCCGTCTCAGCGACGTGCCCGCCGCCATCCGTCTCAGCCGCGCCACCCTCCGGAACATCCACCAGAACCTGTTCTGGGCGTTCTTCTACAACTCCATCGGCATCCCCGTGGCCGCCGGTGTGTTCATCCCCCTGGGCCTGACCCTCACCCCGATGTTCGGCGCGGCGGCCATGAGCCTGTCCAGCGTCTGCGTCGTCTCCAACGCCCTGCGGCTGAACCTGTTCAAGATCCGGGATGCCAGCAAGGATAAGAAGCTCAAGGTCAAGCACAAGGAAGCTCTGCCGGAGGCAGCGAAGGAAGAGAAAAAGACCTTTGAAAAGACCATGAAGATCGAAGGCATGATGTGCGGCCACTGTGAAAACATGGTGAAGACTTCTCTGGAAGCCATCGACGGCGTGGAAGAGGTCGTGGCCAGCGCGTCCGCCGGGACTGCCGTCCTCAAGCTGAGCGCCGATGTGGCGGACGATGTTTTGAAAAAGGCCGTGGAAAGCGCCGGTTATGTTGTGGTGGACGGCGGAAACGGTAAGACCGCCGAGAAGACCATGAAGATCGAAGGCATGATGTGCGGCCACTGTGAAAACACGGTAAAGACCGCCCTGGAAGCCATCGACGGCGTGGAAACAGCCGTCGCCAGCGCGTCCGCCGGGACCGCCGTGATCACTCTGAGCGCCGAGGTGGCCGACGACCTTTTGAAAAAGGCCGTGGAAGGCGCTGGTTATGTTGTACTGGGCATCGAGTGATTTTCATTCGAGAGCAGGCAAAATAAATTGAATTTTAAGTTAAGGAGGACACAAACCATGAAGAAAGTTATGAAGGTCGAAGGTATGCACTGCGGCGGCTGCTCCGGCAGACTGAAGCGGACCCTGGAGGCTCTGCCTGAGGTGGAGTCGGTCGAGGCCAGCCATGAGACCGGCATCGTTGAGGTAACGCTGAAGGCCGAGCTTTCCGATGAGGCTCTCAAGAGCACTGTAGAGGGCGCCAACTTCACCGTCGTCAGCATGGAGTAATGATCCCAAATACAGGAGAGGCTCTTGGGCCTCTCCTGTATTTGTATCAGCCGTAACTGTCAGAAAATTTTGGACCGCAGCAAGGAGGGTCCCGTATGCCCGGCATCGAGCGAAATGACCGTATCTATACAGAATATGTCAAGATCCTGAACGCGGAGCTGATCCCCGCCATGGGCTGTACCGAGCCTATCGCCATCGCCTATGCGGCGGCAAAGGCCCGGGCAGTCCTGGGGGCGTGTCCGGATTCCTGTGTGGTAGAGGCCAGCGGGAATATTATCAAAAATGTCAAAAGCGTGGTGGTTCCCAACACGGGCGGAATGTGCGGAATCGAAGCGGCCGCCTCCGCGGGGATCGTCGCGGGCAACGCGGAAGCGCAGTTGGAAGTGCTCTCCCAGGTCTCAGACGCCCAGCAGGCGGAAATACAGGCGTATTGCAGCGGCCATCCCGTCAAGGTGGTCCCCGTCCACAACGGGAAGGTGTTTTATCTTTCCGTATCCCTGCAGGCCGGGGACGACTCCGCCAGCGTCACCATCGAGGACCATCACACCAACATTACCATGATCGAAAAAAACGGGCAGTGCGTATTTGCGAAGGAGCGCACCGGCTGTGACGACATCCCGCAGGGGCAGGCGGATGGACTTGACCGCAGCCTGCTCTCCGTGGAGCAGATCATCGAGTTTGCCGACATTGTCGACATCGCGGACGTGGACGCCGCGATCTCCCGGCAGATCGCGTATAACCGGGCCATCTCCCGGGAGGGCCTCACCAACCCCTGGGGGGCGCAGGTGGGCAGGACCCTGCTGGCCACCCGGGGCAGTGACGTCAGGACCCGGGCCTGCGCCGCGGCTGCGGCGGGCTCCGACGCGCGGATGAGCGGCTGCGAGCTGCCGGTGGTCATCGTGTCCGGCAGCGGGAACCAGGGGATGACGGCCAGCCTGCCCGTGATCGAATACGCGGAAGAGCTGCACGCCGGCCGGGAGGAGCTGTACCGCGCCCTCGTCGTGTCCGACCTGATCACCATCCATCAGAAGAACAGCATCGGGTGCCTTTCCGCCTTCTGCGGCGCGGTCAGCGCGGGATGCGGCGCGGCGGCGGGCATCGCCTACCTGAACGGCCACCGGTACGAAGTGATCGCCCACACCATCGTCAACGCCCTGGCCATCATCTCCGGTATGGTATGCGACGGGGCAAAGCCCTCCTGCGCCGCCAAGATCGCCATGGCGGTGGAGAGCGGACTGCTGGGGTATGATATGTACCTGAACGGCGGCAACCAGTTTGTGGCCGGGGACGGCATCGTCAAGAAAGGCGTGGACAACAACATTTACGCCGTGGGCCGCATGGCGCGGGTCGGTATGCGGGAAACCGACCGTGAAATACTCGACATCATGATGGAGCGCTGAAGCGCCAAGGCCCCGGAAACCATGGATCCCAATGGTTTCCGGGGCCTTTATCAAAAGATCCGACAGCAGCATCCGCCCGTACCCGCAAGCGCTCCCGTCGGCGTTATGGAACCGGCGGCGGAAGCGGCGTCCTCTGTTCCGTCGGTCACGAATATGTTCGCCCGGATCATTCCCATCCAGCAGCTATATTGGACCGTACCGATGTCTGTGGGCGTAAATTCAATGACGTTCTCTCCGGTGTGGAACGTGTACTCGATCCCATAATCCGGTATCAGCATCCTGCCGTTGCACCCGGTGATGCTTCCCTCCGGTGCGTCGATCACCCATTTCACCGGAACGCCGGCCCGGACCGTAATATTGGGGTAGCCGCCGGCCGCCGACAGCGTGCTGTAGACCACCTGCACATCGCCATCGTCCTGCGCGTAATGGTTCTCCGCGGCTGAACCGCCCCCCATCCCCGCCCCATGGAAATGCCACAGTGCGCAGGCTCCGACGACGACCGCCAGCGCGGCCGCCCTTGTCAGTATTTTGAGGGCCTTTTTCCGGGCGGGAATGCTCAGCAGCACCCCGGCAATGGAAAGGGCGATGATCAGGAGCAGCAGCAAGCCGGAGGGAAGCCAGCCGCTCAGGGAACCGCCCTGGGAGAGCATCGCCAGGCCGAGAACAACCACCAGCACGGCGCCGACGGTCATGACCTGATCGGCAAACCGCCGCCCCAGCGCCGACACGGCGGAGCCAAGCCCCAGCATCAGCGGGACGGTGCCCAGGCTGAACAGGAACATGGACAGCGCCCCGGAAAAGGGGTTCCCGGAGGCCAGCGCCACGATCCACATGGACTGCAGCGGGCCGCAGGGCATGAAGCCGTTCAGGATGCCGACCACGAAGGGACGGCCGGCCCCGGACTTTTTCTTTCCCACCTTCCGGGCCAGCGCGCCGGGCATCCGCACGGTGAATCGGCGCAGCCAGGGGAAAAGCCCCAGCATATTGATCCCCATGACCACCATGGCCAGGCCCGCCAAAATCTTCAAAGCGCCCTGCAGGGTGGCCGACAGGCCGACCTGCGAGCCGCCGCCGACCAGAAACCCGGCCAGCCCCAGCACGAAGCCCACCGCCGTATAGGAGACCACCCGGCCCAAGTTGTAGGCCAGCGCGGGGCGGAGCGCGGCCAGCTTTCCGGTCCCGTCCGCGTCCTCCGCCGCCTTCCGGGGGATGCACTGGGAGAGGTTGATGCCGCCGCACATGGCGACACAGTGGACCGAGGTGATCAGGCCGATGACAAAGAGCATCCCGTAGCCCATTCCGCTGTCCGCCAGTTGGCCCGGGGCCAGCAGGTTCAGCACCCCCGTCGCCTGCAGCAGAACATACAGCAGGATCATGACCGCCAGCATACCGGCAGTCCTCCCGATCCCCGGCCCGGCTTTCTTGCCGTCCGGGAGCACCCGATAGCCCAGGCGCGCGATCACACCGGTGATCTCTTCCCAAGACGTTTGTTCCTCGTCGTAAACGACGTCCGCTTCGGCCTTGCTGTAGCTCACCCTGGCGCTGATCACGCCCTTTGCGCGGAGCAGCCCCTTTTCGATCTTATTCTGACAGTTCACGCAGGTCATGCCGCCGATATGCAGCTGGATCCGTTTCCTCATTTCCGTGGCCCTCCCATGATCGTTTGGCCATAGGATACCTGGGAAATTTGTGGTTTTTATGTGGATGGAGCTTTTTTTCAAAAAATTTGACGGGCGGATGCCGCCCGTCAGTGTATCGGATCGTCTTTCGGCAGGGTGACAGTGAATACGCTCCCCTTTCCCGCCTCGCTTTCCACCGTCACCGTCCCCCGGTGGGCCTGCACGATGGCCTTTACGATGGTCAGCCCGATGCCGGCCCCGCCGGTCTTGCGGGTCCGGGACTTGTCCGTCCGGTAGAACCGCTCGAAGATCCGCTTCCAATCCTCCCGGGGTATGCCGATCCCCTGGTCCTCCACGCGGATCACGCCGCTGTCCCCCCTGTCCTCCACGGTCATGCGGACACAGCCGCCCTCCGTGGAGTACTTGACCGCGTTGGACACCAGATTGGTCATGACCTGCTGCATCCGCTCCCGGTCCGCGCGGACCACGCAGGCGTCCCCCCTCACCTGACCGACCAGATCCTTTTCCTTCAGTTGGCTTTCAAAATTTCCCATCACGGCCAGGGACAGCTCCCGCAGGTCCACGTCGGATCTGCGGAGGACCAGGTTTTCCTGTTCCGCCTGGCGCAGCCGTTCCAGATCGGAGATCAGCCCGGAAAGCCGCTGCAATTCATCGTAGCAGTTCCGCAGCCGCTCCGGTGACGGCTCCAGCGTCCCGTCGATCATCATCTCCACATAGGACGACAGATTGGCCACGGGCGTTCTCAGCTCATGGGTCACGTCGGAGGTCAGCCGCTTGCGCAGCCCCTCCTGCTCCTCCAGAGCGCCCGCCATCTGGTTGACGGCGCAGGTCAGTTCATGCAGTTCTCGGGTCCGAACGCCCTCTTGAAGCCTGGTGTCATAATCGCCGTCCGAGATCTTCCGCGTGATCTCCACCGTCCTGGCAATCGGCTTCACAATGCTGTTGGCCAGCAGGACGCCCATGAGCACGGCGCCCGCCAGGGAAACCGCGCCCACCGCTATCAGAATGCGGTTCAGCGCCGCCAGGAACTGGAAGTCATTCTCATTCATGCAGCAGGAGCTGTAATAGCCCACATCCAGATACCCCACAAGGGCGTCGGCGCTTTCCAGCTCATAGCGGTATGTCGCAAAGTCCCCCTCCCACCCCGGGCGGTTCTCCCGCATACAGGCGCTGATGGTCTCCATGATCTCGCGGCACAGGGCCATGTCGTGATCCTCCGCGTCCCACAGGACGTTCCCGTCCCGGTCGTACAGCGTAAGGATAAAGCCGTCGTTCAGGGCGTACATGCCCAGGCCGTGGATATAGTCGATGTTCCAGCCGTCTTCCCCCGTGCCGTATTGACCGGAAATATTCTGTGCGATGCTGTCCGCCTTCGATCGCTGCTGCTCCTCCACGTAGCTTTCAAACCGGCAGTTGATCAAAATATTGGACGCTATGCTGACCAGGGCGATGACCGCTAGTACGATCAGCGCGAAGCGAAAGGCAATGGTCAGCCGAAGGCTGCGCTGCTTCACGTTCCGTCACCTCCGAACTTGTAGCCCAGGCCATGGACCGTTTTCACATAGACCGGGTGTCTGGGGTCGGTCTCCACCTTTTTGCGGAGATTCTTGATGTGCGTGTCGATCACGCGGTCATACCCGTCAAAATCGGGGCCGAACGCAAGGTCGATCAGCGCGTCCCGGGAGAATACCTGCTTCGGATGCCTGACCAGCGCGGAGAGGATCTTCCACTCGCTGGGGGTAAGGCTCAACAGTTCCCCCCGCTTTCGCACCTCGCTGTGCTCAAAATCAAGCTGCAAGTCGCCGCCGTTCCAGGAGAATTTCTCCGCCAGCGGCCTCAGGTCGTCGGATATCCGCCGCAGGATGGCCTCCATGCGGGCGTAGAGCTGCTTTACGCTGAACGGCTTCGTGACGTAGTCGTCCGCGCCGATGGCCAGGCCGTTCAGCACGTCCTCTTCCTGCGTCTTGGCCGTCAGCATGATGATCGGCACCCTTGACTGCCCGCGGATCGCCCGGCAGATCTCTTCCCCCGGCATCCCCGGCAGCATCAGGTCCAGGATCACGAATGTGACCGGATTCTTTTGGAACACGTCCAGCGCCTCTTCCCCGGTCTCGGCGGTCAGCACACGGCAGCCCTGCTTCGCCAGGTACGCGGAAACCGACTCCCGGATCATTGCCTCGTCGTCCACGACCAATACGGTTTTCTCTGCCGCCATGGCAAGCGCACCTCCCTGTTCCCATCCCGGGATACCACCATTTTTCTGGAAGCATTATACCGGAAAGCGGACCGCTTTTCAACACCTGCGGTTTCAAACCGAATTTGCGCCCCCGACCTTGTATTTTGACCCGATCCCACCTATAATGATGATACTTTACAAACAAATCGGCACAGGACGGCCCCGCGGCCTGTCCGGTGAAATAGAGAGAAAGGACAGACGATATGGACGAGATCATCCGAAAAAATCACTTTGACCTCCTGCGCACCCGTCCCGTGGAGGATGTGGGCGGAACGCTGTGGGAGATGGAGCATGAAAAGACCGGGACGAAGCTGGTCTGGCTGGAGCGTCCCGACGAGAACATGACCTTCGCCATCGGCTTCAAGACCATCCCGGAGGACTCCACCGGCGTGTTTCATATTCTGGAGCACTCCGTGCTCTGCGGCTCGGAGAAATACCCCTGTAAGGAGCCTTTCGTGGAGCTGATGAAAAGCTCCCTGCAAACCTTCCTCAACGCCATGACCTTCCCGGACAAGACCCTTTATCCCGTCAGCAGCCGGAACCGGCAGGATTTTCAGAACCTGATCTCCGTGTACATGGACGCGGTGCTCCATCCGTCGATCTATTACATGCCCGAGATCTTCCGTCAGGAGGGCTGGCGCTACGAGGTGACGGAGGCGGGAGAACCCGTTTACCAGGGCGTGGTGTTCAACGAGATGAAGGGCGCCTACTCCGCCGTGGACAGCGTGCTGGAGCGGGAGATGGACTGCCAGTTGTTCGCGAACACCTGCTACCGCCACGATTCGGGCGGCGACCCGAAGCACATTCCCGATCTGACCTATGAGCAGTTCATCGCCAGCCACCGGAAATATTATCACCCCTCCAACGCCCTCATCGTCCTGGACGGCAGCGTGGCGCTGGACGAGATCCTGGCCCTGCTGGACGGCTGTCTGGCGCAATACGACCGGCAGGCGGAGGACTTCGTCATCCCGGTCCAGTCCGCGCTCCCCTACCGGGAGATCGAATCCTCCTACGAGATCGGCGCCGACGAGGACCCCGCCAACCGGACCATCGTTTCCCGCGGGCGGCTGCTGTGCACCTATGACGACCAGGAGACCCTTTACGCCGCCTGCGTCCTGACCAACTACCTGGCCGGGGACAGCGAGGCCCCCTTGAAGCGGGCCGTCCTCTCCGCCGGGCTGGGACAGGATGTGCGGGCGCGGCTCCACGACGGCACCCAGCAGGCCTGGCTGGGCTGGGAGGTGTGGAACACCGACCGGGAGAAGCTGCCCGAGCTGAAGGCCTTAGTCAAACAGACGCTGACCGATCAGGCGGACGCCGGCCTGGACCCCGGGCGGCTGGCGGCCTGTATCGACAATCTGGCCTTCGACCTGCTGGACCGGGACAGCGGTGGGTACCCCCGGGGTCTGATGGAGACCTGCAACATTCTGGAGTCCTGGCTCTACGGCGGCGACCCCGCCCAGAACCTGTCCTTCCTCAAGGCGGTGGACGCTCTGAGAGCCAAGGCGCAGACGGGCTATTTTGAGGATCTGCTTCGCCGCACCTTCTTGGATGACGATACGGGCGCTCTGATCATCCTGGACCCCGACCCGAAGCTGGGAGAAGAGACACGGCGGCAGGAGCAGGAACGGCTGCGGGCCGCCTGGAGCGCCATGGACGACGAGGCTCGCCGCCGCGTCCGGGAGGAGGGCGAGGCGATCCGTCTCTGGCAGCAGACGCCGGACATGGCGGAGGCGGCGGCCTCCGTCCCGGTGCTGACGCTGGCGGACGTCCCCGCGCAGCCAAAGCCCCTGGCCGTCAGCGTGGAGCGGACGGGGAACACCCCCCTGCTGTGCCACAGCCTGGACAGCAAGCTGACCTATTTGGACCTGTGCTTCAACGCCTCCGACCTGAGCTTGGACGAGCTGCCCCTGGCGGCCCTCCTGTCCTCTCTGCTGGGCAAGCTGGCCACCAAAGCCCACGACAGCACCACCCTGCAAAACCTGGTGAAGCAGCACATCGGAAGCCTGCAGTTTTCCGCCGAGGCGTTGCCCCTTGACACGGACCGCTGCCGGGTCGAGTTCTTCGCCCGGAGCGTGTGCCTGCCGGAGCGCAAGGAGCAGGCGGTGCGGCTGCTGGAGGAGATCCTGACCGGCACCGTTTTCGAGGACAAAGCCCTGCTGCTGGACACCCTGCGGCAGATCAAAACCAATTCCCAGCTTCGGCTGACCTCCTGGGGCAACCAGTACGGCATCTTCCGGGTGTCCGCCCGCCGGACGGCGGCGGGCGCAGCCAGCGAGCAGTTGAACGGCGTGTCCTTCATCCGTTGGATCGACCGGCAGTGCCGGGCGGCGGAGAAAGAACCGGAAGCGCTCCTGGCCCGGCTGGCCGGGCTGGCAAAGAAGCTCTTTACCCGGGAGCGGCTGACTCTCAGCGTCTCCGACGACCTGGGCCGCCCCCTGACGGAGGCGATCCCCCAGGCATTTCCCACCACAGGGACCGCGCCCGCGGCGGAGGGTACTTTCCCGCTCCTGCCCCCCTGCCGGGAGGGCATCGTGATCCCCGCCGACGTCGCGTACGCGGTGCGGGGCGCGAACCTTACCGCGTACGCGACGCCCTTCAGCGGCAATATTCTGGCCCTCTCCAAGCTGTTGAGCCTGGAGTACCTTTGGAACGCCGTCCGGGTCCAGGGCGGCGCCTACGGCGCGGGCTTTTTCGGGAACACCTCCGGCGACGTGAACTTCTATACCTACCGCGACCCCAGCCCCGCCCGGTCCCTGGACTGCTTCGCCCGCTCCGCCGAATTCCTGCGGAGCTTCTGCGCGGGCGGCAACGGGCTGGACAAGTTCATCCTGGGCGCCGTGGCGGATACGGAACCGCCCCTGAGCGCCAAGGCGCGGATGCAGTTGGCGGAGAGCCGGTACTTCAAGGAGATCCTCGAACAGGACATCTGCCGGCTCCGCCGGGAGCTGCTGTCCACCACCGCCGCGGAGCTGCTGGATCTGAGCGAAACGCTGGAGCAGGTAGCCGCCAGTGAAAATATCTGCGTGGTGGGCGGCAAGGCCCAGTTGGACGCCTGCGGCGATATCCTGACGACAGTGGAGCCTGTGCTGGTGTAAGGGCTGATATTCGCCGGGCGGTTTGTATTCGGGCTATTGATATGCCTTCTTTCTTCGATCAAAGGGGAGTAGATTTGGAATCTACTCCCCTTTGATTCAGTCTGCGCAGATTTTCCTTTCCACCCAGGCCCTTACTATTCAGATCTCGCCGTTGACACGAATACAGGCAACACAGTGTCCCTCTCCGACGTCCACGAGCTTCGGCACACGCTGGGCACATTCGGCACATGCTTGCCTGCAGCGTGTGCGGAAGGGGCATCCGGACGGCGGGTCCAGCGGGCTGGGCACCTCCCCCTCCAGAAGGATGCGCTGTCGGGTTTCCTCGACAAAGGGATCCGGGATCGGCACCGCGGACAGAAGCGCCTGGGTATACGGATGAAGCGGATTCCTGTAAAGCGCCGCTGAGTCCGTTATTTCCACGATGTGTCCCAGGTACATGACCGCGATCCGGTCGCTGATATGCCTTACCACAGAGATATCATGCGCGATGAACAAATAGCTTAAATCTTTTCTTTCCTTTTGCAGATCCATCAGCAGATTGATGACCTGAGCCTGAATCGACACATCCAGCGCTGAGATCGGTTCATCACAGATGATCAGAGACGGATCGCAGGCCAACGCTCTGGCAATGCCCAGGCGCTGCCTCTGCCCGCCGCTGAATTCATGGGGCATACGGTTGTACATCGCAGGGTCCAAACCCACCTGCAAAAACAGTTCTTCAACTCTTCTTACAAATTCTTCTTTTCCATTGACCATGTGATGGATGTTCAATGGCTCCCCTACGGTGTTCCCGGCGCTTTGCCGGGGGTCAAGAGAACCGTAGGGATCCTGAAAAATCAAGGAGATCTTGCGCCGTTCCTTCTTTAGTTGGCTTTTCGACAACGACAGAAAGTTCTCACCTTCAAAAAATATCTCTCCCGAAGTGGCCTGGATCAGTCTGGAAACGGCGCGTCCCACCGTGGTTTTCCCGCAGCCGCTCTCTCCGACCAGTCCCAAGGTCTCCCCCTTCGCAATGGTGAAACTGACGTCGTCAACAGCCTTGACATCCGCCACCTTCTTTCTGGTGACTCCTCTGAGGACCGGGAAGTATACTTTTAAGTTTTTGACCTCCAGCAAGGTTTCTTTGTTCATCGTTTCCAAAGGTGTTCCCTCCCTCTCACAGCTTCACGCAGCAGGCTGTTTCATGCTGTCCGCCGATATTTTTCAGAGAGGGCCACGGCTGCCTGCAGCACTGCTCTGTGCGATAGGGGCACCTTGGCAGGAACGCACAGGTTTCCGGCAAGTCGATCAGGTTCGGCGGTAATCCTTCAATCGGCACCAGCCTTCTGTCGGAATCCTCATCCAGGACGGGCACGCTTTTCAGCAGCCCTAAAGTGTACGGGTGGCTTGGATGCGCAAATACTTCCTTTGTGGTCCCGGATTCCACGACCCGGCCCGCATACATGACATAAAGCCGATCCGCATATCTTGCGACGACCCCCAAGTTGTGCGTTATCAGTGCCAGCGAGGTGTTGAACCTGTTCACCATGTTCTTCATCAGTTCCAGCAAGACCGCCTGAGTGGTAACGTCAAGCGCCGTCGTCGGCTCATCCGCAATGATAAGTTTGGGGTTGCAGGAAAGCCCCATTGCGATCATGACCCTCTGACGCATCCCTCCGCTGAGTTGGTGCGGATAATCATCCACCCGGCTCTCCGCGGCGGGGATCCCCACCATTTTCAAAAGCTCGATCGCCCGTGCTTTCGCTTCCTCTTTTCCCAGGCCAAGGTGAAGCTCCATCGGCTCACACAGTTGCTTTCTTATGGAGAGGACCGGATTCAAGGATGTCATCGGCTCCTGGAAAATCATAGAGATCTTGCCCCCGCGGATCGCCCGCATTTCCTGACTGTCCGCCGCATATTCCAGAAGGTTTTTCCCTTCAAACCAAATTTCCCCGTCCACGATCTTTCCGGGAGGCGAATTGATCAACTGCATTGTGGATAGCTGGGTCACAGACTTTCCGCAGCCGCTTTCCCCGACGAAGCCGACAATCTCGTGCTCGTTAATATGGTAGGAAACGCCGTCAACAGCCTTGACCAGTCCCGCATCTGTTTTGAATTGCGTTTTTAAATTCTTTACTTCCAGCAGAAAAGACACATTACTTCCTCCTTTTCCTGCAAGCATTTGCTTTTTGTAACGCTGATCGCCGCAGATCACAACTGTCCTCTCAGTTTGGGGTTCAACGCATCCCGCAATCCATCGCCGACCATGTTAAAGGCAAAGACCACAAGCATAATGGCGGCCCCGGGAGCAAACGTGATCAGGGGACGCTTCAGCAGATACTCCCGCCCGTCATTGACCATGCTGCCCCATGCGGCAGTGGGCGGCTCAATTCCGATCCCAAGAAAGCTCAAACTGGCTTCCGACAGGATCGCATTACCCAGCATCATTGTCATCAGGACCAGCAGCGGAGGAAGCGAATTCATAAACATATGCTTGATCATGATGCGAAAATCGGACGCTCCCATGGATACTTCAGCCAGAATATAATCATTTTGCTTCACCGTCAGCACCTGGCTGCACATCAGCCTCGCATATTGCGGCATCAAGCCGACACTGAGTGCGATAATGACATTTTTCATTCCGCCGCCCAACAATGCCGCAATAACCATGGCGAGGACCATCATCGGGAACGTCATCAAAGCGTCAATGCATCGCATTATCACAGTGTAAACTATCCCGCCGTAGAATCCCGCTATCAGCCCGAGACTGATCCCAACAAAACTTGCGATCGCAATCACGATCAAGCCGATAAAGAGCGATGTTCTGGCCCCATAGAGGACCCGGCTCAAAACATCCCGTCCCAGGGAATCCGTTCCCAGCAGATGTTCCACGCTGGGGCCCTGCAGCATTGCCCTCAGATCGGTAGCATTGGGATCATAAGGGGCCAGCACCGGAGCGGCAATCGCGATAATGATCATCAAAAGGATCACGATCAGTCCAAAAATTACGATCCCGCGGCTGAAAAAGACCCGCTTGAACCGCTTCCATTCACTGACTCTGGGTGGAGAGGTTTGTCCGCCGCTTGTATTGGTATGACCGGTCATCGTCTTTTCCTCCTTAACTCAGTCTGATTCTCGGGTCGAGCACTGCATACAGGACTTCCACCAACAGGTTCGTCAGGATAATAACGACAGCGATGATCATGATGATCCCCTGTACGTAGGCAAAATCCTGATTCTGCACGGAACTGACCAGAAGGCGCCCCATCCCCGGGATATTGAAAATATTTTCGATTACGACGGCGCCGCCTACCACAAGGTGAATGCTCATACCCAGCAGGGTGATGATCGGGATCAAGCCATTTTTTAACGCATGTGTAAAAATGACCGTTCTCTCACTGAGGCCCTTTGCCCGCGCGGTCCGAATGTAGTCCTGCTGCATGACCTCCAGCATACTGGACCGGCTTTGTCTCGCCATGGAGGCCATGGGAAACACGGCCAGGCAGATAACGGGCATGACCAACTGCCTTGCATTCAAGGCGAGATCTTCAAACGGGGAAGTATATCCCATGACCGGCAGCCATTGCAGGTGCAGGGCAAAAATATACATCAAAATCATCGCAAGCAGGAAGTTGGGCATTGTGATGCCAAGGTTCGAGATCGTGATCACCACCTGATCCAGCCATTTGCCCCGCTTCACCGCGCTGATTACTCCAATGGGTATTCCGACCACCGCCCCCAGAATGATCGCCAGTATTCCGATGTGGAACGTAATCGGCAGCCGCCGGCCTATCTCATCCGCGACCGATGCCGAGGTAATGATGGACTTTCCCATGTCGCCGTGAAGCAGCCCCTTGATCCAGTTAATATACTGCTCCGGATAGGATTTATCCAGACCGTACTCATGGCGCAGGTGTTCCACTTCTTCCTCTGTAAAAGAACCGACATCACTCTGTGACAGGACCAGCAGGATTGGATCGCCCGGCAGTAACCGTATCCCTAAAAACACGATAACACTAACAAGCAGTAATACAACGATCGACTGAAGCAATCTGCGGATAATGTAAGAAATCAAAGCTGTTCCCTCCAATAGTCGTCCACCAGCGTGTTCCCGATTTCATCCGGATGGACTCAAACGGCATTAGTACCGTGGATAGTTGTGAATCGGCGCCTTATACTTTTCAGTCAATTTTTTCCAATTTTTAGGGAGTTCGATTTTTTGGGAAATCGGTCCCCCATGGTCCCCACCGCCGGCATAGCTTGCAATTCCGCCTGTACTGGCAACCACAAGCATCAGGTGATCCTTGGACCAGAACTTCCGGCAGGACCTGGTCGGATCCATTGTCAGGATCGGGCCGTTCGGATTGATATGGTTGTTTTCAATAATGTACTTCGGATTTGCCTGCGGCTGCGGTCTGCGGGCATACTCCACAATGTAGTCGAGAACATTTGTCCGGGAAAATCCCGCATCGGCCAGCTTCTTTGCAACGCAGGGGCCAATGATGATCGCGCTTCCGGGATCAAACACAACGCACTCGATTTTGTCACAGATATTCCGCAGGATCTCTATCACGTCTTCATCGCCGCGGCCGATCTTTTGCCGTGCATTCGGCCACATATTCGTGATGGTGCTGTCTTCCTTCTGAAAGCCGTAGTACTGGTGCAGCGGTTCCCACGGACTGGCCTCCTCGTCTTCCCCGAAGCATACGCCGATCCTGCCCTCGTGCCCGATCTGAGAGCGGTCTTCCAAACCGCATCGAACGCCGCCGATGTTCATGGTGATCAGGCCAAGCGCATTCGCGATCGCGACATTCGGTTTAAAATAGGGACTCATCAAAGCCGGGCCGCAGTTGATATTCAGGTCCTTGCGGATGGGGCCGTTGATCACCCAAAGCGGGAACCATGACGCGGCACTGCAGGTGTATCCTTCGATCCTGACCTGCGGATTCACCATAGCTTTCACACCGGCAATGATCACAGGCATATGGGTCGGCAGACAGCCCGCCATCACCGCGTTCACCGCGATCTTTTCCACGGTCGCCTTCCCGTGCATCGGCGGGATCGTAGCCACCACATAGTCAGGCGGCAGATCTGTTCCTTCCAGCATCCGGTTGACTGCTTCCTGGGTCGGGGGAACAATGATATTTCCGTAACTCCAGCCCCGCTCGTAGAAATAATCGTTCACTTCCTCCAGATCACCGCGGAAAACACATCCCGATGTCGTGATTTCAATATTCGCCGGATATTGCTCTTCCTCAGACAGCGGCCGGGTCAATCCCTCGACGATCCCGTCGATGGCCGCCGCGATGTTCGGCTGGATCACTTCTCCCAGTTCTTCCACCGGAATTCTTCTGGACAGATCGAAATCAATATGCATGAGCGCCAGCCGCAGTCCCGGGACATTTTGCGTTGACGCGCCCGCCTTGCAGGAAATGACACAGGACGGTTCTGTGACCGCCACGGCGGGTTTTCCCATTTTTTCGGCCACCGCGACATTCTTCGACAGGAACATGGAAGATGATCCACCGTCTCCAAACGCTCCGATCACGGCGTCGAGCTTGTCTATCCATTCCCTGAAAGACTCCGCATATTCCGGATCGTCAGAAATCACCATCAGTTCCTTGGGATATTGAAATATACTGAATTCAAGATCCGGGTACCTCTCCTTCAGAGAACTCTCTATTTCGTCCAGCACCACGACGCTGTGTTTTTTAAAAAAACCAAACAGTCCGATCCTTTTTCCATTGAGTTTCTCGGGGCGGGGCTGTAAGCCGATCTTCGGCGCGCTTCCTGCCACGCTTTCTGCCCAAGGGCTTAAAACTTGATACTTCATGTCCACACCTCAAAGTATGTTTCAGGGGAGTTACCGCCAGGTAACTCCCCTGCTGTACCTGCCGCTACCTATCACATATTTCTTTTACGGGAAATTACTCATTCGGCATGTGTAACCGTGCGCCCTGCGCCTCCAGAGTGCTTTGGAGCGCGTTGATATCCACTTTTCTGGGAGGCACTCCGTCTCTCAGCGAAATGGCGGCGGCAGCACCGGCAGCCTGTCCTGTTGCCATTGCCGGGATCATACTCCGTACAGCACCGGATGCCATGGGTCTTCCGGAAATGCACCGTCCGGCCGCGAGCAGGTTATCAATTTTCTGCGGAACAAGACAACGGTACGGGATGTCATACGGTCTGGTCAACTCCGTAATGATCCCTGTGCCCCAAATGCCGTGGACCACGTGGGAATCCGGGCCTCTGGTGCCCCCCATTGCGATCACGTCCGGGAACCGTCTCCCCTCCCACAGGTCTTCCTCTGTCAGAGCGTATTCGCCGATGATCCTCCTGCCCTCTCTGGTTCCGGCTGTGGACGCTTCCAGAACGATATAGGCATTCTCGAACCCCGGGACCCGCTCTCGGAGAAACTGCATGTAGATCTTGTTCATCTTCCGCATGTAAATGAGCGCTTTGCTGGTTTCCTCCTCGCTCGATGTGTCAAACCAGACTTCGTATACGCCGGAGTACATCAGGTCATACCTTCGTTCCCCATTTCTCCAAACGCCAATCGGCTCAAATCTCGGAGCGGGATACATCAGAGCGTCCGCGCCCAGAAGCGGGAGGACCTTCCCTTCCTTGATATAATTGATCCATTCCTGGTCCAGGCCGGCCGGCAGTGGAAGATATTTTCCGTCTTTTTTGGGGGCCGAGGCCTTCCCGGGCATGGGGCCGCCCACACCAGTGCAGATGCGGATCGGCAGCGCCTCGCCGTTTCGACGGGCACGCTCTACCTCTTCCCAGTCCGTGGCTTTGACCTTGGGCTGAGCTTCAAAGGGGACGCCCCCTTTGCCCAGAGCCGTGTTGAGGGGATAGCCAGCGCCCAGAAGCTCCGACCTGTCTTGATCCAGAAGGGTCCTCTCCTCTTCTGTCAGATTCGGTTGCGCTTTCAGGTAACTGATCAGCTTGTCCACATCGATCCCGCCGATCAGCATATCCAAAGATCCTCCGTGGGTCTTGCCGTCTTCCAGCCGTCCCTTTTCAAACGGGGCTCCGGCATAGCAGGCAATATCCCCGTCGGCGGAAGTGTCGATCACCCTGTCCGCCAGGATGATCTGCCCGCCCCCCTTGTTCGCGATCGCCACGCCCTTGATGGTGTCGTCTTCCACCAGCGCGTCAAAGGCGACCGTGTTGAACAGGACCTCAACATTGGCCTCTTCCATCATCTCGTCGAGCACATGGACCGCGATCGCCGGGTCAAAGGTCTGCCGCGGGAAAATAGTCTCCCCCGGCAGCGCGCCGCCTTCCGCCTGCAGCCGCTTGAAAATTTCCATCGCAATGCCTTCCACCACGACCGGATGGCCGTCTACGCCGGCGCGGAATCCGTTCAGGCCGATGCCGCCGGCGCCGCCGGTCGTCATCATGCCTCCGAGGCTGCCGCCCCGCTCGATCAGAAGGGTATCCGCTCCGTTTCTGCTGGCGGAAAGCGCCGCCGCAACTCCGGCGGGGCCACCGCCGACCACAACCACGTCTTTTTTCTTGGCTATCTTCAGTTGGCTGAAGTATCCGTTCCGGGCATCTTTCACATTGATCATAGTTTGATTACTCCATCTTGTTTGATTTGATATTATTCAGACATCCACACATCTTCAGGATTCCAGAAGGATCCGGTCGAATAAATACCCAGGCCCGCGTCATGGACACGATCCGTCAGAATCCACGGGAAACAGCTATCTGTAACGGGAATGATCGTACAGTTTTCCACCAGGACGCGGTTCAGCTCCGCGATCGTCTCCGCCTCGGGCTCCACAGATGCCAGCGCCGCGTCGATCAATTCATCATACCCTTCCGGCCGCGCCAAGCTCATGAAGTAGCTGCTGTCAGAGCTGAGATACTGCTTGAAGGAGATATTGGGATTCGCACGGAAGTTGATGGGGGTATAGATCAGCGCGTTGTTCCAAGTCCCGCCCGCATAGATTTCATTGTATGCGGAGGAGGTGGGGTACTCAACGTTGCACTTGATGCCAACCTCAGCCAGGTACGCCTGAATCGCGATCACAGAATCGCGGTCCGTCACGTTGGTGGAAACAATGATAGTGGACTCAAACCCATTGGGATAGCCGGCCTCTGTGAGAAGCTGCTTGGCTTTTTCCACATTATATTTTCTTTCCGTAATGTCGGTCGCGTTGCCAATTTGACTGGGAGCGGTGAACTGATAGAGCGGTTCCAGATAGCCATAACCAAAGCTCTCCGCAAACAGCTCTTTATCCAAAGCGTACTCGGCGGCCATCCGCACCCGGATATCAGACCAGGGAGAGTCCGCATTTGCGCTGTCTGGCCAAAGGGCAAACATGCCGTTGCCCGCCTTATTCTCCACGATATAGCCCTCTTCGGCCAGCTCATTGGCGGTCGCACAGTCGCGCCCATTGCTGAGAATATCGCATCCGCCGGTTTCAATCAGCGTCTTGCGGGTCACGTCATCGGTCACATAAAGCAGGATGATCTCGTCTACATAGGGCTTGCCCTCCTGCCAGTAGTCCGGATTGCGCTTCACGGTCAGAGACACCTCAGACTCATATTTCTCCTGGATGAACGGACCGGTGCCGACCATGTTGTATTCCATCCACTCCTCGCCGTAGGTTTCATATGCCGTGGGGGATACCATAAACGCGGAGACGTCGGCAAAGCCATACATCATATCGTTTTCCCAGTTTTCAACGGTAACTTTGACTGTGAATTCATCCAACACCTCGATGGATTTCCACGCTTTGGCGATGCTGGTATTCTTTCCGCCCGTTTCCTGATGCTTTTCCAGGTTCCACTTTACCGCCTCGGCATTGAACGGGTCCCGTCATGGAACTTGACATCTTTTCTCAAATAGAAGGTGATCGAAGCGCTGCCGGGAGTCGTGTCGACCTCATAGGACTCTGCCAGATTCGGGACGATGGTGGTATCGGAAAGTTCCTTCAGAAGCGGCTCAATACACAACTCACTGGAGTACGAGGTGGGACCGGAAATCTTCCAGGGCAGGCCCAGCGGGCTGCCGGGAGAATATGGAATTGCATAGCGGAGCGTTCCGCCGTACTTGTCTTCGGTCGGTGTGTCTGTGCTGTCAGATCGATTTCCGGTTTCTGCAGGGGAACTGGAATTGGTCGGACTGGCGTCACCGTTGCATGCAATCAGGGTGACCATCATAACCAGCGCAAGTATCAATGCAACCAGCTTTTTCATTTCGTCTACTCCGTTGTTTCATAATAATGTAGTAGTGATTAGAGCCCCTCTCCAAGGGCTAAACGGTCCCCACTTTTTTCTTCTGTCAGTCCTCCTTTCTTCTCCCGGTTGAAAGGGACTCCCATGCCAATAGCTTTCCCTTCAAGCAAAGTTTCCGTCAAGGCAATTTGCAGCGCCCCTTTTTCGTTATATTACACAATTTTCGACAAAATTTGAAATAGATATTGTGCTTCTTTTTATTTGCAGTACGTATAAATCAATGTTATACTGACCATAATGGAATGATAAACAATCATATACGCAAGACGCTTCTGTCAGCAGTGAGGACATAGCATATGGAAATTGAGTATTTAAGACGATTTGTTACGGTCAGCCAATGTCTCAGCTTCAGCAAAGCCGCGGAGCTTCTCTATGTAAGTCAGCCCACCCTCACCCGCAGCATTCACACGCTTGAGAAAGAGCTGGACACCCAGCTTTTTACCCGAAACACCCGGTTCGTCAAGCTCACGCCCGAAGGAGAGATCCTTCTGCCGGCCGCAGCCGAGATCGTGGAATGCTATCAGAATGCGATAGAAAAAATCAACCAGAGGAAGACTCCGCGCAGCAACATTTTAAGGATCGGCTATACCGGGCCGGTTTTGGATAAGCTGCTTGCCGCTTGGATCAACAGCTTCTGCAAAGCAAATCCGGATGTCAAAGTGCAGACCAAACGATACGGCGGCGCTCAGATAGAGGCCGCATTTGATAACAGAGAAATTGATTTTGGCGTTCTTTTTCTGATAAATGCTAAAAAAATCCCCCGGTTGTCCTATCAAGAAGTATGTAATGAAAAATTTAAAATAGCTGTCAGCGCCACGCATCCCATGGCGAGCCGTTCGAAAGTGAGCCTTGACGCATTTGCCAACGATCCGTTTTTAATATGTGAACGCGCGATCGCCCCAAATTTTGTTGACCGCGTCATGGAAATTTGTAAGAGACGGAATTTCAGGCCGAATATCATCCAGGTTTGTGGTCGTGTAAGCGACATATACCACTTGGTAAACGCCAGACTAGGGATTTCCATCCTATCCTGGTCCGATGCCAAGTCCTATGCGGGCTATGATTTGAAATTCCTTGATTTTGATGATGAAGATGATTTGATGAACGCCATAGTCGTCGCATGGATGGGCAAATCTACGCCTACGATCCATCAATTCCTGGAAATCGCCAAAGAACCCATGATACGTGCTGATAGCTAAAACAGGCGCGCCCCGGCCGGATTCCGGTAAGAATCCCGCCGGGGCGCGCTCCGATTTGTCCGTTAAAAACGCTCTAAATATCTATTCTTCGTCAGAGTCAGCCACTGCCGGTTCACTTCGTCCACCACGATCCCGATGTAGGAAAGTTCGATCCCGCAAACCTCCTCACTGATGGCCATGTACTTCTGCCCCAGGAGGTGCGGAAGGCAGTCCGGCTACAGGCCGTAGTCCCGGGCGGCTCAGCGGACGGGACCGGATACCGGCCGCGTCATTTCCTCCGGCGGTAGCTTCCGTCACCCGCCGGCTCGATATACAACTGGTCCAGCAAAAAGGCGATGACCTGCCCGGAGACCTTTGTGCCGTCCTGCACCCTGAGTTTTGCCGGGACCAGAAGGGGCCCACCGTCATGCCCTCGATCAGCGCGGCGGTCTCCGCCTCGGTGATGGTATCGTGTTTTTTCAAATACCGGACCACCCGGCTGCCGCAGGCGCTCATCAGGCTCCGGTCCAGGTCCTCCCGCTGGCCGACGGACTTTTTCAGGCCCCAGACATAGAGAACGGCGGTGGCCAGCGCGAAGAGCAGAATACCCAGTATCATCTGTCCGATCTTCATTTCGGCGTCTTATCCTTTCCGGCGTAGTAGATGAACCCGTTGTTGCGCAGGATCTGCATATACTTCACCAGCCGTTCGTACAGCGGCTCGGCGTCCTTGCCGAACCGCGCCCTGACCAGCTCCGCGATCTCCCCCACCGTACGCTGCCCGTCGATGCGCGGGAAGATAAAGCTGCCCATGGCGTCCAGGTCAATGTGGCTGACCCGGGGGCGGTGGAAAAATGTCTGGGCGATCCAGGCGTAAAAGCCCCGGTGGACCATGTGGACGGTCACCATGCCGTTTTCCCCCACGTCCCAGGTGTTTTTCCGGGAGATCGCGGGGATATAATCCAAATAATTTTCTTTCTTTTTGGCCATGAAGGTCCCCCCGTTGCACAAACTGGGCTATATACTTCAGTATATAGCCCAGTTCGAAATTTGTAAATAAACTTATGTTCAGCCCTTGGACTTCTTCAGTCCCCGGTTGGCGAAAAGGGCGATGGTGACCAGCAGCGCGGCAAACAGCACCAGCGCGCCGATATTGCCCAGGTCGACGATACCCGAGAGATCCAGGTTGATATTCAGCACGGCAAAGACGGCCAGGAGGATGCCCACCACGCCCTCGCCGGCGATCATACCGGAGGTGTACAGGATACCGGACTGGATACAGTCGTTTTTGTCCTTCTCGGAAGCGTACTTGCGCTTCTCCAGCGCCAGACGGACCAGGCCGCCGGCCATGATGCCCGCGTTCAGGTGGATGGGCAGGTAGATACCGATGGCAATGGGCAGGACGGGCAGGCCCAGGATCTCCAGGACCACGGCGATGAACACGCCCACGAACACCAGCGCCCAGGGCAGGTTGCCGCCCATGACGCCCTCGATGACCATCTTCATCATCATGGCCTGGGGCGCGCCCAGCTCCTCCGAGCCAAAGCCCCAGGCGGCGTTCAGCAGATACAGGATGGCGCCGATGACCACGGCGGAAATGACCACGCCGATCAGTTCGCCGTACTGCTGCTTCTTCGGGGTGGCGCCCAGCAGGAAGCCGGTCTTCAGGTCCTGAGAGGTATCGCCGGCGATGGCGGCGATGATGCAGATAACAGAGCCGATGGCGATGGCGCCCACCATGCCGGCCGCGCCGGTGGTGCCGGTCGCCTTCAGCAGAATGGTGGCGATCAGCAGCGTGGCAATGCACATACCGGACACGGGGTTGTTGGAGGAGCCGATCAGGCCCACCATGCGGGCGGAAACGGTGGCAAAGAAAAAGCCGAACACCAGAATGATCAAAGCGCCCACCGGGTTGACAGGGATGCTGGGAAACAGCCAGATGAACACGGCGATGACCAGACAGGCCGCCAGGACCACCTTCATGGAGATATCCTGCTCGGTGCGCAGGGTGCTCTTGGCGCCTTTTCCGTAATCCCGGAAGGCGGAGGCAAAGGTGCGCACGATCATGGGCAGGGACTTGATCAGGCTGATGATACCGCCGGCGGCCAGCGCGCCCGCGCCGATATAGCGGATAAAGGTGCTCCACAGGCCCGAGGTGCCCTTGGCGGCCCACAGCTCCGCCACGGTGGCGGTGGCGGGATAAATGATCAGGTCACTGCCGAACAGGGCGATCATGGGCATCAGCACGAACCAGGCCAGGGTGCTGCCCGCGAACATATAGGAGGAGATGCGGGGACCGCAGATATAGCCCACGCCCGCCAGGGCGGGCAGCACGTCGACGCCGATGCCGGAGCCCTTGTAGGCGGGGATGGAATAGTCCACCTCGCTGGGGAACAGCTTCAGGCCGTCGGCCACGAACTTGAAGGCGGCGGCGATGCCCAGACCGCAGAACACGGTGGACGCCTTGGCGCCGCCCTCTTCACCGGCCATCAATACCTCGGCGCAGGCGGTGCCCTCGGGGTAGCCCAGGGTGCCGTGCTCCTTGACGATCAGGGCGCTGCGCAGGGGGATCATCATCAACACGCCCAGCAGGCCGCCGCACAGGGCGATCAGGCCGATCTCGATCACGGAGGGCATATCGCACACGCCCTCCGCGGCCCACATGAACAGCGCGGGCATGGTAAAGATAGCGCCCGCGGCCACAGACTCGCCGGCCGAGCCGATGGTCTGGACCATGTTGTTTTCCAAAATGGAGTCCCGCCGGAAAATAAACCGGATCACACCCATGGAGATCACAGCCGCCGGGATGGATGCGGAAACAGTCATGCCGACGCGCAAACCCAGGTAAGCGTTGGCGCCGCCGAATATGATCGCCAGCAGCGCGCCGAGGATCACAGAGAATATGGTAAATTCAGGCACAACTTTGTCCGCGGGGATATAAGGTTGAAACTTTTTTTCTTCCATGTTCTTGCTCCGCTCTCTCTTTTTTTACGGCGGCGCCCTTGAGCGCCGCCGTGTTACTGTCGGCCTCCCCATGGGAGACCCTAAGTATTATATGGGATTCCCGGTCGGAAGTCAAGGAACGCGCGGAGGGCTGCACATTTTACCTGTCGATCCCGTTTTTACCATCTGACGCCGCCGCATTCGCCCGGTACGTCCTGAAATCGGGATCGGATGAAAGGCGGCCGTACAGGAAGGGAAAACTGACACAAAATTGAAACAACTTTAAAACACAATCTCGTTTAATTGACGCTGTTTTTATGCTATTTTCTACATGAACTTGTTCCTGCTCACAGGTATTTTTTGGCGTTTTGCACTTTGGGGGAGCTTGCAAGGCCATACCCAAACGAGATGGAACAAAAAATAAAAGAAGAGAGGAAATGAAGCAATGAAATTTGGGAAAAAACTTTTGGCTCTGTCACTGGCCATGCTGCTGGTACTGTCTCTGGCCGCCTGTTCCAAAAACAACGACGGCAGCGGCAGCGACGACACCGTGTACCGCCTGTCCGTATCCTTCCATGATTCCGCTCAGGCTCTCAAAACTCAGTATGTCCAGAAATGGGCCGATGAAGTCAACGCGGCCTCCAATGGCCGTCTGGAAATTACCGTCTATCCCGGCGGCACCCTGGCCGGCAGCGCCGAGGTGCTGGACGCCGTCAAGCAGGGCACCTGCGACATCGGCGTGTGCTTCTCCGGCTTCTTCGCCGGTCAGTTCCCCCTTTCCGACGTGATCACCATGCCCCTGGCCGGCTTCGACAACTCCGTGCAGAGCACCAACGTCCTGTGGGACCTGTGGGAGTCCACCCCCGAGATGCAGGCCGAGTATGAAAACTTCAAGGTGATCATGCTGTACGCCGGCCCCAACAACATCATCTGCACCGACACCCCCGTCCGGACCGTGGCCGACCTGAAGGGCCTGAAGCTGCGCGCCCCCGCCGGCACCGCCACCGATATCTCCACCGCTTGGGATGCCTCCCCCATGAGCATCTCCTCCTCCGAGCTGTACCAGTCCATGGAGAAGGGCGTTCTGAACGGCTACATCATCGACTGGACCGGCGTCAACGCCTGGAGCCTGTATGAGGTCACCAAGTCCTACACCGAGCTGCCCTTCTTCACCCAGAGCTGGTCCGTCCTGATGAACAAGGACTCCTACAACAAGCTGCCTGACGACCTGAAAGCCCTCATCGATCAGTACTCCACCCGCGAGTGGTCCCTGGGCTTCGGCGAGCTGAACGAGCAGGAGGCCTCCGACGCCCGCAAGACCGCCCAGGACGAGTACGGCAGCACCGTGATCGTGCCCGAGGGCGACGACCTGGCCACCTTCCGGCCCGCCGCCGACGCGTACATCCAGAGCTGGATCGAGAAGATGAGTGCCGACGGCTTTGACGCCCAGTCCTTCTTTGACAAGGCGGTCGAGCTGGGCGGGAAGTACGCCGCTGAATAACCGGACCTTTCAGGAATTGGGTGCGGGCGTCCGGCGCCCGCACCCAATTCCCTTTACTTTTAACACTGAAAAGGGGGAAGCTATATGGATCTGAATATGGTTGCCGCCATCGGCATCATCATCCTGTTAGTTTTGCTGTTCCTTGGTATGAACATCGGCGTGGCTATGCTGCTGGTCGGCTTCTTCGGCTATGCTTACGTGGTGAATATGAACGCCGCTCTGGGCGTGCTGGCCAACGTACCCACCACACAGGCCAGTACATACGCCCTGACCGTAATTCCTCTGTTTGTTATGATGGGTAACTTCGCCTTTGCCACAGGTATGAGCAGCGGCATGTACAACGCCGGACACAAGCTGCTCTCCCGCCTGCCCGGCGGCCTGTCCTGCGCCACCATCGGCGCCAGCGCCCTGTTCGGCGCGATCTGCGGCTCTACCCAGGCCACCGCCGCCACCATCGGCGTTATCGCCATCCCCGAGATGCGCAAGTACGGCTACGGCGACACCCTTTCCACCGGCTCCGTCTCTGTGGGCGGCACGCTGGGCATCATGATCCCGCCCAGCACGCCCCTGATCGTGTACGGCCTGCTGTCCATGGAGTCCATCGGCCAGTTGTTTGCCGCCGGTATCCTGCCCGGCATCCTGGAGGCCCTGCTCTGCTGCGCCACCGTGTTTATCCTGGTGAAAAAGAATCCTAAGCTGGCGCCTCCCAGCACCAAATACTCCGCCCGTGAAATGCTGATCGCCTGCAAGGGCCTGATCCCCATGGCCATCCTGTTCGTCGCCGTGTTCGGCGGCATGTTCTCCGGTAGATTCACCATCAATGAGGCCGCCGCTGTCGGCGCCTTTATCGGATTCCTCATGATGTTCTGCATGCGCAAATTCACCTGGAAGAGCTTCCTCGCCGTCATGAAGGACACTGTTAAGACCACCTCCATGACCTACCTGATCTTGATCGGCGCCGTGGTATTCGGCAACTTCCTGACCATCACCAATATGCCCATGAACCTGGCCAACACCATCAGCAATATGAATGTCAACCGCTATGTGGTCCTGCTGCTGATCGTCATTATTTACGCCTTCATGGGCATGCTGATGGACGCCCTGCCCATGATGATGCTGACCGTGCCCATCTTCCTGCCCATTATGACCGAGCTGGGCTTCAGCCCCATCTGGTTCGGCATTATCATCGTCATGGTCATGCAGCTTGGCCTGATCACTCCCCCTGTCGGCATGAGCTGCTACGTCATCTCCGGCATCGCCCGGGACGTGCCCCTGCCCACCATCTTCAAGGGTGCCCTGCCCTTCTGCGTCCCCCTGCTGCTGGCCATTCTCATCATCACCCTGTTCCCGCAGTTGGCCCTCTGGCTTCCCGGCCTGATGTATTAAGGAGGTGCCCTATATGAAGAAAGCTGAAAGCATTGTAAAGAAGATCACCGGCGTGGTCTCCATCATCAGTTATGTGGGCTTCTTTGGCGTGATGGCGGTCACCATTGCCGATATCATCATCCGCACCGTCACCGGGAAGCCCATCCTGGGCGTCTACGAGATCGTGGAACGCATTATGATCTGCGCCGTATTCGCCTCCTTCGCGTATACCCAGACGGAAAACGGCCACGTCCAGATCACCATGCTGGTGTCCAAGTTCCCCCGAAAGCTGCGTTTTCTGATCATGGCCCTGAACAACCTGCTGTCGGCCGCGGTGATCGTGCTGACCGCCTACGCCGCCTACCGCCAGTGCCTGGTGGCCCTTTCCTCCCACTATACCACCTCCGTGCTGCTGATCCCCCTGTGGCCCTTCTACTGGGTCGAGATCATTTCCATGGCCGTGCTGTGTCTGGCGTTTCTGTTCCATGCGGCAAAAAATGCCGTGGCTATTTTCAATGCGGACATCGCCGCCGAGATCCAGTCCGAGTGGGGCTGAGCGCGCATAGGCAGTGCATTCGTCATATTGAACAACTGCCGCGGAGAGATCCGCGGCAGCTTTTCTTTTTTGCGCAAAAAACTTGCAAACGATCTCCAATTCCGCTATGATAATGACAGCTATGAGTAAAGACGGATGAAATCAACCGCACTGCGGTTGATTTCGCATTGCTGCAATGCGAAATTTTTCCGCGGTCCGGCCTTTTGGAAGGTTATGGGAAGCGGGATCGCTCCATTGCGAAACTATCTGTGTGAGGGAAATCGCATGTCAAAGTGTGTGTTGATCTGTGATGACAATCCGGCCATCGCCCAGAGCCTGACCGGCTATTTTCAGGATGAGGGCATCCGCGTGGTGGCCGCCGCCACCGGCGCGGAGGCGTTTTCACGTCTGGAGTCCGAGCACCCCGACCTGATGATCCTGGACGTGATGCTGCCCGATATCAGCGGCAGGGACGTCTGTCTGGAGGTGCGCAAAACCAGTTCCATCCCCATTCTGATGCTCTCCGCCAAGGGGGAGGAGATCGACCGGATCGTCGGTCTGCAGATCGGCGCCGACGACTATGTGACCAAGCCCTTCTCCCCTCACGAGGTGCTGCTGCGGGCGCAAAAGCTGATGAAGCGGCACACCGAGGCCCCCGCGCAGAAAAAATACGAGCTTGCCGAGCTGACGGTCTACCCGGAGTCCTTCGAAGCCTACATCCGGAGCGAGCGCGTCCGGCTTTCGGCAAAGGAGTTCAAGACCCTGTGCTACCTGACCGCCCACGCGGGCAAGGTGATCACCCGGGAGCACCTGATCAACGCCGTCTGGGGCTTTGAATATGTGGGTGAGCTGAGAATGGTGGACACCGTGATCACCCGCCTGCGGCACAAGCTGTTCTCCGAGGAAAACCGGGACCTTCACTTTGATATCTCCACCGTCTTCGGCGTGGGCTATAAAATTGAGGAGCTGCGATGAAAAAGCCTGTCAAAATGCCTATCATTGCCTCCATTCTGGTGCTTCTCTACCTCCTCGGCCTGGCCAGCGGGCTGTACGCCCTGTGCTACATGCCGGGCGCCTGGAAGCGCACCGATCTGGAGTATTACGCAAAGCAGCAGATCACGGAATACACCGACAAGGGCCGGGTGAGCAACTGGAGAAACGGCGGCATGGCCGTGGTCGTCTACGACTCCGACGCCAAATTTCAGGACTTCTTCCGAATGAACGGCGATCAGTTTTCCATCAACTTTGTGGATCAAACCATCGAATCCGTCCCCGTGGTGCTGTCGGGAGAGCAGACCCTGCAGATGTTTCCCTTCGTCAAGAATTACTCCAAGCTGGGATATACCTCCTTCCTTTACGTGGGTCTTCCCATTTACACGGAGGGAGAGATCACCGCCGCCTTCTTCTGGGTCAAGGAGCTGCCCGACCTTGCGGAGACCATGATCGGATATCTCTTTGTATTCTCCCTGTTTTTCGCGATCATCGTCGCGTTCCTGCTGCACAGCCTGTGGGTGCAGCGGCACTATGAAGACGCCCGGCGGAAATATATCGACAACATCACCCACGAGATGAAATCCCCCATCGCGTCCATCCGGGCTCTGACCGAGGCGCTGACCGACGGAATGGGCAAGGATCAAAACGAGCGGAATATCTATTACGGCATGATCATCGGCGAGGCCAACCGCCAGGAGCGCATGATCCTGGACGCCCTGACGCTGGCCAAGCTGCAGACCCGACGGTTTCGTCCGCCGAAGCACGCCATACCCGCGGAGCGTGTTTTTTCGCCGCTGTGCGAAAAACACGCCGCCCTTTGCGAACTGACCGGAGTCTCCTTCTGTGTGGATGACAGCATTCGAAGCCTGCCCCTGCTTTACAGCAATGCGGATCTGCTGCAGCAGGTTCTGGACATCCTGCTGGGCAACGCGCGCAAGTTCGTACCGGAGGGCGGGACGGTCACCCTGTCGGCCACGGCACAGCGCAGCCGGGTCACGGTCTGTATCGCCGACAACGGCGTCGGCATTCCAAAGTGCGACCAGCCCTATGTGTTTGAGCGCTTTTACAAGGGCAGCCAGCAGTGCAACGCCACAGGCAGCGGCCTGGGGCTTTCCATCGCCAAGGAGACTCTGGCCACGCTGAAGGAAAAGATCTGGCTCCACAGCGAGGAGAACAAGGGCACCTCCGTTTACTTCACCATCGCGCGGCTCTGACCCGGCTTGTTGGACCGTACCCGGCAAGCGGTGCTCCCCCGCCGCCATTCCCGGACAGCGGGGGAAATTTTATATATCGAAAAGGCCGATACCCACATTACGTGAGTATCGGCCTTCTTCATGCGTATCAGGGGGTGTGAGTGGCTCTTAGTACATACCGCCCATGCCGCCCATGTCGCCGCCGGCGGGAGCGGGGGGCACAGGCTCCTTCTTGTCGGCCACCAGGGACTCGGTGGTCAGCAGCAGGGAGGCCACGGAGGCGGCGTTCTCCAGCGCGGAGCGGGTCACCTTGGTGGGATCCACGATACCGGCGGGGATCATGTCGCAGTAGACCTCGTTGTAGGCGTCGAAGCCATAGCCGACCTTGCCGGAGTTCTTCACGTTCTCCAGCACCACGGAGCCGTCGATGCCGGCGTTGGCGGCGATCTGCTTCATGGGCTCGGTCAGGGCCTTGGCGATGGTGCGCACGCCGGTGCGCTCGTCGCCATCGGTCTCGGCCAGCAGCTTCTCCACGGCGGGAATGGCGTTGACGTAGGCGGTGCCGCCGCCGGCCACAATGCCTTCCTCCACCGCGGCGCGGGTGGCGTTCAGGGCATCCTCGATGCGCAGCTTCTTCTCCTTCATCTCGGCCTCAGTGGCGGCGCCCACGCGGATGATGGCCACGCCGCCCGCCATCTTGGCGATGCGCTCCTGCAGCTTCTCCTTGTCGTAGTCGGAGGTGGTGATCTCAGCCTCGTGGCGCATCTGGTTGACGCGGGCCTGGATGGCGGCGGCGTCGCCGGCGCCGTCCACGATGATGGTGTTCTCCTTCTGGACCTTCACCTGGCGGGCGCTGCCCAGCATATCCAGAGTGACTTCCTTCAGCTCCATACCCAAATCGGAGGCGATCATGGTGCCGCCGGTCAGGATGGCCATATCCTCCAGCATGGCCTTGCGGCGGTCGCCGAAGCCGGGGGCCTTGACGCACACCACGTTCAGCACGCCGCGCAGCTTGTTCAGGATCAGGTTGGACAGGGCGTCGCCCTCCACGTCCTCGGCCACGATCAGCAGCTTCTTGCCGGCCTGGACCACCTGCTCCAGAATGGGCAGCAACTCCTGGATGTTGGAGATTTTCTTATCGGTCAGGAGGATCAGCGCGTCGTCCAGCACAGCCTCCATCTTCTCGGTGTCGGTGACCATATAGGGGGTGATATAGCCGCGGTCGAACTGCATGCCTTCCACGACCTCGCTGTAGGTCTCAGCGGTCTTGGACTCCTCCACGGTGATCACGCCGTCGGCGGAGACCTTCTCCATGGCCTCGGCGATCAGCTTGCCGATGGCCTCGTCGCCGGAGGAGACGGCGCCCACGCGGGCGATGTCCTCGGTGCCGTTGACCTTCTGGCTGTTGGCCTTGATGGCCTCGATGGCGGCGGCGGTGGCCTTGGCGATGCCCTTCTTCATGACCATGGGGTTGGCGCCGGCGGCCAGGTTCTTCAGGCCCTCGCGGATGATGGCCTGGGCCAGCAGGGTGGCGGTGGTGGTGCCGTCGCCGGCCACATCATTGGTCTTGGTGGAGACTTCCTTCACAAGCTGGGCGCCCATGTTCTCAAAGGGGTCCTCCAGCTCGATCTCCTTGGCGATGGTCACGCCGTCGTTGGTGACCAGGGGGGAACCGAATTTCTTATCCAGCACCACGTTGCGGCCCTTGGGACCCATGGTGACCTTCACGGTGTCAGCCAACTGGTTGACGCCGCGCTCCATCGCGTGGCGGGCTTCCTCGCCGTAGCAAATCAGCTTAGACATGATAAATTACCTCCTCAAATTACTCGACAATAGCCAGGATGTCGGCCTGACGAACAATGGTGACCTCTTCGCCGTCCAGCTTGACCTGGGTTCCGGCATACTTGCTGGCGATGATCTTGTCGCCGGGCTTGACGGTCATAACGATCTCCTTGCCGTCCACCATGCCGCCGGGGCCGACGGCCAGCACTTCGGCTACCTCGGGCTTCTCCTTGGCCGCTCCGGTCAGGATCAGACCGCCCTTGGTGGTCTCCTCCGCCTCCATCATCTTGATGATGACACGGTCTGCTAAAGGTTTGAGTTTCATCGTGATGTCCTCCTTATATGTTGATATGGTTTAAACAATTTTGTGGGTTAGCACTCTTTTTTCTTGAGTGCTAACCTGAATTAGATAATAACCGCTTTCGCGAAAAAAATCAACCCCCTTTTGCAAAAAAGTGGGGCTGATTTTGAAAAAGTTCACCATTCGTTCACAAACAGGCTCCGGGAGTGCTAATTTTTCGCTGGATGATAATCCACCGACGGGGGATAAAAGAAGTTGACCTTCTTCTCCGACAGGCGCACGGTAAAGGATGGGCCGCGCAGGACCTCGCCGTCCACCACGGTGACGATCTCCTCCGGGGAGGAAAAGGAAATGCCGCCGCAGTGGAAGTGGCGGATGATCCCGGGATACCGGCGGTATTGGCCCTTGGCGTACTTCCCCACCAGCCGGAAGAAGGTGAAGCGGGACACCCTGGGTACGATCAGGATATCCAGCACCCCGTCGTCGGGCATGGCCTCCCCCACCGGCATGAAGCCGCCGCCGTAATAGCGGCCGTTGCAGATGCAGATGATGGCGGTGTCGCCCGTCAGGGTCTCCCCCTCCACCCGGACGGCGGTGGGGCGGGTGATGCCCTTGAACAGGACGTTGACCACCAGGGACAAAATGTAGGCCCCGATGCCGCTGACCAGGGGCAGGCGGCTGTACCGGTGCACGTCGGCGGCGATGCGGGCGTCCACCCCGGCGCAGATGACCCCCAGGCCCAGCTTGCCGCTGCAGTCCATCAGGTCGAAGGCGGCCTGGGGTCCGTCCGCCAGGGCGGACAGATCGGAAAAGGCCGCGCGGTAGTCCGGACCGAAGATTTTCAGAAAGTCGTTGCCCGTTCCCCGGGGCACGTTGGTAACGGCGGCGTTGTCAAAGCCCGCCGCGCCGCACACCGCCTCGTTCAAGGTTCCGTCGCCGCCGCAGGCGTAGATGCGCACCGGCTCTCCCGCCTGCGCCGCCGCCCGGGCCAGCTCCTCGGCGTGGCCGGGGCGCTCGGTGAAGGCGATTTCATAGTCCCGCCCTTGAAAGGTATGACGGATCTGCGCGCAGAATTCCTCCGTGGTCCTCTTTTTCCCGGCGTTGGGGTTCAAAATGAACAGGTGCTTCAAGCAGACGCCTTCTTTCAGATGGTGCTGTGTTCCGGACGGACCCGGCGATGGTCACGGCGTTATTTCCCCAGATAGAAAAACAGGTCGCACTTGATCATGCCGTTGTAGAGCTTGCGCTTCTTGTCCGCCGTACGGCCGAAGGTGCGCTCGAACTCCGTGTGGGAGGACAGCAGGCAGAGCTGCCAGCTATCGGGCAGCTTGCTCCACGCCCTGCCGAAGGCCCGGTACAGCTCCTCCGCCTCCCGGCGCTCCATCAGCCGCTCGCCGTAGGGCGGGTTGGTGACCACCCGGCCCCGCAGGCCGCCCCAGTGGAAGCGCCCGGCGTCGGCCTCCTCAAACTTCACGATGTCGTCCACCTCGGCCAGGGCCGCGTTGTGCCGGGACAGCTCCACCGCCCTGGGGTTGATGTCGCCGCCCCAGATTTCATAGTCGCCGTGGAACTCCCTGTCCATGGCCTCGTCGGCGGCGGTCAGCCACGCTCCGCTGTCCAGCCACCGCCACTTCTGGGCGGAGAAGGAGCGGTTCAGGCCGGGGGCGCGGTTCTTGGCGATCAAAGCGGCCTCGATGGCGATGGTGCCGCTGCCGCAGAAGGGGTCGCAGAAGGGGTCCTTCCCCCGGTAGCGGGACAGCAGCACCATGGCGGCGGCCAGGGTCTCCCTCAGGGGAGCCTCCACCCCCTGGGCGCGGTAGCCCCGCTTGTACAGGCCGGGACCGGAGGTGTCCAGCATCAGGGTGGCCGCGTCCTTCATAATGGAAAACTGGATCTGGTACAGCGGCCCCGTCTCGGGCAGGGTGTCCACGCCATACTTGGCCCCCAGCCGGGTGGCCACCGCCTTTTTCACCATGGCCTGGCAGGAGGGCACGGCGTGGAGGGCGGAATTCAGGCAGTGCCCCTTCACGGGGAAGGTCCCCTCCCGGGGGATGAACTGCTCCCAGGGCAGCGCCTTGGTCCCCTCGAACAGCGCGTCAAAGGTGGGGGCGGGGAATGTGCCAAGCACGATCAAAACCCTCTCCCCGGTGCGCAGATTCAGATTGAGCCGGGGGATGTCCCCGCTCGTGCCCGTGCAGTACACCCGGCCGTTGTCCGCCTTCACGCCGCTCAGGCCCAGCCGCCGCATCTCGTCGGCGCACAGGCCCTCCAGGCCGAACAGGGTGGGGACGGCGAATCGTATCTGATGCTCCATAGCAGAACTCCATTGTAAATATTTAAAAAATTTTAGAAAAACACTTGACCTTCCACCCACTGCCGGGTTTATGCTGTCCGTATAAGGACAGTATATCGAAAACTGGAAGGGTTGGCAATAAAAAAGAGGAAAAATTCCCTTTCATCCCCGCGCAGACTATGGTAAACTATATGGAAAGAAAGGAGCGTGAGAGAGATGGAATGGATACCCAAGCTGGTCTGGCTGATCCTGCTGCTTTTGTTCGCCGGATTGGAGGCGGTCACGGTGGGACTGACTTCCATCTGGTTCGCCGCGGGCGCGCTGGCGGCGCTGATCACCGCCCTGGCGGGCGGTCCGGTCGGGCTCCAGGTGGCGCTGTTCCTGGTGATCAGCCTGCTGTGCCTGATCGCCGTGCGGCCGCTGGCCCGCCGGTACTTAAATCCCAGGATCCAGCCCACCAACGCCGACCGCGTCATCGGTACGCAGGCAAAAGTGACCGAGGACATCGACAATCTCCAGAGCAAGGGCGAGGTCACCATCGGCGCGATGCCCTGGAGCGCCCGGAGCGAGGACGGCGCCCCCATCCCCGCCGGCGCCCTGGTGCGGGTGCTGCGCATTGAGGGCGTCAAGGTGTATGTGGAACAAATAAAGGAGGAAGTCAAATGCCAAATGTGAGTCAAATTCTCGGCGTTATCATCGTAGTGATCATCGCGATCATCGTCCTGGCCATCCTGGCCTCCAACATCCGGGTGGTCCAGCAGTCCAAGGCCTCCGTTATCGAGCGCCTGGGCGCGTTCCGCACCGTGTGGGGCGTGGGCCTGCACATCAAGATCCCCTTCATTGAGCGGGTGGCCAAGACCGTGTCCCTGAAGGAGCAGGTGGTGGACTTCGATCCCCAGCCCGTTATCACCAAGGACAACGTCACCATGCAGATCGACACCGTCATCTACTTCCAGATCACCGACCCCAAGCTGTACACCTACGGCGTGGAAAACCCCATGTCCGCCATTGAGAACCTGACCGCCACCACCCTGCGCAATATCATCGGCGACCTGGAGCTGGACCAGTCCCTGACCAGCCGCGACCACATCAACACCAAGATGCGCGCCATTCTGGACGAGGCCACCGACCCCTGGGGCATCAAGGTCAACCGCGTGGAGCTGAAAAACATCATCCCGCCCAGGGAGATCCAGGACGCCATGGAGAAGCAGATGAAGGCCGAGCGCGAGCGCCGGGAGTCCATCCTCCAGGCCGAGGGCACCAAGCAGTCCCAGATCCTGGTGGCCGAGGGCGAGAAGCAGAGCGCCATCCTGCGGGCGGACGCCGCCAAACAGGCCGCCATTCTCCACGCCGAGGGCGACAAGCAGGCCCGCATCATGGCCGCCGAGGCCGAGGCCGAGGCCATCCTGAAGGTGCAGCAGGCCACCGCCGACGCCATCCGGCTGATCAACGAGGCTGACCCCGGCGACGGCGTGTTGAAGATCAAGGCCCTGGAGGCCTTCCAGAGCGCCGCCAACGGCAAGGCCACCAAGATCATCATCCCCAGCGAGATCCAGGGTCTGGCCGGCCTGTGCGCCAGCGCCAAGGCCGTGTTCGACACTGTGGAGCCGAAGCCCAAGGCGGATACCCCGGAGAAAAAGTAAATCCTGTTTGGGAAGCAGTACCGCCCCCGCCGGCAGTTGCCGGCGGGGGCGGTGGTTTTTGATCAACACGCGGCTGGCGGCGGGACCGCCGGGCCGCCCTGGTGTGCGGCTCCTGCGAAAAAATCGGGAAGTTTGTGGTTTCAATGTAGGGGCCGCCGCCCTCGGCGGCCCGTTACGCCGCGATGACCGCCGGGTTTACCGGACAGGACGCCGACTCAGGCCAGCTTACAAAAACAGCGCCAGCGCCCAGGCGGCGGTGGCGACTATGGCCCCGGCGGCGGCGTAGGCGGGGGCGGGTATGCGAAACAGCTTTTTCCGCAGACCGGAATTGCGGCGGACATAGCCGTCCGCCACACGCTGGGCCTCCGCCAGCACCTGCTCCGCCGTCACGCCGGACCGGGTGAAGGCATCCTCTTTGACAATAAAAATCGCCTGTTCAAACAATCGCTTGTCCGGAGTCTTGACCACGATGACCCGGCGCGCCACTCCTTTTACCATGCCGCTCACTCCCAACGATAATACATTCAATCCTTTTTCCAGTATGACCATCTTTTGCCGGGATTATTCCCGCATATCGGTGCGGGGAAAATCGTACAATAAGTGCTGGAGTGATGCACATGAGTTCTTCAAAGCGGCGGCTTTTGGCCGCGCTGGCTTTATTATTTGCCGTGAATATCGCCCTGATCCTCTTTGCCCAGCGCGCCGACGCGGCCACCTACCGGGTCGGCTCCTCGGGGGAGCAGGTGCGGGTGATCCAGGACAAGCTGAAGCGCTGGGGCTACTACGACGGCGCGGTGGACGGCATCTTCGGCAGCGCCACCGAAAAGGCGGTGCGGTATTTCCAGCGCACCAACGGCCTGGCGGTGGACGGCATCGTCGGGAAAAACACCCTGGCGGCCCTGGGCATCTTCAATACCGGTTCCGCTTCCTCCGGGGCGGCGGCCCAGGACGCCTCGGTGGCCCTGCTGGCCCGGGTCATCTCCGCCGAGGCCCGGGGCGAGCCGTATGAGGGCCAGGTGGCCGTGGGGGCTGTCATTCTGAACCGGGTGGAGCACCCGTCCTTCCCCTCCTCCATCGCCGGGGTGGTCTACCAGCCGGGGGCCTTTACCTGCATGGTGGACGGGCAGATCGACCAGCCGGTGGCCGAGTCCGCCGTCCGGGCGGCCCAGGAGGCGCTGAACGGCTCCGACCCCAGCGGCGGCGCGATCTACTATTTCAACCCCAGCACCGCCACCTCCTCCTGGATCTGGAGCCGCCCCCTGATCAAGGTCATCGGCAAGCACCGGTTCTGCTCCTAGCGCACCAAGCCGAGGCGCCGCGCAAATGCGCGGCGCCTCGCAGCTTGTCAAAAAACCTTTCGTTGTGGAAGCAAAAGGTCGGGTTCAGGCGGGGGAGCTCGAGGGGGCAGAGCCCGCCTCGAATGGGATCGAATGCCCCGCAATGCCTTGCATAGCAAGGTTTGCGGCGAGCGAAGCGAGGACTTTTGTGCCGCATAGCGGCGCAAAAGTAACGGCATTTTTGCAGGAGCAGTCGGACGGCAGCCGGCGGTTTCTTAAAAAAGTTTTAAAGAAAATACCTCTTGCCTTTTAAACAGATGCTGGTAGGATAGAGACAGGAAAGACGAGAGGTGATCTGCTTGTACAATATTCTCATCTGTGACGACGACCGGGATATCGTCTCGGCGCTGGAGATCTATCTGGGCAGCGAGGGCTACCACACCATCCCCGCCTACAGCGGGAAGGAGGCCCTGGACATCGTAGCCAAAGAGGACGTTCACCTGATCCTCATGGACGTGATGATGCCCGAGCTGGACGGTATGCGCGCCACCGCCAAGCTGCGGGAGCGCTATAACGTACCCATCATCCTGCTGACCGCCAAAAGCGAGGACGCCGACAAGGTGCTGGGGCTGAACATCGGGGCGGACGACTACATCACCAAGCCCTTCAACCCCATCGAGGTCATCGCCCGGGTGAAAAGCCAGCTTCGGCGGTACACCACCCTGGGCGGGCGGGGACAGACGGCGGGCGAGGGCCCGGACGTGCTGGTCAACGGCGGCATCATTCTGAACGACAAGGCCAAAACCGTCACCGTGGACGGCGAGGGGCGCAGTCTGACGCCGCTGGAGTACAGCATCCTGAAGCTGCTGATGCGCCACCCGGGGCAGGTGTTCTCCACCTCCCAGATCTACGAGCAGGTATGGAACGACCCCTCCTACGGCTCGGAGAACACGGTGGCCGTCCACATCCGCCACCTGCGGGAGAAGCTGGAGATTGACCCCGGCGACCCCCGGTATCTGAAGGTGGTCTGGGGTCTGGGCTATAAGATGGAGAAAATGTCATGAGACTGAAAGAGAATCTGGGGCTGAAGGTCCTGGCCTTTCTTCTGGCGGTAGCCGCATTTGTCAGCGCAGCGCTGATGGCATGGTATCAAATCGCCAATTTCGACGTGATCTGGGAGGAGTCCACCCCGGCGGAGGGCTACAGCATCGGTTACCTGGAACGGCAGGACTACTACGATATAAAGTCTCTGCTGTCCATCTACAATGTCGAAGCAAAGGGCACCGAGCTGGGCGTGTATGATGAACAGAACAAGGCCGAATTGGAGCTGCGCCTTTCCAGCGACCAGACCAATCTGCGCTGGCAGGCGCGGAACAGGACCGGAACCATCCGCTACGGGAATACTCAAGAGGAAATCCCTGTCCCCGCGGAGGGGTTTTACTTGAACAGCGTTTCCAGACCGGTGGATGTGCCGGTGACGTTTACGAGCGAAACATATACCGGAGACTGGAAAACCGCAGCGGAAGGGGCGGTCAACGTCACCGACCCGGACAATGTGGTCTGGTTTGAGGACCAGACGGGTTGGGAAGACTGGAGTTCCTGGTTCCAGGGGACCGCAGCGGAATACTGGAATGGCAATCTGGACCTGAGCGAGGAGGAGCTGGACGCCGTCTACCTGAACTCCGACGGCACTGCCGACCTGCTGGTGGTCACCGACGGCCAGGACCGGTACGTCTATGGTCCCACGGTGCGTTCCTACCTGACCGCCAATGAGTACGGCTACCAATATGAAGGCGGAGAATGGCATCAATCGGAGGATCCGGGCATATTGACCGAAACGCTGGACGTGACCATGTGGCTGGAGGCCGGGTATCCCGTGGCCGACAAGTACCAGCGGGCCTACTTGACCCTGTCGGGCTGGCAGTCCAGCCGGGAGCTGGTGCTGGCGGCGGATATCGCCTGCGCCGTGGCCGGGCTGTTGCTGGCCGCCTTCCTGTGCGCGGGCGCGGGGCACAAGCGGGGCGTGGAGGGGATCTATCTCCACTGGTTCCACCGCATCCCCGGCGACCTGCTGCTGGCGGCCATCGTGCTGGGCGTGGTGCTGGCGGTCGCGTTTGGGCTGGATCTTCTGTACAGCATATACTATCAACAGCGGTCCATTGTTGAGCAGATGCTCACCGCCGGCGCGCTGACCGTCTGCGTGGCCACGCCGGCGCTGGCCTGGCTGGTGACCTTCGCCGCCCGGTGCAAGGCCCGGACCCTGTTCAAGAACACCGTGATCTGGCGGGTCTGCCGCCTGCTGTGGCGCCTTTGCCGCTGGTGTGTACGGGGGATCGGAAGCGCCGCCGCCGCCCTGCCCCTAATGTGGCAGGTGCTGGTGATCGGGCTGGCATATCTGCTGTTCTCGGCGCTGGCGCTTTCCCGGGTCAGCGGTCTGTGGCTGCTGGTGACGGCGGTGCTGATCGCTTACCTGTGCCTGTGGGCCTGCCAGTGGAAGCGGATCCGCCGGGGCGCGAGGGAGATCATCGGCGGCCACCCGGAATATCACATCGACACCCGCTGGCTGCTCCCCGGCCTGAAGGACCACGCCGACGCGCTGAACAATTTGGGCCAGGCCATCTCCGCCGCCGTGGACGAGCAGATGAAGAGCGAGCGCTTCAAGGCCGAGCTGATCACCAACGTCTCCCACGACCTGAAAACGCCGCTGACCTCCATCATCAACTATGTGGACCTGCTGAAAAAGGAGAACGTCTCCAGCCCCAAGGCGCGGGAGTATATCGAGGTGCTGGACCGCAAGAGCCAGCGGCTGAAAAAGCTGACCGAGGACTTGGTGGAGGCATCCAAGGCGTCCACCGGCGCGCTGACGGTGACCAAGGAGCGGCTGGACGTGACCCAGTTGGTCCGCCAGGCCATGGGCGAGTACGAGGAAAAGCTGACCGCCGCCGGGCTGACCCTGGTGGCCGACCTGCCCGAGGTCCCGGTGTATATCAGCGCCGACGGCCGCCACCTGTGGCGGGTGCTGGACAATCTGCTGAGCAACTGCGCCAAGTACGCCCAGGAGGGCACCCGGGTCTATCTGGATGTGGCATACGGGAAAGAAAACGCGGTGATCACCCTGAAGAACGTCTCCCGTCAGCCGCTGAACGTCCCGGCGGAGCAGTTGATGGAGCGCTTTGTGCGGGGGGATGAATCCCGCACCACCGAAGGCTCCGGGCTGGGGCTGTCCATCGCCCGCAGCCTGACCGAGCTGCAGGACGGCCGGTTCTCTCTGGCCATCGACGGCGACTTGTTCAAAGCGTTTGTGGTGTTTCCGCTGGCGTGATATATGGAAGGCCCCCGCCGGCTTACGCCGGCGGGGGCCTTGTTCTTCGGCTGGCAAAAAATTGAGTGTTTGTGGAAGGCGGTTCCACGCCCGCCCCGCGTTTACCGGGCGGGAAAGAAATATCGGCGCAGCGCCTGAAGCGGCAGGAATCCCGACCCAGCAGGGAAATCGCAGCAAACGCTCCGCGGAGCGGCGGTACGGAAGGTCAGGTCCACTGGAAATTCCCGGCTCCCGCGCCCACCTCAAAGTGGTATTTCGCAATGCCCAGGTCGATTTTGCTGTAAAAGCCTCGGCCCGCCTTGGCGCTCACCTGATTGCCCTGTGCGGAAAATTGAAACTTTTGCTGATTCATCGCCGTCGGGGCAAGAAGAGCCGCTTCCACCCCCGCCCGGAACCAGTCGGGCACGGCGCCGTCACAGACCGCCACGTCGGAGAACGGCTTCGACTTGTGGGCGACACCCTGGGTCTTCCCATACCCCAGCGCGATCACCACTGTCAGCTTCTCGCCGCTACTGACCTGAAACGCGCCGGGGACCTTTTTATACGTCATGGCTACCCAGCAGGTATTCAGGCCAAGCTGTTGAGCCAGCAGCACCAAGCGCTCCCCATAATAGCCGCACGTCTCCTCCAAGGCGGGGCCTTTTGGCCCGATCAGCGCAAAATAATTGGTTACTCCGCTGAACTTGCCATAGTGTGCCATCATGCTGTTAAAAGCCTTCGGCTCACCGGCGGCCAGTTGAATGTGCAGACCGCCCTCCCGGTTACAGGCGTCCAGCTCCGTCCGCAGCGCGGCCAGATGCGCCTCAGTCAGTTGCTTGTCTTCATACTGCCGTACACTGTGGCGGGCACGCATCGCTTCCATAAGGTCCATATACATACACTCCTTTACAATTCCTGACCGCCGCTCCGGTCGGGCAGCCGTTCCATGACGGCTTTCGCATGGGTGAGCATCTGCAGCAGTCCGTGGAACGCTTCGGTGTCGGCGTCGAAATAATAGTAATTTTTTGTTCCCTCCCGGCGCATTTTAATAATTCCGGCTTCCTTGAGAATGCGCAGGTGGTGGGAAACAGCAGGACGGGAGAGATTGGTCCTCTCCGTAATTGCGCCCACACGCGCGCCATCACAGTCTTTCATCTGCATCATTTCCAGAATCAGGTGCTGCCGGGTCTCGTCACCCAGCGCCAGCAGCACCTTTCGGCAGCGCTGAAATTCCTCCGCCAATCGTCCGATCTCTTCTTCCATGGACAGCATGACAGTCTCCCTTCATTGATTGGTTTAAACTATTGTACCATAGTTTTTCGGAAAAAGTTCAATGGGAAAGAAAGTTAAGACGAATCAAACAGCGGGAAATGATTTTACGGGGGGAAGGGGCACACCTGTGTTACGTGACGTTCCAAATTTTTGATTTGGCCGCGGAACGATGCGTGAGCTGTGCGCCCGGCGGCCCCGCCGCCACATGGCGATCATCGCGGCGTAGGCGGTGGGGGCACAAACGGCATTCCCGTTGGTCACACCCCCACCCTGCGAAACGCCCAAAAGGTTTACGGAATGAATGCAGGGGAGGCTATCAGCCTCCCCTGCATTCTCCGCTCCCGACCCGGCGATGACCATGACATGGCAGTCCTCCGCCACCCGCAATTATTTCAGTAACCACGAAACGGCGCCAACAGATCGCGGACATCGACCGCCTGGGAAAATTCCGCATTATCCCGGTTCAGCACCGCATAATCCCGGTCCCGCCCAAGGAAAATGGTGCGCTCCTCCCCGTCGTCGTCAAGCCCGGTTTCCGTCCTCGGCTCCCCGCTGTACCCGACCGCGTATTTCATGACCCGGCCCGCAGAAGTCTGAGCAGCCAAGGTACGGCGGGCGGTATCCGTCCCGTACTCCACATACAGAGAGTAACCTATGACTGAGATCTGAACATAGTCCGGCGCTTCGCCGTCGACCCGCACCCGGTCCCAATACAGTTCGGAAAAGGACTGCTCCAAGACAATATTGGCGTCCTCGGAAAAGGCGGACCGGACCTCTTCCCGCTCCAAAAGCTCCTCCAAAAGCCCGTATTCCCCGGTGGTGATGAGTACGTCGGGGCAGATGTCGACGGCCTGTGCGGCGGTAATCGGCTTCTCAGAAAACGAACTGCTTCGGGTGGGGTTCACGACCAGCCAGATCAGCCCGGCGGCGAAAACGGCCAGCAGGATCCCCAGGACGATCAACAGTCTTTGAAAGCGCTTCAACCGCCGTCCCAGGGCGTGAAAGCTCTCCCGCACGGAGCGCTCGGACTCCGGGGCAAGCTGTTCGGCAGGCGCGATCCGCTCCCCCCGCAGCAGCTCCACTACCGACAGCTCCAGCGCGTCGGCCAGCGGCTCCAGCAGGGACAGGTCGGGAAAGCCCACGCCCCGCTCCCAGCGGGATACGGTGCGGTCAGAGATATGCAGCCGCTGCGCCAACTGCTTCTGTGTCAAAGCCAGCTCCGCCCTCCGGTCAGCGATGACCCGGCCCGTCTTGTAACTATCCATGGCGTTCACCTCTGAAATCATCATACCGAAACCGCGCCGAAATTGCAACAAACGCTCTGTGGAGCGGCGCAAATCCCCGGAAAATACATATACTACAGGGTATAGGCTACCAGAAAAGGAGTGGTTTTCAAGTGTGCGGCATTGCCGGTTTTATGGATTTTACCCGGGATAACCGGACGGACCCCTGGAAGGCCGTGGGCGCGGCCATGGGAGAGACCCTGACCCACAGGGGACCGGACGACGCGGGCGTGTGGCAGGGGGAACACGGGGTGCTGACCCACCGGCGGCTGGCGGTCATCGACCCGGAAAACGGGCGGCAGCCCATGGTGCGGCGGCTGGAGGAGTTCCCCTTCGTCATCGTCTACAACGGCGAGCTGTACAATACCGACGAGCTGCGCCAGTCGCTGGTCGACCAGGGCTGGCGGTTTGAAACGCGGTCGGACACCGAGGTGGTGCTGACCGCCTACATGGAGTACGGCGAGGCGGTGGGCGAAAAGCTGGAGGGCATCTACGCCTTTGTGATCTACGACGGCCTGCACCAGTGCTTTTTCGCCTGCCGGGACCGCTTCGGCGTCAAGCCCTTCTTCTACGCCATGGAGGGCGACACCCTGGTCTTTGGCTCGGAACTGAAGGCTCTGTTCCGCTATCCGGGTCTGCAGCCCCGGCCGGACGGGAACAGTTGGCGGGAGATCATGGGCATCGGCCCCGCCCGGACGGGCGGTCAGGGCGTGTTCGCCGGGGTGCGGGAGCTGGAGAGCGCCCACTACCTGGTGGTGGACCGGACGGGAGTGCGCAAGGGCTGCTATTGGGTGCTGGAGAGCCGGGAGCACACCGACAGCTACGAGGACACGGTCAGCCGGGTGCGGGAGCTTCTAACCGGGGCCATCACCCGGCAGTTGGTCAGCGACGTGCCCCTGTGCACCTTCCTGTCGGGCGGGCTGGACTCGTCGATCATCACCGCCGTGGCCGCGCGGCACTATCAGGCCAGAGGCCTGCCGCCACTGGAGACTTACTCCTTCGACTACACCGACAACCAAAAGTATTTTCACCCCTCCGCCTTCCAGCCCGACGGCGACTGGCCCTGGGTGGAGCGCATGGCGGACGTGTTCCAGACCAGGCACACGGTGCTGACCTGTCCCATCCCCGCCCTGGTGGAGCTGCTGGACGACGCGGCAGTCGCCAAGGACCTGCCCGGCATGGCCGACGTGGAGTCCTCCCTGCTGTATTTTTGCCGTCAGGTGGCCCAAACGCACGTGGTGGCCCTGTCAGGGGAGTGCGCCGACGAGCTGTTCGGCGGCTATCCCTGGTTTGAGCGGGAGGACCTTTTGAACGCGGGCACCTTCCCCTGGTCGGTGGACCTGGAGCCGAGGAAGCAGGTCTTTGCCCGGGAGCTGTGGGAGGACCTGGGGGTGGAACATTATATCCGGAACCGCTATCTGGAGTCCGTCTCCGCCACCCCGCGCCTGCCCGGGGAGACCGGGCTGGCCGCCCGTCGGCGGGAGGTGGCCTGGCTGAACCTGAACTGGTTCATGACCACCCTGCTGGACCGGAAGGACCGCTGCTCCATGGCCTCGGGACTGGAGGTGCGCGTGCCCTACTGCGACCACCATTTGGTGGAGTATGTGTGGAACATCCCCTGGGAGATGAAGGCCAGAGGCGGGCAGCGCAAGCAGGTGCTGCGGGACGCGGCGGAAGGGCTGCTCCCCGAGGATGTGCGCTGCCGTCCCAAGTCCCCCTATCCCAAGACCCACCACCCCCTGTACGAGCAACTGGTGCGCGCGAAACTGACGGCCATCCTGGACGATCCCAACGCGCCCATCCACGGGCTGGTGGACGAGGACGGCCTGCGCGCCGGGCTTCTGTCCGACGCGGGGGACTATGGCCGCCCCTGGTTCGGCCAGTTGATGGCGGGGCCGCAGATGATGGCCTATCTGATCCAGGTGAACGCCTGGATGGAGCGGTTTGGCCTGAAGCTGTGACCCCGGCGGGGCTTGCCTTTTGCCCTTCTTTTCGATACAATGGGGGCAAAAGGAGTGAGTGAAATGCCCACACTGGATCGGGAACGCTGTATTTCCTGCGGCCTGTGCGCCCGGGTCTGCCCCATGGCGGTCCTCACCTATGAGGACGGCGCGGTCGTGACGCACCCCGACCGCGCCTGCATGGAGTGCTGGCACTGCGCCGCCATCTGCCCCCAACAGGCGGTCAAACAGGAGGGGTTGGAGCTGTACCCGCCCTTGCCCCAGGGGGAGCTGGAAACGCTGGTGACCATGCGCCGCTCGGTGCGCCATTTTCAGCCGGAGCCGCCGAAGAAGCAGGTCATTGCCCGCGCCTTGGAGCTGGCCGCCTGGGCGCCCACCGGGAAAAACGAGCGCACCTACGGCTGGTCGGTGCTCTACGGCCGGGACCGGGTGCGGGAGCTGCTGGACGCGGTGCTGGCCTGGGCGGCGGACGTCCCCCGGTTCCAGGTGCTGACCAGGCTGGTCAAGGGCCACCGGGACCCCATTACCTGCGGGGCCTCCTGCGTCCTGTTCTGCCACAACACGCCCGGCGCTTCCAACCCGGAGACGGACTGCGTCATTGCCGCAACCACCGCCGAGCTTCTGCTGACCAAGCAGGGCGTGGGCACCTGCTGGGGCGGCTACCTGCGCCGGGCGGTGGACGCCTGCCCTGCCGCCCGGGAGTTCCTGGGCGTCCCGGAGGAACACAACGTGTACGCCGCCCTGCTGGCGGGCATCCCCGACGGGGAGCCGTACCGCAATCCCCCCTACCGCCCCGGACCGGAGATCCAGTGGCGGTAACAGTATCCGAAATACACAAGAGCGCCGCGGAATTTTCATTCCGCGGCGCTCTGCTGCAAATATCAATCAGATGTACTTGTAGAAGCCTTCGCCTGCGTTGATACCCAGCTTGCCGGTATCAATGTATTCTTCCTTCAGGCGCTTCGCGATCTTGCCGTAGACGGTATTGGGGTCCGCGGCGGCGGGGTTGTTGGTGATGATATTGTAGGCGGTGGTGATGCCGACGATATCCAGGATGCGGAAGGGGCCGAAGGGAGCGCCGGTGGCCAGCATCCAGGTCTTGTCGATGGTCTCCACATCCGCGATGTCGTCCGCCCAGAGGTTCTGGGCGGCCATCAGGAAGGGGACGAGCATGGAATTCAGGATATATCCGTCCTTCTCCTTTTTCAGCCGCATGGGGATCATGGCGATGTCCTCGGCAAACCGGGCCACCGTCTCATAGACCTCCGGGTCCGTCCCGGTGTGGCCCATCACCTCCGCGATGTTCTGGCGCCAGATGTTATTGGCAAAGTGCAGGGCGAGAAACTTCTCCGGTCTGCCCGTATGCTCAGCCAGCGCCGAGGGCAGCAGCGTGGATGAGTTGGTGGCGACGATGGTCTTTTCGGGCAGGAGCGGCGCCATTTTCTCGTAAAATTCGATCTTCTGCTGGAGATTTTCCGCCAGCGCCTCGATGACCAGGTCGGCGTCCTTCACGGCGTCGGCCAGGTCGGTGGTCATCTTGATCTGGCGCAGAGCCACATTCGCCCTGGCCAGCAGCACGTCGACCTCCGTCTCCGTATACTCCCTGCCGTTCTCCAGAAGGCCCGCGCAGTAGGGCCCCTTGGACGTCTTGGCCGTGTTGATCTCAGCCAGATAGATGCCGTGCAGCCGCTCCAGATAGGGCATCGCCCGGCCGATGGAAGCCTCGCTCCGCAGCCAGATGGTGACGTTGAAGCCCTTGTAGGCGGTCTGATAGGCGATCTGGCTTCCCAGCACGCCGCTGCCGATCAGTACTACATTTTTGATAGCCATAGTCGTTTCTCCGTTTTCTAAAAAGTGTATCAACTAAACTCTTTCTCAGAGCTAAGTCGCTCGATCAAAGCAGGATCACGCCCGCGTCCCGGCAGACCTGCAGCGTCTCCTCGTCCCACACGCTGACCTGCACTTCGCCGATATGGGCCTTGCGCCCCACCCGGCTTGCGCCGTGCGGGGACCCCGAATCTCAAATCCTCGGCGGAAGTAAATTCCGCCTGCGGAAAATGCCTGACGGCATTTTGACGCGCCACTGGGCGCGGCCCGCAGAAGCGGGCTGGCCGGGCAAAGCCCAATCGGCGATCAAAGTAAAATCACGCCCGCGTCCTGACAGACCTGCAGCGTCTCCCCGTCCCACACGCTGACCTGCACCTCGCCGATGTGGGCCTTGCCCAGCAGGAACATGGACAGGCGGGACTGGCCGATGCCGCCGCCGATGGTCAGAGGAAGCTGCCCCTCCAGCAGCATCTTGTGGAAGGCCAGCGCGCGCCGGTCGTCGCACCCGGCGATGGTCAACTGGCGGTCCATGGCGGCGGGGTCTACCCGGATGCCCATGGAGGAGATCTCCACCGCCCGCTCCAGCACCGAGCTCCACAGGAGGATATCGCCGTTCAGCGTCCAGTCGTCGTAGTCGGGGGCGCGGCCGTCGTGGGGCCGGCCCGACTTCAGCGCGCCGCCGATGCCCATCAGGAAGGTGGTGGGGTGGTCCTTCACCCAGGCGTCCTCCCGCTGCTTGGGCGTCAAGTCGGGCCAGCGGTCCTCCAACTCCTGGCTGGTGACGAAGCTGACCTCCCGTTCCACCTGGGGCAGCACGCAGAGCTGGGGAAACACGGCGCGCAGGGTGTCCTGGGTCTCCCGCACCGCGCCCACGATGGCGCGCACGGTATCCTTTAAGTAGTCCACATTGCGGTCCCGGGGGGCGATGACCTTTTCCCAGTCCCACTGGTCCACGTAGACGGAGTGGAGGTTGTCGGGCAGCTCATCCCGGCGGATGGCGTTCATGTCGGTGTACAGCCCCTCCCCCACCGAGAACTGGTAGCGGTGCAGGGCCAGGCGCTTCCACTTGGCCAGGGAGTGGACCACCTGGGCGTCCCGCCCGGCGGCGGGGATATCGAAGGCAACGGCCCGCTCCACGCCGTTCAGGTCGTCGTTCAGGCCGGTGGCCGCCTCCACGAACAGGGGCGCGGACACCCGGCGCAGGTGGAGCGCGCCGCCCAGGGTGTCCTCAAACAGGCGGTGCAGCAGGCTGATGGCCTTTTGGGTGTCGTACAGCCCCAGCACGGGCGCGTAGCCCTGGGGAATCACAGTTTTTTCCATAAATACGGACGCTCCCATCTGAATCACAATAAAAATACCTATTTAAGATTATACGATGATCGGCGTAAAAATGCAAGGAATACAAAACGGGAGCCCCCGGAATGGTCATTCCCAGGAACTCCCGCCGCATGTTTCAGTTTTCCGCGTACCGGGCCAGGAACTGGCGGGTGCGCTCCTCCCGGGGGGCTTCAATGACCTGCCGGGCATCGCCCTGCTCCACGATGACGCCGCCGTCCATGAAGATGACCTGGTCGGCCACGTCCCGGGCGAAGGCCATCTCGTGGGTGACGATGATCATGGTGGTCTTCTGCTCGGCCAGACCCCGGATGACCTTCAGCACCTCGCCGGTCAGCTCGGGGTCCAGGGCGGAGGTGGGCTCGTCAAAACACAGAATGTCCGGTTTCAGCGCCAGGGCGCGGGCGATGGCCACCCGCTGCTGCTGTCCTCCCGAGAGCTGGTGGGGATAGTGCCCCGCCCGGTCGGCCAGGCCCATTTTGTCCAGCAGCTCCCGGCCCTGCTCCTCGATCTCGGCAAAGATCTGCTTTCTGTTTGCTTTGTAATCCTCCCGCTCCTTGGCCAGCAGCTTGCCCGCCAGCGTCACATTGTCCAGGGCGGTGTACTGGGGGAACAGGTGGAAGGACTGGAACACCAGGCCGAAGTGCAGACGCTTTTTGCGCACCTCGCTCTCCTTCTGGGTGGCGGGGTCGGCGGCATCGAAGATCACCGAGCCGTTGACGGAAATGGTCCCTTGATTCGGGGTCTCCAGAAAGTTCAGGCAGCGCAGCAGAGTGGTCTTGCCCGAACCGGAGGAGCCGATGATGGCCAATGCCTGCCCCTGCTCCAGGTCGAAGCTGATATCCTCCAGCACTTGGGTGCTGCCAAAATGCTTTTCGATGTGTTTTACTTCCAAAACCGACATACCGGCGCCCCCCTTATCGGAAATAGTTGAGCTTACGCTCGATCCAGCCGAACACAAGCGTCATGACGCCCACAAAGATCAGATAATACACGCCGGTGAAGAACAGCGGCCAGACCAGGCCGGAATAGCCATGAGAGCCTTTCAGGAACGCATAGCCCGCCCAGATGACCTCCTGGAAAGAGATGATCCGGGCCAGCGAGGTGTCCTTGACCAGCGTGATGATCTCGTTGGACATGGGCGGGATAATGCGCTTGACCATTTGCAGCAGCGTCACCTTGAAGAAAATTTGACTTCTGGTCATGCCCAGCACCAGGCCCGCCTCCTGCTGGCCCACGGGGACGCCCTGAATACCGCCCCGGTAGATCTCGGAAAAATAGCAGGCGTAGTTGATGATGAAGGCGATGGCGGAGGCCATGAACCGGCCGGATTCGCCGCTGGGCCAAGGGCTGCCGCTGCTCAGTATGTAGCCGGGTATGTAAAAGAGAATGATCAGTTGCAGCATCAGGGGTGTTCCGCGGACGATCCACACCACCGTTCTGGTCAGCCAGCGCAGGGGAGCAAACCGGCTCATGGAGCCGAAGGAGATGATCAGCCCCAGAGGGAGCGCGCCGACCAGCGTCACCACAAACAGCTTCAGCGTCTGCAGAAAGCCCGTGTTCAGCGCCCCGATGACAGTTGCGAACATACTTTGGACCTGCCTTTCCCGAATCAAAAATGATAGCCAAAAACCGACCAAAAGCAGAGAGCCTGCGCCCTCTGCTTTTGGCATATGGTTTCAGAAGAGTTACTGCTCAACGATGGCGGCCTGGATGCCGTAGGTCTCGGCGATCTCCATCATGGTCCCGTTCTCATAGGCGGTCTTGAAGAAAGCATTCAGCTCGGCGGCCAGATCGGAGCCCTTGCGGAAACCCACGCCGTACTGCTCGCCCTCCTCCTCATTGAGGACCACGGTGTAGGTCAGATCGGCGTAGCTGGTGCCCTCGCCCACCATGGCGCCGGCCATCAGCGCGTCGATAACGGCAGCCTCAGAGTTTCCGGAAGAGACTTCCAGAACAGCCGTAGCCTGATCGGCCACTTCCGTGAAAGAAGCGCCCAGCTTTTCCACCTCGGCCTTGCCGGCGGAGCCGGACTCCACGGCAAAAGTCAGGTCCTTCACGCTGTCGATATCCTGGTACTGGTCGGCCACAGCGGCGGGAACCACGACCACCTGGGTGTTGTTGCAGTAGGCGTTGGAGCACTCCATGGCGGTCATGACCTCGTCGGACAGGGTCATGCCGTTCCACACCACGTCGATGGTCTTGCCGTTCAGTTCAAAGACCTTGTTGTCCCAGTCGATGATCTGGAACTCCACGTTCACGCCCAAGCTCTCGGCAAAGGCCGTGGCCATGTCGGCGTCAAAGCCGATCCAGTTTCCGTCGGCGTCCTGATAGTCCATGGGCTCGAACTCGGTGATGCCCACCACCAGGGTGCCCTTGTCCTGAACATAGGCCAGGTCGCTGCCGTCAGCCGTACCCTCGTCCTTGTCCTTGGAGCAGGCGGTCAGGGCAAAGCACAGGCACACAGCCAGCAGCAGAGCCAGCAAACTTTTCTTTTTCATCTTATGTATCCTCCATTTGCAAGCAAATATCGCGCTGTCACTGCAACGCTGTAGTACTTTAGCATTCTACCACAATAAAGTAAAATGTCAATAGGGCCCCGGAATTTTGTGGATCCCGCCGCGGTTTTTGCCTTGACATTCCAGTTAAAATTCCGTATAATGTACAAGTTCAATCCGGGTGTAGCGCAGTTGGTAGCGCGCTTGGTTCGGGACCAAGAGGCCGTGGGTTCAAATCCCGCCACTCGGACCATTTAATGATAATCCGAACTACATTATCCAAGTGGGTAATGTGTTCGGATTTATCATTTCTATTGAGAATTTGCTTTGATGGACAAGGGCGGGGTTAGCATCCCGTCCTTGGTTTTTTCGCCCTTTTCTGATAGTATGCTTAGCCAGACAAATCGTTCTTGATCTGCAAAGTAGACTTATTTCGCCCTTTCCGGCAGTTTTTAAGCCTGCGGATATTCCAAAGAATACCCGCAGGCAGCATCCGGCAAAGTACCGGCATTTCATATTCTATTTTTTTATTGCTTCCATAACCCTTTGGACAATAGCAGAGGAAATAGGGAAATTCTCTTCCAAAAATTCCTGTATTTCCTTTTCGCTCTTTCCGTGCTTCTTAAAAATCCGTGCGGATGTTTCCAAAACTTCCATGCCGGGAGAGTCCTCCGGCTTATCGCTATTATTGTTCAAAGGTATTACCTCACTCTATACGAGGAACGCCATCAACAAAACTCAAATGTTCCCTGAGAACAGGGATGCCATATACCAGAATCAGCGCAACGACCGCAAGTGTAATGACTGCGATCACTACAGCGCAGACATCACGCTTTACAGAAACAGCGTATTTACTCTTCTCAGATCCAAATTTTAGGAGGCGATACCTTATGAGGTAAATAAAGCTCCATCGCGATACTCCGCAAAGCACGATCATTCCCGCAGATCCCACCGCTGCCAGTAAAATGATAAGCAGCACTTTCATAGTGTCACCTCAAATCAGCTTTCATACTTGTGGTTTTTCCTGTTTGCCTCTTCGTGGAGTTTCCTCGCAATCTTGCTCTCCTTGAAGTCGCCGTCCTCGTCTGTTGCCCCTGGAACAAACTTCTTGTATAACTCCAGAACTCCCGCAGTGCCGCCGAGCGCACACGCAATAATTGCCGGTACCAAGATGATTTTCGTCATGACTATAATCTCCTTTTTCAATGATTTATAAAATTTCTTTCCGATAGAAAATAAACATCTGTTGACTTTCTATCTTGGTCATAGCATAATAAATCTGTGACCCAAAATCAACCGTCAGACTTGTTGGGTATGTAACAAGATAAACACTTTCTGAAAATGTGTTGGAGAAATTACGGATTCCGGCAAATTGATACGGCAGGAGGAAAATCATGGCACTTGACGCACGGGTGCGATACACAAAAATGGTGATTGTGCAGAGCTTTACGAAAATCATACGGGAAAAGCCCCTTAATAAAATCACAGTCAAGGAAATCTGTGACATGGCGGAAATCAACCGAGCTACATTTTATAAGTACTATCTGGATGTTTATGACCTGCTGGATAAGATTGAAGAACAGTTCCTCGAAGAATTGAGGAAAATTCTCTCGTCGCGGAAAAATGAAACGGCAAAAGATGTGCTGACGCTGATTATGGTCAGCTTTAAGGCTGAACAGGAGAAATACGAGGCTATCTTTTCCGCAAATGGCGATGCTTCTTTTCCGCAAAAAGTAATAGAGATGTGCTATGACATGGATCGCACGGTGATGCAGATTGAAAATAAAAGTCTCTCCAAAACCCAAAACGAATGGTTATTCCGATTTATTGCGCAGGGCTGCAACGGAATCCTGAATCAATGGATTGCTGGGGGAATGAGAGAGCCTATTTCCGAAGTTGCGGATTTTACCGAGCAGTTGGTTAAAAATGTAGTATCAAAATTGTGAGCATATCCCCTAAAATGTTATAAGCAGAAAGCGGGCTGCCATAATAGGCGGGAGCATCGTTTCAGATGCTCCCGCCTTGCGCTTTACTCTTATTCCGTTTTGTTGGCTTCCCGCTTTGCCTTCCACTCGGCATATTCCCTCTGCCCTTCCTCGCTCTCAAAAAAGGCTTTTATCTCCGGGAGCAGGACACGGGCGGCGGCGGAGCCTGTCAGGTCCTCACGCGCCGCGAAATACACAAGCCAGAAAACCATTGGGTATGATTTCGCGTCTGTCCGGACAAAGACAACCATTTCTGTTTCGGCGAATGTTTTCTCTTGACAGATCAGCAGGTCCGTGCTACGATTGTAACGGTGTTATATAACGGTGTTATGGAGGCTGTGACAGATGCGCGACACAGAGCAGACCACGCTGGAGATGATCCAGGCGGCGGCAAAGGCGGAATTTCTTGAAAAGGGCTTCCAGGCCGCGTCGCTCCGACAGATCGTCAAAAACGCGGGCGTTACCACCGGCGCGTTCTATGGATATTTTTCCAGCAAGGAGGCCCTCTTCGCCTCCATTGTGGAGCCGCACGCCGCGGCGGTCATGGGAAGGTTCATGACCGCTCAAACCGAATTCGCGGATCTGCCCAAGGAGGAACAGCCGCAGCATATGGGCCGGGAGTCGGCGGAATGTATTGATTGGATGATCGACTATATGTACGACCACTATGACGAGTTCAAGCTCCTCATCTGCCGCAGCGACGGGACCTCCTATGAGAATTTCGTCCACAACATGGTGGAGGTGGAGGTCGACTATACCTTCCGGTACATCGACGTGCTGAAAGAGCTGGGAAGAGAAGCTCCGCCCATCGACAAGGAGCTTTGCCATATGATCGCCAGCGGTATGTTCGACGGGATCTTTGAGATCCTCCGCCACGACATGCCGAAGGAACGGGCGAAAGCGTTTATCAAGCAGCTTCGGGAATTCCATACAGCGGGCTGGATGAAAATTATGGGGCAATAAGCCCTATGATTTTTGCCTGTCGGTTAGCTTACGCTAACCCGTTTGGGATATTCGGAGGCGGTTTCAGCGTCTCCTGATATTATAAAACTCATTGGTAAAGGAGGAACTTCCTTGAAAAAGCAATCAAACTTATCCAAGCTGATCGGCTATGCGGGCGGGTACAAGAAGCTGACCCTGCTCGGCTGTGTCCTGTCCGCCGTCGCCGCCGTTCTGGGCCTTGTCCCGTTCATCTGCGTCTGGCTGGTGGCGCGGGACGCGCTGGCCGCCTACCCGGAAGCGGCCGCGGCGGGGGCCGTGGTCAAATGGGGCCGGATGGCGGTGTGGTTCGCCATCGGCAACATCGTGGTGTACTTCGCCGCCCTGATGTGTACCCACGTCGCCGCGTTTCGCACCGCCCGCAACATACGCCACACAGGGGTAGCCCATATGCTGGAGCTGCCGCTGGGCTTCTTCACCGGAGACCAGTCCGGCCGGCTGCGCAAGGTCATTGACGACAACGCCGCCCTGACGGAGGACCTGCTGGCCCACAAGCTGCCGGATCTGACGGCGGCCGTCGTCACACCGGTGGCCGCCATCATCCTGCTGTTTGTGTTTGATTGGAAAATGGGGCTGCTGTGCCTGCTGACCATGATCCTCGCCATGGTGTGCATGATGAGCATGATGGGCGGCAAAAACGCGGGCTTCTTCCACCGCTACCAGCAGGAGATCGAAAAGATGAGCGGCGAGGCGGTGGAATACGTCCGGGGCATCCCGGTGGTAAAGGTATTCCAGCAGACGGTATATTCCTTTAAAGCCTTTTACAACGCCATCATGTCCTACAGCGACCTGGCCAGCCAGTATGCCATGAGCTGCCGGAAGGGCCAGACCGCGTTTCTGACCTGCATCAACGGTGCCTTTGTTCTGCTGATCCCCACGGCGATCCTGCTGACCGGCCACGGAAGCGGCTGGGCCGTGCTGGCCGACTTTATTTTCTACGCGCTGTTCGCGCCCGCCTGCGGCGGCATGATCAACCGCGTGATGTACGCGTCGGAATCGGTCATGGAGGCGGACGAGGCCATGATGAAGCTGGATGAGATCTTGCAGCAGAAGCCGCTGGCAAAGCCGGCGGCCCCCCGGAAGCCGGCGGGAACGGACGTTACCTTCGACCACGTGACCTTCCGGTATCCCGGCGCCGAGCGCCCCGCCCTGGCCGACGTCACCTTCACGGTCAAGCCGGGTACGGTAGTGGGGCTGGTCGGTCCCTCCGGGGGCGGCAAATCCACCGCGGCCGCCCTGATCCCCCGCTTTTGGGATGTGGAGAGCGGCAGCGTGAAGGTGGGCGGCGTGGACGTCCGGGAGATGGACAGCCGCGATCTGATGGAGCAGGTGGCATTCGTGTTCCAGGATACCAAGCTGTTCAAGGTCAGCGTCCTGGAAAATATCCGGATGGCCCGGCCCGGCGCCACCCCGGAGGAAGTAAAAGCCGCCGCCCGCGCCGCCCAATGCGACGACATTTTGGACAAGCTGCCCCAGGGGCTGGATACCGTGGTGGGAACCCATGGCGTCTATCTCTCCGGAGGCGAGGCCCAGCGCATCGCCCTGGCCCGGGCCATTTTGAAGGACGCACCCATCGTGGTGCTGGACGAGGCCACGGCCTTCGCCGACCCGGAGAATGAAGCGCTGATCCAAAAGGCGTTCGGAGCGCTGACCCGGAAGAAGACCGTGCTGATGATCGCCCACCGGCTGTCTACCATCCAAAACGCGGATCAGATCCTGGTGCTGGAAAAAGGGTCCGTAAAAGAGCAGGGCAGCCACAGTGAGCTGCTGGAGAAAAACGGACTGTACGCCGCCATGTGGCGGGATTATCAGCAGGCCGCGGCGTGGAAGGTCGGAAAGGAGGCGGCGGTATGATCCGCAAACTGCAGCATCTGTTCGCCCTCAGTGAAAAGGGCGCAAAGGATTTTGTCAAGGCCGTCATCTGGTGCTTTTTGTGCAACATCAGCCTGATGCTGCCGGTGGGCGTGGTGCTGGCCACGATCCGGCATCTGCTGGACAGCCTGGAGACCGGCGGGGACCCGGTCGAAAAGCTGTGGCTCTATACCGGCGCGGCGGTGCTGGTGCTGGCGGTGCTGTTCCTGCTGCACTATTTCCAATACGCGGCCCTGTACCTGGCCACCTACCAGGAGAGCGCCAGCCGCCGGGTCAGCCTGGCCGAGACTCTGCGGAAGCTCCCCTTGAGCTTCTTCGGCAACCGGGACCTGAGCGACCTGACCTCTACCATGATCTCCGACTGCTCCAGTCTGGATCAGATGTTTTCCCACTACATCCCGCAGCTCTTCGCCTCCATTTTTTCCACGCTGTTCATCGGCGTCTGTATGCTGTGCATCAACTGGAGGATGGCCCTGGCGGCGCTGTGGGTGCTGCCGGTGGCGGTGCTCCTGACCGTCGGCTCCAAAAAGCTGCAGGACGTTTACGGTACCAAAAATATCCTGGCCAAGCGCGCGGTGGCCGACCACATCCAGGAGTGCCTGGAGACCATCCGGGACATCAAGGCCTGCAGCCGGCAGGAGACCAGCCTGAAAGAGCTGGACCGCAGGCTGGAGGCCGCCGAGCGCAGCGCTATTCACTCCGAGCTGGCCACCGGCGTGTTCGTCTCCTCCGCCCAGGCGTTCCTGCGGATCGGCCTTGCCACCACCGTGCTGGTGGGCGCGAGGCTGCTGGTGCGGGGAGATCTGCCCTTCCTGTACTTCCTCGGATTTCTGTTCACCGCCGCCCGGCTGTATGATCCCCTGGGACTGGTGCTGCAAAACATTGCGGCCACCTTCAACGCCAAGCTGAAGATCGACCGGATGCGCGCCATTCTGGAGCAGCCCACCCAGACCGGCAGCGACGTGTGCGAACCGGAAAACTTCGATATCGTATTCGACCACGTCAAGTTCGCCTACCGGGAGAGCGAGGGCGTGCTGGAGGACGTGTCCTTCACGGCCAGACAGGGCCAGGTCACGGCGCTGGTGGGGCCCTCCGGCGGCGGCAAGTCCACCGCCTGCAAGCTGGCCGCCCGGTTCTGGGACATCCAGGGCGGCAGGATCACCCTGGGCGGGCTGGATATCTCCCAAATAGACCCCGAGACGCTGCTGAAGCACTATTCCTTTGTGTTCCAGGACGTGGTGCTGTTCCGGGACACCATTCTGGAAAACATCCGCCTGGGCCGCCGGGACGCCACCGACGAGGAGGTCTACGCCGCAGCCAGAGCCGCCCGGTGCGACGAGTTTATCCGGGAGCTGCCCGACGGGTATCAGACTCTGGTGGGCGAAAACGGCTCCACCCTCTCCGGCGGCGAGCGCCAGCGCATCTCCATCGCCCGCGCCCTGCTGAAGGACGCCCCCATCATCCTGCTGGACGAGGCCACCGCCTCCCTGGATGTGGAGAATGAAACGGCGGTGCAGGAGGCCATCTCCCGGCTGGTGAAGGACAAGACGGTGCTGATCATCGCCCACCGGATGCGCACCGTGACCGGCGCGGATCAGATCGTGGTCCTGTCCAACGGCGTGGTGGAAGAGCAGGGCACACCGGAGGAGCTGTACCGGAAAAACGGCGTTTACTCCCACATGGTAAAGCTGCAAACGGAAAGCCAAAACTGGGTGCTGGAGTAACCGGATACGGCAAGGGCCGCCTGGGATATCCCAGGCGGCCCTTGCTCAGTCCAAAGCTGCCGCTTTCGCGTTTTTCTCTTCCCCGCCGCGCTCAGACACGGCGCGGGGTCCGCCCGGCGGTTATCCCAGGGACTCCACCAGGGCGTCGGCCAGGGCTTCCAGCTCTGTCGCCTTGTCGGGCTTCAGCGAGGAGGCCAGGGACAGGCGCTCGTTCAGGATGGTCATGTTCTTCATTTCCCCGTCGATGAACTTCTGCATCAGATCACCGGACTTGCACGCCCAGGAGCCGTTTTCAATGATGGCGAAGGTGCGGTTCTGCAGGTTCAGCGCCTTCATGTCCATCAGGAAGTTGTGCATCACCGGATAGATGCCCAGGTTGTAGGTGACGGAGGCCAGCACGATGTGGCTGTACTTGAATGCCTCGGAGATCAGGTAGGAGACGTGGGTGTTGGACACGTCGCAGACGGCCACGTTGGTCACGCCCTTCTCGCACAGGCGGGCGGCCAGCGCCTGGGCGGCGGCCTCGGTGTTGCCGTACATGGAGGCGTAGGCGATCAGAACGCCCTTCTCCTCCGGCTCGTAGCGGCTCCACTTGTCGTACTTGTCGATCAGGTACCCAAAATCCTTCCGCCACACGGGGCCGTGGAGGGGGCAGATGAACTTGATCTGGTCCAGGATGCCCCCCGCCTTTTTCAGCAGGAGCTGGATGTGGGGGCCGTACTTGCCCACGATGTTGGTCAGGTAGCGGCGGGCCTCGTCGAGCCAGTCCCGGTCAAAGTCCACCTCGTCGGCAAACAGCTTGCCGTCCAGGGCGATGAAGGAGCCGAAGGCGTCGGCGGAAAACAGGACGCCGTTGGTCAAATCGAAGGTGACCATGGCCTCAGGCCAGTGGACCATGGGAGCGCCCACAAAGGTGACGGTGTGGCCGCCGAAGGTGTAAGTGTCGCCCTCTTTTACCTCGATCCGCTCATGGCCGTCCACCTCAAAGCCGAACTGGCGCATGAACATGAACGCCTTTTCGGTGGCGATGAGCTTGACGTTGGGCCAGCGCAGCAGGATCTCCTCGATGCTGGCGCCGTGGTCGGGCTCCATGTGGTTGATGACCAGATAGTCCAGCGGACGGCCGGCCAGCAGGTGGTCCAGATTCTCCAGAAGCTGGCGGCAGGCGGACCAGTCCACGGTGTCGAACAGAACGGTGGACTCGTCCAGCAGCAGATAGGCGTTGTAGGACACGCCTTTGGGGATGGGATGGATATTCTCGAACAGGTGAAGCCGGTGGTCGTTGGCCCCCACCCAGTACAGATCCTTGGTCACTTCGCGTACGCAATACATAGTCGTTCCTCCTCTCGCGCTCACGCTTCAATGAACTGGTCCTTGCCCTCGGCGCACTCGGGGCAGACCCAGTCCTCGGGCAGCTTGTCAAACAGGGTGCCGGGGGCAACCTCCGCGTCCTCGTCGCCCGCCTCGGGGATGTACTCGTAGCCGCAGCCGCCGCAGATGTACCGCTTGCCGATGGGCTCGGCCTTGGGGGCGGGAGGCCGCTTCATCTTCACCATGGGCGGCGCAGGCAGCTTGTCGCCCGTGTCCAGGGCGGCGGCGAGCAGGGGCAGCACCTCGTTGACGTCGCCCACGATGCCGTAGTCGCAGTTCTTGAAGATGGGGGCGTTGCCGTTCTTGTTGATGGCCACGATGGTGGACGCGTCCTTGATGCCCTTCAGGTGCTGGGTGGCCCCCGAGATGCCGCAGGCGATGTACAGGTTGCCGGTGAACTTCTGTCCCGACATGCCCACGTAGCGGTTCAGGGGGACGTATTTCAGCGTCTCGGCCACCGGGCGGGAGGAGCCGATGGCGGCGCCCGCGGCCTTGGCCAGGTCCTCGATCAGCTTCATGTTCTTCTGGTCGCCGATGCCCTTGCCGGCGGACACCACCCGCTCCGCCTGGGCGATGGGGGTGTCGGCGGCGATGCCCACGGTGAAGTCATAGCCGTCCTTTTTCAACGCCTCCACCAGGGCGGCCACGCTCTCCTTGACGTCGCCCTTGTAGATCTGCTTCTTGCGCACGCCGGTGATGGGGGCGGGCTTTTTGGCCACGGACTTGGAGCCGCCCGCGCTCTTGGGGGGCTTGCCCAGCAGGGCGGAGGAGATGACCACCCGCTGGATCTCGTTGGTGCCCTCGTAGATGGTGGTGATCTTGGCGTCCCGGTACATCCGCTCCACGTCCATGCCCTTCAGGAAGCCGGTGCCGCCGAAGATCTGCACCGCGTCGTTGGTGACCTCCAGGGCGATGTCGGAGGCGTACATCTTGGCCATGGCGGCCTCGCTGGCGTAGGGCGCGTGGTGTTCCTTCAGCTCGGCGGCGGAGTAGACCAGCATCCGGGCGCAGCGCAGCTTGGTGGCCATGTCGGCCAGCTTGAAGGAGATGGCCTGCTGGAAGCCGATGGGCTTGCCGAACTGGACCCGCTCCTTGGCGTACTCCAGCGCCGCCTCGTAGGCCCCTTGGGCGATGCCCAGGGCCTGGGCCGCGATGCCGATGCGGCCGCCGTCCAGGGTGGCCATGGCGATCTTGAAGCCCTCGCCCTCCTTGCCCAGCAGGTTTTCCTTGGGCACCTTCACATCGTTGAAGATCAGCTCGGCGGTGGAGGAGGAGCGGATGCCCATCTTATCGTAGTGGTCGCCAAACTCGAAGCCCTTCCAGCCCTTTTCCACGATAAAGGCGGAGATCCCCTTCGTTCCGATGTCCGGCGTGGTGACGGCGAAAACCACATAGGTGTCCGCCTTGGGGGCGTTGGTGATGAAGATCTTGCCTCCGTTGAGCAGCCAGTGGTCGCCCTTGTCCACGGCGGTGGTCTCGGTGCCGCCGGCGTCCGAACCGGCGTTCGGCTCGGTCAGGCCAAAGGCGCCGATCTTCTCCCCTTTTGCCAGAGGGATCAGATACTTCTGCTTCTGCTCCTCAGTACCGTAGGCGAAGATGGGCCAGGAGCCGAGGGAGACGTGGGCGGACAGAATGACGCCGGTGCCGCCGTCCACCCGGGCCAACTCCTCCACCGCGATGGCGTAGCTGAGCACGTCCAGCCCCGCGCCGCCGTATTCCTTGGGGTAGGGAACGCCCATCAGTCCCATCCGGCCCAGCTTCTGTACCGCCTCGGCGGGGAATTCGTTCTGCTGGTCCAGCATGAAGGCAATGGGCTTGACCTCCTCCTCCGCGAAGGCGCGGAGCTTGGCGCGCAGCTCCTCGTGAGCCTGTGTGGTTTGGAACAACATGTGGTTACCTCCTTTTCGATCCTTGATTCAGTTTACCGGACAAAACGCAAAAAAGAACATGCTCTTGGGGGAAGCGCGGATCTAACCGTGGGCGGACAGGACCTCCCGCAGGCTGTGGGCCTTCAGCGTCTCGTTCAGCTCCCGCTGGATATCCGCCAGCCGGCAGTGGAGGGCGCAGCCGCCGCGGGCCTCCCTCCAGGCGCACCGGTAGCCGGGCTCCATGCAGGCACTGAGCACGCTGCTGCCCTCCATGGCGGCCATCACGTCGTAGAGCGAGATCCGGCCCAGGTCAACGGCCAGCCGGCAGCCGCCGTCGGCGCCCCGGTTCACCCGGACAAAACCGGCCCGGGACAGCTTTTTCAGGATCTTATAGGTGAACTGCCGGGGGATCAGTTCACGCCCGGCCAGCTCTCCCGCGGTATGCTGCTCCCCGTCCTGCAAGGCCCGGAGGATCCGCAGCGCGTAGTCGGTCTCCCGTGTGATGATCAGCGCAGGCCCCTCCTTTCCCTGTACTCTGCTTCTAATGCTATGCTAACAATCTGGATAAATTTTGTCAAGATTAAAGGCGGCCGCCGCTGAATTTTTGGGACAATGCACAAAAACAGCCGCCCCGTTTTGACAGCGGAGGCGGCGGCCGGGGCCGACACATAGGTCGGCCCCGGCATTCAGCCCGTGACATGTACCGCCTTCATAGGGGCGGTGCGGCAGCCGTCGGCGGCCTTGCCGCCTTACGGACGCCCATGCAGAGCGCTCCAAACCTGTTCGTGAACCCGGCAATGACCGCAACGTTGCGGGCCGCCGAGGGCGGCGGCCCCTACATATATCCCACAAACTTTCCGGTTTTTCCGTAGGGGCCGCCACGCGGCAATGATTGCGGCGTGGGTGGTGGTGGGTTGCCGCAAGCGGCATTCCCGTTGGTCACACCTCTCACCCTGCGAAATACCCGAAAGGCTTGCAAAACGAATGTAGGGGAGGCTATCAGCCTCCCGCTCCGGTCGGCAATCATCGCGACGTTTTCGGGAGGATACTACCCTCCCCTACATTCCCCGCCCCAAACCTGACAATCACCGCGACGTGGCGGGCCGCCGAGGGCGGCGGCCCCTACATATATCCCACAAACTTTCCGGTTTTTCCGTAGGGGCCGCCCCGCGTGGCGGCCCGGCGGCCCCGCCGCCACCAGGCAATAATTGCGGCGTGGATGGTGGTGGGTTGCCGCAAGCGGCATTCCCGTTGGTCACGCCTCTCACCCTGCAAAATACCCGAAAGGCTTGCAAAACGAATGTAGGGGAGGCTATCAGCCTCCCGCTCCGGTTGGCGATCATCGTGACGTTTTCGGGAGGATACTACCCTCCCCTACATTCCCTGCTCCTGACTTGGCAATCACCGCGACGCGGCAGGCAGCCCTCAGGCGTCCAGCATCAGGCGGGCCGCGCCGTAGATGCCCGCATCGTTGCCCAGGGTGGCCAGGGCAAAGCAGGTCGACTCCGCCGCCGGGAAGGCGTATTTCCGGAAGGCGGGGCGCACCAGCTCCACGATGTACTCCCCCGCCTTGGACACGCCGCCGCCCAGCACGAAGACCTCGGGGTCGCACACGCAGGACACCGCGGCCAGCGCCCGGCCCAGGCTGTCGCCGAACAGCCCGGCCACCCGCAGGGCAAGCGCATCGCCCGCCTTGGCGCAGTCCATCACCGCCTTGGCGTCGAGCTTCTCCAGGCCGCGCAGGGCGGAGGGGACGATCTCCCGCTCCAGCAGGCGTTTGGCCTGGTGGACGATGCCGGTGGCAGAGGCGAACTGCTCCAGGCAGCCCCGCTTTCCGCAGCCGCAGTCCCCGTACACATCGGCGCTGACCTTGATGTGGCCGATCTCGCCGCCCGAGCCGTGGACCCCGGTGAGCAGCTTGCCGTCCACGATGACGCCGCCGCCCACGCCGGTGCCCAAGGTGACCAGCACCATGTTGGCGCAGCCCTTGCCGCCCCCCTGCCACATCTCGCCCAGCGCCGCGGCGTTGGCGTCGTTGACCACCCTGACCGGGCACATGCCCGCTCCGGAAAACCACTCCACCACGTCAAAGCCGCCCCAGCCGTTCAGATTGACGCAGCGTTCCACCAGGCGGCCCTTCCGGACCGCGCCGGGCACGCCCAGACCGGCGCCCAGAAGGTCGCCGCGGTCGATGCGGTGGCGTCGGAGCGCCTCATCCATGGAGTCGGCGATGTCGGGCAGGATATATACGCCGGAATCTTCCGTCCGGGTGGGGATCTCCCACTTGTCCAGCAGGCCGCCCTCTGTGTTGAACAGGCCCAGCTTCACCGTGGTGCCGCCCAGGTCAATGCCGAATAAGTATCGTGTCATATTGGTTCCCTCTCTCCGCGCTCATAGGGCCGGTCCGAGCGCTCGTAGCTCAGTCCGAACCCAAAATCGCAGACATTGCCGCACCCGTCGGTGTGGCATTCGATATCGTCGAATACATCCTCTTTGTGCCGCTCCACCGTCTCCATGGACGCGGGCATTTTCAGCGGCAGCCTGCCGCCCGACAGGTTCTTGAAGGCAAAGCCGTCGGCCTGCTTCAGCCGCGGCTTCCCCATGCCGAGGGCCGCGCCCCTCCCCGGTCAGGATCCTGTCCTGCGCGTGTTATTCCTTGTCCCGGTCATAGACAATCTTGACGCCGCCGTACTCCAGCACATGCCAGTTCCCCGGGGGGACAGGCTCGCCCGCGCCGCCGTCGCCGAAGTGGGGAAGAATGCGGTCATAGACCACTTCCCCGTTGGGTCCTGCGGGGATGGCGGGCGGGCCGCCCGGCCTGCGCGCAAAGGGCACGCCGGCGTTCCCGTTCAGGATCTCCCGGGCGCAGGCGTAGTAGCGGTCCAGATAGGCCACCTCCAGCTCGCCGCCGCCGGTGAACAGGCGGTCAAACTCGTCCCGATGGGCCAGCAGCTTCTCCAGGTAGCCCGCAAAGGTCCGGACCGACACATTCAGCGTCTTGCCCATGGGCATGGGCATCAGCTCGTCGCCCAGGAAGAAAATGCGCTCCTTCCGGTCCAGGATGGCGATACCGTCGGGGGTGTGGTCGGGGATCCAGAAGAATTCCAGCGTCCGCCCCCCCAGGTCGTAGGTGTCCCCCTCCTGTACCGCCGCGAACTCATAGTTTCTGGGAAAGTCGATGCCGGCAAAGCTGGCGTAGGGGATGGTGGCGCGGTCAAAGGCCGCCGGGTGCATGTACGCCTTCTCGAAGTAGGAGTTGTTGGCGCTGTGGTCAAAATGGTGGTGGGTGTTGATGACGTTGCGCACGGGCTTGTCGGTCAGGGTCTGCAGATACTCCCGGATGTTGCCCGCGCCATAGCCGGTGTCGATGGCAACGCCCTCCCGGCCGCCCGCCACCAGGTAGGAGAAATCGCCGGATGAGAGCACCTTCCAGGTGTCGGGCGCGATCTGCTCCGCCCGGAAAAACGGATCGTCCATGTGGGAACAGGAGCCGTCCGGGTTCCGAATCAGAATATCATGTTTACAGGAAAAGTCAATCACTTTCGCCCTCTCCTTCCCGCGTCTTATCCAGAAGTTTCACTGCTTCTTCCACCCATTTTTCCGCCGCGCCGGGCATCAGGGGCGCGCTCTGCGCCTCCCAGGTGCTGTTTTCATAGGCGCGGGCGTCGGGCATGTACTTCTGGCCGCCGTTGACCATGGACACCACCAGAGTGTGCGCGTAGGGGGAAGCCGCCTGGAGCCGGGCCTCGGTGGGCGTGTTGATCTCGGGCTTCAGGCCCACCAGCGCCGTGTCCCCCAGGGTGATGACCTGGACGTCCACCCGCTGGCTGCCCTCCCGGCGGTAGACCGCCTGATGGGTCAGCTCCATTTTGGTGCGCACCTTTCCCGGCCATTCCATGTGCCCTTCCGCCAGGCGGATGGCGGGCGCGTCCCGGCCGCAGACGGTCCCTTCCACGATGGCGGCGGCCTCCCGCGCCATTTGGCGGCCCAGCTCATCCACGATCTTCAGGCCCTCCTGAACGCCCAGGTCCACCTTGCGGATGGAGCCGTCCTCCTCCACCACGTCGTACCACGCCTGACGCAGGGGCACCTGGTCGCCCGCCGCGCTCATGGCGAACAGGCAGGGCGCGCCGAAGCGCTCCTCCAGCAGGCGGCAGGCCAGGCCGGGCACGTCGGAGGAGATCAGGCGGTTCCCCCGGTCCATTTCGGAGTTGTCGATGGCGCAGGGCTTTATGCCGTAGCTGAGCAGTACGGCGATCAGCCCGCCCTGCTCATCCTCAAACCGCAGGACGGTCGCCCTGTGGTTGGACGGCTCCTCGGGGGCGAAGCCGATCCACCAGCCATGGGGCGTGCGCACATCCCGGTTCACATTGACCCGGCACTCCCCCGTTCCAACGCCCATGCACGCCCGGCGGAAGGCGCCCGCCGCCCCTTCGGTGGCCTCGGTGACGGCCTCCAGCAGGGCCTCCATGTAGAGCCCCAGCTTATATTCCAGCGTCTTTTTCTCTTCCTCGCTGATTTCCAGGAGGACCCCGCCCATCCCCATCGGCGCGTGGGGGGCGTGGGGCGTGGTGATGGCGTGGGTGGTGTGGACCCAGATATGCTCGGGCCTGGTCCCGGTGATCTCGCTGATCGCCCTCTTCACCGTGTCGATGCCGTCGGGCGGCAGCATGACCAGCTCCAGGCAGGCGATGGCCACCTGCTCCCCGCAGCGCAGGAGCAGCACCCGGGCCGCCGGGTGGTCATGGATGCCCCGGAACCCCTCTATGGGGAGCATTTCCTCCCGGAAGCGGATCTCCGCTTTTCCGGCGCCCGCAAACAGTTTCTCGCTTTTGATGTGGATCACTCCATTTCTGAAATTCCCGCACGCGAAAACGCGTGCGGGAATTCGGGCTTTGTTTTACCATATCTCATGGGCTTCCCCCTCAGGAAGCCTGATCTCATTGGGGATCTCCGTGTAAGGCATGTTCCGCTCCAGGAAAAACAGCGCCCCGGAACAGCAGGCGGCCGCAAGGAGCAGCGCGGCACAGGCCATGCTTCGCGGCGTCTCCTCCCCGGTCGCCAGGGCAAAGCCCGCCAGCGTCAGTGCCGTCAGCGCCTGACAGATCCCGGTGACCAGCGACAGGACCTTCAGTCGCTTTGTGCTGGAGGCGTACACCCACAGGGTCATCTTCTTCTCCACAAAGATGTAGACCACGGTCACCACCGCCAGCAGAAACAGGGGGATCACGCTGAGGAAGCCCGGCAGGGCGACGATCCAGCTTGTGTTGCCCGGCACATCCCGGCGGCACAGCACCGCGATAAAGAGCGCCGCCGATACCGCCACCAAACATGCGTACAGCAGGCGCACCAGCCAGTAGTTCCGCCCGGACAGGCCGCTGACGATCCAGGGCTTGGTGTAGCAGCGCTCCACCACCACACGTCCCTTGGCGTTTAATTTCCGGATCTCGGTATAGCCCCGGAAGTACTTGTGGTAGTGGTCGCTGTGGCGATAGCCGGTCTCCGGCGCCTCGACCTCGCCCTTCGCGGCAAAGGGCGAATCCTTCATGCCCCGGACGCCGTAAATATCCGTGATATCATGCTTTTTTCGGAATCCCATGTACATACCCCAGCTTTATTTGCCGCAGGAGAACAGCCACTCCTTCAGCCCGTCGATGGTGTACGCCACCCGCCAGGTGTTCCCATGGTTGCTGCCGGGGTTGTCATCCTCCCCCGCGGGCACCACGCTGGAGCCTTCAAAGACGGTGAAGCGCACATTTACCTGGTCCATCATAGCATTCCGGGCGCATTCCGTCAACCGCTCCGGGGCCGCGGCGCCGTCCCAGCGGTAGCGGGCGACGGCCGCGCCGTTTTCCTCCATGGCCCGGGTGACGGCGGTCATAATGGGGAACGCCTTCCGGTCATGTTCGGACACCAGGATCCAGAAATTGTTATGGCTGCAGTGCTGTCCCATGCGCTCGGGACTCCACTGCCCCGCCACCAGAAGGGAGGCGGCGAACAGGCCGGGATAGCGGATGTTCAGCTCGCAGGAGGCCATGCAGCCCATGGACTGCCCGGTGGTATAGAGACGCGCCCGGTCCACCGGATTGGTATCCGCGATGTGGTCCAGCAGCGCCTTCACGTCCTCGATCTCCCTGGAGCAGACAAAATCGTCGCTGGTGAGATAGACGCCCCGGTCGATCTGAGGGGCCAGGACGAAGCAGGGGTGCTCCTTCTGCCAGGCGGGGTCGGCAAAGCCCACCGCGCCCAGGCCCTGGGACAAGGTCAGCTTGTGGTCCGGGCCGCAGGGCCCGGCGTCGTGGATGAACATGACCAGGGGGTACCGCCTGCCCTCCTCCGGCTTCCCGGGCGTGTACAGGTTGTAGCGGATGCCCGCGTACTCGCCCTGGGTGAAGCTCTCCACCACAGGCTCCTCCGCCCGGTCGGACACATGGGGGACGCCGTCGGCGGCCAGCTCGTTCCCCTCCGCGTCACGGATGGGGGCGGTCTGGGTGACGGTCACCCGCACCGGGCGGCGGACCGCCGGGGGCATGAAAATGGGCGGCCCCGGCTTTTCTCCGGGCTTGGGCTTGGGCATCCGGATCAGGCCCGCCGGCTCCTCCCACGGATCCAGATGCAGGGTCACGGCGCAGCCCGCGGCCTCCGCCCCGGTGATGGTGCGGCCCTCCACGGCAAAGCTGTCCGCCGTGACCGCCCGGTCCAGGGGGCGGTCATATTCGACGACCGCCCTGTCGATCTTCTGGCCGTTGGGGTAGTTGCCCGTCACGGCGGTGATGTGAGTGATGTGTGACATGGTGTTCTCCCTCAGTTGATCTCTTTGACCCGGCAGCAGGAGACAAAGTGGCCGGATTCCACCTCGTGGAGCTGCTGCGTCTCATAGCACCGCTCGCAGGCGTAGGGGCAGCGGGGCGCGAACCGGCAGCCGGGCTTGGGGTTGATGGCGGAGGTGATCTCGCCCTTCAGCTCCAGCCGGCGCATGGGATGGTCCAGGTCGGCGGAGGGGATGGCGGACAGCAGCGCCTTGGTATAGGGGTGCAGCGGCTGCTCGAACAGCTTCTTGGAGGGGCAGGTCTCCACCAACTGGCCCAGGTACATGACGCAGATGTCGTCGGAAATATGGCGGACCACGGACAGGTCGTGGGTCACGAACATGTAGGTCAGGCCGAATTTCTCCTGCAGGTCCATCAGCAGGTTCAGCACCTGGGCCTGAATGGACACGTCCAGCGCCGAGACCGGCTCGTCGCACATGATGAACTCGGGGTTCAGGGCCAGGGCGCGGGCGATGCCCACGCGCTGGCGGCGGCCGCCGTCCATCTCGTGGGGGTAGGCCAGGCGCAGGCGCTCCTCGATGCCCACCAGGTCCATCAGTTCCTCGGTCCGCTCGTCGATCTCCGCGCGGCTGAACCGGTGGGCCTCCTTCAGCGGCTCGCGGATGGTCGACTCCACGCACTGCCGGGGGTTCAGGGAGGAGTAGGGGTCCTGGAACACGATGCTCATTTTCTCACGCAGGCGGCGCAGGTCCTTGCCCCTGGCGTAGGTGATGTCCTCGCCGTTCAGGAGCACCTGGCCGTCGGTGGCGTCCAGCAGGCGGATGATGGTACGGCCCAGGGTGGACTTGCCGCAGCCCGACTCGCCCACCACGCCCATGGTGCGGCCCTTCTCGATGGTCAGGGTGATATCGTCCACGGCGTGGTTGGTGCCTGCGCCGACCTGAAAGTATTTTTTCAGGTGTTTCACTTCCAACAGGGCCATATCAGCAGCCCTCCTTCCGGCACAGAATACAGCGGACCAGGTGCCCGGGGCTGACCTCGATCATCTCGGGCGTCTCCCCCACCGAGCAGCCCTCGCAGACCTGGGGACAGCGGGGGTGGAAGGTGCAGCCCTCCGGCAGGTTGGTGGGATCGGGCGGCAGGCCGTGGATGGGATGCAGGCGCTTGGAGTTGTCGTCCAGCTTGGGCAGGGAGCCGAACAGGCCCTTGGTGTAGGGGTGGATGGGGTGGCGGAAGATATCCTCCTTGGCGCCGCTCTCCACGATCTGTCCGGCGTAAATGACGGCCACCTTGTCGCAGGTCTCGGCCACCACGCCCAGGTCGTGGGTGATCAGGATCATGGAGGTGTTCAGCTTGCGCTTCAGGTCCATCATCATCTCCAGCACCTGCGCCTGGATGGTCACATCCAGCGCGGTGGTCGGCTCGTCCGCCAGCAGCAGCTCCGGGTTGCAGGCCAGCGCCATGGCGATGACCACGCGCTGCTTCATGCCGCCGGAGAACTGATGGGGATACTCCATGTAGCGCATGGCCGGGATGCCCACCATCTCCAGCATCTCGATGGCCCGGTCCATGGCCTGCCTGTGGGTCATGTCGTTGTGCAGCAGCACCACCTCGGTGATCTGCGCGCCCACCGTCATGGTGGGGTTCAGGGCGGTCATGGGGTCCTGGAAGATCATGGCGATCCTGCCGCCGCGGATCTTCAGCATCTCTTTCTCCGACAGGTCCAAAAGCTCCTGCCCTCCCAGCAGGATCTCGCCGCTGCGGACCTTGGCGGGAGGCTCGGGCAGGATGCGCAAGATGGATTTCGCGATGGTGGTCTTGCCGGCGCCCGTCTCGCCCACCAGGCCCAGGGTCTCGCCCCTGTTCAGCTCGATGTCCACGCCGTTGACCGCCCGAACGATCTGGCCGCCAGAGCTGTACTCCACGTGCAGATCCTTGATGTTCAGAAATGTTTCGTTCATATCCCGCACCTCCTTAATCCTTCAGCTTGGGATCCATGGCGTCCCGCAGGCCGTCGCCCAGCAGGTTGAAGGCCAGCACCGTGATCATGATCATCAGGCTGGGGAAGATGATCATGTGGGGATACGTTGTCACAAAGTCTTTGGCCATGGCGCACATGGCGCCCCACTCGGAGATTTCGGTAGACATGCCCAGGCCGATATAGGACAGCGCGGAGGCCTGCATGATGGTGTTGCCGATATTGCCGGCAGTGCCGACGATCTTGAAGGCGATGATATTGGGCATCATGTGCTTGAACATGATCTTCATCTTGGAGCAGTTCATGGCCTTCGCCGCTTCCAGATACTCCTGCTGCCGCTCCTTCAGCACCATGGCGCGGGTGTTCCGGACGGAACCGGGAATGGAGCCTACCGTCATAGCCAGAATGGTGTTGAAAAAGCCGTTGCCCAGGGCGACGGAAACCAGGATGGCCAGCAGCGTGCTGGGGATGGCGGACCAGATATCGCAGATCCGCATGGCGATATTGTCCACGGTACCGCCGGCGTAGCCGACGATACAGCCGAAGAACACGCCCAGGATCAGGCCGATCATGGCGGCGATGAAGCCCAGGGCCAGGGAGTAGCGGCCGCCGTACAGAAGGCGGCTGAGGATGTCGCGGCCCAGATGGTCGCAGCCCAGCAGATGGCGCGCGCTGGGGCCGGACCTCAGAGCGGAATAGTCCATGTAACTCGGATCATACGGCGCCAAAAGGGGAGCCAAAATAGAAAGCAGCAAAATGACCAGCAGGATGATCAGGCCGGCCATGGCCACCGGGTTCTTGACCAGGCGCTTGAGCACCTGGCGAAACATCCCTTCTTTTCTGCGCTTTTGGGGCTTTTTCACAGCAACCGCTTCGCTCATTTCGCCTTGCCCCCCTTCTTCGCCGCGTAATTGACGTATTGTGCCTTGATCCTGGGGTCCAGGAAGGCATACAACAGGTCCACCAGCAAGATCACGACGGCTGAGAACACCGCCAGCAGCAGCACGCAGCCGCGGATAACGGGATAGTCACGGCCCTGAATGCCGGTCAGCATGAACAGGCCGATGCCGGGGAAGGAAAAAATCGACTCGACGACCACGGAGCCGGCCACGACCATGGACAACTGCATGCCCAAGTCGCTGACCACGGGGATCAGGGCATTGGGCAGCATGTGCTTGTAGATGACCTTCCGCTCCTCCAGGCCCTTGGCCCGGGCCGTGGTGACAAAGTCGGCGCGGATGGTCTCCAGCACGGCGGAACGGGTCTGACGGGCGATCTGGGCGATGCCCGACAGGGAGCCGGTCAGGATGGGCAGGATCCAGTATTTCCAGCCGCCGATGCCCAAGGGCGGCAGCCACCCCAGCTTCAAGGCGAAAAGGATAACCAGCACTTCAGCCACAAAGAACTGAGGCATGGAAATGAAGAGCATGGCGAAGAGCAGCATGCCCTGGTCACGGAAGGTGTTGCGATGGATGGCGGCCTGAATACCCAAGGGGATACCGATGATGATATTCAGAGCGATGGCGAACAGGCCCAGGATCAGCGTGCGGGGCAGACGGGTGGCAAATTCACTGATAACAGGGACCTTGTACACATAGGAGGTGCCGAAATCCAGGTGCGCAAGGTCACGCAGATAGCGGCCGAGCTGTACCAGAAACGGGTCGTTCAATCCCATTTTATCCCTCAGGGCGTCGATATCCGCCTGCTTCGCCCCGGGGCCAAGCATGATCTGCGCCGGATCGCCGTCCACGAACCACAGGATAACAAAAATCAAAATGGCCACGCAGAAGGTGATGACAACCAGCCAGATCAGGCGTTTCACAATATATCTCCACATAGGCAGACCTCTTTTCTCGGATTGAAAAAGCGGCGCCACCCGCACCGCAGGTGGGGGTGACGCCGCAGATGTTACGCGGAGGCGATGTAATTACGCGTTGGGATCGGCAAAGGTGAAGCCGCCGGGCAGGACGGTCAGCTTGTCGCCCAAGCAGACGTAAGTGGTGTCCTCGGGGATAATGTCATAGATGATGCTGCTGTACAGGCCCATCGTATAGGCGTTGTCCACCGCATGCTGCCACCAGGCCTGCATATTCTCGGAGGTGTGGCCGTCTTCGGTGTTGACCAGGTTCAGCAGGTCTTCCCACTCCTGGTCGACCACATAGCTGGAGGTGTGGTCGCCGTCGCCGGTGTTGCCATAGCTGAAGGCGTGGGCCCAGACCTGGACGTTATAGTCGCCGGCCATCATGCCCAGATCCAGATCCCAGGCGCTGGAATCGGCGATCCTGGCCTGATAGGAGGAGAAGTCCAGAGTCTGCACGGTGGCGTTGATGCCGCAGGCCTGAAGCTGAGCGGCGACGATCTGAGCGGCATCGTCCACGCCGGTCTCAACGATCACGATCTGCTCGTTGTTGTAGCCGGCGGCGTCCAGGTACTGCTTCACCAGGGCGGTATCCACGGAGCTGCGGGTGTTGTAGTTGTCCAGGCTGTCCCACGCCACCATGCCGTAGTCATTGTAGTAGTCGGTGACATAGGCGTTCAGGCGGGTGTTGGTGCCGCCCAGAGCGGTGACCAAGCCATCCTGGTCAATGGCGTTCAGAATGGCCAGACGCATATTGATGTCGCCGCAGACGCTCTGCTCACTGCAGTTGGGAGTCAGGTAATAGACAAACTTGGCGGCGTAGCTGTAGACATTGTACTGATCGGCGTACTCACCGCCGTCAGCAAAGTCCAGGGCGTTGTCGGCGGGCAGCTCGTGGACAAAGTCGACCGTGCCGGTCTTCAGAGCGACCGAGCGCTGGGCGGCCTCGTCGATAAACTTATAGACGATCTTCTGCACGTTGGCCTGCTGCTCCTGACGGCGCAGCTCGTCCTTCTGCCAGTAGTCCTCATAGCGCTCCAGGACCAGCTCGGAGCCGGAGGTGTAGGACACGAACTTGTAGGGGCCGGTGCCGCACATCTCGTTGACCAGGCCGGAAGCGCTTTCGGTGAAGGACTTCTCGGACACGATGAAACAGCGGCACAGGATGTTGGACAACTGGCCCAGGCCGTCCTGGTCCTCGGTAAAGGTGAACACGACGGTGGTATCGTCCTCGGCCTCCACGCTGACCAGATCGCCCCAGTCGGAGGTGGTCTCGTTCTCATACTGATACATGAAGCTGAAGGCCACGTCCTCGGCGGTCACGGGGGTGCCGTTGTGGTCATGGATGTAATCGTAGATCTTGACGGTGTACACGCCGGAGCCGTCCTCATGGTCACAGCCGGGCATGAAATTGCCGTCATAAGAGGCGTCGGCCAGCAGCGGGTAGAGCTCGCCGTCGGAGCTGACCTCATACAGCATTTCATAGACCTCATAGTTGCCGGGGATGTCGTTGTTGGTGCCCCAGCAGGTCAGAGAGGAGGCGGTGTTCCACGCCAGGGTCAGTTGATCCCGGATGTACGAGTTGGCGTCCTCGTCGAGGTTCTCCAGATTGCCCTGATTCTCCTGGTTCTCCAACTGGTCCTTGGCGTTGTTGGTGTTTTCCGAGTCACCGTTGGTGCTGTCGGTACAGGCCGCCAAGGCCAGGACCATACAGAGCGCCAGAAGAAGTGCAAGCAGCTTTTTCATCTTCATCTTTTCCCCTTTTCTTTTTCATTTTTGGTGTTGGTATACCGATTTCACGATACCATAATACGGGAAAAAAGTTGTGACGCAATTCCTGCACAAATGTCACAGAAATGTTAAATTTATTTATTTTCACTTCTTAAAACAAAGGCATTTCTTGTATTTTTGGTCAAATTGCGCTAAAATTGTTTCGAATCCTTGACGAGAGGAAGACTCCCTATGAATGGAACGACGATTTTGATCTGCGATGACAACGAGACTGTACATCAAACCCTGCAGCTTTACCTTCAGGAGGCCGGGTTTCAGGTGCTGTCCGCTTACGACGGCCTTGCCGCCCTGGAAATGATCCGCCGTGATCACGTGGATCTTGTGATCCTGGACATCATGATGCCCAAGCTGTTCGGCACCGAGGTCTGCCGCCAGATCCGGAAAAACAGTGACCTGCCCATTATCATCCTCAGCGCCAAGTCAGACGAGTCGGACCGGATCGTGGGCCTGGAACTGGGGGCGGACGACTATGTGACCAAGCCCTTCTCCCCGAAGGAAGTGGTCACCCGGGTCAAGACCGTCCTGCGCAGGACCCGGCCCAGAAAGGACAGCAAGGTCCTCCGGCTGGGAAATCTTCAGGTCAATCCCAAAGCCTACGACGTATTGATCGACGGCAAGCCGGTCAAAATGACGCCCCGGGAGGTGGAGCTTTTGTCCTTTCTGATGGACCGCGCCGGCGAGGTGGCCACGCGGGAGGAGATCCTGAACGCCGTCTGGGGCTATGACTACTACGGCGACGTCCGGGCGGTGGACACCCTGCTGGCCCGGCTGCGGGGGAAGGTCCCGGAAAAGGCCGCCCAGGTCGCCTTCCGCAGCATCTACGGCGTGGGCTACATGATCGAGGAGCGCCATGAGTAAAAACGGCATCCCCGCCCTGCACATCCGGAAAGGCATCCTCCTCGGCCTGCTGGCGGTATATCTCTGCGGCGTCCTGCTCGGCTGCTTCATCATTTGGGCCATCCCCTTTGCCAGAAACAGGAAGGCCATGCTGGAGATCGCGGCCGACAAAGGAAATGAGGTCCTGTCCGCCGGCCTGATGGAAAAAGTGACCATCTTCGGCATGGAGCATTGGTTCTACAACGAGCAGGGCGGCGTTGTCTCCAGCGAGATCGCGTTTCTCGACGCCAGCCAGCGGGAGTATATCCGCGGCTTTGTCCCGGAAGTGCTGGAAAAAGGACAACTGTTCGTGCCCGCGTTTTTCCTCCTGGACGATCAGACGCACGAGTTCGGCATCATCGCCGGCACCGTGGTGGAGGGGCACACCGGGAACCGCTTTGTGTCCATCCTCCTGCGGGATTTCCCCGACCTGGACACCATCATGATCACCTATGTGGCGCTGTTCACCATCATGTACCTGGTGGGCGTGTTTTTTGTGCTGACCGTCGTCCGCAAGGAGCGGGAGCTGAACCGGATGCGGCGGGATCTGATCGCCAACGTCAGCCATGAGCTGAAAACGCCCATCACCGCCATCCGGGCCATGGCCGAGGTGCTTCACGACGGCATGGCGAAGGACCTTCCGTCCCAGCACACCTACAGCGGAAAGATCATCGAGGAATCCGACCGGCTGGAACAGCTCGTGCTGGACATTCTGGAGCTTTCCCGCCTGCAGAGCGAGGGAGCGGCGTTTCACAAGGAGTTCACCTACGCGGACGGCATCCTTCCCCCGGTGATCGACCGGTACATGATGCTCTGCGGCGACCTGGGCATCACCCTGGACACCGCCGGGCTGAACCTGGAGGAGATCCCCCCGATCTATACCGACAGGGAAAAGCTGGTCACGCTGGTCAACATCCTTATGGACAACGCCGTGAAATTCACCGGGGAGGGCGGCACCATCCGGCTCTCCCAACAGCTTCACCCCAAATCGGTCACCTTCTGCATCCGGGACAACGGTCCCGGCATCCGCACGGAGGACATCCACCGCATATTCGACCGGTTTTACAAGGCGGATATCGCCCACAACTCCACGGGCAGCGGTCTGGGGCTGGCCATCGCCGACGAGATCGCCAAGGGGCTCGGAGAAAAGCTGTGGGCGGAGAGCACCTACGGCGCGGGCACCTCATTCTACTTCACCGTGGGATTCAAACCGGGAGGATAACATATGAAACGCAGCATGAAAAACACCCTGCTCCTGCTTCTCTTTTTGGCGGCGTTCACCATTTTGTCACAGTTGTTCGGCGGCACCGGCATCAGCCCGGACTTTCAGGAGGACGCCCTGACCGTCACCGGCCCGGAACAATACAGCTTTACCGTGGACTATGACCGCATCGCCGCCTTGGAGCTGGTGGAGCTGACCGATCCCGGAAGCCCGGTCTCAGGAGGGGAAAACCGCCGCTATTTCTGGGGTGTCTGGGAAAATGACGCCTGGGGCGAATACACGGTGTGCGCCGCGAAAAAAACAGACGCCGCCGTCCTGATCACCACGCTGGACGGCCGGCGCCTGGCGTTCAACTATACCAACGACGACACCACCTCCTCCATCCTTACAATGTTCACTGAGCTGCTCGCAAGCAGAGAAAAGTGACAACGCCAAGGCACACGATGTATTGACAATTCCCGGCGCGGCGCGGTATAATTCAGGTAAGTTTTGTCGGATCCGAATGTATCCGAGAACCGACGGGACTTCACCGTTTTCGAGGAGGTATTTCCTATGAAACAGCACCGTTTTTGGGCCTGGGGCGCCGTGATCTGCATGGTCATGGTCATGATCACAGGCTATAAGCACAAGTAACCGGAGGGAAAAAACATGATCACTACTTATAAAAACCTGGCTCTCTTTGTGGGCGGCGTCCTGTTCGGCTCCGCCGGGATCAAGCTGCTGTCCAGCAAGGACGCCAAAAAGGCGTACACCCACGCCACCGCCGCCGCCTTGCGGGTCAAAGACTCCGTCATGGGCACCGTCACCTGCGTGCAGGAGAACGCCGCCGATATCCTGGCCTCCGCCAAGGATATCAACGAGCAGCGCGCCGCTCAGGAAGCCGTGGTGGAGGACGCCTCCGCCAAAGGCTGAGCCCACGCGGTCCGGACAGATACGCAAACGCTTCTACAACGGGGGACCGCTGCCGCGGTCCCCTTCGTTCTTTTGGAGGACAACTATGAAATTCTGCATCAAGCATGAAAGCCGCGGGCGCATCCGGGTCCGGATGGCCCAGCCCCGCATGACACCGGAGCAGGCCGACCTGCTGGAGGCCTATCTGCAGCGCCTGCCCCAGGTGCGGCGGGCAACGGTCCATGAGCGCACCTGCTGCGCGGTCATCGAATATCAGGCGTCCCGCGCCGGGATCCTGGAACAGCTCAGCCGCTTTTCCTACGACATGGAGGGGCTGAAGGAGCTGGCCCCTCCCTCCGGCGGCCGCGCCCTGAACCGCACTTATATGGAAAAGCTGGTGGGCAAGGTGGCCTTCAAGGCGGCCCGGACCCTCTTCCTGCCCGCGCCCCTGCGCATCGCCTACACCATATGGCAGGCGGTGCCCTACGTGTTCCGGGGGCTGAAAAGCCTGCTGCGGGGCCGGCTCCGGGTGGATGTGCTGGACGGCCTCTCCATCGGGATCTCCATAGCCCGGCTGGACTTCGACACCGCAAGCTCCGTCATGTTCCTGCTGGGCCTGGGCGAGCTGCTGGAGGAGTGGACCCACAAAAAGTCGGTGGACGACCTGGCCCGGTGCATGTCCCTGAACATCGACCAGGTCTGGCTGCACACCCCCGGCGGCGATGTGCTTACCCCCCTGTCCCAGGTGCGCGCGGGCGACCTGATCTCCCTGCGGCTGGGCGGAATGGTGCCCCTGGACGGCGTGATCGCCCGGGGCGAGGTCATGGTCAATCAATCCTCCCTGACCGGCGAGTCCATCCCCGTCGCCAAGGGGGAGGGCATGACCGTCTACGCCGGGACCGTGGTGGAGGAGGGCGAGTGCCTCCTGCAGGTCGCCCAGCAGTCGGGCGGCAGCCGCTACGACAAGATCGTGTCCATGATCGAGGAGTCGGAGAAGCTGAAGTCGGCGGCGGAGCACAAGGCCTCCAACCTGGCCGACAAGCTGGTGCCCTACACCCTGGCGGGCAGCGCCCTGACCTGGCTGCTGACCCAGAACGTCACCCGGGCCCTGTCGGTGCTGATGGTGGACTTCTCCTGCGCCCTGAAGCTGGCCATGCCCCTGGCGGTGCTGTCCGCCATGCGGGAGGCCGGCGGCTACCGCATGACGGTCAAGGGCGGAAAGTACCTGGAGGCCGTGGCCAAGGCGGACACCATCGTCTTCGACAAGACGGGCACCCTGACCCACGCCTGTCCGGTGGTGGTGCAGGTGGTCCCCTTCGGCGGCAGCGACGAAAACGAGATGCTCCGTCTGGCGGCCTGCCTGGAGGAGCACTTCCCCCACTCCATGGCAAACGCCGTGGTGCAGGCGGCCCGGGACCGGGGTCTGTCCCATGAGGAGATGCACTCCAAGGTGGAGTACATCGTGGCCCACGGCATCGCCAGCACGGTGGGTGACCGGAAGGTGATGATCGGCAGCGCCCACTTCATCTTCGAGGACGAGGGCTGCACCGTCCCCGCCGGGGAGCAGGCGCGCTACGACGCCCTGCCCGAGCAGTATTCCCACCTGTATCTGGCCATCGGCGGCGTGCTGGCCGCGGTGATCTGCATCTCCGACCCCCTGCGCAAAGAGGCGGCCGCGGTGATCAAGACCCTGCGCTGCCTGGGGATCAAGAAGACCGTCATGCTGACGGGCGACAGCGAGCGCACCGCCGCCGCCATCGCCGCCCAGGTGGGCGTGGACGAGTACCACGCCGAGGTCCTCCCCGAGGACAAGGCCCGGTTCGTGGAGGCCGAGCGCGCCCAGGGGCACACGGTGATCATGCTGGGCGACGGCATCAACGACTCCCCCGCCCTCTCCGCCGCCGATGTGGGCATCGCCATCAGCGACGGAGCCGCCATCGCCCGGGAGATCGCCGACATCACCATCTCCGCCGACAACCTGTTCGAGCTGGTGAGCATGAAGATGATCGCCGTCAGCCTGATGAACCGCATCCGCTCCAATTACCGCTTTATCATCGGCTTCAACAGCGGCCTGATCGTCCTCGGCGCGGCGGGCGTGCTGGCCCCGTCCACCTCCGCCCTGCTGCACAACCTGTCCACCCTGGGCATCAGCCTGCGGAGCATGACCAATCTTCTGGAACCGGAGTCCCAGGCGTGATATTCCCCGCGCGCTTGTCCCCGCGCTCCCATTGTGCTATACTGGTGTATCATCCGATCAAAACCGGAACAGGAGGGCTAATATGAACAACTTTACCTATTGCGTCCCCACGGAAATTCGGTTTGGGACCGGCCAGCTTTCCAAGCTGTCCCGGCTGACGGCCAGCGGCAAGAACGTCCTGCTGGTCTACGGCGGCGGGAGCATCAAGCGCTCCGGTCTGTACGACGAGGTGCTGCGCGTCCTGAACGGCGCGGGCCTGAACGTGACCGAGCTGTCCGGGGTGGAGCCGAATCCCCGGATCGAGTCGGTGCGCAGGGGCGTGGCCCTTTGCCATGAACACGCCGTCGACATGGTCCTGGCCGTGGGCGGCGGCTCCACCATCGACTGCGCCAAGGTCGTCGCGGCGGGCGCGTGCTACGACGGCGACCCGTGGGACCTGGTGCTGGACGGCGGGAAGATCAAGGCCGCCCTCCCCATCTACTCGGTGCTGACCCTCTCCGCCACCGGGTCGGAGATGGACTCCTTCGCCGTCATCTCCGATCTGGGGAAGAACGAGAAGTGGGGCACCGGCTCCCAGCTTCTGAAGCCCCGCATGTCCATTCTGAACCCCGAGTACACCTTCTCCGTCTCCCCCAGGCAGACCAGCGCGGGCACCGCCGACATCATGAGCCACACTCTGGAAAACTACTTCACCCCCGTGCGGGGCGCTTACCTGCAGGCCAGGATGTGCGAGGCCGTGCTCAAAACGCTGCTCCACTACGGCCCCATCGCCCTGGAGCAGCCCGACTGCTACGAGGCCCGGGCCAACCTCATGTGGGCGTCCAGCCTGGCCATCAACGGCCTGCTGGACAGCGGCGCGGACGTGACCTGGTGCGTGCACCCCATGGAGCATGAGTTGTCCGCCTTCTACGACATCACCCACGGCGTGGGCCTGGCCATTCTGACCCCCTTCTGGATGGACTTCGCCCTGCGGGAGGAGACCGCCTGGAAGTTCGGGGAGTACGGCCGAAACGTCTTCGGCCTGACCGGAGAGGATGACATGGCCGTGGGCCGCGAGGCCATCGCCGCCACCCGCGCCTTCTTCCGCAGGATGGACCTGCCCGCCACGCTGGGCGAGGTGGGTATCGACGCGGCCCACTTTGACGTTATGGCCCAAAAGGCCGCCGGCCGCTGCGCGGGCAGCTTTGTCCCCCTGACCCCGGCGGATATCAAGAGCATCTTTACCGCCGCCTTGTAAACGCGATCCCTGCCGCGGCGGCGAAACTCTACGAGGTTTTTTGACAGACTGAGCCTTGTGACCCTTGCGGTCACAAGGCTTTTTCTCCGAAAGGGAGCGTACGCATAGCAGGAACGGAAACGCGCATACTACGGGAAAGCGGCCAAAATTTCAACAAACAGGAGCGCTCCCATGGATCACGAACATTCCAAACGCTATCTGAGAGGCTTTTTCCCCTACGCGTGCGCGGCCTTCCTGGTGGGCCTCGTGGGCGGCTTTACCGCCGTGCTCGGCCCCGCCTTCGTCAAGGATCTGGGCATCCCCTACAACAACACCACCTGGACCGCCCTGGCCCTGGCCATCTCCTCCGCCGCCTGCGCGCCCATCCTGGGCAAGCTGGGCGACACCATCGGCCGAAGGCCCACCCTGCTGCTGGGCATCGCCGTGTTTACCCTGGGCAATGTCCTGACGGCGGCGGCGTCCTCCCTCTGGTTCATGATCGCCGCCCGCTTTATCGTGGGCGTGGGCACCGCCGCCGTCGCCCCGGTGGTCATGTCCTACATCGTCACCGAGTTCCCTCCCCACGCCATCGCCAAGGGCTTCTCCCTGTATATGCTCATCGCCAGCGGCGCGGTCGTCTTCGGCCCCACCCTGGGCGGGCTGATCATCGCCGCCGCCGGCTGGCGGACCATGATGTGGGTCTGCGTGGCCGCCTGTGTGCTGGTCTTCTTCGTCTGCCTGTTCACCTGCAAGGCGGACTCCGCCCCCCGCAGGCCCCTCGCGGGCTTTGACGGCCCGGGCGCGGTTTTGGTGCTGGTCTTTTTCGGCCTGGCCCTGTGCATTCCCTCCTTCGGGCAGAATCTGGGCTGGCGCTCCGCCGCCTTTCTGACGGCCGCCGTCCTGGCCGCCGCCGCCCTGCTGGGACTCATTTTCGTGGAAAAGAGGGCGGCCCACCCCATCCTCCAGGGGAGCTTTCTCGGGCGCAGGGCCTTTATCCTCTCCGTCCTGGCCCTGTTCCTGACCCAGGGGCTGATGCAGGCCAATATGACCAATCTGATCGTGTTCGTCAACTATACCCAGCCCGAGAACACCCTGATCTCCGGGTACGCCATTTCCATCATGTACCTGGGCATGTCCCTGGGCGCGGTGCTCGTCGGCCCGCTGGCCGACCGCCGGGAGCCGAAGCTGGTGCTGGCCGGCTCCCTGGCGCTGACGGGCGCCGGCTGCCTGCTGATGCTCCTCTTTTCCGCCGATTCCTCCGCCCTTCTGCTGGCCGCCTCCCTGGGTATCCTGGGCTTTGGGCTGGGCGGAAACGGCACCATCTTCATGAAGGTCGTCTTTTCCGGTCTGCCCCCCGAGACCGCGGGCGCGGGGGCGGGGGCCTACGGGCTGTTCCGGGACCTGTCCGCCCCCTTCGGCGTGGCCGTCTTTGTGCCCATGTTCACCAACGGCGTCACCAGCCGCCTCGCCGCCGGGCCTGCCGCCGCGGCGGTCGGCTCCATCCGAACGCTGGCCGCGGCGGAGGTCCTGTGCGTGGCCGCGGGCATCGCCGTGGTGCTCATGCTGCCCCGGATCCATGGATCCCTCGGGGGCACATAAGGGCGCTTTGCCTGAGAAAACTCATTTTGGGGCTTGTTTTTTATCTTTTCCTGTGGTATGATAAATGGCACTTTGAAGATAAAGAAAGACCAGCTATAAAAAGTCAAGAGGCATGGACGGAAAAAGCGAAAGGAAC
>X355_Hoffmanns_Two_toed_Sloth__coassemble_1813_pt1 | contig 165605 bp, 161 predicted proteins | sample X355_Hoffmanns_Two_toed_Sloth__metabat2_high_PE_003 | metagenome-assembled genome bin X355_Hoffmanns_Two_toed_Sloth | reverse complement strand
GCGGCAATTCTCCGCTGCGCTCCGAATTGATCGGCGGCGGCGCTCAGAGCCGCCCGCAGATGGTCCGTGCCGCCTTTACACCCGACGCTCCCGCCTGGGCCGGACCACGGGTCACACCCGCGCCGTCGTTCCCCACGCGGCCAACAGCCGCGCGGGGTCCCCGTTTTTCCAACCGCGGACGGCGGAAGTGAATTCCGCCTGCGGCAATTCTCCGCTGCGCTCCGAATTGATCGGCGGCGGCGCTCAGAGCCGCCCACAGATGGTCCGTGCCGCCTTCACGCCCGATGCTCCCGCCTGGGCCAGTCCACGGGTCACACCCGCGCCGTCGCCGATGGCAAAGAAACCGGGCAGAGCGGTCTCCAGCTCACCGGACAGGGTCAGGCGGGAGGAGTAGAACTTGACCTCCGCGCCGTAAAGCAGGGTATCATAGTTGGCGGTGCCGGGCGCGATCTTGTCCAGGGCGTAGATCATCTCAATGATATCGTCCAACTGCCGCTTGGGCAGGGCCAGGGACAGGTCGCCGGGCACGGCGGCGGTCAGGGTGGGCCGGGTAAAGGACTTGTTCAGCCGATGCTCGTTGGTGCGCACCCCCTTGACCAGATCGCCGAAGCGCTGCACCAGCACGCCGCCCGCCAGCATATTGCTCAGGGAGGCGATGTGCTTGCCGTAGCGGTAGGGCTGGTCGAAGGGCTGGGTAAAGCGGTTGGACACCAGCAGGGCGAAGTTGGTGTTCTCGCTGCGCAGGGCGGGGTCGGCGTAGGAGTGGCCGTTGACGGTGTTGATGCCCTCCACGTTCTCCGCCACCACATGGCCGTAGGGGTTCATACAGAAGGTGCGCACCTGGTCGCCGTACTGCTTGGTGCGGTAGACCAGCTTGGACTCGTACACCACGTCGGTGATGTGCTCAAAGACCACGGCGGGCAGCTCCACCCGCACGCCGATGTCCACCTGGTTGTTGATCAGCGCGATGCCCAGGGCCTTGCACCGCTCGGAGAACCACTCCGCGCCGGAGCGGCCGGGGCCGGCGATCAGCCAGGGAGCGGTGAACTCCTCCCCCTTCCCGGTCACCACCCGGTAGATGTGCTCGCCCGCCACGGCAATGTCGGTCACGGCGGTCAGGAACCGGAACTCCACCCGGTCCTTCATGTCCGTGTAAATATTCTGGAGTATGCGCAGGTTGTTCTCAGTGCCCAGATGCTTGCAGCGGGCCTGCAGCAGGTGCAGGTCGTGCTCCAGGGCGCGCTTCTCCAGCTCCCGGGCCGCCGGGGAGTCGGTGGAATAAAATTTCTCCGTGGCCCCGTGGGCCACATTGACGGAGTCCACATAGTCGATCAGCTCCATGACCTCTCCGGCGCTCATGAAGTCGGTCAGCCAGCCGCCGAAGGCGGTGGTGAAGTTGAACTTTCCGTCGGAAAACGCGCCCGCGCCGCCGAAGCCGCACATGGTGCCGCACACCTTACACTGGATGCAGGTATCCACCTTGCCCGCCACAATGGGACAGGTGCGGGTGAAAATATCCGCGCCCTGCTCCAGGATCAGCACCTTCAGCTCCGGGCGCAGCCGCGCCAGCTCATAGCCGGCAAACACACCGGCCTCGCCCGCGCCAATGATGATCACGTCATAGTTTTGAGACATAGTACCTCCGCCTTCGCTCAAATATGGGACACAGCAGTCCTCTGTTATTCTATCATGTCTGTCAAGGAAACCGCGCGGTTTCCCTCACTCCGCCCATTTCAGCGTCCGTCCCACAGCCTTGTTCCACCCCTTGATCAAACCGGCGCGGACCGCCTCGTCCATGGCAGGCTCAAAAACGCGGGGAACGGCGCCGTTGGCGGCGATCTCCGCCTGATCGGCCCAGCAGCCCACGGCCAGACCGGCCAGGTAGGCCGCGCCCAAAGCGGTGGTCTCAATGCAGGCGGGGCGCAGGACAGGGGTGTGGATGATGTCAGCCTGGAACTGCATCAGGAAGTTGTTGGCGCTGGCTCCCCCGTCCACCTTCAGGGCGGCCAGTTGGATGCCGGAATCCCGCTGCATGGCGGCCAGCACGTCGTGGGTCTGATAGGCCAGCGATTCCAGCGTGGCCCGGACCAGGTGGTACTGATTGACGCCCCGGGTCAGGCCCACCACCGCCCCCCGGGCGTAGGGGTCCCAGTAGGGCGCGCCCAGACCGGTAAAGGCGGGCACCACATAGCAGCCGTTGGTGTCTTGGACCTGGGCGGCCATGGTCTCCGACTCGGCGGCGGAGTCGATCAGCTTCAACTCGTCCCGCAGCCACTGGATGGCGGCTCCCGCCACGAAGATGGACCCCTCCAGGGCGTATTCCACCCTTCCATCCACGCCCCAGGCGATGGTGGTGACCAGGCCGCTGCTGCTCATAACGGGTTTTTCCCCGGTGTTCATCAGCAGGAAACAGCCGGTGCCGTAGGTATTCTTGGCCATGCCGGGCTGAAAGCAGGTCTGCCCGAACAAAGCCGCCTGCTGGTCCCCGGCCGCGCCTGCAATGGGGATCGGCCCGCCGAAGATCGTGGGGTCGGTCTCGCCATACACACAACTGGAGGGCTTGACCTGGGGCAGCATGGAGGCGGGGATACCCAGCCGCTCCAAAATCTCCTCGTCCCACTTCAGCTCAAAGATATTGTAAAGCATGGTGCGGGAGGCGTTGGAGTAATCGGTGACATGGACTCTCCCCTTCGTCAGGTTCCAGATCAGCCAGGTGTCGATATTGCCGAACAGGAGGTCGCCCCGCTCTGCCTTTTCCCGGGCTCCCGGCACATTATCCAGGATCCAGCGGATCTTGGTGGCGGAGAAATAGGCGTCCAGGACCACGCCGCACTTGGCCCGAATTTTCTCCGTCCAGCCCTCCGCCGCCAGCTCGTCGCAGAAGTCGGCGGTGCGGCGGCACTGCCACACGATGGCGTTGCACACGGGCAGTCCGGTGGTCTTGTCCCACACCACGGTGGTCTCCCGCTGGTTGGTAATGCCGATGGCGGCCACATCCCGGGCGGTCGCGCCGATCTTCAGCAGCGCCTCCTGGGCCACGCCCATCTGGCTGGCCCAAATCTCCATGGCGTCATGCTCCACCCAGCCCGCCTTGGGGAAAATTTGAGTAAATTCCTTCTGGGCTATGCTGCAGATCCGCCCTCTTCCGTCAAACAGGATACACCGGGAGCTGGTGGTGCCCTGGTCCAGCGCCATGATGTACTTTTCCATTTTGGTCCCTCCTCCGCCGCGTGGCCGTCGCCGCGCATCAATAAATATTATTATAGCACGGATCCACAGAACTTACTACCTCTTTCTCATGGGCAAAAAGCCGCTCCGCCCCTTGACAAAGGGGCGGGGAACGGCATACTATTACAAAGCGCTCCTTTCCCGCACCAATCACAGCAGCAGGAGTTTGTACTATGTCAGATAAGATCCAACAAGAAAACCAGCCTCTCCATAGAAAGCGGACGAACAACTTGGGAGAAGACCCCGTCCTTTCCCTTGTGCTCCGCTTGGCGGTCCCTACCATGCTGGCCCAGTTCGTCAGCGTGCTTTACTCCATTGTGGACCGTATATACATCGGAGCGGGCGTGGGCGGCCTGGCCTTGGCGGGGGTGGGCGTATGCGGTCCCATCGTGACCCTGCTGTCCTCCTTTGCCTCCCTGGTGGGGATGGGCGGCGCGCCCCTGATGTCCATCCGTATGGGCGAGGGCGACCCCAGGCAGGCAAAGCGTGTTCTCAACAACGGCTTTCTCATGCTGCTGGCGCTCTCGGGGGCGCTGACCCTCCTGTTCCTGCTGGCAAAGGACCGCCTGCTCATGTGGTTTGGGGCCAGCTCCGCCACCTTCGGCTATGCCGACACCTACCTGACCATTTACACGGCGGGCACCTTTTTCGCCCTGATGTCGGTGGGCATGAACAGCTTCCTGATCGGCCAGGGCTTTTCCGGGCTGGGCATGGCCACCGTCATGCTGGGCGCCGTGCTGAATATCATACTGGACCCTATCTTTATTTTTCTCTTCCACATGGACGTGGCCGGGGCGGCCGTCGCCACCGTCATTTCCCAAATGGCCTCCTGCGCCTTTGTCCTTTTGTCCCTGCTGCGCAAAAAGATGCCTGTCCGGTTGGGGTGGGGCGGCTTCCGCCTGCAGACCATGAAGCAGATCGCCTTCTTTGGCCTGTCCCCCTTCCTGATCATCGCGAGCGACAGCATCCTGCTCATTGTTTTGAACACGGTCCTCCAGCGGTACGGCGGCCCGGGAGAAGGGGATATTCTGGTCACCTGCGCCACCATCGTGCAAAGCTACCTCCTCCTGATCACCATGCCGCTGGGCGGCATCACCCTTGGCAGCCAGCCCGTGGTCAGCTTCAATTACGGCGCGGGCAATGCCCCGCGGATCAAACAGGCCATCCGGTGTATCACAGGACTATGCGTCGCCTTCTGTATCCTTATGACCATCGTTACCCATACCCTCTCCCCCCGCTATGTCACCCTGTTTACCAAGGACCCGGAGATCATGCGCCGTTCCGTGCGGTACATCAAGCTCTTTACCTCCATGATCATTCCCCTGGCCTTCCAATATGCGCTGGTGGATGAGACCACCGCCCTGGGCCAGGTGCGGCTGGCGCTGTTCTGCTCTATGTTCCGGAAAACGCTCTTTCTATTGGGACTTTTCCTTTTACCCGCCCTGGTCTCCGCCGAGGCCACCTTTTTCTCAGAGCCGATCGCGGACCTGGTCAGTTGCATCATGACCATCACCCTGTTCTCACATTTCTTCCCTCGTGTTCTCGCGGCGCGCACGAAGATGATCGCTTCCGATATTTGAAAAGTAAAACGCTTTGTATTCACAGGCCGTAGTGAATACAAAGCGTTTTGTTTTATTTTGGAAGTAAATTCAATGGATCACACAAAATATCGCGATACAACGGGCAGCACCCAAAAAAACTTTATTTAATCATCAATTTAATATTGACTTTAATAAAATTCAACTATATATTTAATTTTATGAAAGGAGTCGGTGCTATGGACATGATCCCGGACTGGCTGTCGGCCTTGGAAGATGAGGATCTGGTCTTCATCAAAAAATTTATCCTGGCCTCCGGCTCTCTGAAGGAGATGGCAAACCAATACGGCGTGACCTATCCCACGGTGCGGCTGCGTCTGGACCGGCTGATCCAGAAAATACAGATCGGGGAACAGGCGGGGGCCGACCCCTATGTATCCCTGATCAAACGGCTGGCTGTCAACGACAAGCTGGACTTCGACACCGCCAAGCTGCTCATCAGCCAATATAAACAGACAAAGAAGGAGGAAACCTGAATAATGGCCATCATATCCACATACCTTTTTATTCTACCCATTATTTTCCTGCTTTCCATTGCTATTCCCACTTTATTGCTGTCCCTTCTCCAATTGTTCCTGTGCCGAAAGAACCTATGCTGGGGACGCATTCTGCCCATCTTCTCTATCACCGTCAGTGTACTGCTTTCCCTGTTCATACTGTTTTTTACTCTGCAGTTGAGCGCCGAACTACGGTGGGTCGTTCCTCTGATAGCTCTGCTCACATTGATCATCCTCAACATTCCCACTCTGATCTATTATCTGATCTATCGCTCCGAGAAGAAAAGGCAAATCGCGGAGGATGTAAACCGCACCCGGATCGATGACTTGGAGTAACAAGTAACCTCTCCGCATCACACAAAAACACCCTGTATTCTGCCGCCAGCAGAATACAGGGTGTTTTTTGCAACAAACTTTGTAAGTTGGTTTACACCAACTCGACGAAGGCCATCTCGGCCGCGTCGCCGCGGCGGGGGCCGATGCGGACGATACGGGTGTAGCCGCCGCTGCGGGACTCGTACTTGGGTCCGATCTCCTGGAAGAGCTTCTTGGCCACGTCTTCCTTGGTGATAAAGGCCAGGGCCTGACGGTAAGAGGCCAGGTCGTTCTTCTTGGCCAGGGTGATCATATTCTCCGCGATGGGGGCCACTTCCTTGGCGCGGGCGACGGTGGTCTTGATCTGGCCGTTCTCCAGCAGATAGGTCACCATGGCGCGCATCATGGCCTTACGCTGGTCGGTGGGCTTGCCAAGTTTGCGATTACCGGACATGTTACTCACTCCTTTTTACAGGGGAATCTCTGTATTAGTTGTCGTCACTGGCCAGGGTCAAGCCCATCATCGCCAGCTTATTGATGACTTCTTCCAGGCTCTTGCGGCCCAGATTGCGCACCTTCATCATTTCTTCCTCGGTCTTGGAGATCAGATCCTCCACCGTGTTGATGTTGGCACGCTTGAGGCAGTTGAAGGAACGCACCGACAGATCCAGTTCCTCGATGGTCAGTTCCAGCACCTTGTCCCGCTGGGTCTCCGCCTTCTCCACCACCGTGGACTTGGAGCCCATGGTCTCGGACAGGTCGGTGAACAGGACAAAGTGATCTACCAGGATGCGGGCGCCTAGGCTGACAGCGTCCCGGGCGGAGATGGTACCGTTGGTCCAAACCTCCAGAGTCAGCCGGTCATAGTCGGTCAGATCGCCCACGCGGGTATTTTCCACGGTGTAGTTGACCTTCTTGACCGGAGTATAAATGGAATCCACGGGAATGACGCCGATAATGGACTGCGCCGGCTTGTTCCGGTCGGCCGTGACATAGCCGCGGCCGTGGGACAGGGTCAGTTCCATGTTCAGGCTGGCGTCAGGACCCAGCGTGGCGATGTGATGCTCAGGATTGAGGATCTCCACCTCGCCGTCGGCCTTGATGTCGCCGGCTGTGACCTCACCCTCGCCGTTCATCTCCAGATAGACGGTCTTCACGCCTTCGCTGTGCAGCTTGGCGATGATGCCCTTCACATTCAGGACGATCTCCGTCACGTCCTCCTTCACCCCGGGGATGGTGGAGAACTCATGCTGAACGCCGGCGATCTTCATGGAGGTGACCGCCGTGCCGGGCAGGGACGAGAGCAGGATGCGGCGCAGGGAGTTGCCCAGAGTGGTGCCGTAGCCCCGCTCCAGCGGCTCCACCACGTACTTGCCGTAGGAGTCGTCACCGAGGTTTTCCATGCATTCAATGCGCGGCTTCTCGATTTCTACCATATCGTGTTACCCTCCTTTTTGCGTCGGCGGGCGCGTCCGCCCGCCTCAGGATGAAATGAAAGCTACCGAGGGTTGCTGTTTTACTTGGAATACAGCTCGACGATCAGGTGCTCCTCGATGGGCACATCCACGTCCTCGCGGACAGGCAGCCGGGTCACGGTGCCCTTCAGGGCGTTCTTGTCACGGTCCAGCCACTCGGGGACCAGCACCTTGGGCGCGTCCTCGCCGGTCATCGCCTTGAAGCGGGTGGTGGAGCGGCTTGCTTCCTTGACCTCGATCACGTCGCCGGCCTTCACCAGGTAGGAGGGGATGTTGACCCTCTTGCCGTTGATAGTGAAGTGGCTGTGGCTGACCAACTGGCGGGCCTCACGGCGGGTGTTGGCGAAGCCGAGACGGTAGACCACGTTGTCCAGACGGCGCTCCACGAGCACCAGCAGGTTCTCACCGGTCTTACCGGGCATACGGGCAGCCTTCTCATAGTACATATGGAACTGCTTCTCCAGAATGCCGTAGACGAACTTCACCTTCTGCTTCTCAGTGAGCTGCAGAGCGTACTCACTCTTCTTGCCGCGGCGCTGGGCGCCGGGATTGCGAATGGACTCGCTCTTGCTGCTTCCGGTATAGCCCATGACGGCGGGAGAGATTCCCAGCGCGCGGCAGCGCTTGACGACGGGCTGCATATTCTTAGCCATAATGCTTTCTCCTCCTTTTCCTTACACGCGGCGGCGCTTCGGCGGGCGGCAGCCGTTATGGGGGATGGGAGTCACGTCCTTGATCAGGGTCACTTCCAGGCCCACAGCCTGCAGCGCACGGATAGCGGCTTCACGGCCGGAGCCGGGGCCTTTCACGTAGACCTCGACGGACTTCAGGCCGCACTGCTCGATGGCAGCCTTGGCAGCCGTCTCAGCGGCGCTCTGCGCGGCGAAGGGGGTGGACTTCCGGGAACCGCGGAAGCCCAAACCGCCGGAGGAGGCCCAGGACAGGGCGTTGCCGCCCATGTCGGTCACGGTGACCATGGTGTTATTGAAGGAGGAGCGGATATGCACCTGGCCCTTCTCAATGTTCTTGCGCTCGCGGCGCTTGCGGATCACTTTCTTGCCTTTGGTATTAGCAGCCATGCTTATCCCTCCTTACTTCTTCTTATTGGCGACCGTGCGCTTGGGACCCTTGCGGGTACGGGCGTTGGTCTTGGAGCGCTGACCGCGGACGGGCAGGTTCTTGCGGTGACGCATACCGCGATAGCAGCCGATCTCGGTCAGACGCTTGATATCCAGGGCCACATCACGGCGGAGATCGCCCTCCACGGTGTAGCTCCGGCCGATGATCTCACGTAGCTTGGCCTCGTCGTCCTCGGTGAGATCCTTGACGCGGGTGTCGGGATTGATCCCGGCCTCAGCCAGAATCTTGTTGGCGCTGGTGCGCCCAATGCCGTAGATATAGGTGAGACCAATCTCCACCCGCTTATTCTTCGGCAGGTCAATGCCGGCAATACGTGCCATACTTCTGTTGCCCCTCCTTTAACCTTGTTTCTGCTTGTGCTTGGGGTTTTCGCAAATAACCATGACTTTGCCCTTGCGCTTGATGATCTTGCACTTCTCGCACATGGGCTTGACAGACGGTCTGACTTTCATTGTTTAACCTCCTGTAAATGCCTGAATGGCCCCGGATCACGGCGGAGGCAAGGCCCCGGCCGTATCCGGTCGTTTTTACTTACTTGGACCGCCAGGTAATGCGGCCGCGGGTCAAATCATACGGAGACATTTGGATCGTGACCTTATCGCCGGGCAGGATGCGGATGAAGTTCATCCGCAGCTTTCCGGAGATATGGGCCAGAATAATGTGTCCATTGCCGATATCCACGTGGAACGTGGTGTTGGGCAGGGCCTCGGTTACGACGCCCTCCAGCTCGATCATATCGTCCTTTGCCAAAGCGTCATTCCCTCCTTGACTGCTGTTGATTTCGCTCATCGCGGAAAGCGGCCAGCGCCTTCCGCACTTCCTTGTCGCCCACCGGCTCCCCCGCCCGCAGGCGGAGGAAAACCGGATGGTCTGACGACCCCGCCCGCTGCGTGTGCTTGCGGCGCTTGCGTTTGGGGGAATTGAGCTTTCGCTCTTTCCCGTTGGCCAGCAGAAGGAAGTCGCCGTCGGTGTCTGTGACACAGAACAGCGCGCCCTTGTCGTGTCCGGCCAGGGAATAGACCACGTCTCCTCGGGTCACGTCCATGGGGAAGTTTCCTCGCAGGCGGTGAGGATCTCCGGGTCGCCGTCGGTGATGAGAATGGTGTTTTCGTAGTGGGCCGCCAGGGCGCCGTCGGCGGTTTTCACCGTCCAGCCGTCCTTCAGGACCCGCACTTCCCAGGTGCCCAAGTTGACCATCGGTTCCACCGCGATCACCATACCCGGCTGGAGGCGGACGCCGTGGCCCGCCGGGCCGAAGTTGGGGACCTCGGGGGGTTCGTGGAGCTTCCGCCCCACTCCGTGGCCCACATAGTCCCGCACCAGGGAGCAGCTGTTGGCCTCAGCATATTGCTGCACGCCGTGGGAAATGTCGGACACCCGACCGCCCGCACGGGCAAATTGGATGCCCTCAAAGAAGCTCTGGCGAGTGACCTGGATCAGGCGCAGGGCCTCCGGGCTGACCTCTCCGCAGGGAAAGGTCGCGGCGCAGTCACCGTGGAAGCCTTCAAAGAACGCTCCCACGTCCACGCTGACGACGTCGCCCTCCTGCAAGACCCGGGGACCGGGAATGCCGTGGATGACCTCGTCGTTGATCGAGATGCAGGCCGAACCGGGAAATCCCGCGTAGCCCAGGAAGGAGGGCGTAGCTCCCTGCCCCTCGATAAACTTGCGCACCGCGTGGTCTATTTCCAGGGTTGTGACGCCGGGCTTCACCAGTTTGCCCGCTAAAGCACGGGCTGCCGCGGTAATCCGCCCGGCGCGGCGCATGTGTTCAATCTCCCGCGGAGATTTTAAGGAAATCATTTCCATACAATCAGATCCCCAGTGCCGCGAGGACAACCTTGGTGGTAGCCTCAATGGTGGGCTGATTGTCCACCGACTTCAGATTGCCCCGCTTGGCATAGAAATCCTTGAGAGGCTCCGTCTCGGTGTGGTACACCGCCAGACGGTTCTTGACCGTCTCCGGCTTGTCGTCATCCCGCAGGACCAGGTCGGCGCCGCACTTGTCGCACTTGCCTTCCGCCTTGGGGGGCGCGGACACCACATGGTAGGTGGCGCCGCACGCCGTGCAGGCCCGGCGGCCGCCCATGCGCTCCACGATCTCCTCGTCGGAGATCTCGATGGAGAGCACGGTGTCGAAGGTGATGCCCGCGGCCTCCAGCGCCTCGGCCTGGGCGATCGTGCGGGGCACGCCGTCCAGAATGTAGCCGTTGGCGCAGTCAGGCTCGGCCAGGCGCTCGGCCACGATGCCGATGATGACCTCGTCGGGGACCAGCTTGCCCGCGTCCATATACTCCTTGGCCTTCAGGCCCACGGGAGTGCCGTTCTTCACGGCGGCGCGCAGGATGTTGCCGGTGGAAATGGTGGGGATATTCAGGCGCTGGCTGAGGATATCAGCCTGGGTGCCTTTTCCGGCGCCGGGGGCGCCCAAAAGGATCAGCTTCATTCCACTCACCTCTGATTACTCAAGGAAACCCTTGTAGTGGCGCATAAGCATCTGCGCCTCCAACTGCTTGACAGTCTCCAGGGCGACGCCGACCACGATGATAATGGAGGTACCGCCGATGGCCAGATTGGAAGCACCCAGCAGGCTGGTCACAATGATGGGCAGGATGGCGATGATGGCCAGATAGAGCGCGCCGAACATCGTGATTTTGCTGAGTACCTTGGTGATGAAGTCGGCGGTGGGCTTGCCGGGGCGGAAGCCGGGCACAAAGCCGCCGTTCTTCTTCAGGTTGTTGGCAACCTCGATGGGGTTGAACTGAATGGTGGCATAGAAATAGCTGAAGCCGACGATCAGCAGGAAGTAAACGATGCAGTAGAGCACGCTGGTGGAGTCAAACACCTTCAGGAAGGTGTTCCAGCCGGACCCCTCCGTCTGCGCCGAGGGCACAAACATGCCGATGGTGGCGGGGATGGAGGCGATGGACTGGGCAAAGATGATGGGCAGGACGCCGCTCATATTCACCTTCATGGGAATATGGCTGGACTGGCCGCCGTACATCTTCCGGCCTACCACGCGCTTGGCGTACTGGACGGGGATGCGCCGCTCCGCGTCGGAGACGAAAACGATCAGCATCACGATGGCCAGCATGCCGATGATGATCAGCGGGATGGACCAAACGGGGATTGTCACCTCAGCGTAGCTGCTGGGCACGGCCATACCCAAGGCATTCCGGGCGCCGTACCACAGAGTCTGCACCAGAGCGGGACCGCGGGAGACGATACCGGCGAACAGGATGATGGAGATACCGTTGCCCACACCGAACTCGGTGATCTGCTCGCCCAACCACATCAGGAAGGCGGAGCCGGCGGTAAAGGAAGCGATGATCACGATGGCGCCCCAAACGCCGTAGCCCTCAGGCACGGTGATCAGGTTATAGCTCTTGATCCAGGTGTAGTAGCCAAAAGATTGAAGCAGAGCGATAGCCACAGTAGCATAGCGGGTAATGGCGGCGATTTTCTTGCGGCCTTCCTCGCCGCCCTCCTTGGCCATCCGCTCCAAAGCGGGGATGGCCACAGTCAGCAGTTGAATAATAATGGAGCTGTTGATATAGGGCTGGATGGACAGGGCAAACACCGTGGCCCGCGCGAAAGCGTCGCCGCTCATCACGTTGAGCAGGTTGAAAATCGAACCGGATGCGGCGCGCAACTGACCCTGCAGCAGATCGCCGTCAATAAAGGGAACAGGGATCGCGGAACCCAGGCGGAAAATGAGCAGGGCAAAGATGACAAAGAGCATCTTGCGCTTCAGCTCAGGAATCTTCCAGGCGTTGCGAACGGTCTGTATCACTTTAGACCACCTCAGCCTTTCCGCCTGCCTTTTCGATCTTTTCTTTGGCGGAGGCGGAGAAAGCAGAGGCACGGACCGTGAGCTTCTTGGTCACTTCCCCATTGCCCAGGACCTTCACGCCATACTCACACTTGGAAAGGATACCCTTTTCCAGCAGATCGCAGACATTGACTACGGCGCCGTCCTCAAATTTATTCAGGGCAGCGACATTGATCGTCTCCAGAGGTTTCGCGAAGATGTTGTGGAAGCCGCGCTTGGGCAGACGGCGGGCCAGGGGCATCTGGCCGCCCTCAAAGCCGACGCGCACGCCGCCGCCGGAGCGGGCCCACTGGCCCTTCTGTCCGCGGCCGGCGGTCTTGCCGTTACCGGAGCCATTGCCGCGCCCCTTGCGGTAAGCCTTCTGATTGGAGCCGGGGGCGGGAGAGAGTTCATGCAAATTCATGGTGTGCACCTCCTCACTGTTCCTCGGTCACCTGGAGCAGGTAACCGATTTTGGCGATCTTGCCCCGGGTGGCCGCGTTATCGGGCTGCACGGTGGTGTCGCCAATCTTGCGCAGGCCGAGGGCCTCGGCAGTCGCCTTGTGCTTGACGAGGCGGCCGTTCAGGCTCTTGACCAGCTTGATGTTCAAATTAGCCATTTGTCAGGCCCTCCTTAACCTAAGATCTCTTCCACGCTCTTGCCGCGCAGACGGGCCACATCCTCCGGGCTCTTCAGGGACTTCAGGCCCTCGAAGGTGGCGGAGACCACATTCTGCGGGTTGTTGGAGCGCAGGCACTTGGCGCGGATGTCCTTAATCCCCGCAGCCTCCATCACGGCACGCACAGGGCCGCCGGCGATGATACCGGTACCGGGAGCGGCGGGCTTCAGGAGCACGCGGCCGGCGCCGAACTCACCGATCACCTCGTGGGGGATGGTGGTGCTGGACAGGTTGACCTTGATCATGTTCTTCTTGGCATCCTCGATGCCCTTACGGATGGCTTCGGGGACCTCGGCGGCCTTACCGGTGCCAAAGCCCACATTGCCCTTCTCGTCGCCCACGACCATCAGCGCCGCAAACTTGGCCACGCGGCCGCCCTTGACAGTCTTGGAGACGCGGTTCAGAGCGACCAGCTTTTCCGTGTACTCGCTCTGCTCTCTTTCAAATCTTGCCATTGTTTTTCCTCCTCCCCTTAGAACTGCAGGCCGCCCTCACGGGCGCCTTCGGCAAGGGCCTGAACCCGGCCGTGGTAGACATATCCGCCGCGGTCGAACACGACGGTGTCGATCCCCTTGGCCTTCGCGCGCTCGGCCACAAGCTGACCCACCTTCTTGGCGGCGTCGGTCTTGGTGCCGTCGCATTCAAAGCCCTTCTCCAGGGAGGAAGCGGAAGCCAGCGTCACGCCCGCCACATCGTCGATGACCTGGGCATAGATGTTGGTCTCGCTGCGGAACACATTCAGACGGGGACGCTCGGGCGTGCCGGAGATCTTGCCGCGGACACGCTTATGGCGCTTCAGGCGCTGGGCGTTGGTATCAGGTCTGTTAATCATATTGGCACACCTCCTTATTTCTTGGCGCCGGTCTTACCGACCTTGCGGCGGATGACCTCGTCAGCATATTTGATGCCCTTGCCCTTATAAGGCTCAGGCGGTCTCTTCTCTCTTACTTCGGCGGCAAACTGGCCCACCTGCTGTTTGTCGCAGCCGCGGATGACGATGTGGTTGGCGTCGGGCACTTCGATGGTAATGCCCTCTTCCTCTTCCACAATGACCTGGTGGGAAAAGCCCAGGTTCATGACCAGCTTGTTGCCTTCCTTGGCCACACGGTAACCGACGCCGTTGACCTCCAGATTCTTGGCATAGCCCTCGGTGACGCCCACCACCATGTTGTGCAGCAGGGTGCGGGTCAGGCCGTGCAGAGAACGGTTTTCCTTCAGGTCGTTGGGGCGGGTCACATGGATGACGTTACCCTCCTGGGTAATGGTCATGGCGGGGTGCAGCTTCTGGGTCAGGGTGCCCTTGGGCCCCTTGACGGTGACCACGTTGCCGTCCTCGATCTTCACGTCCACACCGGCGGGGAGATCGATCGGCATTCTTCCGATTCTTGACATACTCTCTCTCCTCCTTACCAGACAAACGCGAGGACTTCGCCGCCGACATGGGCCTCACGGGCCTTCTTGTCGGTCATGACGCCCTTGGACGTGGACACAATGGCGATACCCAGGCCCTTGAGCACGCGGGGCAGCTCGTCGGCGCCGGCATAGACGCGCAGGCCGGGCTTGGAGACACGGCGCAGGCCGGAAATGACCTTTTCCTTGCCGGGCTGGGTATACTTCAGGGAAATGCGGATGACACCCTGGGTGCCGTCGTCGATCAACTGGAAGTTCTTGATATAGCCTTCATCCAGCAGGATCTGAGCGATGGACTTCTTCATGTTGGAAGCGGGGACATCCACGGTGTCATGCTTGGCATTGTTCGCGTTGCGGATGCGGGTAAGCATATCCGCAATGGGATCGGTGATCTGCATGAGTGTTACCTCCTATTAAGATTACCGGCTTCGAAGCGAGCCGGTTTCGGCGGAAAGGTATCGAGAGTTAGGCAGGCTCCGACCTGTTATCCGCCGTGCCGGGGATATTTTAGAAACAGGAATCAGGAGACTGGAATCAGAAATCAAACGATTTCCAATTCCTTCTCCCTCATTCCTCATTTCTCATGGTACATGGCGCGGCGAGGCGCACCGCAGATTGGTAAAGATTCTTTCGTCAGGCAAGGCGCGGAGGTGAAGCTGTACTTTGTGTACAGCGAACCGACGCAACGCCGCATGGCGGAAGAAGATTTACCAAGATGCCTTCTTGACGCCGGGGATCTGGCCCTTATAGGCCAGCTCGCGGAAACAGATACGGCAGATGCCGTAGTTGCGCAGATAAGCGTGGGGACGGCCGCAGATCTTGCAGCGGTTGTAGCGGCGGGTGGAGAACTTCGGCTCCGCCTGCTGCTTCAGGATCATAGACTTTTTCGCCATTTCGTTCTCCTCCTTTAACGGGTAAAGGGAGCGCCGATCAGAGTCAGCAGCTCACGGGCTTCTTCATCGGTCTGGGCGGTGGTGCAGATGACCACGTCCATGCCGCGGATCTTGTCGATCTTATCGTACTCGATCTCGGGGAAAATCAACTGCTCCTTGACGCCCAGGGCATAGTTGCCGCGGCCGTCAAAGGCGTTGGGGTTGATGCCGCGGAAGTCACGCACGCGGGGCAGAGCCACGTTGAACAGGCGGTCCAGGAACTCCCACATCTTATCCTGACGCAGGGTGACCTTGGCGCCGATGGGCATACCCTCACGCAGCTTAAAGTTAGCCACGGACTTCTTGGCCTTGGTGATTACGGGCTTCTGACCGGTGATGATGCTCAGGTCGTTCACAACGGCCTCCAGCACCTTGGAATTGTCGCGGGCCTCGCCGCAGCCGCAGTTGACCACGATCTTCTCGATGCGGGGGATCTGCATGGTGGACTTGTAGCCGAACTTCTGCATGAGAGCAGGAGCGACTTCATCCTGGTACTTTTTCTTCAGGTTGGGCATATCAGCCATGGTTATTCACTCCTCCTCTCTCAGATCTCGGCGCCGCACTTCTTGCAGACGCGCACCTTCTTGCCGTCGGCCAACAGCTTGTGGGCGGGACGGGTCGGCTTGTCGCACTTGGGGCACACGCGCTGCACCTTGCAGGCGTACAGGGGGGCTTCCTTCTGGATGATGCCGCCCTGGTCACCCTGGCGGCGGGGCTTGGTGTGGCGGGAGACCATGTTGATCTTCTCCACGACGACCTTGCCCTCCTTGGGCAGAACGGCAATGACCTTGCCCTTCTTGCCCTTGTCCTTGCCGGACAGGACTACGACGGTGTCGTCCTTCTTGATGCTCATTTTATTCATGTCTTCTCCTACCCCCTTACAGAACTTCGGGAGCCAGCGAGAGGATCTTCATATAATCCTTGTCACGCAGCTCGCGGGCCACCGGCCCAAAGATGCGGGTTCCTCTGGGGTTCTTGTCGTCCTTGATCAAGACGGCGGCGTTCTCGTCGAAACGGACATAGCTACCGTCAGCGCGGCGAACGCCCTTGACGCTGCGGACGATCACGGCCTTGACGACCTCGCCCTTCTTCACGGTGCCGCCGGGCTGCGCCTTGCGGACGGAAGCCACGATCACGTCGCCGATGTTGCCGTACTTGCGCTTGGAGCCGCCCAGAACGCGGATGCACTTGATTTCCTTGGCGCCGGTGTTATCGGCCACCTTCAAATAACTTTCCTGCTGAATCATGACCGCACCTCCTTACTTCGCCTTCTCGAGGATCTCGACGACGCGCCAGCGCTTGTCCTTGGACAGGGGGCGGGTCTCCATGACCCGGACGCGGTCGCCCACGCCGCACTGGTTCAGCTCGTCGTGAGCCTTCAGCTTATAGGTTCTCTTTACGATCTTCTTATACAGAGGGTGGGCCACACGGTCGGCAATGGCAACCACCACGGTCTTATCCATTTTGTCAGAGACCACCAGGCCGACTCTGGTCTTGCGGGAAGAAGTTCTGTTTTCCATGTTTTATTTCCTCCTTCTTAGCGGCCTGCGAGCTGCTGCTCACGGATAATGGTCTTGACGCGGGCAATGTCGCGCTTGACCTCAGCGATCTTGATGGGATTGTCCAACTGGTTGGTGGCGTGCTGAAGACGGAGCTGGAAGAGATCCTTCTTCAGGTCGCCCAGCTTGCTCTCCAGCTCAGCGGCGCTCATCTTGCGGATTTCAGTAGCTTTCATCTTCATTCACCACCATTCTCGGTCTCGACCGTCTCTTCCTTCTTCACAATCTTGCACTTGATGGGCAGCTTGTGAGAGGCCAGACGCAGGGCCTCGCGGGCGACCTCCTCGGAGACGCCGGCGATCTCGAACATGACGCGGCCGGGCTTGACCACGGCCACCCAGTACTCGGGGGAGCCTTTACCGGAACCCATGCGGGTCTCGGCGGGCTTCTCGGTGACGGGCTTATCGGGGAAGATCTTGATCCAGACCTTGCCGCCGCGCTTGGTGTAACGGGTCATGGCGACACGGGCGGCCTCGATCTGATTGGAGGTGATCCAGGAGGGCTCCAGAGCCTGCAGGCCCCACTCGCCGTAAGTGACGGTGTTGCCGCGGGTGGCTTTGCCCTTCATGCGGCCGCGGTGAACGCGGCGGTATTTGACTCTCTTCGGCAGCAACATTACTGAGCGCCTCCTTCCTTGGGAGCAGCGGGCGCGGCGGGACGGGGAGCCGCGGAACGGGCGCCGTTCTGGGGGCGGTTGCCCTGGGAACGGTTCTGGCCGTTGCGGTTAAAATTACCCTGACGGCGGTCGCCGTCGCGGCGGCGGGGACGCTGCTCACGCTCTTTGAAATTCTTGGTGTCAATGGTGCGGGGAGTGGTACGCAGGGTCTGAGTCAGCACCTCGCCCTTGTAGATCCAGACCTTGATGCCGATGCGGCCATAGGTGGTGGCGGCCTCCGCGAAGCCGTACTCGATGTCGGCGCGCAGGGTCTGCAGGGGGATGGTGCCGTCGTGGTAGTGCTCCACGCGGGCGATCTCAGCGCCGTTCAGGCGGCCGGAGGCCTGGACCTTGATGCCCAGGGCGCCCATGCGCATGGCGCGGCCCATGGCGTTCTTCATGGCGCGGCGGAAGGCGATGCGCTTCTCCAACTGCTGGGCAATGTTCTCAGCCACGAGCTGGGCGTTGGTGTCCACATTCTTGACCTCAACGATGTTCAGCGCCACGCTCTTGCCCAGCTTCTTCTCCAGCTCCAGACGCAGGGCCTCGATGGCCTCGCCGCCCTTGCCGATGACCACGCCGGGGCGGGCACAGTGCAGGTAGATGCGGACCTTGGTGCTGTCGCGCTCGATCTCGATCTTGGGGATACCGGCGCCGTACAGCTTCTTCTTCAGGTATTTACGCAGATTGTAGTCCTCCACAATCAGGTCGCCGACCTTCTCATCGCGGGCATACCAGCGGGAGTCCCAATCCTTGATGACACCCACGCGAAGACCGTGGGGATTGACTTTCTGTCCCATATTGTTCCTCCTCCCTTAGCGCTCTTTCACCACGATGGTGACGTGAGACGTACGCTTGTTGATGCGGAAAGCGCGGCCCTGAGCACGGGGGCGCATCCGCTTGATGATGGGACCGCCATTGGCATAGGTCTCAGCAACGTACAGCTTCTCGGGATCCATCTGGTGGTTGTTCTCCGCGTTGGCGGCGGCGCTCTTCAGGAGCTTCAGCAGAGGCTCGCTGGCGGACTTGGGAGTATTCATCAGGATGGCGGTGGCCTGAGCAACGCTCTTGCCGCGGATCAGGTCGCACACGATGCCGACCTTGCGGGGAGAGATGCGCAGGTAATTCAGATTCGCTCTTGCTTCCATGTTTCTCTCTCCTCCTTACTTACCGGTCTTGCTGCCGGCGTGGCCGCGGAAGGTGCGGGTGGGGGCAAACTCACCCAGCTTGTGGCCGACCATATCCTCGGTCACATAAACGGGCACATGCTTGCGGCCATCATGGACGGCAAAGGTGTGGCCAACGAAAGAGGGGAAGATGGTGGAGGCGCGGCTCCAGGTCTTCAGGACCTTCTTCTCGCCGGTCTGATTCATCTCGTCGACTCGTTTCAGCAGCTCGGGGGCGCAAAACGGGCCTTTCTTCACACTTCTGGACATGTTTTACTACCTCCTTACTTTCTGTTGCGATGCTTGACGATGAACTTCTCAGTGCGGTTCTTCGTTTTGCGGGTCTTGTAACCCAGAGCGGGCTTGCCCCAGGGGGTGACAGGACCGGGACGGCCGACGGGGCTCTTGCCCTCGCCGCCGCCGTGGGGGTGGTCGTTGGGGTTCATAACGGAGCCGCGGACGGTGGGACGCCAGCCCATGTGGCGCTTGCGGCCGGCCTTGCCGATCTGGATGTTGGCGTGGTCGGTGTTGCCCACCTGACCGATGGTAGCCTTGCACTCCTCACGGATATAACGGACCTCGCCGGAGGGCAGACGGACCTGAGCCATGCCGTTCTCCTTGGCCATCAACTGAGCGGCCACGCCGGCGGCGCGGACCAACTGGGCGCCCTTGCCGGGATACAGCTCGATGCAGTGGATCAGTTCGCCGACGGGGATCTTGGCGATGGGCAGGCAGTTGCCGGGCAGGATGTCAGCCTCGGGGCCGGTCATGATGATGTGCCCGGCCTTCAGACCGACAGGAGCCAGGATATAGCGCTTCTCGCCGTCCTCGTACTGGATCAGGGCGATGTTGGCGCTGCGGTTGGGGTCGTACTGCAGGTTGATGACGGTAGCGGTACCCTCTTTGTCGCGCTTGAAGTCGATGATACGGTACTTGCGCTTGTTGCCGCCGCCGCGGTGGCGGACGGTGATGCGGCCATAGCTGTTGCGGCCGGCGTGCTTCTGCAGATTCTCAGTCAGGCTGCGCTCGGGCTTGGCCTTCTTGTCGATGCCCTCGAAGGCGCTCACGGTCATGTGACGGCGGGAGGGCGTTGTGGGCTTATAAGTCTTGATAGCCATTGTTCAATCTCCTCCTTACACCATGCCTTCGAAGAACTCGATGGTCTTGGAATCGGCGGTCAGAGTGACCATCGCCTTCTTCCGCGCGGGGCGGCGGCCGGCGGGATAGCGGCCCATGCGCTTTTCCTTGCCGTACATGTTGATGGTGTTGACCTTGGCCACCTTCACGCCGAAGATCTCCTCGACCGCCTTGGCGATCTCGATCTTGTTGGCGTCCTTGGCGACCTCAAAGGTGTAGCGCTTCATTTCGGTCTGAGCCATGGACTGCTCGGTGATGACCGGGCGCTTAATGATGTCATAAGCGGTCTTCATTACGCAAACACCTCCTCAATGATGGCCAGAGCGGCCTTGTCCACCACGATCTGGTTGGCGTTGACGATGTCGTACACGCTGAGGATCTTGGCGGTGGTGGTCAGCACGCCGGGGATGTTCCGGGCGGACTTGACCACGTTCTCGTTGACCTCGGGGGTGATCATGACGGCCTTCTTGACGCCGGCGGCGGCCAGGAAGCTCTTCATGGTCTTGGTCTTGATCTCGGGCAGCTCCAGGCCGTCCACCACGATGATGTTGCCCTCGGCGGCCTTCGCGGACAGAGCGGACTTCAGCGCCAGACGCTTGACCTTCTTATTCAGGGTGTAGCTGTAATCGCGGGGCTTGGGGGCGAACACGATGCCGCCGTGGGTCCACTGGGGAGCGCGGGTGGAACCCTGACGGGCGCGGCCGGTGCCCTTCTGGCGCCAGGGCTTCTTGCCGCCGCCGGAAACCTCGGCGCGGGTCAGAGCGCTCTGGGTGCCCTGACGGCAGTTGGCCAGATGATTCTTGACAACGGCGTGAACAACGGCCTCGTTGGGCTCGATGCCGAATACGGCCTCGGAGAGCTCCATCTCGCCGACCTGTTTGCCGGTCATATCAACAACAATTGCTTTCGGCATTTGGTATCTCTCCTCTCTTACTTATTACGGGCCGAAGCCTTCTGGGGATTGACGCGGGCGGAAGCCTTCTGCGGGTTGACGCTGACGCCGGCCGCGGGACCCTTGGCCTCGATGATGGTCTTGGCGGTGGAGCGGATGATGACCACGCCGCCCTTGGGGCCGGGGATGGCGCCGCGGATGGCGAGCAGGTTCAGCTCGGGATCGACCTTGACCACGTCCAGATTCATGATGGTGACCTGCTCGTTGCCCATCTGGCCGGCGCCGATCTTACCTTTGAAGATGCGGCTGGGATCGGTGCCCGAACCCATAGAACCGGCGTGACGGTGAACCGGGCCGGTACCGTGGGTCTCCTTCAGGCGGGCGGCGCCGTGGCGCTTGACAACGCCTTGGTAACCGTGGCCCTTGCTGATACCGGTCACGTCCACGTGGTCGCCCTCGGCGAACACGTCGGCCTTGATCTCGTCGCCTACGTTCAGCTCGGCGGCGTTCTTCAGCTTGAACTCCTTCAGGATCTTCTTGCTGATGCCGTCGCCGGCCTTCTTCAGGTGGCCCAGTTCAGGCTTGGTGAGCTTGCGCTCGGGCACGTCCTGATAGCCCACCTGCACGGCCTCATAGCCGTCCTTTTCCACGGTCTTTTTCTGCACCACGGTGCAGGGGCCCGCCTCAACGACGGTGACCGGGATGACCTTTCCGGCTTCGTCGAAGATCTGAGTCATGCCGATCTTCTTGCCGATAATGGCCTTTTCCATGTGTTTTCCTCCTTAAATTAGGTTATTGGTCGACGTAGGTGGGCATTGAGCTCCCAGTGCTCCGCCGACATGACCCGCCCATCTCAAAACGCGATGGACTGCGGTACAAACTCATCAAAGCAAAGTCCGCTCGGCTCCGTTTCCGCCTGCGGCGAAAACTGCGCTCGCTCCCTTGCTTTTCCTCTCCAAACCGGACCCGCTGCGCTGAGCCTCGGTTTGGTGCGCGCGGCTGTGCCGCGCCTATTGGGGATTACAGCTTGATCTCGATCTCGACGCCGGCGGGAAGCTCCAGGCTCATCAGAGCCTCCACAGTCTTGGGGGAGGGCTTCAGGATGTCGATCAGGCGCTTGTGCGTGCGGCGCTCAAACTGCTCGCGGGAGTCCTTGTACTTGTGGACGGCGCGCAGGATGGTGACGATCTCCTTCTTGGTGGGCAGGGGGATGGGACCGGAGACGGAAGCGCCGGTGCGCTTGGCGGTCTCGACGATCTTCTCGGCGGCCTGGTCGATCAACTGGTGATCATAGGCCTTCAGGCGGATGCGGATCATTTCTTTCTGGGCTGCCATGTTTGTTTCCTCCTAAACATACGAAGTGTTGGGTGGTGTCTTGCCTCGCTTCGTACGGTGAAAGTTCTGTACACGTTTCCGTGCGTATCACTCCTCGACATGAAAGAAACCGGCTCGCAAGCAGGCCGGTTTTTCCCATGCGCGGCGATATACGCCGCGGACAGGACCTTCAGCCGCCCGATTCTAGCTCGGACATACTCCGCGGAAGTTACCGGTTTTCACCGCAATCTCCCGCATCATCGCAGACTGCGCCCAAACAGGCGCTTAGATATCATAGCAAAAACGCATGGCAATGTCAAGTAAAATATAAAATATTTTTAGCCGCAGGAAACAAGGCAGGTATGGAAGCAGGAATATTTGTCCAAACTAGCCATAAGATGGTTAGTGAGGAAAGGAGGGACCACGATGGCACAACCCATAAAATTATTTCCGCTTCGGAAAAGGGCGGACTCCCCGGAACAACAGGAGCGGCAGACGCTGCTGGAGGGGCTGGACCGGACCCGGGAACTGATCAATCAGGCCTACGCCTGCTTCAACCGGGAGAGCGACCCCGACCTGATCGAGTCCTATGTGTTCGAGATCAACGCCCTGCAGAGCCGGTATTCCTACCTGCTGCGGCGGGTGCGGGAGCTGGACTGGGAACCTGCCCTTCCGGCGGTGGAGGCCTGAGATGCCCGCGGGAATGCTTTGGGCCGCCGCCGGGGTGATCCTGCTGGCCGTGCTGATCCTCCTGCGCCGCCCCTTGCGGCGGCTGCTGCGCCTGCTGGCGCGGATGGCGGTGGGACTGGCCGGGCTGCTGGCCTTCAGCCAGGTGGGCGGCCTGATCGGGGTGACGCTGGGCGTCAACCTGGTGAACGCCCTGGTGGTGGCCCTGCTGGGCGCGCCCGGCTTCGGGCTGCTGCTGATGCTCAACTGGGCGCTGCAGGTGTAAGGGGAATGGCGAGGACCGCCAAGCAAAAAGACCGCCCGGTGGGCGGCCTTTTTGCGCTATTTCTCTATAGGCAGAAACAGCTCGCAGGCTTTGATCTTAAAATGCCGGCTGGCACGAAACAGAAAGTCACAGCCAAGCCTTGGCGGGATCCTATCATTTTCCAATAAAGTCAGGGACTTCACGCTGATCCCGAGGATACGGGCCATCTCCTTCTCGGACAGTCCGTGCATTGTTCGCAGTTGCCGCACAGGGCAAGGATGCAGTCTTCTGATTTCATAGGATCACCTCTTAAATATTTTCTTTGTCTTACAACACATCTGTTTTATTGTCAACAGATGTGTTGTAAGACGTGGTAGAGCACGGGCAGGAGGTGTGCCTATGGGATTTCACGAACGGCTCAGGGAAACACGGTCAGACATGGATAAAGCACAGGCAGACATGGCGGCTGCTCTGGGCATTCCACAGCAACAATACAGCCGCTATGAATGCGGCCAGAACGAAATGCCGCTGCGGTATCTTGAGGCAGTTTGCAAAACTTTGGGTGTTTCCGCCGACTATCTCCTGGGCCTGCCCAAGGATTTGAAGTGGCCCCGCTGAAAGCGGATGGATCGAAAGATCACGGGAGAGCGTGTCCGCATTATGCGGTGTTCCTGATTTTTGATCGGGCAAGGGAACGACGCGTGAGTTGTCGGACCGTTACGCTGTGGTCATCGCCGGGCCACGAATGGGGAATGTAGGTGAGGATAGTATCCTCCCGAAAACGCCGCAATGATTGCCACGTGGCGGCAGGGCGGCCCGCAACGTTGCGATCATCGCTGGGTTGGGGCGGGTTTGGAACCCGCCCCTACGGAGGTGGTACATGTTGTAGGCTGAATGTAGGGGCCGACCTATGTGTCGGCCCCTAACGCCGCAATGATTGCCACGTGGCAGCGGGGCGGCCGGGCGCACACACAGGTGCGCCCCTACGGTATAGACGGCAACAGGTACGGTTTTTCTGCACTTGTGCGGTCGGGATTCCTACTGCCTAAGGCGCTGTTTCAAAAGGACACGAACCAAACAACACAGAGAAAGTCACCGCCGTAACCGCAGCGTTAAGCAAACGTGCCGGTGGCACGTTTGTAGCGTAGGCCGGCCGGCTATGCTGGCCGGGGCTGTTTCACAGTAGAACAAATGCGCCCCTCCCCCGCGCGAGCTTTTTTCTTTGGCGGCTTGACTGCAGCGTTAAGAAAACTTGCCGGTGGCAATACAAAGGGCTCCCGGAAAAACCGGCGGTTTTGCCGGGGAGAGGAGCCGCACCGGAATGAGTGAGCTTTCCCGCTTGCGGGGAAGCGAAGGATAGGAAGGTTGCGGCGACGAAGCGTAAGCCGGTCAGCTATGCTGACCGGGGCTATCTCCCCGGCAGGACCACAATTTTCCTGTTGCGCATTCCTACTGGCCCCGTCAAAAAGAAATGGCTTCGTATCCCGTTGGCTGTTTACCATATTCCCTCCGCAAAACAGCACGCCCGCCAACACCCGCCCCACATCGGAAACGCCGACATATTTAAAAGCGGCATCAATAGAAGACAAAACCTTTCTTATAACCGAACAGGACGCCCCCGCTCAAACGAGCGGGGGCGTCCCATATCCACAATACAAACCTCTTTACTTAATGGTGATCAACAGCTCGCCCGCCTTGACGTTGGAGCCGTCGGAAATGAACACCTGATCCACGGTGCCCGCCATACGGGCCACCACGCTGGTCTCCATCTTCATGGCCTCGATGATGGCGACCACCTGGTTCTCCTCCACGGTGTCGCCCGGCTTGACGTTGACCTTGGACACCATACCGGGGATGGAGGAACCGATCTGGCTCTTGTCCTCGGGATCGGCCAGGACCACCTTCTTGCCCTTGACCTCGGCGTGCTTATCGGGCACGGCTACCTCGCGGCGCATACCGTTCAGCTCGAAGTTGACGGTGCGGGTGCCGTCGTCGTTCAGGTCGCCCAGGCCCAAGTACTTGATGACCAGGGTCTTGCCGTCCTCGATGTTGATCTTGTTGGTCTCGCCCAGGGCCATGCCGTTGAAGAACACATGGCTGCCCATGCGCATGATGTAGCCGTACTCCTTGCGGTGGGCACGGTACTCCTTGTAGACCTTGGGATAGAAGCAGTAGGCGATCATGGCGCGCATGTTGATCTCCTCGCCGGCCATGAACTCCTCCATCTCGGCGCGCACGGCGTCGAAATCCACCGCGGGCAGCAGCTCGCCGGGACGGCAGGTGATGGGTTCCTCGCCCTTGAGCACGACCTCCTGCAGGCCCTCGGGCTGGAAGCCCCAGGCGGGCTGGCCCATCATGCCCTTGAAGTAGGACACCACGGAGTCGGGGAAGGACAGGCTCTTGCCCCGCTCGATGATGTTCTCGGGGGTCAGGTCGTTCTGCACCATGAAGATGGCCAGATCACCCACCATCTTGGAGGAGGGCGTGACCTTCACGATGTCGCCCAGCATGTCGTTGACGGTCTTGTACATCTCCTTGACTTCCTCAAAGCGGCTGCCCAGGCCCAGGCTGGTGACCTGGGGCTTCAGGTTGGTGTACTGGCCGCCGGGGATCTCGTAGCGGTAGATGTCGGTGGTGGGGTTCTTCAGGCCCTCGTCAAAGCTGGAATAGCGCAGGCGCACGTCCGCCCAGTAATTGTCCAGCTTCTGCAGCTTCTGCAGGTCCAGGCCGGTGTCCCGCTCGTTGCCCTCCAAGGCGGCGACCACGGCGTTCATGGAGGGCTGGCTGGTCAGGGAGGACATGGACGCGGTGGCCACGTCCACGATATCCACACCCGCCTCGGCGGCCATCAGCAGGGCGGCCACCTGGTTGCCGGTGGTGTCGTGGGTATGCAGGTGGATGGGGATGTCCAGCTCCTGCTTCAGGGCGCTGACCAGCTTCTTGGCGGCATAGGGCTTCAGCAGGCCGGACATGTCCTTGATGCACAGGGTGTGGGCGCCCCGGCGCTGCAGCTCCTTGGCCAGGTCCACGTAATATTTCAGGGTGTACTTGTCGCGCTTGGGGTCCAGGATATCGCCGGTGTAGCAGATGGTGGCCTCGCACACCTTGCCCTGCTTGATGACCTCGTCCATGGCCACTTCCATGCCGGGGATCCAGTTCAGGGAGTCGAACACACGGAACACGTCGATGCCGCTCTTGGCGGATTCCTTGACGAATTCCCGGATCAGATTGTCGGGATAGTTGGTGTAGCCCACGGCGTTGGCGCCGCGCAGCAGCATCTGGAAGGGGATGTTGGGGATCTCCTTGCGCAGCAGGTCCAGGCGCTCCCAGGGGGACTCGTGCAGGAAGCGGTAGGCCACGTCGAAGGTGGCGCCGCCCCACATCTCCAGGGAGAAGCAGTCGGCCAGAATGTCCGCCGTGCCCGCGGCGCCCTTGACCATGTCGCGGGTACGCATCCGGGTGGACAGCAGGGACTGGTGGGCGTCGCGCATGGTGGTGTCGCAGATCAGCAGCTTCTTCTGATCCCGGACCCACTTGGACAGCGCCTCGGGGCCCTTCTCGTCCAGGAGCTGCTTCAGGCCGGGCTTGGGATCGCCCGAAGCGGCCGGGAAGCGGGGGATGTCGTACTGCTTGCGCTCGGTGTCGGGGTTATCCACCTGGATCTGGGCGATGTACTTGAGCACCTTGGTGGCGCGGTCGCGGGAGTCGGTGACCTCGAACAGCTCGGGGGTGTCGTCGATGAACTTGGTGTGGCACTTGCCCGCGATGAACCGGGGGTGGTTCAGGATGTTGGTGATGAAGGGGATGTTGGTCTTGACGCCGCGGACGTGCTCTTCGCTCAGGGCGCGGCGGGCCTTGCGGCAGACGCCCTCAAAGGTGTTGTCCCAGGTGGTGACCTTCACCAGCAGGGAGTCATAGTAGGGGGAGACGACCGCGCCGGCGTAGGCGTTGCCGCCGTCCAGACGCACGCCGAAGCCGCCGCCGGAGCGGTAGGCGGTGATCTTGCCGGTGTCGGGGGCGAAATTGTTGGCCGGGTCCTCGGTGGTGACGCGGCACTGGATGGCAAAGCCGTTCATCTTCACGTCGTCCTGGCTGTTCAGGCCGATGCGGGGATCGGACAGAGGATAGCCCTCGGCGATCAGGATCTGGGCGCGCACCAGGTCGATGCTGCACACCATCTCGGTCACGGTGTGCTCCACTTGGATACGGGGGTTCATTTCAATAAAGTAGTGGCTGCCGTTGCGGTCCACCAGGAACTCCACGGTGCCGGCGGAGACATAGCCCACGTGCTTGGCGATCTTCACCGCGTCGCGGTACAGATTTTGGCGGGTCTGATCGGGGATGGACCAGGCGGGGGCGAACTCCACCACCTTCTGGTAGCGGCGCTGCAGGGAGCAGTCGCGCTCGCCCACGTGATAGACGTTGCCGTGCTTGTCGGCCAGGATCTGCACCTCGATGTGCTTGGGCTCCACCAGGAATTTCTCAATGAAGATGTCCTCGTTGCCGAAGGCCTTCTTTGCCTCGCCCTTGACCAGGTTGAAGGCGGGGATGACCTCTTCCTCGGTCTCGCACTTGCGCATGCCGCGTCCGCCGCCGCCGCCGGCGGCCTTCAGGATGATGGGGAAGCCGTACTCCTTGGCCTTGGCCAGGGCCTCCTCCCCGTCCTTCAGAGGCGTTTTGGAGCCGGGGATGGTGGGCACGTCGCAGGCCAGGGCGATGGCCTTGGCGGTCAGCTTGTCGCCCATTTGGCCCAGGATGGTGGAGTTGGGGCCGATAAAGGTGATGCCGTTCTCCTCACATGCCCGGGCGAAGTCGGCGTTCTCGGACAGAAAGCCGTAGCCGGGATGGATGGCGTCCACGCCCCGGCGCTTGGCCAGGTCGATGATGGAGGGGATGTCCAGGTACGCCCCCAGCGGGGACTTGTTTTCGCCGATCAGGTATGCTTCGTCCGCCTTGGTGCGGAACAGGGCGTTGATATCCTCGTTGGAATACATTGCCACTGTATGCAGACCGAGGTCATAGCAGGCACGGAACACACGAATCGCGATCTCTCCGCGGTTTGCTACAAGAACCTTTGCAAACTTATTTTGTTCTGTCACAGCACGAAACCGTCCTTTCATTTGAGCAAATGGAGCCTAATACATATATTATATCGGACAAAGCCGTTCAATGCAATCAAGTTCTCTTCCAAAAAAAATCTCCGGCTCGGGGTTTTCCTTGTGGGAAAACACAAAAGTCCACTGTATGCGGACACTTGCCCGTGAAGAAACTCTGTGGTACACTATCAAAAAAGGAGGCGCGCCCATGGACCTGAATACCCCCCTTGATCAATTTCCCGGCGTGGGCCAGGTGCGCCGGCGCGCGCTGGAGCGGCTGGGTCTGCGCACGGCGGAGGACCTGCTGCGCCACTTTCCGCGGGACTATGAGGACCGCACCAGGATCTGCTCCATTGCCGCCGCCCCCGAGGGGGAGAGCGTGTGTATCCTGGCCATGGTGGCCGAAACGCCCCGGCTGTCCCATGTCCGTAAGGGGCTGGACCTAACCAAGGTCCGGGTGGTGGACGACTTCACCTCCATGACGGTGACCTTTTTCAATCAGAGCTATGTGAAGGACGCCCTGCGCCCCGGGGAGAGCTATGTTTTTTACGGCAGGGTGGAGGGCTATGGCCGCGCCCGTCAGATGACCAACCCCGTGTTCGAGCGGGAGGGCTCCGCCCGGTTCACCGGGCGCATCATGCCGGTCTACCCTCTGACCCAGGGCGTCAGCAACAACTTCCTGGCCGGCCTGACCGGACAGGCCCTGGAGGGCTGCCTGGAGCAGGTGGAGGAGACCCTTCCCCCCGACCTGCGGCAGGAGCACGCCCTGGCCAGCCTGCCCTTTTCCTATCAGAACGTCCACTTCCCCGCCTCCTTCGAGGAGCTGACCCTGGCCCGGCGGCGGCTGGTTTTTGAGGAGCTGTTTTACCTGTCCTGCGGTCTGGCCATGCTGAAACGCCGAAGGGGCGGCGAGACCGCGCCCGCGTTCCCCTCCCGGCCATTGGCGGAATTTACCGCGCTGCTCCCCTTCACGCTGACCGGCGCGCAGCGCCGGGCCATGGATGAGATCGCATATGACACCATGACCGGCCGCCCCATGAACCGCCTGCTCCAGGGCGACGTGGGCTCGGGCAAGACGGCCGTGGCCGCCTACGGCGCGTGGCTGGCATGGAAGAGCGGCTTTCAGTGCGCCCTGATGGCCCCCACGGAGATCCTGGCCGCGCAGCACTTCGCCACCCTGACCGCCCTGCTGGAACCCGCCGGGATGCGGGTGGCCCTGCTGACCGGCTCCAGGAAGGCGGCGGAAAAGAGAAAGGTTTATGCCGCGCTGCAATCGGGTGAGATCGACCTGATCGTCGGCACCCACGCCCTGTTGTCCGAGGGGGTGGAGTTCTCCCGACTGGGTCTGGTCATCGCCGACGAGCAGCACCGCTTCGGCGTCGCCCAACGGGCGGCGTTAGCCGCCAAGGCGGGCGCGCCGGGGTCCCCGCCGCAGGCGGGGCGCCGCGAAAGCGGCGGAGGTCGGGGGGATTCACTTCCCCCGACCGCAAATGAAATGGCTTTTGGGGCCCCCGGTGAACCCGGGTTCACCGGGGATGCCCAGCGGGCGGCGCTGGCCGCCAAGGCGCAGCTTCGCCCCCATGTGCTGGTCATGTCGGCCACCCCCATCCCCCGCACCCTGGCCCTGATCATCTACGGCGACCTGGACGTGTCCGTGCTGGACGAGCTTCCGCCGGGGCGCACCCCGGTGGCCACCTATCTGGTGGGCGAGGACAAGCGGCAGCGCATGTACGGCTTTGTGCGTAAGCTGGTGGGCGAGGGCCGTCAGGCTTACATCGTCTGCCCCATGGTGGAGGAGGGCGAGGACGCCGCCGCCGAGCTGAAGGCGGTGACCGCCTACGCGGACAAGCTGCAGACGGAAATATTCCCTGACCTGCGGGTATCCTTTGTCCACGGCAAGCTGAAGGCGAAGGAAAAAGAGGCCGTCATGGACGCCTTTGCCGCCGGGCAGGTGGACGTGCTGGTGTCCACCACCGTCATCGAGGTGGGGGTGGACGTGCCCAACGCCGCCCTGATGATCATTGAGAACGCCGACCGCTTCGGCCTGTCCCAGCTCCACCAGCTTCGGGGACGGGTGGGCCGGGGAAAGCACCGGTCCTACTGCGTGCTGCTGTCCGACAATCAAAACCCCGACACCCGGGAGCGCCTGAAGGTCATGACCCGGACCACCGACGGCTTCCGCATCTCGGAGGAGGACCTGAAGGCCCGCGGCCCCGGCGACTTTTTCGGCAAGCGGCAGCACGGCCTGCCCCAGCTCCGGGTGGCCGACCTGGCGGGAGACATGCGGGTGCTGAAGGAGGCCCAGGCGGCAGCGGAAGAACTGCTCGCCGCCGACCCGGCTCTGGAGCGTCCGGAAAACCGCCGGGTGCTGAACCGGGTCAAGCGCCTGTTCGCGGAAAATCCCGATATTTTCAACTGATATCTTTGTAAATTTAAGGAGAGAGAGCTATGACACATCTGGAACACGCCGCCGCCCTGCGGGCGGACACGGCCACCCACTACAACTGCGCTCAGGCGGTGCTGATCCCCTTTGCGAAAGAGGCGGGCCTGACCGAGGCGCAGGCCAACGCCCTGGCGGAAAATTTCGGCTCGGGCATGCGCCACGGCGCCACCTGCGGCGCCGTCACCGGGGCGCTGATGGCGCTGGGCGCTCTGGGCTATGGAGAGGACAAGACCCGGGAACTGCTTCGGGCGTTCCGGGAGCGGGAGGGCGACCTGACCTGCGCCCGGCTGCTGGCCATCGGCAAGGAAAAAGGGATCGACAAAAAGGCCCACTGCGACGGCATGGTCTTCGCCGCCGTGGAGCTGTTGGAGCAGATCATGCAGAAATAAGTTCAACGGACATCCCTTTATGACAAAGGCCCTCTCTTCCCAAATCCAGGGAGAGAGGGCCTTTGCAAATTATTTTTACAGGCAAAACGCCCGCCCGGGAGCGATCCGGGCGGGCGTCGGCGCGGAGGATCATTCCGCATCCCAGTCGACGTAATCGTCGTATTCGCCGCCGCAGCGGCCGGACTTGCAGAGCTTTGCCTTCGCACAGCCGAACACTTCCGCGATCTTATCCCAGAACGCGACCACGCAGCAGGCCGCAGCCGCCAGCGCCAGCGCCGCGGCAACCACCTTGAGTACAAAACGGGCTACTTTCATGCCTGTCTCCTCCTGTTTTTTTGAAGATGGTTATAGTGTACACGATTTGAAGGCAAATTACAATCCTTGCTTTTGTTTTTTTCTCTTTCCGGCGGATTCCCACTTTTCCCTTGTAATTTCTCTGGAAATGGAATAAAATATATTGACCTGTTGGGTTTTAGGCAATTCCCCAGGAAAGGACGGGATTTATATGAAGCTGAACACCGAAAAGGGCGAGCTGATCATCAACAGCGACGTCTTTACCACCATCACCGGCGCCGCCGCCACCAACTGCTACGGCGTCAAGGGCATGGCTGTGCGCTCCAAGCGGGACGGCCTGGTGCATCTGCTGCGCCGGGAATCCATGGCCAAGGGCGTCAAGGTCATTTATAACGACGACAGTTCCGTATCCATCGAGCTGCACATCATTGTGGACAACGGCGTTAATCTGACCGCCGTCAGCCGCTCCATCATGAGCGAAGTGCGCTATAACGTCAGCCGGATCACCGGCGTTGAGGTCAAGAGCGTCAACGTCTGTATTGATTCCATGATGATCGGCTGACCGGGCGGCAGAGAGGAAGACCCGCCCCAAAAAACCGGCACGGCACTTCGGTCCGCTGCCTTAAGGAGAAATTTGGACATGATCGACATGATAGACGGCGCGCTGTTTCAGCGCATGGTCATTCACGCCGCCGCCTCCATCAATCTGGAAAAGCAGAGCATCAACGAGCTGAACGTGTTCCCCGTCCCCGACGGCGACACGGGCACCAACATGAGCCTGACCATCGGCACCGCCGCCACCGAGTTGAAGAAAAAGGCTCCCGCCGCCATCGGCGCCGCCGCCGCCGTCAACGCCTCCGCCCTGCTGCGGGGCGCCCGGGGCAATTCCGGCGTGATCCTCTCCCTGTTGTTCCGGGGCTTCGCCAAGTCCCTGAAGGACAAGGAGACCGCCGACGGCAAAGCCGTGGCCGCCGCCCTGACCGAGGGCGTGGGCGCCGCTTACAAGGCGGTCATGAAGCCTGCCGAGGGCACCATTCTGACCGTCTCCCGCCTGGCCGCCCAACGGGCGGTGGAGGCCGCCGAGGAGCAGAACAGCGTGGACTACGTGCTTCAGGCCGCCATTGAAGAGGGCCTGGTGACCCTGGCCGACACCGTGAACCAGAACCCGGTGCTGAAAAAGGCCGGCGTGGTGGACGCGGGCGGCAAGGGCTTCCTGATCATCCTCCAGGGCATGCTGGACGAACTGCGGGGCGAACCGGCACCCGAGGCGCCCGACGATTCCGCGGCGCAGGAGAAGGCCGACTTCGCCTCCCTGACCGACGAGGAGATCACCTTCACCTTTGACACCGTGTTCATCGTGCGCAAGACGGGGAACAAGCCGCTGGAGGCCTTCCGCAGCTATCTGAACAGCATCGGCGACAGCCTGGTGATCGGCGAGGACGACGAGGCCTTCAAGGTCCACGTCCACACCGACATCCCCGGCGCTGCCCTGACCGAGGCCCAGAAGTACGGCACTCTGGAGCTGGCCAAGATCGAGAATATGCGCACCCAGTACGAGGACATGGCCGCGGGCAGAAAGCCCCAGAGCACCGACGACCTGGACATGGCGGAGGCCGCGCTGGAGGCGTCTGCGTCCGCTGCCGCCGCGCCCGCCAGCGCCGCCCCGGAGAAGAAGTACGGCTTTGTGGCCGTGTGCGCGGGCGCGGGCCTGGCCGACCTGTTCCGCGACCTGGGCTGCGACGGCATCATCTCGGGCGGACAGACCATGAACCCCTCCACTGAGGACATCCTGCGTCAGGTGGACCTGACTCCGGCAGAGATCGTCTATGTCCTGCCCAACAACAAGAACATCATCATGGCCGCCGAGCAGTGCGTGGGTCTGGCCGAGGGCAAGCAGGTGATCGTCCTGCCCACCAAGACGGTGCCCCAGGGCGTCTCCGCCCTGCTGTCCGCCGATCCCGAGGGGGAGGCGGAGGACAACACCGCCGCCATGACCGAGGCCATCGCCCGGGTCCACACCAGCGAGATCACCTACGCCGCCCGGGACTCCGACTTTGACGGCTTCGCCATTAAGCAGGGAGATTACATGGCCCTGGCCGAGCACCAGCTCTTCGGCACCGATACCGACCTGTCCGCCCTGCTGGAGCGGCTTGCCCGGGCCGAGCCCCAGCAGCACGCTGAGTTCATCACCATCTTTTACGGCGAGGACGTGGACGAAGCACAGGCCCAGGGCGCGCTGGAGGTGTTCCGGGCGGCCTGCCCCAACGCCGAGATCACCCTCCTGTTCGGAGGACAGCCGGTTTATTATTATATGATCTCCGCAGAGTAAAGGTTCAGCGCCCGCCGATCTTCGGCGGGCGCTTTCACGTGTCAAGGTTTTTGCTTGAATGTAGGGGCCGCCGCCTTCGGCGCCCCTACGCTGCGATCATTGCCGGGTTTGGGATCTGCCCCTGTAGAACGGGAAACGCGCCTGCCTATCCCCAGGCCGGCAGCGTGGATGTGCCGCTCCCCAGCAGCAGCAGCGCGCCCACCTGGGCCATGAACAGGTCGGGGGACTCCCGGCCCGCCGGGTAGGGCAGCACCAGCTCCTGCCGCTCCACCACGCCGCCCTCCACCGTCACCAGCTCCCGCTGGATGGCCAGGCAGATCTTGTCCCCCTCCAGGCTGGACAGGGTGATGGTGTCCTTGGGGCCGGTGCCGTAGCTGACCGCCCCTTCCACATGCATCCCCCGGGCCAACGGTCCCGCGCTGCCCGGCAGCAGCACCAGGCGGCAGCTCACGCTGGCCGCCCCCGCCCATCCGGTGGCGCCGGGGGACACCACCAGAAGGTCCAGATCCGCCCCCGCCAGCTCCGCCGGGTGCCGGCCGCAGAAAAGGGCCGGGCGGGCCAGACCGCTCTTTCTCAAGTTTTCTCCGAGGGCCTCGCAGAGGCCCTCGTTTCGTTCCCACACGCCCACGCGCCGCATAATCGCTCACTTCCTTGCGTTCAGTATTTCCAAAACCTTGACATTTCTTCCCGCAGGACATAAAATATGTGATACGCTTCAATAATTTAGAAGGATTTGATGACATGGCACAAGAGAAAAAACAAGTGGAACAGATCACCGGCATGGAGGAAGACTTCGCCAAGTGGTTTACCGACGTGTGCAAGAAAGCGGAGCTGATCGACTACTCCAGCGTCAAAGGTATGTTCATCCTGCGCCCCTACGGCTACGCCATCTGGGAGAACATCCAGCAGACCCTGGACGCCGAGTTCAAGAAGCTGGGGCACGAAAACGTCTATCTGCCCATGCTCATCCCCGAGTCCCTGCTCCAGAAGGAGAAGGACCACGTGGAGGGCTTCGCCCCCGAGTGCGCCTGGGTCACCATGGGCGGCAGTGAGAAGCTGGAGGAGCGTTTGTGCATCCGCCCCACCTCCGAGACCCTGTTCTGCGAGCACTATAAAAATATCATCCACTCCCACCGGGACCTGCCCAAGCTGTACAACCAGTGGTGCTCCGTCCTGCGCTGGGAGAAGACCTCCCGCCCCTTCCTGCGCCACCGGGAGTTCCTGTGGCAGGAGGGCCATACCATGCACGCCACCGCCGAGGAGGCCCGGGAGGAGACCCAGCGGATGCTGAACGTGTACGCCGACTTCTATGAAAATGTGCTGGCCATGCCCGTGCTGAAAGGGCAGAAGACCGACAAGGAGAAGTTCAACGGCGCGGAGGAGACCTACACCGTGGAGTGCATGATGCACGACAAGAAGGCCCTCCAGGGGGGCACCTCCCACTACTTCGGCGACGGCTTTGCCCGCGCCTTTGACATCACCTTCACCGGCAAGGACAACCAGCCCCACCACCCTCACCAGACCTCCTGGGGCGTGTCCACCCGCATGATCGGCGGCATCATCATGACCCACGGCGACGACAGCGGCCTGGTGCTGCCCCCCCGCATCGCCCCCACCCAGGTGGTAGTCATCCCCGTAGCCCAGCACAAGGAGGGCGTTCTGGACGCCAACCGCGCCGTCATGGAGCGCCTGCAGAAGGCGGGCTTCCGGGTGAAGATGGACGACAGCGACAACTCCCCCGGCTGGAAGTTCGCCGAGTACGAGATGAAGGGCGTGCCCCTGCGCCTGGAGCTCGGCCCCAAGGATATGGAAAAGAACCAGTGCGTCCTGGTGCGCCGGGATTCCGGGGAGAAGGTCTTTGTCTCCCTGGACGGCATCGAGGACACCGTGGCCCAGACGCTGGATTCCATCCACGACGGGCTGTACGCCAAGGCCAAGAAGAACCTGGAGGACAACACCTATCCCTGCGCCTCGCTGGAGGAGGTCAAGGAGAAGATGGCCGAGCGGGGCGGCTTCGCCAAGACCATGTGGTGCGGCGAGCTGGAGTGCGAGCTGAAAATGAAGGAGGACGCGGGCGTCTCCTCCCGGTGCATCCCCTTCGAGCAGGAGCATTTGGGCGATGTGTGCGCCATCTGCGGAAAGCCCGCCAAGCACATGGTGGTCTGGGGCGTGGCCTATTAAGCGGACAGGAAAGGAGTTTGGGAAATGGATATCAAGAAGAAGATCGAAGAGATCGCGGAAAAAGTGACCAAGGACGAGGCTCTGCGGGCGCAGTTCCAGAAGGACCCTATCCAGGCCGTGGAAAAGCTGCTGGGGGTCGACCTGCCTGACGACATGGTCGAGAAGGTCGCCGCGGGGGTCAAGGCCAAGCTGAACGGGGATAAGCTCTCCGGTGCGGCGGATTCGCTGAAAAAGCTGTTTAATAAGTGAGTGAGAAAGCCCCCGGCGCGGCGCGCCGGGGGCTGAGACTGTCGAAAAAGGCTGCGCCTTTTCCGACAAAAGGATCGCGGCCCGTTGCAGCGCACTCGCTGTCCGCCCATGGCGGACAACTCGCACGTTTACGGGCCGAGAAGTGTTTTCTCCGACGCACGTGTCACCGGAGAAAACGGATTCCATCTTATTTCGCCGCTGCGGCGGCGAAACTCTACGAGGTTTTTTGACAAGCGGCCCCCCGGCACGGCGCGCCGGGGGTTCCGCTTTTTATTCAGCCCCTTTCAAGGCCTCCACCATGTCGATCTTCCGGTTTTTCCGGGCCACAAAGAATCCCACCAGCAGGGATACGCCGAGGGTCAGCACGATGCTCACCACCACGGTGACCGGCCCGATCACCGCCCGCATTTCATATTCCGCCGCCAGCGCGGCGATCAGATAGTTCAGAACGCCAACACCCGCAGGCAGGCCGATCAGGATCCCGAGAACGGTCAGCCAGATGTTTTGGCTGATCAGAATTTTTCCGATATGCTTGTCGCGGAAGCCCACCACCTTCAGGGTCGCAAGGTCGCGGTAGCGCTCCACATAGCTCATGACCCCGAGATTATACAAAACCACAAGGCTCAAAATCACCGCGAACAAGGCCAGCATGATGATACTGACATACATCAATTCCATAAAGCTGTCCAGCGAATCCACCAGCGCGCTCTTCGTGGTGATGTCGGCGATCCATTCGCTGTCCGCGATCTCGTCCCGCTCCGCGTCGGTGAACACCGAGGTAATGTGATACGGGATGCCCATTTTGTCCGCGTACTCCCGGGTCACGGCAATGTTTTCCGTCATCACCGAGCGGACATACCCGGCCACCTCCACCTCGTAGCTCTCATCGCTGCCGTAGGGAGAGACGGTCACCACATCGCCGATGGCGGCGTCATCCGCCAGACGGCGGCAGAAATAAGCGCCGTCGTCGGAAAGGGTCAGGATATTGTAATCCTCGTCGATCAGACGGTAGTTGCCGTTCGTGATGCTGTAAACCTCCAGGGCGACTGTCTCCCCGTCCATCTGGACGCTGGCGGAGGCCACCCAGTCGCCGTCGTACCGCTCGGCGATCTTCTCGATCTCCTCGTTGGGCGCCGTCTCGGTAAAGTTGATGCGGGAGGCGTAATTGCACACCTTGTCATAATAGGTGTCGGTAAAGGCGTTCATGGCGTCGTTCATGCCGAAGCCGCCCACCAGCAGCACCATGCAGCCCACCACGCCGAACAGCGTCATAAAGGAGCGGGCCTTGTGCCGGGAGATGTCCCGCAGGTTCCACTTCGTGCCGAAGGGCAGCCTATCCCAGCCCCCGGCTCGTTCCAGAAGGGTCTTTTTCATCTTTTTAGGGGCGTAGGGGCGCAGCGCGTCCGCCGCCGTGCCCTTGAGCATCTTCTTCACGGAGAGGAAGCTGATCAGCGTCAGGAATCCGATCAGCGCCGCCAGCACCACCCAGCCGAACCAGGGCATATACAGCCGCCAGGAGGGAATGTCGAAATACTGCCCCATGGCGCTGTTTTCGTTCAGAATATAGGCGGCCACCCCGAATCCGATCCCGATGCCCAGCACCGTGCCGACAACGCCGATCAGGAAGCCGAAGGACGTATAGTGCCGCACGATCCGCCGGTCCCGGAAGCCGAGGGCTTTCAGGGTGCCGATCTGGACCTTTTCATTGGCGGTGATGCGGTGCATGGTGGTGACCATGGTCAGCACGGCGATCAGCAGGAACAGCACCGGAAGGATCGACCCCATGGTCTGCCCCTCCTCCATCTCGCTCTGCATGGCGGCGTAGGAGACGGTCTTTTCCTTCCCCAGCACCAGAGTGGTCTTTCCCAGGGCGGCGTTGACCGCCTTCTCCGCTTCCTCCTCCGCCAGGCCGGAGCTTACATTGATCTGCGGATAGAAGGTGAAGCCCAATTGATCTTCCAGCACCTTGGGCGATATGTAGAAATAGCCGTAGGTCGAGTAGTCCGGCATGATCTGGGTCTCGTCGGGCAGGCAGACGGCAAATTCGGGAGATTTGATCAGGCCCACCACCTGGGCGCTCAGCTCCATTCCCTGGTACACGATCGTCACCGTGTCCCCGAGGGCGACGCCGTTTTCCGCCGCGTACTTGTCCGAAAGCCACATGCCGTCGGAGTCGGCGGTATACTCGGCGCCCTCCAGCTTTTCGGTGACCAGGAAATCGGAGATCCCCGTGTCCTCAGTGACGCAGAGGGCCAGCGATTTGTCTTCGCCCCGGACCGCCGTGTTGACGCTCAGGTAACGCACGGCGCCGTCCACGCCGTCAATGGCGCGGACCGCCTCCACATCCTCTTCGGAGAAGCCCGTCTCGTTGTAAATACGGTAATCGGCGTAGTGCATCGCGTCGAAGAAGTCGTTGCCGTCCTTCCCCAGACTGTACCACTCGATATTGAATCCCACGAACACGCCGGCGCCGAGGGCGACCATGACGATCATGGAGATGAACTGCGCCTTGTATTTTCCTATCGTTCTGATCAGCTTACGAAATAACATATCACCACTCCACCTCGTCGGCGCTCATGGGGGTCTTCTGTTCCTCACAGGAGCGGATCTTTCCGTTTTTCACCCGGATCACCACGTCCGCCATCTTGGCGATATTCTGGTTATGGGTGACGATGACGATGGTCTTTCCGTAGTTCCTCGCCATGGACAGCAGCAGCTTCAGGACCAGCACGCCCGTCTCCGAATCCAGGGCGCCCGTCGGCTCGTCGCAGAGGAGGATGTTCGGATTCTTCGCCAGCGCCCGGGCGATGGAGACCCGCTGCTGCTCGCCGCCCGAAAGCTCCGACGGGAAATTGTGCAGGTGGTCGGCAAGGCCCACTTCCTCCAGGATCTTTTTCGCATCCAGCGCGTGGGGGGCGATCTCCTTGACCAGCGCCACATTTTCCAGCACCGTCAGCGTGGGGATCAGGTTGTAAAACTGAAACACAAACCCCACCGTGGCCGCCCGGTAATCGGCCAGCTCGTCGCGGCTCAGGGTGGAAATGTCCTTCCCATTCACCGTGATCGTTCCGCCGGTCGGGCTGTCCAGGCCGCCCAGCAGGTTCAGGAGCGTGCTCTTTCCCGCGCCGCTGGGGCCGAGGATGACCACGAATTTTCCCTCCTCCAGGCTGATATTCACGCCATCCAGCGCCCGCAGCTCGTGATCGCCGCTTTGGTAGACGCGGGTCACATTTTTCAATTCCACAATTGCCATGGTCATTCTCCTTATTCCATTTTTCGAAAGTTAGCTTGCGCTAACCAGTGGGGATAAAATAATCGGCCCAAATGTTAGTTGCCGCTAACTGCACCAGTCAGTATAATACTTCCAGTCCGCTTTTGTCAACACTTTACGCGGGGAATACCGCCCGTTCCCCCATAAGCAGACCGGTACCCCGGCGCGGTTTCGCCGGGGTACCGGTTCTTCTTTACAGGATCTTGGACAGGAATTCCTTGGTGCGCTCCTCTTTCGGGGCGTCAAAGAAGGCGTTCGGCTCGTTTTCCTCCACAATCTTTCCGTCGGCCATGAAGATCACCCGGTCGCCCACTTCCTTGGCAAAGCCCATCTCGTGGGTGACCACCACCATGGTCATGCCCTCCCGGGCCAGCTCCTTCATGACCTCCAGCACCTCGCCCACCATCTCGGGGTCCAGGGCGGAGGTAGGCTCGTCGAAGAGCATGACCTCCGGTTCCATACACAGGGCGCGGACAATGGCGATGCGTTGCTTCTGTCCACCGGAGAGCTGGCTGGGATAAGAGTTCGCCCGGTCGTCCAGGCCCACCCGCGCCAGCAGGGCCATGGCCTTTTTCTCGGCCTCCGCCCTGCTCTTTTTCAGGAGCTGGACCGGGGCCAGGGTCATGTTTTTCAGGATGGTCATATGGGGAAACAGGTTGAAGTGTTGGAACACCATGCCCATTTTCTGACGGTGGAGGTTGATGTTCACCTTGGGGTCGGTGATGTCCACGCCGTCAAATTCAATGGTCCCGCCGGTGGGCTTCTCCAGCAGGTTCAGGCAGCGCAGAAAGGTGGACTTGCCCGAACCGGAAGGCCCGATAATCACCACCACCTCGCCGGAGTGGATATCGGCGGAGACGCCGTCCAGCGCCTTGATCTCGCCGTTTTTATAATACTTCTGCACATCCTTGGCGCGGATGATCACATTATCGCTCACTGGTCCTCAGCCTCCTCTCCAGCTTGCCCACCAGCCAGGTGAAGAAAACCACCATGACCAGATACACCAGCGCCACCGCGAACAGCGGCATGAAGTTCACATAGGTGGCGCCGCGGATAATGTCGCCGCCCTTGGTCAGGTCGTGTACGGACACGTAGCCCGCCACCGACGTCTCTTTCAGCAGCACGATAAACTCGTTGGCCAGCGCGGGCAGGATGTTTTTAAACGCCTGAGGGATAATGATATGACGCATGGTCTGGACATAGTTGAAGCCCAGGCTGCGGCCTGCCTCAAACTGTCCCGGATCAATGGACATGATGCCCGAGCGCACGATCTCCGCCACATAGGCGCCCGAGTTGATGCCGAAGGCCAGCGCGGCGATCATGACCCCGTTGTTGGACGACGCGAAGACCACGTAGTAGATGATCATCAACTGCACGACCACGGGGGTGCCGCGGATCACCGTGAGATAGATCTTCGCGATAAAATTGGCGACGGCCAGCACCGCCCGCCCGAAACCGGGGCGCATATCCTCGCGGTTTTTATCATAAGTGGAGCGCACCACCGCGACCACCACGCCGATCACCACGCCCATCAGCAGAGCCGCCAGCGTGATCAGCAGGGTGTTGCCAATGCCCTTCGTCAAATACTTCCAGCGGTTCTTGGTGATAAAACAGGTAATAAAGTCGCGTTGAAAATCAGCAAACCATTCCGCCATGAAGCCCCCTCCTTCTGTTTCCATGTATCGCTTGCGCCCGGTTGAAGACAAAGGGGCGGCGCCGGGCCGCCCCTTTGCTGTTCAAGCATTCGCCGCTTACTTGTTGTTGGCTTCCACAAACGCCTTGGCAGGCTCGTTGTCGATGATGACGCAGTCGATCTTGCCGGAGACCAGCGCGGCCACGGCGTCGGCGCCCTTGTTGTAGCGCTGCACGGTGGCGAGGCCCTCGTCTTCCATGTACCAGGTGGAGTACAGGTCGCCGGTGGTGGTGCTCTGCACGCCGATGGTCAGACCCTCCAGCACATTGCTGTCGGCGTCGATCAACTGCAGATCGTCATTGGTACCGGCGATCTTAGTGTCGCCCTCGCGGACAATGATGACCTGCACGCCGGTGGCATAAGAAGTGGTAAAGTTGACCTGCTCCTGACGCTCCTCCGTCACGGTCAGGCCGGCCATGACCATGTCGGCCTTGCCCGTCTGGACGGCGGTGATGGTGGCGTCGAAGGCCATGTCGTCGATGACCAGCTTCATGCCCAGCTTGTCGGCAATGGCGGCGGCTACCTCGGCGTCGATGCCCACGATGGCGTCATCGTCGTAATACTCATAGGGGGGGAACTCCGCATTGGTGGCCATGTGCAGCTCGGGCTTGCCCTCGGCGTCCTGCTGGAACACCAGGTCGGTTTCCGTCCCGGAGATGTACTTATCCACCACGGCCTGCACCGTGCCGTCCGCGATCAGCTCCTGCAGCGCGGCGTCCACCTGCTCCAGCAGTTCGGTGTTGTCCTTGGCGATGGCGATGGCGTAATCCTCGGTGGTATACTCCGCTTCCAGGATCTCCAGCTTGACGCCCTGGTCGTCGCCGCTGCCCTGCTGGTCCTTGGCGCAGCCGGCCAGCAGGCAGGCGGTCATGGCCGCGGCCATGATCAGTGCGAGTATCTTCTTCATTTTCATTCTCTCCTTCATTATAAAAAACGATCTGTTTTGGGCACGAACAACTATACATCATATTCAAAAAAATTGCAATATTTATTCATTCGTCAATCTAAACAAATTCTGAGATATTTTTATGCTCAAACCGAAAAAAAGATTGTTCTTTCCCTCGGGATATGGTATAATATAGAATGAGTAGATTTTCGCCCTGCATTGCAGCGGCATTTGTGACAGGGAAAGGCGTGTGTGGCCATGGGCACCAGAGGGTACGGCTCGTACCGGGGCCGCTCTCCTTTAAAAAAATTTTTGAAAATATTCGCGGCAGTCGCGGCCGTCCTGGTTTTGCTGGGCGCAGCGGCTGTGATTTACCTGCAGCAGTATCTGGTGGTCTCCAAGGATGGAGTTCACTTGGTGCTGCCGTTTTTTCAACAGGAAAAACCGAATGATCAGCCCCAGGTGGTCACGCCCAACCAGCCGGTGGCGGAGACGCCGGAGCCCACGCCGACGCCCACACCGGAGCCGGAAGCCCTTCAGCCCGTCCCCCTGTCCCGTCAGGCGCTGACCGACGGCACCGCCGTCAGCCAGGTGGAGGCCGCCGGCGGCGACTGTGCCCTGTTTGACATGAAGGACGATAACGGGACGCTGGGCTATGTCTCCGCGATGGAGCTGCCCGTTTCCGCGGGGCTGTCCGCCGACGACCCGGAGCTGAATGAGGCGATCCGGGCGCTGAATGACACCGAGGGCCTTTACACCATCGCCCGGGTCTCCTGCTTCAAGGACCACAACATTACCGATTATGACCGCAGCCTGTCCATCTTCACCAACAGCGACTACCGCTGGACCGACCCGGACGGGATCCGCTGGATCTCTCCCACCAACGCCGACGTGCGGGACTACCTGACCAGCCTCTGCGTGGAGCTGGCCGGGCTGGGCTTTGACGAGATCCTGCTGGACAACGCCGGGTATCCCGGCGTTGGCAATCTGCACTATATCAAAAAAGGCTCCGCCTACGACGAGACCAAGTTTGCCTCCGTCATCGACGGGTTTTACGCCCAGGTGGCCGCCGCCCTGGCGGATCACGATGTGAAATTGTCCGTGGTCACCACCCCGGAGGCGCTGTCCGGGACCGACGCGCTGACCGGCCAGACCCCTGCCAATCTGGCCCGTTTTTCCCGGCTTTGGACCAGGGATGAGGCAGGCGTTTTACAGCCTGTGGAAATCCCCCCGGAGCAGCCCTGATTCAGGCTCCTGCGGACGTGAAAAAATTTTTGCTGAAATTTTGACAAATCCATTGACATTCCCGTCCGCAGTTATTATTTTAAAAGGAGTCCCACTGTATAAGATTTCTCTGTCTTTGAGAGGAAGGAAGAGGGTGAGAATATGTCTTTAGACGCCATCAAACAGGTAGCGCAGACCGAGGCCGAGATCAAGCAGCGCAAAGCCGACGCCGCCGTGACCGCCCGGAAGCTGGTTTCCGACGCGGAGCAGGCGGGCCAGGAGGCTCTGCGCTGCGCACGGACCGAGGCCGAGGCCAAGGTCAAGGAGCTGATGAAGCAGGCCGAGGAACGGGCCGCCGGACGCACCGTGGAGATCGCGGACCAGGCCCGGCAGGACTGCGCCGCCCTGCGCGGCGCGGCGGAGGCCAAGCTGGAAGAAGCCGCACAGTTGATCGTCAGAAGGGTCGTGAGTAGCTGAAATGTCCATTGTGAAAATGAAGCGCCTGCGGCTGCTCGGACTGCGATCGGATCGCGATCAGTTATTCCGCCTGCTCCAGAAACAAGGGTGTGTGGAGATCGATGAACCCGCGATCGACCCGGATGATCCCGATTGGGCCGCGCTGGCCAGACCCGATGGGCGCGGGCTGGCCATTGCCAGAGAGCAGAATACGCTGCTCAACAACGCCTTAGTTACCTTAAAAAAATACGCCACAGCCAAGGACGGGCTGTTCTCCAAACGCCCGACCCTCAGCGAGGACGAGTTCTTCGACGACAGCGCCTACGCCGCCGGGCTGGAGACCGCCCGCGCCATTCTGGAAGGGGAGCGGAACATCGCTTCCATGACGGCGGAACAGGGCAAGCTGCAAAGCCAAAAGGCGGCGCTGGCCCCCTGGCTGTCTCTGGACGTCCCCCTGGACCTGGAGGGCGGCAAGTCCGCCGCCCTGGTGTTCGGCACCATCCCCGCCAAGGCCGACTACGCCGCCATGGAGGCGGCGGTGGGCGCGGCCAGCGAGATGAGCCAGCTCTTCCACGCCAGTACGGACCAGGATCTGCGGTACTTCCTGCTCCTGTGCCACGCCGGTGCGGAGGACGCCTGTGTGGAGGCCATGCGCCCCTTCGGCTTCTCCCGGGCTAACGTCCGGGGCTGGACGGGGACGGCGGAGGAAAACGACCGTATGCTGGACCGCCGGCTTGACGCGCTGGAGGAAAAGCTGGCCGAGGCGAAGGAGCACATGGCGTCCTTCACCCCCCAGCGGGGCGAGCTGCGCCGCTGCATCGACCGCTCCGTCCAGGACATCGCCCGGGAGGAGGCCGCAAGCCGCCTGATCGGCACGGACAGCGCCTTCTACCTGCAGGGCTGGATCCCCGCCCCGGCGGAGGAGCGCCTGGCGGAAGTCCTGCGCGGACTTGCCTGCGCCTGGGAGACCGAGGCGCCCGCCCCCGAGGAATACGGCGAGGTCCCCGTGCAGTTGAAGAGCAACAAGCTGACCGCCCCGTACAATGTCATCACCGAGATGTACAGCCTCCCGGCCTATAACGGCCTGGACCCCAACCCCTTCATCATGCCCTTCTTCGCCCTGTTCTTCGGCATCATGTTCGCCGACATGGCCTACGGCCTGATCATGGCGGTCGCGGGCTTCGCGGCGCTGAAGCTGATGAATCCCAAGGGGACCATGCGGAACATGATGGGCCTGCTGATCCAGTGCGGCATCAGCACCTTCATCATCGGCTTCTTCACCGGCGGCTTCTTCGGCGACGCGGTCAGCGTGGTGGGCGGCATCTTCGGTAAGGACTGGACCCTGGTGCCCCACCTGGGCACCATCCACATCGGCTCCGACATCGCCATCGACCTGCCCCTGAACCTGCTGGAGGGCAACAACCCCCTGTACGTGCTCATTCTGGCCATGATCCTGGGCGTCATCCACCTGGCCGTGGGCGTGGCCATCGGCACCTACCTGAACATCAGGGACGGCAACTGGCTCAGCGCCGCGGCCGACCTGTCCTGGTGGGTCATCTTCGCAGGCATCGCCGTTCTGGTGCTCAGCGGCAGTCCCATCGTCCTGTATGTGGGCATCGCCATCATGGTGGTCTCCGCGTTCCTGCAGGGCAAGGGCTTCGGCCGCGTGACGGGCATCTTCGGCGCGGTGTACAACGGCGTGACGGGCTATCTGGGCGACATCCTGTCCTACTCCCGTCTGATGGCCCTGATGCTGGCCGGCTCGGTCATTGCCAGCGTGTTCAACCAGTTGGGCGCGCTGGGCGGCATTCTCCTGTTCATCCCCGTGGCGATCATTGGCCACTTCCTGAACTTCGTCCTGAACCTGATCGGCTGCTTTGTCCATACCATGCGCTTGCAGTTCCTGGAGTTCTTCGGCAAGTGGTACCGCGACGGCGGCCGTCCGTTCCGGCCTCTCACTTACAATACAAAATATGTAGATATTAAGGAGGAATAAAACAATGAGTTTCTTTGCTGATTTTGGTGGCCTGGCCATCGGTTTCCTGGGCGCCGGTCTGGCCTGCGGTATCTGCGGCGCCGGTTCCGCCCGCGGCTGCGGCGTGGCCGGTGAGGCCGGCAACGCCCTTTTGTGCGAGGACCCCTCTGCCTTCGGTAAGGTCATGATCCTTCAGGTCATTCCCGGCACCCAGGGCCTGTACGGCCTGGTGGTCTGGTTCTTCGCCATTCTGCAGATGGGCGTGTTCTCCGGCACCGCCGTGGGCCTGAGCGTGGCCGACGGCCTGCGCGTGGCCGCCGCCTGCCTGCCCATGGCCATCGGCGGCGGCATCTCCGCTCCCGCCCAAGGCCGCGTGGCCGCCACCGCCATTAACCTGATGGCCAAGCGCCCCAACGACTGGGCCAAGGGCATCATCCTGTGCATCACCGTCGAGTTCTACGCCATCCTGTCCCTGCTGGCGTCCTTCCTGATGCTGCTGAACCTGAACCTGGGCGCTTAAGCCGGCCCGGAAATCACCGGAAAGGCTGGTAATGAATTATGAACGGAATTGAAAAACTGACACAGCAGATCAACGCCGACGCCCAGGCCGAGATTGACGCCGTCCTGGCTGAGGCCCAGGCGAAGGCCGACGCCATCACCGCCGACTACGCCCAGCGCGCCGAAAAGGCGGCCGCCGACATTCTCAGCCGGGGCGAGGACGCCGCCGCCCAGCGGGAGGAGCGTCTGCTCTCCATGGCGGCCATGGAGGGCCGCAAGGAGCTGCTGGCCGCCAAGCAGGATATGCTGGGCAAGGCCTTCGATCTGGCGCTGGAAAAGCTCTGCGCTCTGCCCGACGAGGAGTATGTGGCCCTGCTGGCGAAGCTGGCGGCCGCCGCTTCCACCACCGGCAGGGAGCAGTTGATCTTCTCCCAGAAGGACCGCACCCGCGTGGGCAAGGCGGTGGTCACCACCGCCAACGAGATCCTGGCCAAGGGCGTGGCCCCCAAGCTGCCCGGCGAGGTGACCGACACCAAGGCCGGCTCCATTCTGGACAAGGTGGTCACCGGAGCCTCCGCCCTTCTGGCGGGCACCGGCATGCTCACCCTCTCCGAGCAGACCCGGCCCATCCGCGGCGGCTTCATTCTCAGCGATGGAGATGTGGAGGTCAACTGCGCGTTCGAGACCCTGGTGCGCCTGCAGCGGGGCGAGATCTCCGGCGCCGTGGCCGACGTACTGTTCGCATGACGGGGAAGGAGTGAGGCCCCTTGAAACAGAAGAAGGACATTGATTACATTTTTCTGTCCACCCGGGTCAAAGCCATGGAGCGCGGTCTGCTGACCAAGGAGCGGATCGAGCAGATGCTGGACGCGCACACCAACGAGGACGCCGCCAAGGTGCTCTCCGAGTGCGGCTACCCCGAGATGAGCGAGGTCACCTCGAGCGAGCTGGACCGCGTGCTCAGCGAGCAGCAGAAGAAGCTGATGGCCGACCTGGGCAGCTCCGCCCCCAACAAGTATATCGTAGAGGTATTCAAGCTGCGTTACGACTACCACAACGCCAAGGTCCTGGTCAAGGCGGAGGCGCTGAACAGCGAGCAGGACCAGCTTCTTATGGGCGGCGGCCGCTACGACCGTCAGCGCCTGGCGGACGACTACCGCCGGGAGGACCTGACCGCCTGCAGCGACCCGTTCCGCCGGGGCGTTGCCCGCGCCCGGGAGATCCTGGGCTCCACCGGCGATCCCCAGCAGGCCGACTTTATCCTGGACCGCGCCTACTTTGAGGAGCTGACCGCGCTGGCGAAGGAGTCGGGCTCCCCGTTTCTGGAGGGGTACGCCGCCCTGTGCATCGACGTGGCCAATCTGCGCGCGGCGGTGCGCGCCGCCCGGCTGAACAAGGGCGTGGACTTCCTGAACCAGGTGCTGGTGCCCGGCGGCACCGTCAGCGTGCGCAACCTGGCCGCCGCCCGGGGCGAGGAGCTGGGGGCCCTGTTCCACAGCAGCCGCCTGGCTGCCGCCGCCGCCGAGGGCGGGGCAAAGGCCGCGCCCGGCTCCGGTCCCCTGACCGATTTTGAGCGCCTGTGCGACGACGCGGTGATGGACTACTTCAGCGACGGACGGCGCATCCCCTTCGGGCCGGAGCCGATCATGGGCTACCTCTACGCCCGTGAGACCGAGGCGACCATCATCCGTATCATCATGGCCGGCCGCATGGCCGGTCTGGACCGCGAAACCATCCGGCAGCGTCTGCGCCGGACCTATGTGTAAGGAGGTGGAGCAGGCATGGCAAGTTACCGCATCGCCGTTCTGGGCGACAAGGACAGCGTTCTGGGCTTCAAGGCCCTGGGGCTGGACGTGTACCCCGTGGAAAGCGTGGAGCAGGCCAAAAGCACGCTTCACCGGCTGGCCAAGGAAAACTGCGCGGTGGTCTATCTGACCGAGCAACTGGCCTGCCGCATGGAGGAGGAGCTGGCCCGGTACAAGGACGAGCTGACCCCCGCCGTGATCCTCATCCCCGGCAAGGAAGGCTCCCTGGGCATCGGCATGGCCAACGTGAAGAAGTCCGTGGAGCGCGCCGTGGGCGCGGACATTCTCTAGGTGGGACTTCGTCCCCCCTAGATACGCGGCCCATGGCCGCGATACCCCCCTCGCCTTCGCACAGCGAAGGCGGCTGCCCGCACTGGCGGGCAGGCAGAGGGGTCCTGCGCAGGCGCATGTCCTGCTCCGGACGATTCCATTGTATTCCGCCGCCCGGCGGCGGAACTCTGCGAGGCTTTATATTGCGAATTTAACCTGAAGGAAGGTAGAAAATTTGAGCAGCGGAAAGATTGTGAAGGTTTCCGGCCCGCTGGTGGTGGCCACGGGACTTGCCGACGCCAACATGGCCGACGTGGTCCGCGTGGGCGAGGAGCGTCTGATCGGCGAGATCCTGACCATGAACGGCGACTCGGCCTCCATCCAGGTCTATGAGGAAACCTCCGGCCTGGGTCCCGGCGCGGCTGTGGTGACCACCGGTTCCCCCATGTCCGTGGAGCTTGGCCCGGGCATTATTGAGAATATCTACGACGGCATCCAGCGTCCGCTGGAGGAGATCATGAAGAAGGTCCGGGGCAATAACCTGCCCCGCGGCGTGGAAGTGCCCGCCCTGGACCGGGACAAGAAGTGGGAGTTCACCGCCACCGTCCAGGCGGGCGACAAGGTCACCGGCGGCGACATCATCGGCACCGTCCCCGAGACCAGCGTGGTGCTCCACAAGATCATGGTCCCCCCCAAGATGAGCGGCACCATCGAGTCCATCCGGTCCGGCTCCTTCACCGTGGAGGAGACCGTGGCCGTCCTGGTGGACGACCAGGGTGAGAAGCACGCGCTTACCCTGATGCAGAAGTGGCCCGTCCGTGTGGGCCGCCCCTACAAGCACAAGTATCCCCCCAAGACCCCCCTGCTGTCCGGTCAGCGCATCGTGGACGCCATGTTCCCCATCGCCAAGGGCGGCACCGCCGCCATCCCCGGCCCCTTCGGCTCGGGCAAGACGGTCATGCAGCACGCCCTGGCCAAGTGGTCCGACGTGGATATCGTCATCTACATCGGCTGCGGCGAGCGCGGCAACGAGATGACCGACGTTCTGCGGGAATTCCCCGAGCTGGTGGACCCCCGCACCGGCGAGTCCCTGATGAAGCGCACCGTGCTGATCGCCAACACCTCCGATATGCCCGTGGCCGCCCGTGAGGCGTCCATCTACACGGGCATCACCATCGCCGAGTACTTCCGCGACATGGGCTACGACGTGGCCGTCATCGCCGACTCCACCTCCCGCTGGGCCGAGGCTCTGCGTGAGATGTCCGGCCGTCTGGAGGAGATGCCCGGCGAGGAGGGCTACCCCGCTTACCTGTCCTCCCGCCTGGCCCAGTTCTACGAGCGCGCCGGCATGGTGGAGTGCCTGACCTCCCAGGGCGAGCGCCGGGGCTCCCTGACCGCCGTGGGCGCGGTCTCCCCTCCGGGCGGCGACCTGTCCGAGCCGGTCTCCCAGGCCACCATGCGCATCGTCAAGGTGTTCTGGGCGCTGGACGCCTCCCTGGCTTACAAGCGCCACTTCCCCGCCATCAACTGGCTGAACTCCTACTCCCTGTACCTGGACTCCCTGAAGCCCTGGTATGACGAGAACCTGGGTCCCCAGTTCATGCAGGAGCGCGACAAGTCCATGGCCATCCTCCAGGAGGAGGCCGGTCTGAACGAGATCGTCCAGTTGGTCGGTAAGGACTCCCTGTCCCCCGGCGATCAGTTGACCCTGGAGACCGCCAAGATGATCCGCGAGGACTTCTTGCAGCAGAACGGCTTTATGGAAGTGGACTGGTACTCCAGCTATGACCGCCAGGACAAGATGCTGGGCATGATCCTGGATTACGACAAGCTCTGCCGCGCCGCCATCGAGAAGGGCGCGCCCACCGCCGACCTGTTCGCCATCCCCTTCCGGGAGCGCATCGGCCGCGCCAAGAGCATCCCCGACGACGAGTACCCCGCCGCCTTCCGGGAGATGGCCCGGGAGATGGTGGAGCAGATCGACGCAATTGTTGCCCAGGGAGGTGCTGAGGAATGATCAAGGAATACCGTACCATCCAGGAGATCAACGGCCCCCTGATGGTGGTCAAAAAGGTGGCCGGCGTCACCTACGACGAGCTGGCCGAGATCGAGCTGCCTGACGGCACCGTGCGCCGCTGCAAGGTGCTGGAGGTCAACGGCGACAACGCCGTGGTCCAGTTGTTTGAGTCCTCCGCCGGCATCAACCTGGCCGAGTCCAAGGTCCGCTTTTTGGGCCACCCCCTGCAGCTCGGCGTGTCCGCCGACATGCTGGGCCGCGTGTTCAACGGCATGGGCCATCCCATCGACGGCGGCCCCGAGATCCTGGCCGAGGAATACCGGGACATCAACGGCCTGCCCATGAACCCCGCCGCCCGGGACTACCCCAACGAGTTCATCCAGACCGGCGTGTCCACCATCGACGGCCTGAACACCCTGGTGCGCGGCCAGAAGCTGCCTATCTTCTCCGGCTCCGGCCTGCCCCATAACGTGCTGGCCGCCCAGATCGCCCGTCAGGCCAAGGTGCTGGGCGACGACCACGCCAACTTCGCCGTGGTCTTTGCCGCCATCGGCATCACCTTCGAGGAGTCCAACTTCTTCGTGGAGGAGTTCACCCGCACCGGCGCCATTGACCGCACCGTGCTGTTCACCAACCTGGCCAACGACCCCGCCGTCGAGCGTATCGCCACCCCCCGTATGGCGCTGACCGCCGCCGAGTACCTGGCCTTTGAGAAGGATATGCATGTGCTGGTCATCCTGACCGACATCACCAACTACGCCGAGGCTCTGCGCGAGGTCTCCGCCGCCAAGAAGGAGGTCCCCGGCCGCCGCGGCTATCCCGGCTACCTGTACACCGACCTGGCCACCATGTACGAGCGCGCCGGCCGTCAGTTGGGCAAGAAGGGCTCCATCACCATGGTCCCCATCCTGACCATGCCCGAGGACGACAAGACCCACCCCATCCCCGACCTGACCGGCTATATCACCGAGGGCCAGATCATCCTGTCCCGCGAGCTGTTCCGTAAGGGCGTCAATCCCCCGGTGGATGTACTGCCCTCCCTGTCCCGTCTGAAGGACAAGGGCGTCGGCCCCGGCAAGACCCGGGAGGACCACGCCGGCACCATGAACCAGTTGTTCGCCGCGTACGCCACCGGCAAGGAGAACAAGGAGCTGATGTCCATTCTGGGCGAGGCCGCCCTGTCTCCCACCGACCTGCTGTACGCCAAGTTCGCCGACGAGTTTGAGCAGCGCTACGTCTCCCAGGGCACCGACGAGAACCGCTCCATTGAGGAGACCCTGAACCTGGGCTGGGAGCTGCTGTCCATTCTGCCCAAGGCGGAGCTGAAGCGTATCAAGCCCGAGATGATCGAGAAGTACCTCCCGAAAAAGGAGGGGTAAACGATGCCTGCGATCAACGTAAACCCCACCCGGCAGGAGCTGACCCGGCTGAAGACCCGGCTTAAGACCTCCATCCGGGGCCACAAGCTGCTGAAGGATAAGCGCGACGAGCTGATGAAGCAGTTTATGGACGTGGTGCGCGAGAACCGCGCCCTGCGTACCAAGGTGGAGGAGGGCCTGAAAAAGGCCCACGGCTCCTTCACCGTGGCCTCCGCCGTCATGTCCTCCGAGGCCATGGAGCAGGCCCTGCTCTATCCCAAGCAGAGCGTGGAGCTGGAGATGACCTTCCAGAACATCATGTCGGTCAACGTGCCCGAGTACCACTTCAAGACCAAGAGCGACGCCGGCGGGGAGATCTACCCCTACGGCTTCGCCGCCACCTCCGGCGAGCTGGACACCGCCGTGGACGCCCTGTCCCAGGTGTTCCAGGATATGCTGCGGCTGGCCCAGATCGAGAAGACCTCTCAGCTTCTGGCGGAGGAGATCGAAAAGACCCGCCGCCGCGTCAATGCCCTGGAGTACGTCAAGATCCCCCAGATGCAGGAGGCCATCAAGTATATCTCCATGAAGCTGGACGAAAACGAGCGCTCCTCCACCATCCGTTTGATGAAGGTGAAGGATATGCTGCTGAAGGACGCGATCGAGGAGAAGCAGGCGCAGGACCGGAGAACCGTCGAGGCCTTCGGCGGCCATTTGGAGTCCTCCGCACCCGTATAATTTTCGCTCCTGAAACAGGCGGCGCTCCACCGGAGCGCCGCCTGTCTGCCATATTTGAGAAAGGAAAGGTGACGTATATGACCATATTTGAAACAGCGGGCAGGGAAAACACCGCCGCCGCTGCCGCCATTGCCGTGGAAAAGGCAAAGGAGCTGGGCTGTCCCATCGTCCTGTCCTCCAACACCGGCGAGAGCGCCGAAGCCGTTCTGGCGAAAGCGGCCGAGCTGGGCTATACCGGCAGGGTCGTGGTGGTGCGCAACGCCACCAGCGCCGCCCGGAAGGGCGTGAACATGATGGCCCCGGAGGTCAGAAAGTCCCTGGAGGAGCGGGGCTGCGCCGTGGTGGGCGCGGCCAACGCCCTGAGCGCCGGGGAACGCGGCCTGAGCACCAGGTTCCACGGCGTTTATCCCCTGGAGATCATGGCTCACACCCTGCGCATGTTCGGCCAGGGCGTCAAGGTCTGCGTGGAATGCGCCGTCATGGCCATGGACGCCGACGCCCTCCCCTTTGACGCTCCCGTGGTGGCCCTGGGCGGCACCACCACCGGCCTGGACACCGCCATGGTCCTGACCCCGTCCTACTCCTCCTCCATTCTGGACACCAAGATCCATGAGCTGCTGTGCAAACCTGCTTTGAACGATTAAAAGCAAGCAAGGGCGGCGCTGACGCGCCGCCCTCAGTTTTTTGATCTGCCAAAGGTTATCCGATCTCAACGGGGATCTTGTACTCGCCATACTGCACATAGTCCACCTGGGTCAAGTCCAAGGGGGTATCGAACAAGATATAGTCCCCATAGCTGGTCACAAAATCATCGCTCACAGGAATGTCGAATGTTGGTTCCTCTGCAAAAGCACCAGATCTGGGGGTTCCCTTTCTGCTGTCGTCATAAAACACCGTGCCGTCCTTCAAGACGATTTGCACCGGTCCAAGCCCCGGTCCGTACCAGGCATTGTCCAACATAGTGGATCGAACGCGGTATGAAAGGCTTAACGGCGAAAGCTCCAGGCTTTCCAGGCGGTTGGTAAACCCATATGCCTGATTATAGTAGGTGGCCCCTCCGCAGTCCAGGGCAATGATTTGACTCTCATAGTACATCCCGATGTCAAAGGTAAACTCCCCACGGAAGATCTCAGTGTAGCCTTTGTCCGGTGATTGGATCCATAGACCATGGATAGTCAGGATCTTGGACACGCCATCGTTGAATTTTTCATCTCCCATTTCGGTATAGCGGAGAACCGCTTCCTTGACATTGTCCGTGGGGTCGCTGTCGGGCAGCCAATCCGAGGAGAAATTCCAACCGAAGGATTCATATACGCCCTCTTCCGGGACCAGGGTAATATTTTCCCCCTCACCCATACCGGACAGTTGGTAATATCCGTCCACATCCCCGTCCAAGTCGGGAAGGACCACGCCCTGCGGCGCTTCGATCCGCAGGCGCAGATAGTAGACATGCTCGTCGGCCAGGGCGGCCACGGGGGTGATGGTGGCTCCGTTGCTGGTCACGCCGCCCTCGAAGGTCTTGCCGATCTGGTCCATGATCTCCACCTGGCCGGGGGTAAGGGTTTCCCCCTCCGCCGCAAAGTAGTCCCGCAGCAGCGCCCCAGCCCCAAGGACATAATTGGCGGCCAGCGCGGAGACGGAGATCGCCGCCGCAACGGCCGCAGCGATCAGAACACGCGCCGGGGCGCGTCGCTTCCGGGATTTTTCCTGTGTGATTTTACTCATAGTCAGCTCCTTAATCCTGGACGGAGAGAGCGGCGTACCGCCGTCCGGCTCCACGCTCTCGTCGCGGCAGGCGTCCAGCAGATCGAAAATGTTACGCTTCATGTACAAGGCCCTCCCTCGTCAATATTTCTTTCAGTTTGATTCGGCCTCTTCTCAGCTTGGTCTTGATGGTGGATTCGTTCAGAGCCATTTTGACCGAGATCTCCTTCACGGTCTGGGCGTAATAGTAATACCGGAGAAAAATTTCCCGCTCCTGGTCGGGCAGGGAATCCACCGCCCGGCGGACCAGGGCTTGTTCCTCCGCGCGCTCCAGGTCGGTGGAAGGATCGTCCATGCCCGGGATGTCCAGCATATTGTCCTCCAGCGGCACCGTCCGCCCGATCTGGCGCAGCTTGCTTTTGGCCTTGTTTTGGGCCACCGCGCCCAGCCAGCCCTTCACATGGCCGGCCTGGATATTGGCCGCCTGGTCCCACGCGGCCAGGAACACGTCGGAGACGACCTCTTCCCCATCTTCCGGGGACATGGCGCCCCGGAGAATGTTCCACACGACCACGGAGACGTAGGGGACGTAACTATCCATCAGCGCGCTCAACCCGGCGGGATCACCCGCCCGCATTTTTCGCAATATCGCTGCTTCTCTCATCAAATTGGCTCCTCACTGGTTTTGAAAGCTGCTTTCACCTATAATATCACAGGAAAACGCTTCAAGGTTTCAGGAAAAATCAAGCCGCGCCGCAAATTTCCCCGTCGGCCGCGCCGAAATACGCATATTTATCCTACGTCAAACAAGGGCGGCGCTGACGCGCCGCCCTTCAGCTTGTCAAAAAACCTCGTAGAGTTTTGCCGCCGCAGCGGCAAAATCAATTGCAATCCGTTTTCTCCGGCGACATGTGCGTCGGAGAAAACACTTCTCGGCCTGCAAACGTGCATTTTTCCGCCCTTGGCGGACAAAATGTGCGCTGCGGCAGGCCGCAGCCCCTTTGTCGGAAAAGGCGACAAGCCTTTTTCGACAGTCTCAAGGGCGGCGCTGACGCGCCGCCCTTGTTCCTTATCCGTTTTCCAACAGCGACCGGATGCGGCAGGCGTGCTCGGCACACTCGTCCGCCAGGTCTAAGTACAGCGAGCGCAGACATTCGTCCCGGCAGTCCTCCGCCACCGCCCGGTAGGCGCACCCCCGGTTCTGCTCTGAGAGAAAGTGCTCCCGCAGCGCGCCGAAATAGGACCGGGGCGGCGGCGCGGAAGCGGTCTCCGCCGGCTGGCAGCGCACCCCGGAGATGAGGAACAGGGCGGCGGACAGGCGCTTGGCCCGCCGGCGGCAGCCGCCCGCCAGGGCGGCGAGGGTCCGTCCGCCCGGCCCGGACACCCGCCGGGCCAGCATCTGATAGCTCCGCCAGTGGCTCAGCTCCTGACCGATGAATTCCTGCAGCCGCTCCTGGTCCGCCTGACCCCCGCTGCCCAGGCAGGGCACATCCTCCCGGGTGGGGAAATCGGTCCCCGCGCCGCAGGGTGCGGGCGGCGTCCGCTGGGGCTTGACGGCGGGCGGCGGCGCTTCCTCCCGGCCCTCCACCGAAATGGGACAGCCGGGGGAGTCCTCCGGCATGACCCGCTGCCACACCCGCAGAAAGACGTCCCGGTCACAGCCGCACATGCCGGGACCCGGCTCCGGTCCTTGCCGGGAAACCTGTTGTTGATCCATGGAAAAAGCCTCCTATTGTTCCGGATTTCCTTCTATCCTATGACCGGACACGGATATTTGCGCCCGGACTTGTAACGGGAAGTTTTTTGTGCTAAAATACTCCCACTAATATACTGGTGTAGTATGCATACGAAAGCAAGGAGACAGACAGAGATGCTGGAAATCAAGAATCTGTCCTACCAGGTCGACGGAGAAAATTCCACCCTGGACATCCTGCGGGATATCTCGCTGACTGTGGAGGACAATAAATTTGTGGTCATCACCGGCCCCAACGGGGGCGGCAAGACCACCCTGGCCAAGGCCATCATGGGCCTGGTCCCCGCCACCGGCGGGCAGATCACCTGGAACGGAACCGACGTGACCGGCCTGAGCATTACCGAGCGCGCCCGGCTGGGCATCAGCTACGGCTTTCAGCAGCCCCCCCGGTTCAAGGGCCTGCGGGTGCGCGACCTGCTGGAGCTGGCCGCGGGCAGCGAGCGCCTGACCCGGGAGAAGTGCTGCCAGTATCTGACCCGGGTGGGCCTGTGCGCGGGCGACTATATCGACCGGGAGGTGGACGCCTCCCTGTCCGGCGGAGAGGTCAAGCGCATCGAGATCGCCACCATTCTGGCCCGGAAGGGCGGTTTGATGATCTTTGACGAACCGGAGGCGGGCATCGACCTGTGGTCCTTCGCCAAGCTGACCGAGACCTTCCGCATGATCCACGACCGGCGGGAGAACACCCTGCTGATCATCTCCCACCAGGAGCGCATTATCAACCTGGCCGACGAGATCGTCATGGTGTCCGACGGACAGATCGTCAAGCACGGTCCCAAGGATGAGATTTTTCCGCAGATCCTGGCCAACACCACGGCGGGCTGCAGCTATATGTCCGGGGAGGTGGCGAAATGAGCGCGTTTGACAACAAGACAGACCTGGAACTGCTGCGGCAGATCGCCGATCTGGAGACCGTGCCCCAGGGGGCGTACAATATCCGCAAAAACAGCCAACTGGACAGCCGCGCCTCCACGGCGAACATCGAGATCACCAGCAAGACGGACAAGCCGGGCATCGACATCCGCATCAAGGCGGGCACCAAAAACGAGTCGGTCCATATCCCCGTCCTGATCACCCAGATGGGTGTGAAGGAGCTGGTGTACAACGACTTTTTCATCGGCGAGGACTGCGATGTGACCATTGTGGCCGGCTGCGGCATCCACAACTCCGGCTGCGAGACCAGCCAGCACGACGGCGTGCACACCTTCTACGTGGGTAAGAACTCCAAGGTGCGCTATGTGGAAAAGCACTACGGCAGCGGAGAGGGCACGGGCGGGCGCATCATGAACCCCCAGACCGTGGCCTACCTGGAGGAAAACGCAACGCTGAACATGGAGACCACCCAGCTTCGCGGCGTGGACTCCACCAAGCGCTATACCAAGGTAGTGGTGGGCCAAGGGGCCGAGATCGTCATTACCGAAAAGCTGCTGACCCACGGGGACCAGCTTGCCGAATCGGAGATGGACGTGATCCTGGCGGGAGAGGGCGCAAACGGCCGCATCATCTCCCGCTCGGTGGCCCAGGACAACTCCGAGCAGGTCTTCTACCCCCGCATGGTGGGCGAGGCCGCCTGCTTCGGCCATGTCCAGTGTGACGCCATCATCATGGACCGCGCCCGGATCAAGGCCATTCCCGCCATTACCGCCAACCACACCGACGCCCAGTTGATCCACGAGGCGGCCATCGGCCGGATCGCCGGGGAACAGATCCTGAAGCTCATGACCCTGGGGCTGACGGAGCAGGAAGCGGAGGAGAAAATATTAGATGGATTCTTGCGCTGAACAAAAGAAACATGAGTTTTGCCAAGCTGTCCTGGACGCCGCCAACAGGCCCGGCCAGCTTCCACACCTGATCCACTGCCGTCTGACCAAGCTGACTCCGGACGGAAATGCCACAGGGGAGCTGGAGATCCAGCCCGATGTTTTGAATCCCTGGAATACCGTCCACGGCGGCGCCCTTGCCACTTTGGCGGACAATGTCACGGGCTCGGGAGTCCTCGCGGCCACAGGGTACGTTTGTGTGACGGTCAACTATACCATGCATTATTTGCGTCCGGCCACCGGAAGCAAGATCATCTGTACCGCTCGTCCGGAAAAGCTGGGCAAACACCTGTGCGTGATGCACGCGGACCTGGCCAATGACGCCGGGCATCTGGTGGCCACCTGCGAGTTTACCTTTGACCTCATCCAGCCGCTGAATCAGGAGGCCCTATGAGCCAGGAAACAAATAAACTGACCCAAGGACGGGTGGGGCCCGCGCTTTTGCGCTTCGCCCTGCCCTTTCTCGCGGCCTCCCTCCTGCAGCAGTTGTACGGCACGGTGGACACCGTAGCCGTGGGCCGTCTGTCGGCCGACGCCGCCGCCGGGCTGGCCGCCATCTCCACCGGGGCGCAGATCACCTACATGGTCACCACCCTGGTCATCGGCCTGGCCACCGGCAGCACCGTGCTCATCGGCCAGTATGCCGGCTCCGGGCAGAAGGAGAACATCAGCCGCACCATCGGCACCATGTTCCCCCTGTTCGGCATCGTCGGCCTGGCTATTTCCGCCCTTCTGGTATCCTGTTCCGGGCCGATCGTCCGCCTGATGCAGGTGCACCCGGCGGCGGTGCCCGCGGCGCGGCAGTATCTGGTGATCTGCGGCGCGGGCATGCTGTTTGTCACCGGCTACAATATGGTCAGCGGCATCCTGCGGGGCCTGGGCGACTCCAAGACCCCCATGCTGCTGGTGGCCATCGCCTGTGTGATCAACATCATCGGGGACATTCTGCTGGTCGGCCCCCTTCAGATGGGGGCCGCGGGTGCGGCCGTGGCCACCGTCGCCGCCCAGGGCTTCAGCTTTCTGTGCTCTCTGGTCATCCTGCACCGGCGGAAGGATTTTCCCCTGCGGCTCCGCCTGCGCAGCTTCGCCCTGCGGAAGGAACAGAGCCGCCTGCTGCTGAAGCTGGGCGTCCCCGTGGCCTTGCAGGACTTCTGCATCGGCGTCTCCTTTGCGCTGATCTCCGCCTTTGTCAACCGGCTGGGCCTGGAGCAGTCGGCCTGTGTGGGGGTATCCTCCCGGGTGTCCTGCATCGCCATGCTGGTGTCCACCGCCTTTATGTCGGCCATCGCCGCCATGACCGCCCAGAACGTGGGCAACGGTCAGCCCCGGCGGGCGGAGCAGGCCATGCGGTGGGGTATGCTGATCTCCGCCGCGATCAGCTTCGCCGCCGTCCTGGTGATCGAGCTGTTCCCCGCCGCGATCCTGGGCTTTTTCACCGAGGACGCGGCGGTCATCGCCCAGGGCGTGCTGTACACCCGCTCCGGTATCATCGACGTGGCCCTGGTCCCCTTCGTGTTCTGCATGAACGGCTTTTTCAGCGGCTGCGGCCACACCTCCTTCTCCATGGTCAACAACCTGATCAGCACCTTCTGCGTCCGGGTCGCGGGCACGCTGCTGATCTCCCTGATCCCGGGCACGACCATGTTCCACATCGGCCTGGCCGCGCCCGCGGCCTCGGCGGTCCAGATCGTGATCCAGGTGATCTATCTGGCCTCCGGCCGCTGGCGGAACAACACCGTCCTGTCCTCCGATTGACGCAGACCGCAAGAAAGCTCCGCCGGGACGGCGGGGCTTTCTTGTTGTCCGGAAAATTTTTGGAAACCGTTTGTTGTAAAATTTCCGGAAGGAACCGTGATTTTTATCACTTTTCCCCGGGAATCTCTCGACAGTATCCTCCAAAGGCATAAAATTTTTTCCATATATTTTGATGGAAATATCTTGACAATCAGGTACCGAATCATTTATGTTAAAATTATCTAAGATGAGGAGGATATCTCATGAGGAACAAGTTAAAACGCACAATATCCGCAGCTCTGGCGTGCCTGCTCCTGCTGGCCCTTCTGCCCGCCACCGCGCTGGCCGCCGGGGACCACTGGGCGGCGGAGTACATCCAGACCGCCATTGACTCCGGCTGGATCGACGCCGACCAGGCCGAGCCCGACCAGGCGATCAGCCGCGCTGATTTCGCCGTGATCCTTTGGAAGGCCCTGGGCAGCCCCGCCGCCAAGGGCGAGTGTCCCTTTGCGGACGTGACCGGCAGCGAAGTGAAGACCGCTGTTACCGCCCTGCACAGCAAGGGGATCGTTACGGGCGCCGGCGGGAACTTCAATCCCGACTCCACCCTGAGCCGTCAGGACGGCTTTGTGATGCTGGCCCGCGCTTTTGAGCTGAAGGCGGACGACGCCAATGCCGCCGCGGCCTTTGCCGACTGGTCAATCGTGGCCGACTATGCGAAGGACGCTGTCGCCGCCGTCGTGGAAAAGGGGATCGTGAACGGCGTGAGCGGTAACCGCCTGGCTCCCGCCCAGAACATCACCCTGGGCGAGATGGTCAAAATCCTGGTGGCCGCCGACAGCGCGGCCCCCTCCGCCATCGTGGGCGTGAGCACCATCGGTTTCGTAGATACCGACGGCGCCAAGACCGCCGCCATTGTTGTGGAGTATAACGCCGACCTGAAGGGCGCCAAGCTCGACTTGAGCATGTTTGAAGTATATAATTACGGCATCGGCCAAGGTGATAATGCCTGCGAGATCGGCTCCAACCCCGGCGTGCCCACCAAGGTCTATGTGAACGACAAGCCCGAGGTCTCCGCTAACGGCGGCTCCGGCACCGGCAAGTATGTCATCATCGAAGTGAACACCGACTATCAGCTTGGCAGCGTGGCCAAGAAGTACGCCGCCGCAATGGCCGCCGGCGTTCAGCAGGTTGCCGATATCGTCACCGATGCCGGGACGATCGCTTCCAATGCCAAGACCGTCGGAAACTATGACTATCAGATCGTGGAAAACAGAAAGCCCAGCGGCGATGTCTCCTATGACGAATGGTACCTGGCCAAGGCCGGCACCTATTCCTTCCCCAACGATATCGACGCGTTTAAGCTGGACACCTTCCACGCGACCCACTGCTTCGAAGAGGCCACCGGCGAGTACGTAGATGTGGACCTGCCCTATGCTCTGTATGTTCCCGCTGACTATGACGCCGGCAAGGAATATGCTCTGGTCATTCAGGTCGAGGACGCCGGTTTCCTGGGCGATGATCCCATGATCACCCTGACCGAGTCTCAGGCCTGCGCCAACTTTGCCTCTCCCGAGGTTCAGCAGATCGTGAAGGATCAGCACGGCTTGGCCGGCCTGATCGTGGTCGCGCCCCAAATCAGCGAGGAACTGCGTTCCACCCGCGACAACTGGTCTCTGAGCGCTGCCGTCCCCGCCACCTGGCAGCTTCTGGACTCCCTGACTGAAAAGTACTCCATCAACACCGATTACATCTACGGCACCGGCCAGTCCATGGGCGGTATGCAGATCGTGGCCATGGCCGCCCAGCGGGACAACTACTTTGCCGGTATCTGGGCCAACGGCTGCCAGTGGGGCACCAACTACGACCTGGAAGACGGGTACAAAGGTGCGACCTATTATGAAGCTCCTGTGGACGGCGTTTACATCACAGGCAAGGATGCCGACGGCAATGAAGTCGACTATCGCAACTGGTACTACATGGTCTCCGACGACAACATCCTGATCACCAACTGCGCCGGCGACGCTTTCTCCACCCAGACCTGGAGAGAACTGGACTATCTGTACCACGATCTGGCCGGTACGGACCTGATTTACGAAAATTACATGGCTATCTGGAACCCCCTGACCACCACCAAGGAAGAGCAGAATGCCGCCGCCAAGGCCGTTATGGAAAAGGCTGCCGAGAGCAATCTGGGCTTCGTCTGGACCGCGTTTGAGGGTGGCAACCACATGGCTACCTGGATCTACAGCCACGGCGTGTTCGCCCACTATGAATGGCTGTTGAGCCAGACTCAGGAGACCATCGAGAAGCGCGGCAAGCTGGAGTGCCTGACCAACAACTTCGAGTATGCCGACGAGCAGGACACCAGCGAAGCTCGTTTGATCGGCACCCTGGACGGCGAGAATGTCTACTACGCAACCGGTAAACCGGGTGCCGGCACCGCCGACTACAACGGCTTCTGGATGAACATGGGTGGCAAGTCCGTCCTGAGAGGCCCCAACTGGAAGGCCAGCGAGTAATCACAACGCCAAAACCAGACGCGCTGTGAGCAGCGCTTGAGGAATGCAGAGCGGCCAGGGTCCCGAAAGGGACCCTGGCCGCTCTCCGCCGTCCGACAGTCTGAAAAATTTATGTTTGCACAATGAAAACGCTGTCCCAACGCGTCTAATGAGTGAAAGAGAGGCGAACGGGGCCTTGACGGAACCGGAATTTATTCAAACGGGCGGAGGGTGTGAAGAAGCGGCTGTACCTGGGCTGGCGGAACTGCCCGAGACGGCGCGGGAGGAATTTGACTTTCTCTAATGCCGTCGCCCGTCTGCCGAAAAAGCAGCGGGGCCAGGACGATCTCGTCCCGGCCCCGCCGCTTTTTGCTTTCTTTCATTTCAGGCGTACCGTGAAGAAGAACGCCGCGCCCTTCCCCGGCTCGCTCTCCACCCAAATCTTTTCTTTCAGACCGGCAATTATCTCCCTGGCGATAGCCAGGCCAAGCCCGCTGCCGCTTTCATTGAAATTATGGCTGCATTTAAAAAACCGCTCGAATACATGGGGCAGCGCCTCCCGGGAAATGCCGATCCCGTTGTCCCGGACACAAATGACGGCCTGATTCCTCGAGACACTGGCCTCGATCCAGATGCCGCCGCCCTCCTCCACGAATTTCAGGGCGTTGTCCAGCAGGATCTCCAGCACCTGCTTGACACAGGCCGCGTTGGTGTAAAGCGGAGGCAGGCGCGAAATTTCCTCGGACACATGGAGGGTGATATCCATGCAGTCGCACAAGGTGGAATATTTGTCCAGCACCGGTTCCAGGATCGCGGCGGCAGAGACTTTTTCCCTGGTAAAGTCCATGCCGCTGCTTTGCAGCTTGGAAAGCTCCAGCACGTCCCGGATCATATGGTCCTGCCGGTTGGCCTCCTGGAGGATCATGCCGTAATAGACCTTCTGCCGGTCCGGGTCCGGCTCCACCCCGTCGCACAGGGTCTCAGACAGCGCCTTGATGGAGGCGATGGGCGTCTTGAAGGCGTGGGTGACATTGGCGATGTAATTTTGCTGCAGCTTGTCCAGCTTCCGCTTTTTGCGCAGGTTTGATACGATCACAAAGGCGCTGACCCAGTAAAAAATAGTGAAGTAGACGCAGTACCCCACGATCGCCTCGGGCAGATCCATCAGATTTTTGACCAGAAAGGCGGCGCCCGAGACATGGCCGCCGTCCCATATGGGCGCGCCGACCACGATCACAATATCGCTGAGCTCGCGCTGCGTTTCCTGGGCAAACGCGGGGCGGTAGATCTCCTTCCCGGACAGGACGGCGGGCAGGTATTTATCCAGCGAAATGCCCGGCTCCGCGCCCGGTATGGAATTATTCGGGGCTGTATGCCGCAGGCAGTTGCCCTGCGCGTCGTAAATCAGGATGCGCGTATTATACCCGGTCATATGGTTCAGCGTTTCCTCGACGCCTTCGGCGTATTCCCGTGCAATGGCCCGCGTTCTCATGGTAAAGAAGTGCTTCTGCTTGTAGAAAATCGGATAGGCGCTGACGGCAAAGGCCCCCAGGAACAGGCCAAGCACATAGAGCACAATGAGAACGAGCGGAAGAAGCACCGGTTTAAAAAACCGCCGCTTCATGGCTTTTCCTCAATGGTGTAGCCCACGCCGTAAATGGAGCGGATGGCAATATGCCCCCCGTCCTTACACAGCTTTTGGCGCAGCCTCTTGATCAGCGTGTCCACGACCCGCGTATCCCCGCAATACTCATAGCCCCACGCGGCGTTCAGGATATGCTCCCGGGTCAGCACCTTGCCCGCGTTGGAGACCATAAACGCCAGCACGTCGATCTCCTTTGACGTCATGTCGAGCTTCTGATCCCCCAGAAAGACCTGATAGGAATCGGGCAGCACCGTAAGCTCCGCCAGGGTCAGCTTTTTGGTCTCCTGCTTCGGGTACAGCCGCTTCAGCGCTTTCTTGATGCGGATGACCACCTCACGGGGGGAAAAGGGCTTGGATACATAGTCGTCCGCGCCCACCTCCAGGCCGACGATCCGGTCCAGCTCCTCTCCCCGGGCGCTGAGCATGATGATATAGACGTCGCTGCTCCTGCGGACCTGACGGCAGACCTCGTACCCGTCGATCCCCGGCAGCATTACGTCCAGTACCACCACGTCGACCGGGTGGCGGCCCAATTCCTGCAGGGCGGATTCCCCGTCAAAGGCGGAGATGACGGCGATCCCTTCCGCCTTCAAGTAACTGGTCAGGCTGCTGTGAATGGCAATATTGTCATCGCAGATCAACACGGTGTGTTTTCCCATCGCGCTCGCCCCCTTTTGAAATTCAGTTTATCACGGGGGTGTGGAAAAGACAAGAACAGACCCCGGACAGCAAATAATTTATGCGATTTCCTTCACATTTCTGCCACAATTTACTGCGTATAATCATAGTGGATATCGACAAAATCGTCCCGCAAAAAGTCCGGGATTTTGTGCAGAGATTCCGCGAAATCCCGTGAAAGGAGGGGGACTGTCCCGGCACCGGAAAATATGGCTCCAAAAATTCAGGGAAGGAATGAACGACTATGAAAATGAGGAAAAAAATCTGCGCGCTGTTCCTGACGCTCGCTTGTGTGACGAGCATGGTCCCGCTGGCCTCTGCCGCCGGCGGCGGGTATGCGGACGTGCCGACCAGCCACTGGGCGTATGATGTGATCACCAAGTGGTCCCAGGACGCATCCGGTGTGTTCGAGGGGAACGGAGATGGGATCTTCTCCCCCGGACGGGAATTGACTCTCGGCGACGTCGCCGCGATCCTCTCCCGGTATTTCAACTATACGGCGCGGACAGAAGCGGACGTCACCCCCGCTTGGGCCGACGAGTATGTAGAAAAGCTGATCGCGGCCGGTGTGCTGGATGCGGCGGCGCAGGTGGACGCCAGCGTCATCGTGACCCGTGAGCAGGCGGTGAAGTATTTTGCGCTCGCGTTCGGCATTGCCCCCGTGGACGACGCCACGACCTTTGTGGATGATGAAAGCATTTCCGAAGCATACAAGCCCTATGTCAACGCCTTCCAGCGTCTGGGCTATGTGGAGGGCAAGGGCGGCAACGTCTTTGACCCCAAGGCCCCCTATACCCGCGCGGAGGCCGCGAAGCTGCTGGATAATATCACCAAGCCCGGGATCGCGGGGGTCACGGCCATCGGCTTTGTGGACACCGACGGTGCCAAGCTCTCTGCCATCGCTGTGGAATATAATGTGGACCTGAAAGGGGCTGCCGTCAGTGCCGATACCTTTGATATCGATGTCTATCAGGCGGCCTGGAATGACAGTTGCATCAACTCCGGTGATGGAAAGGTCGGAGACATCACCAAGGTCTATATCAACGATCAGCCCGAAATCTCCGCCGCAGGCGGCTCAGGAACCGGCAAATATGTGATCCTTGAGGTCTACACTGACTACCTGCTTGGCTCGGAGCAGAGCTTCCTGCAATCCATGGCCGTTGGCGTCACCCAGAAAGCCGCGATTAAATGCGATGACGCGACCATCGCCCCGGGTGGGAAGAACATCACAAACTATACGGCTGTCACGTCCCTAAATTTCCGAGGGCAGGAGGAAACGAAGAACAACGCGCTGTACGGCACTTATGCCATCGCGGGCATCGAGGGCTTCCGGTTCTATACGAACCTTGACACCTACGGCACCCCTGACGGCCCCGCCTTCCATGTGGAGCACTGCTTCGACGAGAAGGACGGCAACTATTACGATTTCGATGTGTCCTATGCTCTGTATGTCCCCGAGAACTACAAGCCCAGCGGCAGCTACGCCATGGTCGTTGTGGATAACCCCGCCGCCAACCCGGGGACCCATCCCCTGGCATCCGTGCTGGAGACCCGCAGTCCCGCTCTGCTGGCCTCTGACTGGGGACAGGAGCAAGTGAAGGCGAACCACGGCCTGGACGGTCTGATCGTGGTCGTCCCTGTGGTGGAAGCGCGTGTGGACGACAACGCCTGCACTCCCGGCCAGTATGAGGCGCTGGTGGCCCTTTGGGATCACATCCGTGAGACCTATTCCATCGACGAAAACCATGTCTACGCCATCGGCCAGTCCGTGGGCGGCATGGTCCTGATGGAGACCAACCGCAACCGCGACAACTATTTCGCCGGTATCCTGATGTTCGAGAACCAGTGGGCGCAGAACTACTACAAGGACGGCCTGTTTATCCGCAACATGGCCTCCAGTGAAGCAACCGCCGCCACCGCTCCCTGGCATTATCCCCGCACCGACGCGGAGATCACCTGGGACTTCTACTATGACGAGGCGGGCAACAAGGTCACCGAGGACCACGACCCGTACAATCTCTACTATCTGATCTCTGACGATAACATCATGGTCATGAACCGCAGCGGCAACAACCTGTCCAATAACACCTGGCGCGAACTGAGCTACCTCTATTCCGACCTGGTGGGCTACGAGTTGAAGCAGTGTGTGGTGGACGGCAACGCCAGCATCGAGGAGCAGGAAGCGGCCATCCAGGCCTACCTCGACGCGGGGAATACTTATAACGGCCAGGAAATGGGCCTGCGCTGGGTCACCTTCCAGAACGGCAGCAACGGCTATTCCGCCCGTAAGGTGCTCTCCGGCTACGAGTGGCTGCTGAGCCAGACCCGCGAGGATGAGATGGCCCGCTCCAAGCTGGACGTGAATAAGCCCTTCGAGATCGCGGATGAGCAGATCCAGACCGAAGAGCGTATGCTGTCCTACACAGACCCGGACGGCAATCCCATCTACTACAAGACCGCGAAGGCGGGCGCCGGCACGCAGAACTATAACACCAGTTGGCTGCCCATCAACGGAGTCGCCGACGCCGCCCCCGGCTGGCTGCCCGAGGGCATGAGCTGGGAGACCGGCGTGGAGGTCGCCAAGATCGAAGGCGTCACCGCCATCAACGCCAACGGCAGGCTGACCGCCGTCGCCATCCGGTACAACGTGGATATGAAGGACCTTGTCATCCACCTGAAGGGCGACGCCATTATCGGCCTGGACGGCAATATCCGCGACGATATCAAGATCATCCTGGATCCCTATGAGTTCTATGACGCCAGCGGCAGCAAGATCGACTGCACGATCAAGAACGTCTATGTCAACAGTTCCGCCAGCGTGGTGGCCGGCGCGGAGCGCGGCTCCGGTGAAGGCAGCTACGTGATCGTGGAGCTTGACACCTCTTCCACCGCCGCTTCCGTCGGCGTGATCCAGAGGACCACCATTCGCACCAACACGGCGATCGCCACCGCGATCGACGAGCTGCACAAGTAAGCGTCACACCATCAGAAAACGGGCCTGACGGCCCGTTTTCTTTTTTGTCTCCGGAGGCGGAGACAGCGGCTGTGCGTTCCAAAAATCCAAACTTGCAATCACGGGAAAAAAATATATAATGTCAACTGGAATCTGTTTTCACCACACCGGCCCATTCAGGTGGTGTTTCCTTGCTTTCGGCAGAAGGGAGATCGTTATGCCCAAGATGCGAGTATTGATCTGCGATGACAACCCGGCGATCCAGAAAAGCCTGTCCAGCTATTTTGAGGCGGAAAACATGGACGTTCTATATGCCGCCACAGGGGAAGAAGCCCTGGCCTGCCTTCGGGAGAAGGAACCGGACCTTGTGATCCTGGACATCATGCTGCCCGATATCAGCGGCCTGGACGTGTGCCTGGAGATCCGCAAGACCAAGAATATCCCCATTCTGATGCTCTCCGCCAAGAGCGAGGAGGTGGACCGGATCGTCGGCCTGGAGATCGGCGCCGACGACTACGTCACCAAGCCCTTTTCCCCCCGTGAGGTGGTCGTGCGGGCCAAAAAACTATTAAAGCGGTACTACTCGGTGGGGCAGGAAAAGCGCTTTACCCTGGCTGAGCTGACGATTTTCCCGGACTCCTACGAGGCCTTCGTGGGAGAGCAGCGCATCCGCCTGACCACAAAGGAATTTGAGGCCCTGCTGTATCTGGTGTCCCACGCGGGCAAGGCCGTCACCCGGGAGCATATCATCAACGCCGTCTGGGGCAGCGAATATATCGGAGAGCCCAGGATCGTGGACACGCTGATCAAGCGCCTGCGGCAAAAGCTGATCGCCGCGTCGGACACGCAGGTCCACTTCAACATCGCCACGATCTACGGCGTGGGCTATAAGGCAGAGGTGTTCTGATGAAGCCGCGGCCTATCAAGCTCTGCCTGATGGTGTTGATGATGGCGGGCATTTATATTTCGGGACTTGTCGTCGGCTTTTTCGTCATCTGCTATATTCCAGGCAGCCGGAACAGGGAGCATTTCTGGGAGCTGGAAAACCAGTTCGCGGCGCAATATGCCCAGACCGGCGGGATGAACCGCGCCTCGACCCTGAACGGTGTGGCGCTGCTGGCCTATGATTCCAACGGGGTCCTTCTGGATCAGACCGTCTACACCAGCCGCGTCTTTCAGAACTTCATCACGGAAGCACGGCAAAACGACCTGAAAAAGATCCTGGAGGGAAAGGATACCTTTCGGCTCGTGCTGCTGGTCCAGGACAGGACGGTGGGACTCGGCTACACCTCCCTGGCGTACATCGGCATCCCCATGGTCACGGACGGAAAAATCACGGGCGCCATGGTCTGGGTGGTGGAGCTGCGGGATCTGCCCGATACGCTTTTGGGCTATTTCTATGTGTTCACCGCCGTGTTCGCCGTGGTGGTGGTATTTGTCCTGTTGAGTCTGCGCAACCAGCGGCGCTATGACCGGATGCGCCGGAATTATACCGATAATATCACCCACGCGCTGAAATCCCCCATCGCGTCCATCAAGGCGCTGACGGAGGCGCTGTCCGACGGGATGGAAAAAAGTCCCGCGGACCGGAACGTGTACTACGGCATGATCATCCGGGAGGCCAACCGCCAGGAGCGTATGATCCACGACGTTCTGGAGCTTTCCAAGCTGCAGAGCTATTGTGTGGACTGCCCCCGGCAGGCGGTGGACGCGGCGGACGTTTTTCCCCCGGTGTTTGAAAAATACGCCTCCCTTTGCGATTTAATGGGCATTGATTTTTCCGTTTCAGAGGAATTTGAGCACTTGCCCAAGCTGTACACACACGCGGCTTCGGTCCAGCAGATTTTGGAAACGCTGTTTGACAACGCACTGAAATTTGTCCCGGAGGACGGGGCGATCCGCGTCTCGGCGGCGAAGTCGCGCAAGCGCCTGACCGTCTGCATCGCGGACAACGGGAAGGGGATCCCGCCCAAGGACCTGCCCCATATCTTTGAGCGGTTTTACAGGGCGAATCGCAATGACAATGAGTCAGGAAACGGACTGGGGCTTGCCATCGCAAAGGAGCTTGCCGCAAATCTGAAGGAAAAGGTCTGGCTCCGAAGTGAGGAAAACGTCGGGACAGAGGCGTTTTTAACGGTATCGCTGAAAAGTCGGAGCTGTGTCGGTAAGCGCTGCGGAATTTGATCCGTCCTATTCTTCTTCCGAGCACCTTCACCAAAAGAAGGTGCTCATTTTTGTGGCCTCAAGACACAAAGATGCCACATTTGTTTCACAATCGAACGTTTAATGGCTCCCTTAATTTTGTTATAATTACACAAAATCCAGGACAAAGGAAAGGGGGCTTTACGGGAAACAGCACATAGAAGCACAACAGAAATCATAGGGTAAACTCAAATAACTGTAAGGGAGAAGAAACCATGAAAAAACTGATTGCACTGATCCTGGCTCTTGTGATGACTCTGGCCCTGGCAGCCTGCGGCGGTACGGACAGCGATACCGGGACGTCTCCCACCCCGCCGGCGAACGATTCAGAGAACACAGGCAGCCAGCCTGACGGCGATCCCAATGCGGAGGATGTGCTGCTGGAGATCGTCCACGACGGCGACGCCACCAAGATCACCGACGCGGCTTTCGATGAGTACTTCGGCGGAAACGCGGCCGAGGGCGTCGCGACCCTGCTGGCCGAGGGCAAGGTCTATGTCAACGGCATCAAGGTCCCCGCCACCGAGGACGAGACCGTCGATTACCAGGTCAACGGCGTGTCCAGCCTGTACAAGACCAGCTCCGGCTGGGGCTTCAACGTCCACAAGACCACCAGCGCCGACAACCTGTCCTTTGAGGACGCCCGCCTGGGCTTCTACGAAACCATCACCACCGTGCGCGGCCATACGACCACCCTCTACGGCGACAGCGCCACCGGCCTGGTCAACAAAATTGATTCCCAGTCCTATGAAGTCGTCCGCATTACTTACTTTGAGGATCACGGCGGCCAAGTGGATAAGATCGACCGCGGCGAGTTCGAGCTGGAGACCAACCGGATCCGTCCCGACGTCAACCTGGTCACCGTCGCTTCCGCGAACTTTGACAGCGAGATCGCTGTGGGCGACTTCGTGCTCTATTACTACGGTCCCGCCGGTTGGGTCATGGAAAAGGCGGTCCCCGTTGTGGGCACGCTGACCAAGAACGAGGACGGCTGGTTCGTGACCAACGCCGGGCAGAGCGACGAGTACGCCTGCATCGAGTCCAATGTGTCCCGCTATAACCTGATCAATTCCAACCGTCCCACCCAGTTCTTCACCGCTTACAACCGTTTGGGCCTGACCGAGCAGCCCATCGTCATGTGGTGCACGCCCACCGGCCACCCCATCGGCTTTACCTACGGCGATAAGGCCGCCGCCAAGGAAGCGCTGACTGTGGCGATCGAACACGCGCAAGCCGCCAAGGAAGGCGTTCAGGTCAGCGTAGACGGCAAGGATGTCCCCGCGGGCACCATGTGGGTGGCGCAGGCCGATTTGGATGCGTTTGACGAGGCCATCGCCGAGGCGCAGGCCGTCTGCAACAGCAACAGCACCGCTGTGTATGAATATGACCTGGCCATTTATAATCTGGCTGACGCCTACGGCGAAGGCGGCGAAAAGCCCACCGGCTTCATCGGCGCGCAGGGTGAGGGTACGCAGGGCTGATCCCTTCGATATCCTCCTGTATTGAGATGAAGGTCACGGCCTGTGAAACCATGGGCCGTGACCTTCGTGAAAACAGGACGAAAGGAATGTGACCATGAAACGATTGCTTGCACTGATGCTGGCGCTGGTCATAGCGCTGGCTTTGACCGCCTGCGGCGGTACGGACGACCATGTGGGGACGTCTCCCACCCCGACGGCGAACGCGGTCGAACCTGACGGCGATCCCGCGGCGGAGGATGTGCTGCTGGAGATCGTCCACGACGGCGACGCCACCACCATCACCAACGGGGCCTACGACCAGTATTTCGGCGGGAACGCCCTGGAGGGCGTGAAGGCCCTGCTGGATGAGGGCAAGGTGTATGTCAACGGCATCAAGGTCCCCGCCACCGAGGACGAGACCGTCGATTACCAGGTCAACGGTGTTTCCAGCCTGTACAAGACCAACTCCGGCTGGGGCTTCAATGTCCACAAGACCACCAGCGCCGACAACCTGTCCTTTCAGGAGGCCCGCCTGGGCTTTTATGAGACCATTACCACCGTGCGCGGCCATGTGACCACCCTCTACGGCGACAGCGCCACCGGCCGGGTCAACAAGATCAATTCCCAGTCCTACGATGTGGTCCGGGTGACGGAAACCGTGTTTTACAATGAGTCCATCACGGTGGTCCGGGGCGACTTTGATCTGGAGACCAACCGCGTACGGCCCGATGTAAACAACATTGTGTTCCACTCCTCCAAGTACGACAACAACATCGTGACCGGTGATTTCGCGCTGTATTATTACGGACCGGAAGGCTGGGTCATCGAAAAGGCCGACTCCATGACCGGGACCCTTTCCAAGGACGCAAACGGCTGGTTCGTGATCAACGCCGGGCAGAGCGGAGAGTACGCCTGCATCGAGTCCAACGTGTCCCGTTACAACCTGATCAACTGCAACCGCCCGACTCAGTTCTACACCTCCTATGTCAGTCTGGGCCTGACCGAGGTGCCCGTCGTCATGTGGTGTACGCCCACCGGCCATCCCATCGGCTTCACTTACGGCGACAAGGCGACCGCGAAGCAGGTCCTCGCCCTTGCCATCGAACACGCGGAAGCCGCCAAGGAAAACGTGGCGGTCAGCGTCGACGGTAAGGACGTTGCCAAGGGCACCATGTGGGTCACGCAGGCCGACCTGGACGCCTATAACGCAGCCATCGCCGAAGTGCAGGCCATCTGCAACCGAAACAGCACCGCCGTGCAGGAATACGACGACGCCATCTACGCACTGGCCAACGCCTTGGGCGAGGCCGGAGAGAAGCCCACGGGCTTCCTGGGCGCGCAGGGCGAAGGTACAAAGTAAATCAAATCACAGTAAGAAAACGGGCCTGACGGCCCGTTTTCTTTTTTTACACGCACCCATCGGGATACCTGGCACATAGAATACAGGGAAAGGGGGGAACCCGTGGTGGAAGAGAACCAAAGAGAACAGGAGGAGACGCTGGCAGCCCTGGATTGGTCGGTCGTATTTCTGTTGGTGCTGATCCTGGGAATCTTCCTGTCGCTTTCCGCCACGACGATCCAGCGGGAAGGCGTGATCCGCGCCCTGTGCGGACAGCCGGGGGAGACGCCCGACGTATTTCCGCTGCGCTGGCGCACGGGAGTACTGTCGGCGGCCGCCACCGGATTTTTCGCGCTGCTGTCCCGCCAAAACCTGGATCAGGCCATGCAGGGAGAGGACCCCGCCCAGAAGCGGTCGGCCAAAGCCAACGCCCTGGCTTCCGCTCTGGTTTTTGCGGCTACCTTGATCCGGTTGGACGATCTGAAATTTATCGGCGCCGGCCGGCAGAGCGCCGCCCTGGATGAGACGCTGGTGCCGGAGTGAGCGGGCGGATCTGCAGGCGGCGTTTCCCGCCTGCAGATCCGGTACATACGGATTCCACCAAGGTTTTCTCAAAAAGGAGGTATCAATATTTGGCGTATTCAGACCTGGAGCTGCTGGCGCGGCTCGTCCAGTGCGAGGCGGGAGGCGAGGGGGACAACGGCATGCGGGCGGTGGCCTGCGTGGTCATGAACCGGGTGACGGTGGATTACGGAGAATACGGCAGACTGATGACGGTGCAGCAGGTGGTGTTCCAGGCGCGGCAGTTCGTCTGCGCCATGGAGACCGTGGGCGGAAGCTACAACATGCAGAACATCTACAACATGAGGCCGGAGGCGGAGCATTACGCCATCGCCGAGTGGGCCATGGCGGGGCAGCGCCTGCCGGGGCTGGGGTTCGCCCTGTGGTTTTTCAACCCGTTCTCCCCCCAGTGCCGAAGCAATTTTCCCTCCCGCGTGGGGGAATTCGTGCTGCGCATCGGAGACCATTGCTTTTATAACCCCACAGACTATTACGCGGATACATAATGGAAGGAGATTTTTCATGCCGCAATTTTACCCGGACGGCCCGGCGGCCGTCAGCCTTAACGCCATTCAGGAAAACGGCGGAATCACCACCCCCACACAGGAGGATTTTGACACCCCGGCCCTGCAGGGGACCATGCAGCAGCTCTTGTCGGAAAACCTGGGCCGGTTCGTCATCGCGGACTTTCTGATCGGCGTATCCACCCTGGTGCGCCGGGTGGGCGTGCTCTATTCCGTGGGGCGGGGCTTTATCGTGCTCTACCTGGACGAATACAAGGCCTTCCAGGTGTGCGATATCTTCTCCTTGAAATTTGTCACCTTCTACCCGCCCGGAAGTGAGCCGACCCTGGAGGAACTTCTGCACGGCGGCTTCGGCGGCGGCATCCTCAACCCGGGAGCCGGCGGTGTTCTCGGGGGACAGGGAATGTCCTTCGGCGTCGGCTCCGTGGGGCAGAGCGGAAGCTCCGGCATGGGCGGCTCCATGTCCGGGCGGGGAAATTCGGGAAATTCCAGCTCTCCCGGCTGCCGCACCCTGGGCCAGCGGTAATTCCCGCGCGTCCGTGGAGCGGATTCCCCGGAACAAAAATCGAAAAGGGCGGCTTCCCGCGGGAAGCCGCCCTTTCTTTATGGATCGACCTGCGGTATAATAATGTCTGCGGAATAAAGCCGGTTTTTAAAGCGCAGTTCCGTACGCCTGCAAAAATAAATTGAAATTTGTGAAGGTGTAACATATGATTAGAAAAGCAACTTTTAACGATGTTGAGTTCATTGAAGATACCTATGATGAACATTTTAAGCATGAGCTTGAATATGGTGCGTTCACTGTTTTTCAAAGGGGGGTATATCCAACCCGAAAAGATGCGGAACGGGCTATCAGTACAGAAACACTATATGTATATGAGGTAAGCGGCAATATCGCGGGAAGTATCATTATAGATAAAATCCAGCCGTCGAAATATGCAGAAATTGTTTGGGCGCACCCCTTTTCAAGTGATGAAGTGATGGTTATTCACTTACTTATGGTACGTCCAAGCATGGCGGGAAAGGGAATTGCATCGTCCCTTGTTCAATACGCTATGGAATCAGCAAAGGATCGTTCCTGTAAAGCGTTAAGGCTGGATACGGGAAGTCAAAATATTCCTGCAAGATCACTCTATAAGAAGTTGGGCTTTCAGATTGTTGCATCTGCGTCCATGAAAGTGGGGAACGCGATAGAACATAGTGGACATTTATTTTTTGAAAAAGTACTATAGACAAATCGAAATTTTGTAAAACCAAATCCACCAAATTACGGGATATATAGTGAAGGCGCCTATCACAGCGGATCGGAAGGGGGTGTGCCTGTGAAGGATGAGCAGATCGTCGCGCTGTACTGGGACAGGAACGAAGACGCGATTCGGGAGACGGCGCGGAAATACGGCACTTACCTGTCAAAAATCGCATACAACGTCCTCTCCGACTTGGAGGACAGCAAGGAATGCGTCAACGACACATACCTGAAAGCGTGGAACTCGATGCCGACACACAGGCCCAGCGTCCTGTCCAGCTATCTGGGAAAAATCGCCCGGCAGCTATCCATTGATGTGTTCCGAAAAAAGCGCGCGCAGAAGCGGTATGCTTCGGAGTATACCCTCTCCCTTTCAGAATTGGATGACAGCTTTTCCGATGGCAGTAACACAGAGCAAAAAGTAGATGCCATCCTGCTCGATGAAGCGGTCAACACCTTCCTGCGCACGCTTCCGGAGGACGCCAGAAACACGTTTATCGGAAGATACTTTTTCTTCGATTCGCTGAAGGACGTGGCGGACTATTGCGGTATGACGGAATCCAGGGCCAAGAGCATGCTGTACCGGATCCGCCAAAGTTTAAGGGCATATCTCGAAAAAGAGGGATTTGAACCATGAAAAAAGACGATTTCATTGATTCCATGGGAAGGATCGACGACGATTTGATCGAAAGCGTCGTCGCCCTGCGTCAAAAGAAGAAACGGCGCGGGCGGACCATATTGACAGCCGCCGCGTGCCTTGTCCTTGTGGCGGCGGCGGGGCTGATCGCCTATTCGCAGCTTCGGGGAGGGCAGCCTGGGATCGCCGATTCCGATGAACCGTCTCAAACAGATACGCAGCAAAAGGACACGCAGACGGACGGCTTCCCGGCGGATTCCCTGGTGCGCCTGCAGCTTCTGGATTTCTCGTCGGCGGAGGAGTACACGCCGGTGACGCCGTCGGTGGAACCTTACTCCGTGTCCGAGGGCCTGAGCAACGTGACGAATCTGAACCAGTTCTACTTATCGGATGAACAGCTCCAGCTTCTGAAGCAGAATCTGTTCGTGGTGTCCGGTTCTTATTACTCTGAGTTTTATCAGCTTTACGAAAGCAACCGCTATGCTCAGATCCCCAATTATGTTACCGTGGACTCCCTGATGCACACGTACCACCTGTATTTCAGCCAGCTTCTCAACCGCACGGAAAAGAACTATCTGGCGGACGAGCTGCTGACCTTGAGCAAGGCCATGCTGGAGTCCAGTATGGCGCAGTATGAGCAGTTGGCCGGGACCCAGTGGGAGGAGGCGGCTTGCAGAAACGCGGCGTATTTTGCTGTCGCGGCCTCGCTGCAGGACCCGGCGCAGGAGGTCCCCTCCTATGCCGCGGAGCTGGTGGGACAGGAGCTGGAGCTGATCTACGCCGCCGAGGGGATCAGCCTTTCCCCGCTGGCGGAGGACTTTATGGATTACAGCCAGTTCAAGCCCCGGGGCTATTACGAGGGCGACGAGGTGCTGGAAGCGTACTTCCGCGCCATGATGTGGTACGGTCAGGTGAATTTCGCCCAGGACAGCGACAGCCTGACCCGCAGCGCGCTGCTCATGACCATGGCCATGGCGCGGACGGACATTGAGACCTGGGAGAAGATCTACACGGTGACCTCCTTCTTCGCCGGCGCCAGCGACGATCTGGGCTATTATGAGTATGCCCCCGCCATCGCGGAAGCCTACGGCGGGTATCCCACGGTGGAAGCCCTGCGGAGCGACGAGAGCGCCTATGCCCGGTTTACGGCGCTGGCGGCGGAAATGGCGCCGCCAGCCATCAACTCCGTACCGGTTTACGCCTCGGAGGAGGGCGATCTCGGAGAGATGAACAAGGGCTTCCGGTTTATGGGACAGCGGTTCACCATTGACGCCGCCGTGATGCAGCAATTGGTCTACCGGGCCGTGGAGGAGAACAGCGAGGGTGAATATCGGCTCCTGCCGGATACCCTGGATGTGGCCGCCGCGCTGGGGTCCGATCTGGCCCTACAGCTTCTGGATGAGCGGGGGGAGACGGATTACAGCGGCTACAGCGAGAATATGGCCGAGCTGCGGAATATCCTGGAGAACGCCCCGGAGAGCACCTGGACCTCCAGCCTCTATTCCAGTTGGCTCTATACCCTGCAGCCGCTGCTGGAAACAAAGGGAGAGGGCTATCCCTCCTATATGACCAGCGCCGAGTGGGGAAAAAAGGACCTGGAGACCTTCGCGGGCAGCTTCACAGAGCTGAAGCACGATACCGTTCTCTACGCCAAGCAGGTCATGGCGGAAATGGGCGGCGGCCCGATGGGGACCGATGACCGGGGCTACGTGGAACCGGAACCGGAGGTCTACCGGCGGTTTATGCTGCTGGCGCAGCAGACGGCGGAGGGGCTGGAACGGTTTGACCTGATCGACAGCGGCGACGTGGAAAATCTGAGCAGGCTGGAGGAATTGGCCCGCCGGCTTCTGGTCATCTCCAACAAGGAATTGCAGGAGGAAACGCTGACCGACGAGGAATACGACCTGATCCGGGAATACGGCGGCACGCTGGAGCACTTCTGGATCGAGGCCGTCGAAGATCGGACGGATGCGGAGTATTTGGACCCGAGGGAGATCCCCGCGTCTTTGGTGACGGATATCGCCACCGACCCTAACGGGCGGGTCCTGCAGGTGGCCACAGGCAAGCCGGCGGAGATCCTGGCCATTGTGCCTGTGGACGGGCAGCTTCGTCTCGTCTCCGGCATGGTATACAATTTTTATCAGTTTGAACAGCCCATCGGCGAGCGGCTGACGGACACCGAGTGGCGCCAGATGATTGGGGAATGGCCGGGCGAGGACGGGTGGTACAGCCACGGCAGTCAAATCGACAAGCCCTGGTGGACCGAGAGCTACTGGAGCCAGGAATGAAGCGGAGGATCCGGCTGGGGATCGCCGCCGGGATATGTTTCCTTGCGTGCGCGGCGTGGTTCCTGCTCTCGCGGAGCGGTTACCTCCTGCCGTCCTGGATCTCCTGGGAAACGGCACAGCTTTCGTGCCGACCGGAAGCCGGGGAACCGGATCAAATCGTGCTGGAGCGGCGGACAGCGACCGTCTTCCACCAGGGGGAGGCGGTATGGCGGTCCGACCAAGGGGTCCGGGTGCAGGATGTGCTGTGGGGCGATATCGACCATGACGGGGCAAAGGAGCTGATGCTCCTCTGCTGGAAGCGGGGCCGGTACGGAGACAGCCGCCCCTTCTGGGTCACGGAGGACGAGACGACCTGGTCGCAGCACATCTACCTCTACGATTGGACGGATGGGGAAATTCAGCCCATCTGGATGGCCTCGAATATCGGCATGGACGCGGTGAGCTGGTCCTTTGACGAGACCAGCCGCCTGGTCATCACCGACCGAAGCGGAACACAAAGCGCCTGGGACTGGCTCTCCTGGGGGCTGAGTAGCTTGGAGCCACCCTCTTCCAACGTTGAAACTGATTGAAAAATCCCCCCGGCGTCCTGTGGACGCCGGGGGGATTTGCTGTAAAATTTATTCTGCCGCGTAGAACTGCACCAATTTGGTCAGGTGCTCGTAACGCTGCTTGGCGGCCCCCCGCCGCATCCTTCCGATGCGGCGGGGACCCCGTTATTTTACATGCTCGGGGCAAGTGAATTGCCCCTGCGCCAAGGTTTTGCCTGCGGCATAACGCTTGTACGGCGCTCCCGCGCCGCCCCGCTTTGCGGGGACCCCAAGAGGCCGCGAGTATACCTGAAACTTTACTCGGCCGCGTAGAACTGAACCAATTTGGTCAAGTGCTCGTAACGCTGCTTGGCGGCCTCTTCGTTCTGAGTGAAAAGCTCCTGGGCGCGCTCGGGGAAGGAGCGGGTCAGGGCGGAGTAGCGGGCCTCGTTCATCAGGAACTCCTGATAGCCGCCCGCGGGGGCCTTGGAGTCCAGGGTGAAGGGGTTCTTGCCCTCGGCCTTCAAAGCGGGGTTGTACCGGAACAGGTTCCAGTAGCCGCAGTCCACCGCCTTCTTCATCTCGCTCTGGCAGTTGGCCATGCCGCCCTTGATGGAGTGCATCTCGCAGGGGGAGTAGGCGATGATCAGGGACGGGCCGTGATAGGCCTCGGCCTCGGAAATGGCCTTCAGAGTCTGGTTCATGTTGGCGCCCATGGCGATCTGGGCCACATAGACATAGCCGTACTGCATGGCGATCTCGGACAGGGACTTCTTGGCGATGGCCTTGCCCGCGGCGGCGAACTGGGCCACCTGGCCGATGTTGGACGCCTTGGAGGCCTGGCCGCCGGTGTTGGAGTAGACCTCGGTGTCGAAGACGAAGATGTTGACATCCTCGCCGGAGGCCAGCACATGGTCCACGCCGCCGAAGCCGATGTCGTAGGCCCAGCCGTCGCCGCCGAAGATCCACACGGACTTCTTGGACAGGTATTCCTTGCTGGCCAGAATCTCAGCCGCCAGCGTGCAGGCCGCGCAGTCACAGTGGGACTTGCCCGCCGCTTTCAGCTCCTGTAAATGTGCCGCAAACTTTGCCGCCTCGGCTTCCCCGAAGGCCTGCTTGCCTGCGTCGCTGTTTACGAAGGCAAGGCCCTCGTCCACGCCAAGAATATTGCTCTCCAAAGCGGCGATGTACTCCTTGGCGGCGGCCTGGTTGGCATTGCCGTCCTCCATGGTGTCCAACCACTTCTGGGCGGCCTCCTTCAGTGCGGGCTGCGTCCATTCCTGGGCGATCAAAGCCTCGGTCTTGGCAGCCAGAGTGCTGCGGATGGCCTTCTGGCCCAGGTACATACCCAGGCCGTGCTCGGCGTTGTCCTCAAACAGGGAGTTGCACCAAGCGGGGCCGCGGCCGTCGGCGTTGACGGTATAGGGAGAGGTCGCGCCAGGGCCGCCCCAGATGGAGGAACAGCCGGTGGCGTTGGAGATATACATCCGCTCGCCGAACAACTGGGTGATCAGGCGGGCATAGGAGGTCTCGGCGCAGCCGGCGCAGGAGCCGGAGAACTCCAGCAGGGGCTTCTTGAACTGGCTGCCCTTGACGGTCAGGTCGGCCACGTCGTCCTTGACAGAGACGTTTTCGACCATATAGTTGAACACATCCTGCTGCTCCGCCTGGCTGGCCTGGGAGACCATGGTCAGCGCGTGGGTGGGACAGATGTTGGCGCACACGGAGCAGCCCATGCAGTCCAGGGGGCTGATGGCGATGGAGAACTGGTACACGCCCTTGCCCTTGCCCGCCTTCACGTCCACGATCTTGGACCCGGCGGGGGCGTTTGCGGCCTCCTCCCCGGTCAGAGCGAAGGGACGGATGGTGGCGTGGGGGCAGACGTAGGAGCACTGGTTGCACTGGATGCACTTGCCCTCGTCCCACTCGGGGACGGAGACGGCCACGCCGCGCTTCTCATAGGCGGCGGCGCCCAGCTCGAAGGTGCCGTCGGCGTGGGGGGTAAAGGCGGAGACGGGCAGGCTGTCGCCGTCCATGCGGTCCACGGGGTCCAGGATGTCCTGCACCATCTTCACCAGCTTGGCGGGGCCGGTGCGGACGGCGGTCCGGGCCTCGTCGGAGGCGTCCTTCCAGGCGGCGGGCACCTCCACCTTCTTATAGGCGGTAGCGCCCAGGTCGATGGCCTTGTGGTTCATGTCCACAATGTCCTGGCCCTTCTTCAGGTAGGAGGCGGTGGCCGCGTCCTTCATGTAGCCGATGGCCTCCTCCTGGGGCAGGACCTTGGCCAGGGAGAAGAAAGCGGACTGGAGAATGGTGTTGGTGCGCTTGCCCATGCCGATCTCGGCAGCCAGGTCGATGGCGTTGATCAGGTAGAGCTGGATGTCGTTTTCCGCGATGTAGCGCTTGGCGTTGGCGGAGAACTGCTTCTCCAACTCCTCCTCGGTCCACTGACAGTTGATCATGAACACGCCGCCGGGACGCACGTCGCGCACCATGGGGAAGTCCTTGGTGACGTAAGAGGGATTGTGACAGGCCACGAAGTCGGCCTTGTTGATGTAGTAGGGGCTGCGGATGGGCTTGTCGCCGAAGCGCAGGTGGCTGATGGTCACGCCGCCGGTCTTCTTGGAGTCGTACTGGAAGTACGCCTGCACGTATTTGTCGGTGTGGTCGCCGATGATCTTGATGGAGTTCTTGTTGGCGCCCACGGTGCCGTCGCCGCCCAGACCCCAGAACTTGCACTCGATGGTGCCTTCCGCGGCGGTGTTGGGGGCGGGCTTCTCGTCCAGGGAGGTGTGGGTCACGTCGTCCACGATGCCGATGGTGAACTGGCGCTTGGGCGCGTCCTTGGCCAGCTCCTCATAGACGGCGAACACGCTGCTGGGGGGCGTGTCCTTGCTGCCCAGGCCGTAGCGGCCGCCCACGATGGCGGCCTGACGGCCGGCGTTGGCGAAGGCGGTGACCACGTCCAAGTACAGGGGGTCGCCCTGGGCGCCCGGCTCCTTGGTGCGGTCCAGCACGGCGATCTTCCTGGCCGTCTCGGGGATGGCGGCAAGGAGCTTGTCGGCCCGGAAGGGGCGGTACAGGCGCACCTTGACCAGGCCCACCTTTTCGCCCCGGGCGTTCAGATAGTCGATGACCTCCTCGGCCACGTCGCAGATGGAGCCCATGGCGATAATGACCCGGTCGGCGTCGGGCGCGCCGTAGTAGTTGAACAGCCGGTAGTCGGTGCCCAGCTTGGCGTTGATCTTGCCCATGTACTCCTCCACCACGTCGGGCAGGGCGTCATAGTAGGCGTTGGCGGCCTCCCGGTGCTGGAAGAAGATGTCGCCGTTCTCGTGGCCGCCGCGCATGGTGGGGTGCTCGGGGTTCAGGGCGCGCTTGCGGAAGGCGTCCACGGCATCCATGTCGGTCATCTCGGCCAGGTCGTCGTAGTCCCACACGGCCACCTTCTGGATCTCGTGGGAGGTGCGGAAGCCGTCGAAGAAGTTGATGAAGGGGACGCGGCCCTTGATGGCGGCCAGATGGGCCACCGGGGCCAGGTCCATGACCTCCTGCACGTTGCCCTCGGCCAGCATGGCGAAGCCGGTCTGGCGGCAGGCCATGACGTCGGAGTGGTCGCCGAAGATGTTCAGGGCGTGGGTGGCCACGGTCCGGGCGGACACATGGAAGACGGCGGGCAGCAGCTCACCGGCGATCTTATACATGTTGGGGATCATCAGCAGCAGGCCCTGGGAGGCGGTGTAGGTGGTGGTCAGCGCGCCCGCATTCAGGGAGCCGTGCACGGTGCCGGCCGCGCCCGCCTCGGACTGCATCTCGATCACCTTGACTTGGTTGCCGAAGATGTTCTTCCGGCCGGCGGCGGACCACTGGTCCACACTGTCGGCCATGGGGCTGGACGGGGTAATGGGGTAGATACCGGCCACCTCGGTGAACGCATAGGAGACATGCGCCGCGGCGGTGTTGCCGTCCATGGTTTTGAACTTTCTTGCCATTGGAAAAGTCCCTCCTTTTGAGTATCACTGTTTCTTGATAGTTCTTATCTTATCATCAGAACGGCCTTTTGTAAATTGTATATTTTCTTCCTTACAAAAAATTCAGCAATGCAGTGCATTAAAGTGTTCGACAAAACAACGGGGAGGGTAATTTTGACGGGAGATCGATTGCAAATAGGAACAAAATCATGTATGATAATTGAGAACATGGATCATTGCTGCGGAAGAATGGGGGTGAGCGGAGCCGTGTTTTGTAAAATTCGCTCTCTGGGACTGCACGGAGTGACCGGATATGAGGTCACGGCGGAGTGCGACCTGTCGGGCGGACTGCCCAATTTTACGGTGGTCGGCCTGCCCGACGCCGCCGTCAGCGAGGCCAGGGACCGGGTGCGGGCGGCGGTGAAAAACTGCGGCTACTCCTTCCCCGTCTCCCGGATCACCGTCAACCTGGCCCCGGCCAGCCGAAAGAAGGCGGGCACGGTGTACGACCTGCCCATTCTGGTGGGCATTCTGGCCGCCGGGGGGCAGTTGAAGCTCCCCGGGGAGGACGCCGCCTTTGTGGGCGAGCTTTCCCTGTCGGGGCAGCTTCGCCCCATCGCCGGGATGCTGCCCATGGCGCTGGCCGCCCGGCGGGCGGGGATCAAAACCCTGTACGTCCCCGCCGATTCCGCCGCCGAGGCCACGCTGGCCGGGGAGCTGACCGTGTATCCGGTGGAGAACGTGCCCCAGCTCTGCGCCCACCTGCGGGGAGAGGAACCGATCACACCCGCCCCGCCCTGGCAGGGAGGCAGCGCGGCCGAGCCGGTCCCCGACTTTGCCGATGTAAAGGGACAGGAGTCGGTGAAGCGGGCGCTGGAAATCGCGGCGGCGGGCGGACATAATATTTTGATGTGCGGCCCGCCCGGCTCGGGCAAGTCCATGCTGGCCAAGCGCCTGCCCTCCATCCTGCCCGACATGACCCGGCGGGAGGCGCTGGAGGTCACCGAGATCCACTCGGTTCTGGGGCTGACCAGCAAGGAGCGGCCTTTGCTGACCCAGCGGCCCTTCCGGGCGCCCCACCACACGGTTTCCGTCATGGGGCTGGCGGGCGGCGGGTCCCCGCCGCGGCCGGGGGAGATCTCCCTGGCCCACAACGGCGTGCTGTTTATGGACGAGCTTCCCGAATTCAATAAGGAGACGCTGGAGGTGCTCCGCCAGCCCCTGGAGGACGGGCAGGTGCAGATTTCCCGGGTCTCGGGCACCGAGGTGTTCCCCAGCCGGTTCATGCTGGTGTGCGCCATGAACCCCTGCAAGTGCGGCTGGTACGGCCACCCCTCGGGGCGCTGCCGCTGCCGGGATCATGAGGTGGAGCGGTATCTGGGGCGGCTGTCCGGCCCCCTGCTGGACCGCCTCGACCTGTATGTGGAGGTCCCCGCGCTGGAGTTCGAGGAGCTTTCCCAACGGCCCCGGGCGGAGTCGTCGGCGGACATCAAGGCCCGGGTGGACGCCGCCCGCGCCCGGCAGACCGGCCGCTTTGGGGCGGACGGTCCCGACTGCAACGCCCATATGGAGCAAAAAGAACTGCAGGCCTGCTGTACCCTGGACGAGAGCGGACAGGCCCTGATGAAGGGGGCCTTTGAGCGCCTGGGCCTGACTGCCCGGAGCTATGACCGCATCCTGCGGGTGGCCCGCACCATTGCCGACCTGGACGGGAGTGAAAATATTCAGGTCCACCATCTGGCCGAGGCTATTCAATACCGGAGCGCCGGGGCGCTGAAACGGTGAGGGAAGTCAGGCGGCCCAGCTCCAGGCCCAGGGCGAGGGTGTGACGGAACATGGCCAGGCGCCAGAAGCGGGTTTCGTCGGCCTCCGCGTTGTAGAGGGCGTCCAGCCGCTTTTTGCCATCCGGACCCAAGGCGGCGGCGATCTCTTCCCAAAGCTGGACGGTGGTCTTTTTCAGGCGCAGATATTCCGGGTCCTTGAGAAAATCGGGGCGGAGGTTTTCTTCTACCGCGGTGTAGAGGTCATTGATCAGGTCGGACATAAAATCACCCTTTCTTAAAAACCATTATAGCAATTCCAAATGGAATTGTCAAGGAGTGCCATATGGAATTATTGGCAAAACGCATGAAAGAATTGCGCAACGAGAAGCGACTGAAACAGGATGAAATGGCAGCGCTGATGAATGTATCGTTGAGCGCGTATCAGCGTTATGAAAGAAATGAACGGGAACCAATGGCCCCGTTTTTGCTGGACTTTGCATCTTATTTCAATGTATCTTTGGACTATTTGTTTGGATTGAAAAACGAGCGATAATTGCCGCCGTCTCCGATGTGCGGCAGCCGTTGGCGGGTTTACCGCCTTACGGATGCCCATGCATCGCTGAGAACGAATTCGACCCCATTTCTTTTTGCTGGCCCAAAAAGAAACGGTGTCGAGCCGCCAAAGAAAAAGGCCGTGCGGGGGAGGGGCGCATATCCTCCTCGCTTCGCTCGTCGTCAATGCTTACACCCCCGCACCGTTCTTGGGGCGAAGTGGTTCCATACCTGCCTCGAGTTTGCCGCGTATGTGGACAATGTCGGCGCGGCGCTTACTTGAATTGGTTGATGCCCCGACCCGCCGTTACGGCGGTGACTCCATCTGTATTGTTTGGTTCGTGTCCTTCTGAAACCGCGCCTCAGGCAGTCGGAATCCCGACCGCATAAGTGCAACAAAACCGCACCTGTTGCGTTTATGCCGTAGGGGCGCACCCATGTGTGCGCCCGGCGGTCCTGCCGCCCCGTGGCAATCATCGCGACGTGGGCGGTGATGCTGCCCCCACCCTGCGAAATTTCCAGAAGGTTTGCGAAATGAATGTAGGGGAGGCTATCAGCCTCCCGCGCCAGTTGGCAATGATCGTGACGTTTTCGGGAGGATACTATCCTCCCCTACATTCCCCGCTCCTGACCCGGCAATTATCGCAACGTTGCGGGCCGCCGAGGGCGGCGGCCCCTACATTCACACACAAACTTTCCGGTTTTTTCGTACGGGCCGCCCCGCGTGGCGGCCCGGCGGCCCTGCCGCCACGTTACAATAATTCCCAAAATTCAATTACAAGGAGTAATTTATGGACGAAATAATACTGTTAAAACTGGGCGAACTGGTCCTGAAGGGCGGCAACCGCCACAGCTTTGAGGAAAAGCTCATGAGCAACGCCAAGCGGCGGCTGAAGCCTTTCGGCAAATTCAAGGTCTACACCCGCCAGTCCACCACATATATTGAACCCCAGGAGGATACCTGCGACATCGACGGCGCTTACGAGGCCATGAAGATGCTCTTCGGCGCGGTGGGCGTCACCCGCGCCCACGCCTGCGAGAAGGACAAGGACGCCATGCTGGCCGCTGCCAAGCTCTACCTGGACGACCGGCTGCAAAACGCCGGATCTTTCAAGGTGGAGTCCAAGCGGGCGGACAAGTCCTTCCCCATGACCTCCATCCAGCTCTCCCAGTACGTGGGCGGCGAGCTGCATGACGCCTACCCCCATCTGGAGGCCGACATGCACCACCCGGAACTGACCGTCAACCTGGAGGTGCGGGACTACGCCGCCTACGTCCATGCCGACCCCGAGCCGGGGGCGGGCGGCCTGCCCGTGGGCATGGGCGGCCGGGCGGTCAGCCTGCTCTCCGGGGGCATCGACTCCCCGGTGGCCTCCTGGATGATGGCCAAGCGGGGCCTGGCATTGGAGATGGTCCACTTTTTCAGCTATCCCTACACCTCCCCCGAGGCCAAGGAGAAGGTGCTGGACCTGGCCCGCATTCTGGCCCCCTGGGTGGGCCGCCATGTGGTCCATGTGGTGCCCTTCACGCATATTCAGGAGGAGATCCGCAAAAACTGTCCCGATGAGCTGTTCACCATCATCATGCGCCGCTTTATGATGCGCATTGCCGAGCAGGTGGCCAAGCGGTGCGACGCCGGGGCGCTGGTCACCGGCGAGAGCCTGGGCCAGGTGGCCAGCCAGACCACGGCGGCCATGGCCTGCACCGGGGCGGTGTGCACGCTGCCCGTGTTCCGTCCCCTGATCGGTATGGACAAGGAAGAGATCATCCGCATCGCCCGGAGGATCGACACTCTGGACACCTCCATCCTGCCCTACGAGGACTGCTGCACCGTCTTCACCCCCAAACACCCCCGCACCAAGCCCCGTCTGGACGAGGTGGAGGAGGCCGAAGCCGCGCTGGCCGTGGCCGCGCTGGTGGCCGAGGCGGTGGACGGCATCGAGCGCGTCCCCATCGGGCGCTGAAAGAAAGGACGTTTGCACTGTGAGTCATACGGTAGAGATCATCTCGGTGGGCACGGAGCTGCTGCTGGGCAACACCATCAACCTGGACGCCCAGCAGCTCTCCCGCAGGCTGTCCGGGCTGGGACTGAATGTGTACTACCACACGGTGGTGGGCGACAACCCCGGCCGCCTGAAGGACGCGGTGGAGACGGCCAAGGGCCGGGCGGATATTCTGATCACCACCGGCGGCCTTGGGCCGACCTGCGACGACCTGACCAAGCAGACCCTGGCCGGGGCCTTCGGCAAAAAGCTGGTGCTCCACCAGGATATCGCCGACGGACTGCGCGCCTTTTTCGCCGGCCGGGGGCAGGAGATGACCGAGAATAACCTCCAGCAGGCCCAACTGCCCGAGGGCTGCGTGATTTTCCCCAACGACCGGGGCACCGCCCCCGGCTGCGCTTTTGAGGCGGAGGGAAAGCATGTGCTGATGCTGCCCGGCCCGCCCAGCGAGTGCATGGATATGTTTGAAAAGCAGGCCGTGCCCTACCTGTCCGCCCTCAGCGAGGGTGTGATCGTCTCCCACACCCTGAAAATTTTCGGCATGGGCGAATCCAAGCTGGAGTCCCTGCTGCGGGAGCGGATGAACGCGCTGACCAATCCCACCCTGGCGCCCTACGCCAAGGAGGGGGAGTGCGAGCTGCGGGTGACCGCCAAGGCGGAGAATGCAACAAAGGCCAAAGCGCTGATCGCCCCCGTGGAGGAGGAACTGCGCGCCCTGCTGGGGGACCTGGTTTACGGCGTAGACGTGCCCAACCTGGAGACGGTGGTGCTGGAGCTGCTGAAAGAGAAAAACAAGACCTTGGGCACCGCCGAGTCCTGCACCGGCGGGCTGATCGCCAAGCGTCTGACCGACATCCCCGGCTCCTCTCAGGTGTTCCGGGGCGGGGTGGTCAGCTACTGCAACCAGGTCAAGGCGGCCGCGCTGGGCGTGCCGGAAAAGCTGCTGGAGGAGCACGGCGCGGTGTCTCAGCCGGCGGCCGGGGCCATGGCCCAGGGCGCGCGGAAGGCGCTGGGCTGCGACTTGGCGCTGGCCGCCACCGGCGTGGCCGGGCCGGGCAGCGACGAGCGGAATAACCCGGCGGGCCTGGTCTATGTGGCCCTGTCGGCGCCCGGCGTGACCCATGTGCGCACCGTGACTCTCAGCGGCGCGAGCCGGGAGCGGGTGCGCATCACCGCGGCCCATCACGCCTTGGATCTGGCACGGCGGTATCTCCTGGGTCTGCCGCTGGATTTTTGAGAAAAAAATCTTTGGGAAAGGGCAAGTCTATAGGGAAAATCCCTTGACTTTCTATCCGGTTGTGCTAAACTAAAAAGTGCGATTTCGCCATGGATCACACTATGGCAAATATATTAGAAAGGATGTTCATCATGAGCCACAAGTTTACTCCCGTTGACGGTTACACCACCTATGAGGGCAAGGGCCACTATTCCTGCCTGACCACCCGCCTGCACAATGCCGACGAGGTCAATGAGGGCCACACCACCATGGGCCTGACCCACTTCCTGCCCGGCGGCGGCTCCCACATGGCCCCCGCTCCCTGCGAGCTGATCTACTACTGTGTGTCCGGTGAGGTCACCATCAGCTTCGGCGACGGCACCAAGGTCGTCATGCACGACGGCGATTCCGTCCACATGGGCGTCGGCACCGAGCGCCAGATCGACAACACCGGCTATGTGACCACCAAGATGCTGGTCACCATGACGAAGTAATTGATTTTACATTAAAAGGAGTAAGTTCAAATGAGCTGCAAACTGTTCGATTTGACCGGCAAGAACGCTGTTGTCATCGGCGGCGCGGGCGGCATTGGTCAGGCTGTTGCCCAGGGCCTGGTCGAAGCCGGCGCCAATGTCGCCATCGCCTCCCGCAAGGAGGAGTCCCTGGTCCGCGCTGCCCAGGAGATCAAGGAAGCCACCGGTAAGGACGTCCGCTACTACACTGTGGACGCCACCGACGAGGAGTCCGTCGCCGCCTGCGCCAAGAAGGCCAACGACGAGATGGGCGTTGTGGAGATCCTGGTCTGCTCCCAGGGCTTCAACAAGAAGTTCCCCGCCGAGGAGTTCCCCATGGACATCTACATGCAGATGCTCCAGGTCAACGTCTACGGTGTCATGCTGTGCTGCAAGCACTTTGGTCAGTACATGATCAAGAACGGCTACGGCAAGATCGTCAACGTCTCCTCCACCCGCGGCAAGATCGCCACCAAGGGCGCCGGCAACGCCGGCTACTGCGCCACCAAGGGCGCCGTCGACATGCTGACCAAGCAGTTGGCCTCCGAGTTCGGCCCCCACGGCATCACCGTCAACGCCTTCGGCCCCACCGTCACCCTGACCCCGATGATGGCTCCCGTCATCGAGCAGCGCGGCGGCGAGAAGTATCTGAAGAGCTTGGCCGACGCCGTTCCCATGCGCAAGACCGCCGCTCCCGAGGATGTGGTGGGCACCGCCATCTTCCTGGCTTCCCCCGCTTCCGACTACATGACCGGCAACATCCTGTATCCCGACGGCGGCCTGACCGCCATCGGCTGATCGCCAAAATTCCAAACGCACCGGCTGCAAATGCAGCCGGTGCGTTTCTTTTTGTAGACTGAAAACCTCCGGCTGTGCCGGAGGTTCCAAAGAGCTTAAGCGATGAACAAAATAAACTCCCGTAATGAAAACAACGTAGTTGGTAACACTTCGCAGGAGAAAATAGGTAGAAGTTAGCAACAAGCAAAGCGGTGAAATAGAAAGACGGGGATAAGTTAAGCACCCATCCCCGTCGCAAGAGAAAGAATTCATATACGCCTTTAAGGCGTAGCTAGTAGGAAAGCCTTTTAGGCTTTTTGAAGAACCACCGGCTTTGCCGGTGGGTATCTATTTACGCTTTACATTTTTAATTATGCCGATCCAACGCTTTTCATAGAGGACGCCCCGATTCACGTCCATGGTATTCCTGCGCCAGGCAGTCTACATACTTTTCCACCACAGGATCCTGATGGTCGGCTCTCCAGATGGCAACGATTGGTTCCTGCATATCCATAGGGTATTTTTTCAGTACGCTGCTGTTGGTAATGCGGTTTATCTCTGTGGTGATAATAATGCCCCGTCCCAGTTCAGCAGCCGTGTAGGCAGAATCCCTGTTGGGCATGACAATAATCTGCCGCGGTTTCAAACCCCATAGCTTAATATAGCTCTGGGCCCGCTCGTTGATTTCAGCCGCCTTCTCGTACTCAAAGGAGTCAAAAATGTACGGCTCGTGAATAAATGTGCGGTAGGTAGCTTCCGGAGTAACCAGAGGGTTGTCCGCCGATACCATCAGCACAACGGAAGCGTGAAAAATGACACGCCGGTTTAATTCCGGAACAGATGGCGCAAACCGCTCATACATGATAACGAGGTCCATCTTCTCTTTCAAAAGCTGCTCGATGAGAACCACGGGTGAATGGCGTTCTCCGATCAGAAACAGATTGGGATCATGCTCGCGCATCACAGACAGCGCCCGACCGGGGACCCTGCCAAAGTCCAGCCAGTTCTGATAGCCGATGCTCAAAGCGCGGTAGTTGTTCCCGTGATTCATTTTTGTCTCTTTCACGGCAGTGTTAAATTCAGAGACAAAACGGGTGAACATAGCATAAAACCGCCCCCCTGCCGGTGTCAAAGCTACACCATGGTGGCTGCGCTCAAACAGGGGAAAGCCCAAGTCTGCCTCCAATTTCGAGATGTTTTTGCTGACAGCCTGCTGGGTCATGTAGAGGTCACTGGCAGTTTTGGTAAAATTAAGGGTATCCGCCAGCGACAGAAAGCATTTTACATTGGTTTCATTGATCAACGTGGACCACTCCTTACCTGTCGATGGTGGGGGCTTTTCCCCATAGTGTATTCAATATGGCAGTTTTTAGTATAAGTATAGAAAACAAATGCATTACAGCGCACCGTATCTCCGCTCCGGCCGCACTGCAACCCGCCTTAAAAAATCCGGCTCCGCGCTGTTTGGCGCGGAGCCCTGATTTTTATTTCCCCGCATAGAGGATCGCCCTGGGCCTCTCCTCCATCAGCTTGACCAAGTCTTCCAGCTTCCCGTAGTCAATGCACTTGGTCATGCAGTGCTTTACACAGGAAGGTTTGTCGTCTTCCCCTGAGGCAATGCGTTTGGCACACAGATTGCACAGATCGGTGGGGTAAGGGGCAAACTCCACCATGACCTTTCCGCTCGGCTTGGTGTAAATCGCCTCGTTGACCTTGATCCCCCAGGTATCCGCGTCATACTGGTTCTCCTGTTTACAGGCCACTGTGCAGGCCATACAGCCCACGCAGTATTGCGCGTCAAACAGCAATCCATACTTAGCCATTTACAGCCCCTCCTTATGGTCGGCGTTGTCAGGATAAACCGGCGGCGTGACCGGCAATTCCGAAGCCTCAATTTTTCGTATGCGGCACAGGGTCGTCTTGTAGGCGCCGCCACCGTAGCCACTGGACGATTGGGTATCTACAGGGACAAGCAGATTACAGTTGATCTCCCAGGCCTTATAAAATGTGGGCGCTTTCCCCTCGGTTTCGGGCAGCCACCAGCCATGGGGAACACTAACCGTCTTAGGGTGCATGGACGGATTGGCCTTCACCTTGCGCTTGATGCGGCCCCGGTCGTTCTCCACCCAGACCCACTCGCCGTCGTTGATCCCCTTCTCCTTCAGTACGGAGGGATGAACCTCCACCAAGGGGAAGGGATCGCAGGCCCGCAGCCAGGGGATCATGCGGTGCTCTCCATGGAAGTACACGGGTGAGCGGCGGCCAGTGACCATGACCAGCGGATATTTCTCGCTCAACTCCGGTGTGCGCACCTCGCTCTCGGGCGGCTCCACATAGAAGGGCAGCGGATCAATGCCAAATTTCTCGTGCTGCGTAGCATACAATTCCACCTTGCCGGTGGGGGTGCGGAAGCCCGGCTTTCCATCGGGCCGCAGCACGCCGCGCTCGTAGCGGCGATAGGGCACCGAGCAGTCCTTCTCGTCGTCGGGATCGGGGTAAATCCATCCGCCGTGCTCCTTGGCCAGCTTTTCGTAAGTCATGCCGGCGGGTTTCATGCGCTCGTCGGCATATGCATGGAAGTCGGGATACTTTTTGCCCAGCTCCGGGTTAAAGCGGCGGGCCAACTCCAGATTGATCTCCCAGTCGGAGCGGCACTCGCCCACTTTAACAGCGGGCTGAATCACCTGCAGAGGCACGTACCAGGCGCGCCAGCTCTCTTTTTCGGCGAAGGTAGCCACAGGCAGGATGATGTCGGCCACAGCCATGGTGGTGGGATTGGGGAACAAGTCGGCCACCACATTGAATTCCATGTTCATAAGCGCTTTGTAATGCTTGTTCAGGTCTGCTGCCTGGCCACCCAGCAGATTGGAGGTCTGGATCCAGGCCGCCTTGATGGGATAAGGGGCGCCGGTCAGCATCTGCTCCACCGCCACGTCGGGCTGGGCCCAGCCGCGGAAATTGGCCAGATAGGGATAGCGGTCAGCGCCACAGCGCTTCTTGTTGATCTTTTCCATGATATCGTCGCCGTACATGTCCTTCATCTGATAAGTATCATAGGGATACTGAGTCAGACCAAAGGCAGGGCGGGCGATGACATTTCCACCGGGTACATCCAGGTTACCTGTGATGCACCACAGATCAGCGATAGCCTGAGAGGTCGTGGTCCCCTCAGGACACATGTCAATGGGCAAGCCCCACTGGATCGCAGAGGGACTGTTGGTCGCATAGGCCTTGGTCGCCTCGTAGATCGTTTCCTTGGGGATCCAGGTGATCTCTGACACCTTATCCAACGGGTACTCTCCGGCCCGCTCGGCCAGCTTATCAAAGCCATAGCACCATTTTTCCACGAACTCATGGTCATACCAGTCGTTCTCAATGATCAGGTTGATCATACCCAAGGCCAGGGCGGCGTCCGTTCCCGGGCGGATCTGGAGGAAGTGTTCCGCATGCGTGGCAAAGTAGGTCCAGCGGGGGTCGATGCAGATGATTTTAGAGCCCCGCTTCATGCAGTCCACGACCCATGTGCCCATAAATGCGTCGGGACAACCCACGGCAGGATTCTGGCCCCAGACCATGATGTACTTGGGCACTTCCCAGCGGGGATCGTCATAGCGCTTCTCAAAGAACTGGGAACAGTCGGCCACGCAGGGATCGCCGTGCACCATAGACATGGCGCCCAAGCGGGGCGTGTAGCAGGACTGACCCGCCAAACCGAGCTGGCACCAGTTAGGGCTGCCGTAGGCATAGCAGAGGAAGGAGATGGGACCGCCGATATCCCGGCCGGTGCCCTGGATAAAAATCACCGACTCGGGACCATAGTCCGCTTTGAGCTGTTTGAATTTTTTCTCGATCGTGTCCAGGGCCTCATCCCAAGTGATGCGCTCGAACTCACCGCTGCCGCGGGGGCCCACCCGCTTCATAGGATACAGGAAGCGGTCCTTGTGGTACATATATTGCGTGACAGCCAGCAACCGGGAGCATGCCCGTCCCTGACTCCATGGATGGCAGGGATCGCCTTCGACCTTGACCACTTTCCCATCTTTGACATAGAGCTTGGCGCCGCAGCCGCCATGGCAGCCGGGACCAGGGGACCATACTGTTGTAGTGATGATCTCATCGTAAGCTGTGTTTGACATGGGATCCCTCCTTATTGTTGTTTTCAATTCAAGGATAGCATGATTAAATTTAGAATGGAAACAACGAAAACAGCCTCTTGGTCACAACCATTTATCAGGGAGTAAAACAGCCCTCGTGTCTTTGAAAAACACGGGGGCTGTGAGACTGTCGAAAAAGGCTGTCCGCCTTTTCCGACAAAGGGGCTGCGGCCCGCTGCAGCGCACTCGCTGTCCGCCCACAGCGGACAACTCGCACGTTTGCGGGCCGAAAAGTGTTTTCTCCGAGGGAAGGTCCCCTGGGCAGCGTAGCTGCCCAGCCTGCGCTAAAAATGTGCCACTGGCACATTTTTTTCACGCTGCGGCATGTCGCCGGAGAAAACGGATTTCAACTTTTTCGCGGCGTGCGCGCCGCGAACTCTACGAGGTTTTTTGACAAGCTGACAGCCCTCGTGTTTTTCAAAAACACGAGGGCTGTTTTATATACCTTGTCTATTCGTCATCGGTCGTATAGAAGAGCTTTTCCTCACTGGTTCGTGCCTTCAGCATCAGGCGGCTGCGGCCAAACTCGGGCTTCTGGGCGGGGGAGAGCACATCCTCCACGCAGTCGATCACATCGGGCAGGATCTCTCCGCTGTCCGGGTGCCGCTTGGCCCAAAGCGCCATGGACTGCCATTTATCCCAGGGAATAATATTGCGCTTGGGTTGTTCCCGGCGGATCACTGCCGACGGCTGCATGGCGCCACAGTGGAGACAGCGCCCGCTCTGCTCTCGGCACTCGGCTTCACAAAAGCCGGCGCATATTTCATCAAAGTTCCTCCGCCGCATTTCGGCAGGCCGGGGAACAGGAGCCATGCTTTTTTTCTCCACCCGTGGCCGTGCGCTTTTCGGGATGGCGCGGCGGTTTCCGGCTACGGGCAAACCGTGGAGGAAACGATCCACGGACTCGGCGGCCTCGTTGCCCACCGCCACAGAAGTAATAATGTCTGCCGTCCCCGTGAGCAAATCACCACCGGCAAATACCCGAGGATCAGCCGTCTGAAACGCCTGATCCATGGCAACCCGGCCGTCTGTCCCCCGGGGCAGTCCGGCAGGGTAGGCGCTCTCAGGGGCGCGCTGCCCCAGAGCCAGCAGCACCAGGCCCGCGTTCAGACGGAGGGACGCCTCCCGGGCATAACTGGGTGCAAAGCGGCCCTGTGCATCCCGGATAGACAGGCAGCGTACACAGTGAACAGCAGCCACCCTCCCATTTTCTGCGGAAAAGGATCGAATTCCATACCTGTCGTGAATCACCACACCCTCTTCCCGGGCCTCGTCAGTCTCCTCTTCCTGGGCAGGCATGGGATCACGCCCCTTATAATCGGCGCTTTCCAGACAGACCAAATGGACGCTGAGCGCGCCCAAGCGCACAGCGGTGCGGGCGGCGTCCATGGCTACGCTGCCTCCTCCCACCACGACAACATTCTGATTCAGATTGGTACATTTTCCCGTGTTTACACCGTAGAGGAAATCTACTGCGGACATAATTCCTTTGCTTTCTCCTCCGGGCACCTTCAGCGAAATGCCCATACCCGCTCCGGTGGCCACAAAGACGGCGTCATAACCGTCCACAGCAGAAAGATCATCGATCTTCTGCCCGTTGATAAATGAAACACCCCTCTGTTTTATGAACTCTATCTCTCGCCGAAGCACCTGGCGGGACAGACGGTAGGCAGGGATCCCATAGCGCATCATGCCGCCCATCTCCTCTTCCCGGTCATACACTGTGACGGCGTGTCCCCGGCGGGCCAGAGTGTAAGCGCAGGCCAGACCGGTCGGGCCTCCGCCTACGATCGCCACCTTTTTCCCGCTGTCGGCAGCTCTCTCCGGCAGCTTTGCCGCCGGGTGGGCCGCATCCCTGTCCGCCAGAAAGCGCTTGACCTCCCGGATAGCGGTGGCGTCGTCAAACCGGCCGCGGAAGCAGTCGATTTCGCAGGGATGGGTGCACACGCGGCCCAAAGTCCCCGCAAGGGGGGTCACTTCCCGTACTGTTTCCAAAGCGGCGGCGTATTCTCCCCTGAAGGTCTGATCCAGATACCGCTCAATATCCATCCCCCCGGGGCAGGCGTTGTGGCAGGGTGACTGATCCTTCGCAATATAGCTTCCTGTATCTCCGTATTTCTCCCGCAGCTCATCCAATGGGCCGAAGTCCAAGGCACGGAGGGAACAGCTCAGCACACACAGGGGGGCGTCGCCCTGCTTCAGACGGTCAATGCACATATCGCATTTGAGCATCTTTTCCCCTGGATCATCACTGAGAAACTGGGGCGTGCCGTAGGGGCAGGCTTCAAAGCAATTGCGGTCGCCCATGCACTTGTCCTGATCTATCAGAACCGCGCCGTGGGACTCCTCTTTATAAATTGCTCCGTGATCACAGGCATCCATACAGCGGGGCTGGGCGCAGTGGAAGCACATGATGGGCAGCACCCGCACATCCAGATCCGGAAATACCCCCTTTTCCCACTGATAGACCCGGATGGGCTTGGCCGGCCCGGGGCGGATACCGCGATACTGTTTGCAAGCGATCACGCAGGCGTTACAGCCGGTGCATCGGCTGGTGTCGATAAAAAAGCCGTACTGTTTCATACCTGCCCCTCCTCATAATACTTTTCGATCTCCACCAGATTGGTGGAACGGGCCGGAGTAAAGTTGCTGTCGCTGTCCCCGCCCATCAGGGTATTGGGCGCCGCTCCCCGGTCAATGCCGTTCTCGTCCGGCTCATAGTTGCCGCCATGGTGGATCACCGCGACGCCGGGCATGATCCGGTTTGTCACGTAGGCGGGCATGAGCACCTTGCCCCGGTCATTGTGAACCAGAACCATATCGTTGTCCCGAATTCCCCGCTTTGCCGCGTCCACAGCGTTGATCCACACCCGATGACGGTACACGTGATTGCGAAGCCAGGGATTGATCCAGTGGACATAGTGAATGCGGTAACGGCTGTGGGAGGTAAGCAGCATAATGGGGTATTCCTTTGTCATGGGATCGTCCATGCCCCGGCGGCAGGCCATATAGGAAGGGGAGGCGGGAAGGTCCTTCCAGTCCGCGGGCAGATTCTCGATCAGGCGGCCCGCGCTGTCATAATGCTCTCCCATCCCCCGCTGGCTCTCGTCCTCCAGCAGCGGGAAATAAAACTCGATCTTGCCGGAAGCGGTCTTAAAGGGCTTGCCCTCCTGGATCTGGGGGACAAAGCCGGTCATAGGCCGGTCCTCCAGTTCATCCAAATTCAGGAATTCGCCATTCTGGAATTCTTCATATGTAGGGATCTTTTTCCCCTTTTTCCCGTAATACTCCTCCACGTCGTGGTAGGACAGGCGCAGGCCCTCTTCCCAGTCCTCCTCCCACGAGCGCTTTCCGGTATAGTACTTATAAAAATTCTGAGGATCCACGCCCAGGCGCTTGCAGATCTCGATGTAGATCCAAACCCAGTGCTTGGTCTCGCCGGGAGCCTCTACCACGCCTGGATTGCCGTTGACCGCCTCAAACACACCGTAGGAGGCGGTACGGTTCAAGTCGCGTCCCTCCCAGATCCAGTCCTGCACCGGAAGGATAATATCGGCATATTTGGCGGTGGGGGTCATGATACTGTGGGCCGTGACAATGAAGTCCATCTTGTTCAGGGCTTTGATCTGATCGTTGGCGGAATCGCAGGCCGTGACCAGGTGATTGGAGGCATGGGGCTTGCTGCCGCCGCCCCAAAACAGTACGTGGGGATCAAACTGGTCTACCAGATTTTTATCAGCCCGCCAGCCCACGGTGCTCATGTACTCCTCGGCGCTGATTTTTCCCGCCCGGTAATCCTCCAGCAGCAGGATCGCCTGGGCCCAGTAGTGACTGCGGAAGAGCTTTGGCACCTTGTACGGCCCCGGCTTTCCAAAAGCTGTGGAGAAAAAGCCCAGCGGCAGATCCTGGACATTGCCGCCGGGATGGATCGCCGGTCCGCCGCCCGGCTGCCCCCAGTTGCCCAGCATGGCCTGGAGCACGCCAAAGGAGGCAAGGACCTGCTCTCCGTGGCTCTTGCGGGAAAGCGTCCAGTGCGCCCAGGTCCAGCAGGGGTGGTTTTCCCAGAGGAAATGGGCCAGCGCCTCAATGGTCTGCGCAGGCACGCCGCATTTTTCCGCCGCCCACTGGGGTGTTTTGGGTGTGCCGTCCGGCCCGTCGCCCATAAGATAGTCCCTATATTTCTGAAAGCCTGCCGGCTCCACATATTGGTCGATAAACTTTTTGTCGTAAGTATCGTCCCGAAACAGCACATAGGCCAGCGCCATAAGCATGGCCGTGTCGGTGCCCGGTTTGATGGGGATCCACTGATCCGCCAGGCTGCGCGCCGCCATACTGTACCTCGGGTCCAGAATGATAACGGGAACTCCCCGCTCCCGGGCCATCTTGATATACCAGGCGAAAGCATGGGCGGGACCCTGGTGGCCCACCGTGGGATCGCAGCCCCAGAGCACGATCGCCTTGGTGTGGGCCAGCATATCGGCCCCTGATCCCGACGACCAATTCTGGACCTCCCAGCCCTCGCCCCCAGTCATCAATTGAGCCATCAGCCGGGAGGCATCGTAGGAACACCATCCCCATCCCTCGCAGCCTGCGCCCCAATACGACATGATCCGTTCAAAGGTCTCATTGGGCATGTAGGGGCTGAGGATGGACAGGGGGCCGTACTTCTCCCGGCTCTCCTTCATTTTAGATACAATAGTATCCAGGGCCTCATCCCAGGTGATCCGCTCGTACTCTCCGGCCCCCCGGGGTGTGCCGGCCTTTCTCCTCAAGGGGTAAAGCAGTCGGTCCGGCAACTGGGCATATTTGTGCCAGGTCAACCCCACTACGCAGGGACGGCGCTGAATGCGCACCTTCTCCAGATCTTCCTGGGACATATATGCGTCCTCCCGCCCCAGGTTGTGATTATAGCGGTCATCCGGTTCCACCCGAACCACTACGCCGTCCTTGACCGTGGCTTTGATGATGCACTGGAAGTTGCCGCCGCAGTTACAGCGGCACGCGGTATAAAAGGTACTTCCGTCATCCTTGTGGTAAGTCTTGCAGGACATATCCATAGTGCTCACTCCTTTTTTACCCCGCCCGCTCCCTGCCTGCTTTCCCGGTTCACAGGCTGTCGCGGAACAGCAAAAATCACTTTCGCAGGCTCAGCGCTGGGATTGCTCCAGTTGTGCAGGATCCCGGAGTCAAAGCAGCCGCTGTCCCCTTTGTACAGCCGGTGTACCGTCTCCCCAAAACACAGGCAGGGCCCCCTCCCCCTTGCTTTCAGCGGCAGAATAGCATAGCCGTTCTCGAATGTCAATCAGGCTGAACTTTTCGATCAGTTTGATCAAATCCCGCAACTCTTTGATATCTCTGGATCAATTTCATTTTTTAATAAGGCGAACAATATTTGGTTGTTGCGGTAGCTTTCTTTTGGTTGTTTCCATTGAATCGAGGGCTATGTTATGCTAAAGCTACAGAAAAACACCGCGTCGATCCTAAAAATATGGAGGTATCTTACATGAAAATCACGAAAGAAACTGTCTTGAAACTGCTCTGCCTCTTGCTTGTTAGTTCCATCCTGTGCGGTGCGCTGGCTGCTTGCAGCAAATCCTCCGGTAACAACAATTCTTCCGGTAACAACAGTTCTCCCGGTAACAACAACTCTCCCGGTAACAACAACTCTTCCAGTAATAACAACTCCTCCGGCGATACCCTGAAGCTCTCTTTCTCCCACCACGACGCAGCTACCAGTGCATGGGGCGTCTTCTTTGAAGATTGGGCCGATAAGGTAAGCGCCGACAGCAACTGCGAAATCACCGTATACCCTGGCGCCACCCTGTCCGCACCGAGCGACGGTCTTCAGGCCCTTCGTACCGGCGTGTGCGATATCCTCTGGACCAACATGGCCTTCTTCCCGGGCCAGTTTCCGGTCACCGAGGGCACTATTCTTCCCATGATCGGCAACAACGCCACTGCCCAGGAGTTCACCCAGGTCCTTTGGGATCTGTGGGAGGATGAAACTGTGGGACAAGCGCTGCGGGATGAATGGTCTGAATTCAAGGTCCTTATCCTCCATGCTTCTCCCGGCTTCCCCTTGGGCCTGTCCAAAGAGGGCCGCACTCCATCCGACGTTGCCGGCCGCACTGTGCGCGCTCCTGCAGGCGGTCTGACCAGCCTGATGAGCACGATCGGGGCCAACCCTGTGCTGACTCCTTCCGGCGATATCTATACCTCGATGGATAAAAATATCATCGAAGGCTATCTGCTGGATTTCTGTGGTATTGAGGGGTTCAAGCTGGACGAGGTTACCAATTTTGCTCTCGACCTGAACGTGATCAATCAGTATATGATGGTCATCATGACCCAGGAACGTTTTGACTCCCTGCCCGACGACGTCAAAGCCGCGATGGAAAAGTACTCCGGGCGCGATAACTCTATCGCCTTTGCCGAGATCACGCAAGACGCTTCCGACAGCATGCGCGCCGTATTTGAGAACTCCGGCCGTCTGCTGGTTCCCACAGAAGAAGAGTACGCTCAGTGGGTGGAGGCCGCCGCTCCCGTCCATGAACAGTGGATCAAAGATACCGCTTCCGACAGCTTCGACTCCCAAGCGTTCTACGACAGGATGACGCAGTTGATCACGCAATATACCTCCTGACAGTTGACGATTCCATGATCTCTCACAGGTTTCGGCCGACGCGGGAGACACGCTTTGCACCGGCTGAAACCTGTCCCATTATTCACAAGGAGGTGCTGCGCAGTGAGTCTGAATATGGTCGCTGCTCTGGGAATCATTATTCTGTTGATTTTACTCTTCTGCGGCATGAACATCGGCGCCGCAATGCTGACCGTCGGCTTTTTCGGCTACGCCTACGTGGTCAATTTCCAAGCCGCCTTTGGTCTGTTTCAAACCCAATTCTATACACAGGCCGCCAGCTATACCCTGTCGGTGATGCCTCTGTTTATTCTGATGGGCGAATTCTGTTATTGCTCCGGCTTGAGCCAAGGCCTGTTCACCGTAGCCAACCGCTGGCTATGCAGGGTCCCCGGCAATCTGGCTTGTGCGTCGGTGGTAGCCTGCGCCGGCTTCGGCGCCATCTGCGGTTCTCCCACAGCTACTGCCGCCACCATGGGCGTCGTTGCCCTGCCCGAGATGAAGGCCCGCGGCTATGCTGACAGTCTGGCTACCGGCAGTATCTCCGTGGGCGGGACCCTTGGTATCATGATCCCTCCCAGCACCGCCTTTATTGTCTATGGCGTGCTCATTGGCGAGTCCATCGGCAAGCTGTTCGCTTCCGGTATTATCCCCGGCATTATTCTGGCCGCCCTTTGCTGCTTCACCATCGTCTTTCTGGTCAAGCGCAACCCCTCCCTGGCCCCCCAGGGCAAGAACTATACCATGAAGGAGAAGCTGGAATCCATCAAGGGCATCTGGGGCGTGGCCGTCCTTTTCCTGATCGTCATCGGCGGTATTTTCGTGGGCTGGTTCACTCCCAACGAAGGCGCAGCCATCGGCGCGCTGCTGGCCCTGGTCTACATGATCATTACCCGCAATTTCAACCTGAAAAGCCTGAAGTTCTGCATCACGGAAACCGCCGTCTCCTTTGGCATGACCTTCCTGATCGTCATCGGCGCCACCCTGTTCGGAAGTTTCCTGGCCATTACCCGTATGCCTATGGCTCTGGCCGGTTTTGTGGAAGGGTTGAATGTCTCCCGCTACCTTATTCTGCTGGTCATCGTACTGATTTACGCTTTCCTCGGGATGATCATGGACGCCATGGCCATGCTGATGCTGACAGTTCCGATTTTTGCTCCGGTCATTATTGGCCTGGGCTTTGACACGATCTGGTTCGGGGTACTGATGGTCCTGGTCATGGAATTGGGCTTGGTCACCCCTCCGGTCGGCATGAACTGTTACGTTATGGCGGGCATTGCCAAGGGTGTGCCATTATCCACGATCTTCAGAGGGTCGCTCCCCTTTGCCCTGGCCATTTTTATCACTATTCTGCTGGTGACCCTCTGTCCCGCACTCGCTACCTGGCTGCCCAGCTTGATGTAGGGGGGATACTATGATCTCAAAAATCTATAAAATTCTGGAGAAGGTCACCACCGTCTTTGCCGCGATCTGCTGTATCAGCATCGCGTTTATGATGTTCGCGATCTCCTTTGACGTCTTGATCCGCTGGATCACCAAGGGCAGCATTAAGGGCATCTATGAGCTTGTGGAACTGGCTATGGGCATGGGCGTGTTCGCCGCCTTCTCTTACACACAGGTCAAGCACAGCCATGTCCATGTGACCCTGCTGATCCAGCACTATCCCCAAAAACTGAAAATGCTCAGCTACGCAGTCACCAGCCTGATCACCACCGCCGTCATGTTCGCCATCTCCTATGCGGCACTCATGCAAAGCCAGGCGGCAGCGGCCACGAACCAGATCACGAATACCCTCCGGCTGCCCTTCGCCCCATTCTACATGTTTGAATGCGTAGCAATGTTTTTCTTCGCTCTCACTCTGGCGTTTGACACAGTTCGCTGCTTCATCGGTGTGTTCAATAAAACCGTGGCCGATGAGATCCAGTCCAGTTGGAGTTAAGCGCTGCTTTCTCAAAGATAAAAAGCGAAGCCCTCCGGTTAAATCGGAGGGCTTCGCTTTTTATCTTTAATCAAAGGCCAGTCCCAGATACGGTGCGTCTGCCGCCTGCCAGCGTTTGGCCGCGATGGGGTCGTACCATTGAATCATGCCGAAGTCCCGCTTGGACAGCCCCTCCACCGGGGAGAACGCGGGACAGCGGAGCACAAAGCGCCCGGCATAGACCGCCTGGGCCGCCAGGGCGGCCGCGCCCTCCAGCCCCTCGGGGGCGATCAGAAGCTCTTTGCACAGGGCTGCACCGCCCCACCGCTCCACGGCGGCGCAGCCGGGGACGCCGTTCACATTCAGGGACAGCAGCGCGCCGCCGGAGAAATCGCAGAAGCGCTCCTGCAGGCCGGTCAGGGGGCCGTAGGACACATGAAAGCGCCCCGCCAGCAGCCGCTCCCGCAGGGCGTCATAGGCGGCGGCGTCCACCCGCAGGGAGGTCTCCCCCTCTCGGGGCGGGCGGGGGCTTACGTCCCCTTCCAGGAGGGGGAAACACTCGGAGAAGCCGAACTTTTTATAAAAGCCGTGCAGCGCCTCCCCGGCGGGCACGGTGATCAGGCAGTCCCGCTTCCCGCGGAGATAGAAGTTCGCGTAGTTCAGCAGTTGGGCGGCATAGCCCTTGCCCCGGTGGTCCGGGTGGGTCCCCACGCCATAGAGGTAGGCGGCCTTGACCGCCCGGCCGTCCGGTTCGGTCAGGGACAGGTTCAGCAGACCGGCCATGGCCCGCAGCGTTCCCTCTTCCCGCAGGACCAGATACTCCTCCGGGCGGTAAAAGTTGTCAAAATAAAGCCCGGAGCACTCCGGTCCGTCCCCGAAGCAGAGCTGAAACAGCTCCTGCAGCTCGGGCGTCTCTTCCGGTTTCGACTTGCGCAGTTCTACCATAGTGTTCCTCCTGGAAAAATTCTGCCCCCGTCCGACGGACGGGGGCAAAGGGATCAGTAACCGGGATAAATATCGCTCTTCTTCGGCAGAATAATGGCGGCGATCACATACACCCAAAGGCTCAGACCGCCCGCGAAAAACAGGATGGCGGCGGCGATACGCACCAGGCTGGGGTCAATGTTAAAGTATTCGGCAATGCCGCCGCACACGCCGGCCAGCATCGCGCCCTTATCCAATCGGTACAGCTTTTTCGGTCCATTCATTACCTTTGTCCTCCTTCAGACATTTTTTGATTTGTCTTGAGCATACCACAAAATCCTATGAAAATAATAGAGAAAAACTTAAAATTTAATGAAATTTCAGGAAAGGGCAATGGAGTCCGGGGGGAGGTTCGTCAGTCCGCCTCGTCCACGGGGACCAGGCAGCCGTCCCCGTCAAATTTCAGCGCCTCAATATCGGCGCCGGTGATCTTGGCGATCTCGTCCAGCCGCACCCCTTCGGTGACGGTGGACACCAGGGAGTAGGCCACGCCGTGGCGCTTGGCCCGCCCGGTGCGGCCGATGCGGTGGATATAATATTCGATCTCGTCGGGCACGTCGTAGTTGAACACCGCGTCCACATCGTCGATATCCAGGCCGCGGGCGGCCACGTCGGTGGCCACCAGGATCTTCAGCTTGCCGTCCCGGAAGGACTGCAGGGTCTTCTCCCGCACCCGCTGCTGGATGTCGCCGTGGATGCACTGGGCGGAAAAGCCCCGCATCTGCAGCAGACCGGAGAGCCGGTCGGTCATGTTCTTGGTGTTGCAGAACACGATGGCCCGGTCGTAGCCCTCCGCGATCAGGATACGCTCCATGGCGTCCAGCTTTTCCCCCCGGCCGGGCAGTTGGATGCGGTACTGCTTGATATCGGGCTTGTTCTGCTCGTCGGCCCGGACGGTGATCTCCGCCGGGTCGCGCTGGTAGACCCAGGAGATGTCCATGACTTCCCGGGAAATGGTGGCGGAGAACATGCCCAGGTTTCGGCGCTGGGGCATCTTGTCCAGAATATGGGTCACATCCCGGACGAAGCCCATGTCCAGCATCCGGTCGGCCTCATCCAGCACCACGGTCTCCACCTTGTCCAGACGGACGGTGTGCCGCTTCATGTGGTCCATCAGCCGCCCCGGGGTGGCCACCACGATCTGGGGCTTTTTCTTCAGGGCGGTGATCTGCTTGTCGATGGGCGCGCCGCCGTACAGGCACACGGTGCGTACGCCCTCCTTGTACCGGCACAGGTCCCGCAGCTCCTCCTGGATCTGGATGGCCAGCTCCCGGGTGGGGGCCAGCACCAGCCCCAGGATGTCGGTGGACTCCGGGTCGATATGCTCCACCATGGGGATGCCGAAGGCGTAGGTCTTGCCGGTGCCGGTGGGCGCCTTGGCGATGACATCCTTCCAGTCCATGAAGAACGGGATCGCGCCCCCCTGCACCGGGGTGGCCTGGGTATAGCCCTTTCTGGCCAGCGCCTTCATGATCGGCTCGGACAGCCCAAGCTGGTCATACATGATGGTTTCATTGACGAGTTCGCCGTTGATTTCCATATGATCGTTCCTTTTGTATCAATTCATTGCGACTCAGTATATCATAGTTTTGTTTTAAACGCAAGGCGGGGGCATACCGCGGCGGCGTACTTTTTGTGCAAAAAACGGCGGATTCCCCATTGCGGATTGTAACAGACACTGCTATAATTTACTTTATCATACTGAATTCATACGCAGGAGGCATTTGCCATGGAACCCATTCAAATCACCAAAACGGCTGCGCCCAAGCCCCTTCCCGATCCCGATACCCTCCAGTTCGGCAAAACCTTTACCGACCATATGTTCCTGATGAACTATGACGCCGGTCAGGGCTGGCACGATCCCCGCATTGTCCCCTACGGCCCGCTGCCCTTCGAACTGTCCTGCATGGTGTTCCACTACGCCCAGGAGATCTTTGAGGGCATGAAGGCCTACCGCACTCCCGAGGGCAAGCTGCAGTTGTTCCGCCCGCTGGAGAACGCCCGGCGGCTGAACTCCTCCTGCCGCCGTATGTGCATCCCCGAAATCGACGAGAACGACTTTGTGGAGGCTGTCAAGACGCTGGTGTCCGTGGACCGCCAGTGGGTGCCTGAGAAGGTCGGCACCTCCCTGTACATCCGCCCCTTCATCATCGCCACTGACTGCTCCCTGGGCGTGCACGCCTCCCACAGCTACCTGTTCGCCATCATCTGCTGCCCCGTGGGCGCGTACTACCCCGAGGGCCTGGACCCGGTGAAGATCTATGTGGAGGACGAGGACGTGCGCGCCGTCAAGGGCGGCACCGGCTTTACCAAGTGCGGCGGCAACTACGCCGCCTCCATCCGCGCCGGCGAGCGGGCGGAGGAGCAGGGCTACTCCCAGGTGCTGTGGCTGGACGGCGTGCACCGCAAGTATATTGAGGAAGTGGGCGCCATGAACGTGCTGTTCAAGGTCAACGGCACCGTCATCACCCCCGAGCTGACCGGCTCGGTGTTGCCCGGCATCACCCGCAAGAGCTGCCTGGAGCTGCTGCGCGGCTGGGGCGTGCCCGTGGAGGAGCGGCTGATCACCGCCGACGAGCTGTTTGAGGCCGCCGAGAACGGCACCCTGGAAGAGGCGTGGGGCTCCGGCACCGCCGCCGTGGTCTCTCCCATCGGCCTGCTGGCCCGGGGGGACAAGAAGGTCACCATCCACGGCGGCCGGATCGGCGAGCTGACCCAGCGCCTGTACGATACCCTGACCGGCATCCAGTGGGGTGAGCTGCCCGATCCCTACGGCTGGGTCGTGCCGGTAGAGTAACAAAAACTTTGCACAGAAACGCGCCCCCGGCGGCAGGCTGCCGCCGGGGGCGCGTTTCTGCTTTTCTATGTCACCACAAAGCCCGCGGGCAGCTTCCACGAGGAGTTGGAGTAGTAGAAGGTCACGCTGGTCATCAGGTACTCCCCGTCGTAATACATGCACGAGGAGCTGCCGCCGTCCAGGTTGGCGGCGTTGACCGCGCCGAACTCCTGCATGACGGAGATCAGATCGCCGCCGGACGCGCCCAGATGGCCCGACTTGCCCCGCCCGTCGGTAACGAACAGAAGCACCGCGCCGTCCGCCCGCTGACCGATGGCCGTGCGGGGGTTCAGGCCGCTGCCCTTGCCGTTCATCTCCCGGGCCTCGTTGTTGATGATCAACTGCACAAAGTGGTTGTTGGCGTCGCTGGCCTCCTCCTGGAAGGTGACCGCGTCGCGGATCTTCTCCTCCCGCACCAGCTCCTCCACATCGGCGGCGGTCATGTCGGAGATGTCGATGATCTGTAAAATATCGTCCTCAGTAAAGCCGATCAGCACCAGGCCGGGGAACTCCCGGGGCTTGTTGTACTGGATCTCGCCGTGGGAGACGATCACGCCGTAGGGCTTGCCCCCCGAGTTGTTGGTGGAGTTATACAGCCCGCCGTTGATCCCGGCTATCGCCCCGCTGGCGGTGACCAGCTCGTCCAGGTTCACGCCCACCTCCCGCCAGGGGTAGATGGTGGCCAGACTGACCCGGGAGGGGTCCTTGACGATCATCATGGTGCCGGTGTAGGTCGAACCCGCCACCTCCACGATCTCAATGTCCTGCTCCTCATGTCCGTCCGCGCCGGTGGAGGTGTCCACCGTGCCCGAGCCGCCGATCTGGATCAGGCCGGCGTCCACCTCGGCGTCCAGCGCCTGCATGGAGTTCTGGTCCACGATGATCTGGATCTCCTCCGGCGACAGGAACCAGGAGGCCAGGAACTTCAACTGTCCCGTCTCCAGAATGGTGGTGACGAACATCTGCTGGGCGGAGGGGTAGGCGTCGGAGCAGATCAGCTTCAGGGAGATCAGCAGGGTGGCCGTCACCGCCGCGATCAGCGTCAGCAGACACGCCGCGCCCCGAAGGACCACCCGGCCCACCGTTTTTCCGATCCCTCTGCGGGGAAGCTCTCTTTTTCCGCGCCGTCCCCGCGCAGGGGGCGGGGGCGGTATCATAGTCTCAGTTTTCCGCATCTTGAATGATCTCCTTCATCCCGGCCAGCTTCCAGGCGGGGCTGTCCGCGCCGTCGTCGTACCGGACAAAATAGAACCGGTCGTTCATGGGGTCGTCCACCGGCGTGCCGTAGTACAGGCGCATGTGCTTCACAAAGCAGATATCCACCGAGAAGCAGTCGTCGGTGATCCACGCGAAATTGGTCACGGAGCTGTCGGTAAACGCCGGGTCTGCCAGGGTGTGCTTGCTGAAGAACTTGCTGTCCTCGCTGGCGGCGTATCGGACCGCCACTTCGTACTGGTAGGAGCCGGAGATCAAATACGGCTTGATCTTGGAAAGGGCCAGGTCGTTGCTCATGAACAGGCTCCAGTTCTGGGCGATCTGAAGCACGTCCACCTGGGCGGCGACCTCCTCGGGCACCGTCTCCAGGCCCCTGGGCTGGGTAAAGTCATAGGTATTCTGCTCCGGGTCGAGGGCCACAGGCTCTCCCCGCTCGTCGGCCACGGTGATCCCGGCGTCGTCCCGGAGCACCGCGATGTGGTAGACGCAGGTCTGGGGCAGATTTTCCACAAAGTCGGCAAAGGCGGCGTAATCAGGATTCGCGGCTTTGGTCACGGAGCGCTCCGGGACGGGCGCGCCCTCCACCTGCACGGCGTACCGCTCGTCGGCGGTGATGGTCAGCGCCGTCAGGGGCAGCTCGCCGCCGCCCTCGTAGCTGACCTCGTTGCCGTAATCGTCGGAGATGGTGACCGCGGGCTTGTTCAGGCAGACGATGTCATAGCGCACCCGGTCCTCCCCGGCGGCCTCGCCCTGCCGCACGGTTCCGTCCACCTCCACCGTCAGCGCCGACGGGAGGGTCAGGGTGTAGTGGAAATATTCGGCCAGCACCCGGCCGTTTTTGATGGTGTACCGCGCCTGGTTCCCGTCCGGGTCGGTGATGGCGAAGGCGGGATTCAAATACAGCCCGGACACGGTGTACTCTGTCTCGCCCCCGTCCTTGGCCGTGCCGTCGGCGCTGCCGAGGGCGGTGCCGTTGACCTGCACACTGAAATTCGAAGGAACGGTCAGGGTATAATCGCGGGCCTCCAGGACGGGACGGATCTCGTCCACCGCCCACTCCCGCATACTGAGCACAGCCAGCTTGGTGACCGCCGGTCCCGCCGCCTTCAGCCTGACCTGTGCCAAGACGAGGCCGTCGTACTCCACGTTGTACAAAAGCTCGTCCTCCGAATGGGCGCCGCCGGCGGGGGCCGCGCTGAGCTTGGCCGCGTCGCTGTAGAGGGCGAGGTACTCCTTTTCCACGTCGCGTCCCTGTTCCAAGGCTCCGGGCGTCACCTGGGGCATATGGTACTTGCTCCAGAAATCCCCCCGGGCCGCGTCGGCGGCCAGCGTCTCCACGGCGTCCCACACCCGCTGCTCCGGCTGGGCATTTTCATATTGGCGCAGAAGGGAGCCGACATACAGCACCGCGGCGATCATCAGCGCCGCCAGTACGCCCAGGTAGATCAGATAGACCAGCTTGAAGGATACTTTGCGTTTATTCATGGACTCGGGTCCCTTTCTCTTCTGCGGTTTTTTCGTGGAACACCCACCTGTGCTGGATGCGGAAGCTGAAGAAGAACAGCACCACGTCGATCACGATCTTGACCAGGGTGGACAGGGCGGGGGAGGCGATGGCCAGCACATGCTCCGCCAGATAGACCAGCGACGCGGAAAGGGCGATCTGCACCACCGCGAGGATGTAGTACCTCGCCAGCGACCGCCCGTTCGCCTTTCCGCCGAAGACGACCCGGGCGTTGATCAGGTAATTGACCAGGGAGGAGATAACCCTAGCCAGAATGGCGGCGGAAAAGGTCAGCGGGATGGGCAGGAACGCCAGAAAGGCGAAGTGCTTGAACAGGAAGAAGGCCAGCTCGTCGATGACGGAGGCGCACGCCGAACTGGCGAGGTACTCCAGGATCAACGCGTAGATGCGTATGCTGTCCCGCACCACCCGGAAGTGGGAGGAGCTGTTCTCCTCCAGATACACCGTCTCGATCTTCACCTCGTCCACAGGGATCTTCCGCCGGTTCATGAGGAAGAGCATATGCGTCTCGAACTCATAGCGCTCCCCCTTGGCCCCGGCGATCTCGGGCAGATACCGCCGGGGGAAGGCCCGCAGGCCGGTCTGGGTGTCGTGGATCCTCATGCCGAAAAACAGGCGGAACACGCCTATGGTGATCCGGTTCCCCATCCTGCTTTTGCGCGGGACGTTGGGGCTGGAAAAATCCCGTACGCCCAGCACCACATGTCCGCTCTCCAGCATCCGCCGGGAGACGGCGGCGATATCCGCCGCCAGGTGCTGTCCGTCGGCGTCGGCGGTGACCACGCCCGCCTGTTCCGGACGGTTTTCCGCAAACCAGGCCATGGCGGTCTTCAGCGCCGCCCCCTTGCCCCGGTTGACCGGATGGCGCAGAAGGGTGCACTGTGGGATCTGTTCCACCTGTTGAAACACAGCGTCAAACTGCGCTCCGCTGCCGTCGTCCACCACAAGGATATCGGTAAACCCGGCTTCCACAAGCCCGTCCAGGGTCCTGAGCAGCTTGTGGTCCGGTTTATACGCGGGAATGATAACAGAAACTGTATTCATGCTCTCTCCCTTTCCATCGTATCAGCGCCCGGAGGAGCGCCTTCCCCGCCGCACCGCCAGGACTATGATCAGGGCGGCGCAGACCGCGGCGGCAAGCAGCCCCGCCCCGATCCAGTCGAAGACGGACGCTTCTTCCCGCTCCGCTTCCGCCTCGGCGGCGGCCTCCGCTTCGGCCCGGGCTTTCTCCGCCTCGGCCTGGGCGCGCTCCGACTCCGCCAGCGCCCGGGCGGCCGTTTCCTCCGCCGCAAGCCGGGCCTCCTCTTCCTCTTTGGCAGCCTGGGCGCGTTGGGCATAGGTCACGACGTTCTCAAAAAAATCTCCCCCTACCGTGTCGGGACCCACCTGGGTGTCGTACAGCCCGTAGCTGCACGGGGAATAGCCTTTCACGTCGGCAGCCTTTCGGATCGGGTTTGCGTCCGTGCCGTAGATCCACTTGTAGAACCAGGTCCAGTGCTGGCTCTTGTGGCAGGCAAAGCCCTCCTGGGTCACCTGAAAGGCCGTCTTTCCGCCCAGGCTTTCCAGGGGCGTGTCGAAATCCATTATGATCTGGTTTTCCGGGTACAGGTGCAGATAGGTCTTTTCCACCGTCCACGCGCCGTACGCGGCGGCGCTGTCCGGGTATTGCGCTTCATCCGCGGCACATGCGATGGCGTCCGTCAGCGCGGCGGCGCACAGCACATGGGTTCCGTGGCCGTACTCCCCGTTCAGGTCGTGGGAGACCACCACAAGGGGGCGGAATCTGCGGATGCACCAGGTGAAATAGTCGACGAAATCGTCATAAGTGAACCCCGCGCCCTCATATACGGAGACCGCCCGGCTCAGGGCAGCGGCGCGATCCTTGGACTCGGAATACAGGTCGGGGAATTCCGACATGACGGGGTAATTGCGCACCCCCACCGTCCACAGGCCGTCCAACTGCTCGTGGGGCCGCTGGTGGTTGCGCTCGTTGTACACCCGGAAGTGCTGGACCACATAGGCCACCTGCACGTTCAGTCCCCGCTCCACCGCGTAATAGGGGAGCACCCCGGCGAAGAACAACTGCTCGTCGTCGGAGTGGGAGGAGACCAGCAGCAGGTCCGCCGTCTCGCAGGGCGGCTGCCACTGCTGGACCCAGCCGGGCAGCTCCCCGTCGGAGAACACGTACAGCTCCGCGATGGCCGTGCCCGCCGCAAAGGACAGCGTCAGCGTCTCCGGAAGGCCGCCCCACAGGGCGGCAACGTCCACAAACTCGTGGAGAAACGCGTTTTGGCCGCAGGCCACGCTTTTTCCCGACTGGGGGTCGGTCAGCGTCCACGCCTGGGGCGTATCGTCAAATTCTATGTAAAGCGCGCCGATGCCGCCCCCGCGGGATACCGTGACCGTCCCCGCCTCCGCCGCCGTGGCATAGGTGCTCCTGCTGCCGTCGCAGACGCGCCCGGGAGCGTCAAAGCCCGCCGTCTCCACCGCCGCGTCCCCGTATTCCGCCTCCTGGGCGTACGCGGTGACCGTGAGGCACAGAAGCAGCACGGCCAGCGCCGTGAAAAACCGTATCTTGTTTCGGATCATAATTCCACCACTTTATACGTATTGACTGAATCTTAGTATAAAGCGGCGAAAAAAGCAACGTCGAAAGAATTACAAATATTTACGACTATGGAAATTTCTTCGTTCCTTTCGTTAAAAAAGATAAAAAGCCTCTGATTTTCCCGAAATTGGGATCATCAGAGGCTTTTTTCTCCTTTACAGGGGTCAGTCGGGGATATACTCCCGCACCCGGAGGGTGGCGCCCAGCCCGGCGCACAGGGCGCGGCAGGCTTCGATCTCCTCGGGGGTCTTATCCCTGTTGACGATGGTCATGACCACCTTGGGGACCACCTTGGCGGCCCTGCGGGTGAAGTCCAGCATGGCGTCCCACGCCTTGTCTCCGTCCTTGGGACGGGTCACCTTGACGTACTCTTCACAGGTGGAGCCGTTCAGGGAGATGGACAGCACGTCGATGCGGCCCGCCAGCTCCGGGGTCACGTCCCGGCCGTGGATCAGGTTGGCGTGGCCGTTGGTGTTGATGCGGATGGGGGGCAGGTGGGGCACCGCCTTTTTCATCTCGTCCACCAGCCACAGAATGTCGTTGATGCGGTAGGCAGGCTCCCCAAAACCGCAGAACACGATCTCGGGATAGGACGCCAAATCGCGCTTTAGCAGGTCTTCCAGAGCCTCCTGGCGGGACGGCTCGTGGTCCAGCCACAAATCGTCGGCGTAGATGCTGCCCTTGTGGCCGTTGTGCCGCAGGCAGAACACACAGGCGCAATCACAGCGGTTGGTCAGGTTCACATAGAGGGAATCCCCATATTCATAGGAAATAGTTTCCATGGTATCAAACTCCGATGTTGAAAAATCGCTTGCCGTTTTCGCAGGTGACGGCCAGCACCTCTTCGGCGCTGATATTGCCCTTGCACTGGGCCACCTTGGCGGCCATCAGGGGGATCAGGGAGGAGTCGCACCGTTTGCCCCGGAACGGCTCGGGGGCCATATAGGGCGCGTCGGTCTCCAGCATCAGATTCTCCAGGGGCAGCCAGGCCAGGATCTCGGGCGCGCGGCGGGCGTTGTGAAAGGTGATGTTGCCGGTAAACGAGAGCATCCACCCCTTGTCCACCAGCACCTTGGCGTCCTCCAGACTGCCCGCGTAGCAGTGGAACACCCCCCGGGCGCTGGGGTGGGCGCGCACCAGGTCCATGCAGTCCCTGTGGGCGTCCCGGTCGTGGACAATGGCGGGCAGGTCCAGTTCCTCGCTGAGGGAAAGCTGCGCGTCGAACATGTCCCGGGAAAAGGCGCGCGCCTCGGGCGTTTTGACCCAGTAGTAGTCCAGGCCGATCTCCCCCACCGCCACCACCTTGGGGGCGGCGCACAGGGTCTTCACCTTGTCTACGGCGGACAGGGACACGCCCTCCAGGTTCTCCGGGTGGAACCCGGCGGCGGCGTAAATATAGTCATATTTCGCGGCCAAGTCGATGCAGGCTTGGGAGGACTCCAGGTCGCACCCGGGGCAGACGATCAGCTCCACCCCCTTGGCGGGCAGGGAGGAGAGCAGCTCGTCCCGGTCGGGGTCGAAGGCGTCGTCGTAGTAGTGGGCGTGGGTGTCAAAGATAGGCATGGTCAGTTCTCCCGAACAGGGCGTTCAAAGATCAGGTCGATCTCGCTGGTGCCTCCGTGGCTGGTGAAAGCGGTGGGGATATAGCCCACATAGCGCCAGCCCTGGGCGGCGTACTCGTCGATGATGGAGCGGTGTTCACACCCGGTATTGTTGATCCAAAAGCCGCCGCCCACATCGAGGGTGACGTATTTGTATTCGTACATAGTAAACTCCTTAGAAAAAATCAGTTTACAGCCTTGCAAATCAGCAAAACCCGAACTCCCCGATTTCATCTGCTGAATTCATGCTTCGCAGAATTCGCGGCGCGCACGCCGCAGCGTGAAGAAAATGTGCCAGTGGCACATTTTTAGCGTAGGCCAGACGGCTATGCCGGCCGGGTGCCGTGTGGATAGAACACTGGGTAGGAAAGCGGCCTTTGCAGCGAGTGCGCGCAGCGGGCCGCAGCCCCATGTCGGAAAAGGCCGCAGGCCTTTTCCGACAAGTCAGCACAGCTTGGCCCCGGCGGGGATGGCGTCGTCCAGCATCAGCAGGTTCAGGCGCTCCTCCCCGTCCACCTTGTGGACGGCGGAGATCAGCATACCGCAGGAGTCCAGGCCCATCATCTTCCGGGGAGGCAGGTTCAGGATGGCCACCAGCGTCTTGCCCACCAGGTCCTCGGGCTTGTAGTACATGGCGATGCCGGACAGGATCTGGCGGTCCGTGCCAGAGCCGTCGTCCAACGTGAAGCACAGCAGCTTCTTGGACTTCTTCACCGGCTCGCAGGCCTTGACCTTGACCACGCGGAAATCGGATCTGCAGAAGGTGTCAAAATCCACCGGCTCCTCGGTGTACGGCTCCAGCTCCACCGCAGGCTTGGCGGGGGCCATAGCGGCCTGGCGGACCTCCTCCAGCTCGGCCAGGGCCTTGTCCATGTCGATGCGGGGAAACAGGTTCTCGCCCTTGGTCACGGCGGCGTTGGCGGGCAGGCTGCCCCAGACCGCGGCGGACTCCCAGGTACGGCAGCTCTCATCGGCGCCGATCTGGGCGAACAGCTTGTCCATGCTCTCGGGCATGAAGGGTGTCAGCAGAATGCCGCAGATGCGTGTGGTCTCCAGCAGATTATACAGCACGCTGGCCAGACGGGGACCGTTGGCGTCCATATCCTTGGCCAGCGCCCAGGGCATGGTCTCGTCGATATACTTGTTGGCCCGCTGGATGACCTTGAACACCTCGCCCAGGGCGTTCTGGAAGGCGAACTTCTCCATCTGCTCCTCGTATCTGCCGCGCACGCCGGCCATGGAGATCAGCTCGTCGTCCGGCGGCTCCGCCCGGCGCTCCTCGGGCAGAACGCCGCCGAAGTATTTGCCCACCATGGCGGTGGTGCGGGAGAGCAGGTTGCCCAGGTCGTTGGCCAGGTCCACGTTGATGGTCTGGATCAGGGCCTCGTTGGAGAAATTGCCGTCGGAACCGAAGGGGAAGGTGCGCAGCAGGAAGAAGCGCAGGGCGTCCACGCCGAACTTCTCCGCCAGCACATAGGGATCCACCACGTTGCCCTTGGACTTGGACATTTTGCCGCCGTCCAGCAGCAGCCAGCCGTGGCCGAACACCTTCTTGGGCAGGGGCATCCCCATGCTCATGAGCATGGCGGGCCAGATGATGGAGTGGAAGCGCACGATCTCCTTGCCCACGAAATGCACGTCGGCGGGCCAGAACTTGTCGTAGTCATCGTACTTATCGTTGAACAGGCCCAGGGCGGTGGTGTAGTTGAACAGGGCGTCCACCCACACGTAGACCACATGGCCGGGGTCAAAGTCCACGGGGATGCCCCAGGTAAAGCTGGTGCGGGACACACACAGGTCCTCCAGGCCGGGCTTGATGAAGTTGTTGACCATCTCGTTCACCCGGGAGCGGGGCTGGAGGAAGTCGGTGTTCTCCAGCAGGTCCTGGACCTTGTCGGCGTACTTGGACAGGCGGAAGAAATAGGCCTCCTCCTCGGCGTCCTGCACCTCACGGCCGCAGTCGGGGCACTTGCCGTCCACAAGCTGGCTGTCCGTCCAGAAGGACTCGCAGGGCTTGCAGTACTTGCCCTTGTAGGTGCCCTTGTAGATGTCGCCGTTCTCGTACATCTTCTTGAAAATCTGCTGGACGGCGTGGACATGGTAATCGTCGGTGGTGCGGATAAAGCGGTCGTTGGAGATGTTCATCAGCTTCCACAGGTCCAGGATGCCCTTTTCGCCCGTGACGATGTTGTCCACGAACTGCTGGGGGGTGATCCCGGCCTCCGCCGCCTTGTCCTCGATCTTCTGGCCGTGCTCGTCGGTGCCGGTCAGGAACATGACGTCATAGCCGCACAAGCGCTTGTAGCGGGCCATGGCGTCGGTGGCCACGGTACAGTAGGTGTGGCCGATGTGCAGCTTGTCGCTGGGGTAGTAGATGGGGGTGGTGATATAAAATTTCTTACTCATCCGGGGTAACCTCCTGCGTGTTGTTCGTTTCGTCCGGGGTGGGGATGGGGCCTTTCACAAAGGCGTGGTGCAGCAGCACGGTGACGTTGGCAAGCTGATACAGGATAGAAAACAGGAAAAGCAGACGGGTGCTGAGATCGTGGCCGTCGGCCATGGTGACGATGCTGAAATACACACTCAGCAGGCAGAAGAAGGCGCAGCGCCAGACCTTTGCCTTGCCGAAGGAGAAGCCCGCCGTGAAGTACAGGGCCAGCAGCGTGCAGATGATGGCGAACAGCTCATACACATAATCCAGCACCACCGGGTCGGCGGCCCGCTGCTGGTAGGCCGTCACCAGCCACAGGCAGCAGGCGTAGGCGGGCAGAAGCAGCGTCAGGCTGTACTGCCGGCCCTTGGCGCGGAAATTATTGGGGATGATGATTAGGATGCTGACAAAGGCCGCCACGCACATGGCATAGAGCAGCAGACGCAGCAGCCCCGGCTGTCCGCCGGTCAGCTCGGTCCGCAGGCCGTAGAACCCGGCCAGCAGGAGGGCGGCGGCGGCCACGGCGGCGATCACCATATAGGCCAGGTTGCCGGGAGCGGAGAAGGCGTCGCCGTAGGTTTTCAGTTCGTGCCTGCTCCCCCTACACAGCAGGGCGAACGCCGCCGCCAGGATCACGCTCAGGGCGATCAGCGCCAGGGTGGGCGCGGTCCAGGGGATGGCCAGGCCGCTTTCTTCAAAGGCGGCGGCCAGCTCCCACCGGCGCAGGAAAAATCCGCCCAAGCCGCCGAACACGGCCAGCAGGGGCAGCAGGATCACTTGCAACATAGGCAACCTTCTTTCCGCAGAGTAGAAAATTTCAGCTTGGCGGCGGCGGGGCCGGTCTCTGTGCCGGTCCGCCGCATCGTGATGTTTGTCAGGTGGCGGCGTCACCCGCCGGGCCGCCCAGGAGGGCGGCCCCTACGATAAAATCGGGAGGTTTATGGTGTACATGCAGGGGCCGCCGCCCTCGGCGGCCCGTTACGTTGCGGTAATCGCCGGGTCAAGGGCGGAGAATATAGGGGAGAATAGTATCCTCCCAAACACGCCGCAATAACCGCCAACTGAGGCGGGAGGCTGATAGCCTCCCCTACATTCATTTCGCAAACCTTCCGGGAATTACGCAGGGCGAGGCTGTGACCAACGGGAATGCCGTTTGCGGCACCTACCGTCTCCGCCGCGATAATTGCCGTGTGGCGGTGGGGCCGCCGGGCCGCCCAAGGGGGCGGCCCCTACAATAAAACCGGGAGGTTTGCGTGTGAATGTAGGGGCCGACCTATGTGTCGGCCCGCCCACACCGCAAAAATCGCCACGTGGCGGCGGGGCCGCCGGGCGCACAGCTCACGCATAGTTCCGCTGACCAAATCAAAGATTTGGAGCGTCACGTAACACAGGTGCGCCCCTACAGTATAAACGGTAACACCTGCGTCTTTACCTCACTTGTGCGGTCGGGATTCCGACTGCCTGAGGCGCGGTTGCGGAAGGACACCGACCAAACAACACAGATGGAGTCGCCGCCGTAACCACAGCGTGAAGCAAACGTGCCGGTGGCAATACAAAGGGCCCCCGGCAAAACCGGCGGTTTTGCCGGGGAGAGGAGCCGCACCGGAATGAGTGAGCTTTCCCGCTTGCGGGGAAGCGAAGGATATGAAGGTTGTGGCGACGAAGCGTAGGCCGGCCAGCTATGCCGGACGGGGCTGTTTCACAGCAGAACAAATGCGCCCCTCCCCCGCACGGGCCTTTTTCTTTGGGGTCGTATCCCGTTCGCAACCTGCGCATACGCCTCCGTAAGACGAAAAACCACAATCACGAACAGTACCCAATTTCAACGCGTCAGCAGCCACGCCGCGATCAACTGAAGCAGCAAAATCGCAGGCAGGCCCAGCACAAAGCGCAGGTGCTTGGTCTTATGGCGGAAGGCAAACATGCCCAAAAGCGCCCCCACGCTGCCGCCGACCACAGCCGAGAGAAACAAAACCTTCTCCGGGATACGCCAAGCCCCCCGGCGGGCCTTGGACTTGTCGATCCCCATCAAAGAAAAGGCCAGTACATTGACGGCGATCAGGTAGTAAAACAGCATGGCGGCCTTATCCCTGCCCGGAAATGCTCTCCAAATACTCATCGTAGCTCATGCGCTTGTCAATGAGTTTACCGTCCTCGGTGAAATCAAAGATCCGGTTGCATACGGTCTGGACCAATTGATGGTCGTGGGAGGACACCAGCACGTTGCACTTGACGGCCTCCAAACCGTTGTTGACGGCGGCGATGGACTCCAGATCCAGGTGGTTGGTGGGCTGGTCCAGCAGCAGCACGTTGGCCCCCGAGAGCATCATGCGGGAGAGCATACAGCGCACCTTTTCTCCACCGGAGAGGACCTTGACGGGCTTGTAGACCTCGTCCCCGGAGAAGAGCATCCGCCCCAAAAAGCCGCGCAGATAGGCCTCGTGGGGATCGGGAGAGAACTGGCGCAGCCACTCCACCAGGTTGTCCTCGCAGTCCCGGAAGAACTCGGTGTTGTCCTTGGGGAAATAGGAGAAGGTGGCCGTCTGGCCCCACTTGACGCTGCCCTCGTCCGGTTCCCACTCGCCGGTCAGGATCTTGAACAGGGCGGTATGGGCATTCTCGTTGTCGCCCACGAAGGCGATCTTGTCCCCGTGCTGCACGGTGAAGGACACCTTGTCCAGCAGCTTCACTCCGTCCACCGTCTTGGACACGTCGGTGACGAACAGGATGTCCTTGCCCACCTCCCGGTCGGGGGTGAAGCCCACCCAGGGATAGCGGCGGGAGGAGGCGGGGATCTCCTCCAGGGAGATCTTCTCCAGCAGCTTGCGCCGGGCGGTGGCCTGCTTGGACTTGGACTTGTTGGCGGAGAAGCGGGAGATGAACTCCTTCAGCTCCTGGGCCTTCTCCTCGTTCTTCTTGTTCTGGTTCTTCATCAGGTTCTGCATCAACTGGGAGGCGTCGTACCAGAAGTCGTAGTTGCCCACGTACATTTTGATCTTGTTGTAGTCGATGTCCACGATGTGGGTGCAGATGGTGTTCAGGAAGTGACGGTCATGGCTGACCACGATGACGGTGCCCTCGAAGTCCAGCAGGAAGTCCTCCAGCCAGTTGATGGCGTTGATGTCCAGGTTGTTGGTCGGCTCGTCCATCATCAGGATGTCGGGACTGCCGAACAGGGCCTGGGCCAGCAGCACCTTCACCTTCAAACGGCCGTCCACGTTTTCCATGATATCATAGTGCATGGAGACGGGGATGCCGAGGCCCTGGAGGATGCGGGAGGCGTCGCTCTCGGCCTCCCAGCCGCCCAGCTCGGCGTACTCCTCCTCCAGCTCGCAGGCGCGCAGGCCGTCCTCCTCAGTCATCTCCTCCTTGGCGTAGAGGGCCTCCTTCTCCTTGCCGATGTCGTACAGGCGCTGGTTGCCCATAATCACCGTGTCCATGACGGTGTAGGCGTTGTAGGCGTTCTGGTCCTGCTTCAGAATGGACATACGCACGTTGGGCAGCACGGACACCTCACCGGAGGACGGCTCCAGGTCGCCGGAGAGGATCTTCAAAAAGGTGGATTTGCCCGCGCCGTTGGCGCCGATGATGCCGTAGCAGTTGCCCTTGATGAACTGCAGGTCCACATGGGAAAAGAGCGGCTGGCCGCTGTAATTCAGGCTCACGTCGGATACTGTGATCATGGTAAACTCCTTTAAATACATTCAATGGCATAATATTATATCACAGTTTTCCTGGAAATCATAGAGAAAAATTGGACAAGGGGGGTATTATTTCGTATAATTTAAGCTGCAAAGGAGGCGTTTTATTGTGAGCCTGTTCCACTGTCCCATCTGCTCCGCCCCGCTGGAGCGGGGGGAACACACCTATACCTGCCCCAACGGGCACTGCTACGACATCGCCCGGGAGGGGTATGTGAACCTTCTGCACGCCAACCGCAAGCACGCCAAGGACCCCGGCGACGACAAGGAGATGGTGGCCGCCCGGACCCGCTTTCTGGACGGGGACCACTACGCGCCCCTGCGCGCCGCCCTGTGCCGTCTGATCTCGGCGCGCGGGCCGGAGACACTGCTGGACTGCGGCTGCGGCGAGGGGTATTACACCGCCGGGGTGTGCGCCGCCCTGCGGGAGCAAAATCCCAACCTTCGGGCGGCGGGGGTGGATTTATCCCGCTCCGCGCTGAAAAAAGCCGCCCGGCGGGATAAAGCGGCGGAATTCGCCGTGGCCTCGGTGTATCATCTCCCGGTGGCGGACCGGTCGGCGGACCTGCTGCTGAACTGCTTTTCCCCGCTGGCGCTGGACGAGTTTCGGCGGGTGTTGCGCCCGGGCGGCGGATTCCTGTATGTGGTCCCCGGCGCGAAGCACCTGTGGGAGCTGAAGCAGGTGCTCTACGACAGGCCCTACGAAAACCCGGAGGAGGAAAGCCCGTATGAGGGCTTCGCCTACGAGGATATCGTGCCCGTGGAGTTCTCCATGTCCCTGACGGGGCAGGCCCTGCCCGACCTGTTCCGCATGACCCCCTACTGCTGGAAGACCCCCAAGGCGGGCGCGGAGCGGCTGAATGCCCTGGAAAAGCTGGATGTAACGGCCTCCTTCCGGGTCCATGTGTTTCGGAAAGAATGACCAGTCCGCCCTTGACAAACATAAATTGCTATTATATAATGCGAATACACGATCAATAAAACCGTGTATTCTCATCTCTGATTAATCAATTTTTGCTATTATATAATGCAATTTAAACAGGAGGCCACTATGCAACTCTACACCAAATTTTGCGACGAGACCCTGGACGAACACGGCGTATTGCAGGATTTTTCTCTGCACTACCCGGACAACTACAACTTCGGCTACGACGTGGTGGACGAGATGGCCCGTCTCGCCCCGGAGCAGCGGGCCATGGCCTGGTGCAACCCGGAGGGGGAGCGCCGGGAGTTCACCTTCGGCGACATCAGCCGTCTGAGCAATCAGGCGGCCAACGTCCTGCGCACCCACGGGGTGGCGAAGGGGGACAAGGTGCTGGTCATCCTGAAGCGGAACTATGAATACTGGTACGTGGCCCCCGCCCTGCACAAGCTGGGCGCGGTGATCATCCCGGCCACCCATATGCTGACCGTGGACGACCTGGTCTATCGCATCCGGACGGCCCACATCACCGCCGCCGTGGCCACGCCCGACGGGACCACCGTGGCCGACCTGCTGGAGGCGCGGAAGCGCTGCCCCGAGCTGGAGACGATCTTCGCCGTGCGCAAACAGCAGTCCGGCGCCGTGGACTTTACGGCGGAGATGGAGCGCGCCCCCGCCGCCCTGGAGCGGGAGGCGACCCAGGTCACCGACCCCATGCTGATCTACTTCACCTCGGGCACCACCGGATACCCCAAGGCGGTGATCCACGACCACACCTACACCCTGTCCCACATCCTGACCGCCCGGTACTGGCAGAACGTTCAGGAGAACGGCCTGCACCTGACCGTGGCCGAGACGGGCTGGGGAAAGGCCTCCTGGGGAAAAATTTACGGACAGTGGTTGTGCGGATGCGCCGTAATGGTGTATGATTTTGATGTGTTCTCCCCCCGGGGGCTGCTGCGGCTGATGTCCGAATACAAGGTGACCAGCTTCTGCGCGCCGCCCACCGTGTACCGCTATTTTGTGGACTACGGCATGGACAAGGCGGACCTGTCCGCCCTGAAGCACATCACCACGGCGGGCGAGGCGCTGAATCCGTCGGTGTTCCAGTTGGTGGAGGAGCAGACCGGGCTGAAGCTGATGGAGGGCTTCGGCCAGACGGAGTCGGTGCTGATGCTGGCCAATCTGGAGGGCGCCCAGCCGCGCCCCGGCTCCATGGGCAAGCCCACGCCGCTGTACCGGACCGCCATTGTGGACGAGAACGGGGCCCCGGTGGAGCAGGGCAAGGTGGGCGAACTGGTGGTCATCCCCCGGAAGGACCGGAAGCAGCACGGCATCTTCATGGCCTACTGCGGGGACGACGAGCTGTACCGCACCGCGTGGCGGGGCGGCGTCTACCACACGGGCGACACCGCCTGGGTGGATGAGGACGGCTACTACTGGTACGTGGGCCGGGTGGACGACCTGATCAAGACCCGCGGCTTCCGGGTAGGCCCCTTCGAGGTGGAAAACGTGCTGATGGAGCACCCCGCCGTGCTGGAGTGCGCCGTCACCGGCGTGCCCGATGAAAAGCGCGGCCAGGTCATCAAGGCCACGGTGCTTTTGGCGGAGGGCTATGCGCCCTCCAGGCAGTTGGAGCGGGAGATCTGCACCTTCGCCAACCAGCGGATGGCCGCCTATAAGCAGATCTCCATTCTGGAATTTGTGACCGAAATGCCCAAGACCATCAGCGGAAAGATCCGCCGGGTGGAACTGCGGCAGCGGAAAGGAGAAAACAAGCAATGAGCTGGGAATTTCGCCGCCGGGTGCGGTACTACGAGACCGACCGAATGGGAGTGGTGCACCACTCCAACTACCTGCGTCTGCTGGAGGACGCCCGGATGGACTGGCTGAACGACAACATCATGAATTACCGGGAGATGGAGAAGCTGGGGATCATTATCCCCGCGGTCTCCGCCGCCGGGAATTTCCGGGCGTTTCTGCGGTACGACGACCCCTTTTCCGTGGAGGTCCGCCTGACCCAATACACCGGCGTGCGCATCGGCTTTTGCTACCAGGTGCGCAACACCGACACGGGGGAGCTGTGCTACGACGGGGAGAGCGTGCACTTTTTCGCCTCCGATCCCGACTATCGTCCGCTGTCCATTAAGAAGAAGTTCCCCGAGCTGCACGAGAAATTCACGGCCCTGCTGGAGCCGCTGGAATAAAGAAAATGAACCGCCCTCCGTATCAACGGAGGGCGGTTCATTTTCTCAAAAACAGGTTTTTCGCCCCGGAGCCGCTGCCGGTCATTCCATGGCGTGCCGCTTCAGAATATCGAGGAACAGCGCCGCCGCCGGGTTCAGCAGCGAGCGCTTCCAGGCCGCCGCGCAGGCGATCTCCTCGTCCAGCGGGACCATGTCCAGCGCGTCCCCCAGAAACTCCGTGGGCTGGGAGGAGGGCAGGATGGTAACGCCCAGCTCCGCGCTGACGCTCAGCAGCACCGCCCGCACATCGCTGGACTGATTCACCACGGCGGGGGAGAGCCGGTGGGAGCGGAAAAAGTCCATGACCTGCATGTACAGGATGGGACTTTCCTCCTCGGGTATGAGAATAAACTTCTCCTTCTGCAGAGCGGCGACGTCCAGCTCGCCCCGGGCCAGAGGGTGCCCCTTGGGAACCACCAGACACAGCCGCTCGGTGTGGGTGGTCAGGGAGTCAAACACATCGCTGTCCGGAAGCATGTCCCGGTGGAGAAAGTGGAAGTCAAAGGGGTCCTGCCCCTCCTCCAGCAGGGCGTCGCCGCTGGAGACATAGGTGATGTCCACCACCACATTGGGATATGCCTTTCCAAACTCCCGCAGGCAGTTGGACAGGAAGGTCCCCGACGCGGCGATGGTGGCGATGGACAAGCGCCCCCCGGCTCCCTCATGGAGCTGCTTCACCGCGTAGGCCCCCTTTTTGGCGGCCTCCATCATCTCCACCGCGTAGGGGAGGAAGGTGCGCCCCTCCTCCGTCAACTGCACGTCCCGCTTGGTCCGGTAAAAGAGCTTCACGTTCAACTGCCCCTCCAGGTCGCTGATCTGGCGGCTGATGGTGGACTGGGGCACCCCGTTCTGCCGGGCGGCGTTGGTGAAATTCAGCGTCTGGGTGACGGCCAGAAAGCTCCTGATCTGGTTCAGGTCCATCCCTTTCCCTCCCTTCGTTGACAGCGGTTGGAAACATTGATATAATGGATCCCGCAGAAAGAAAGAGCAAGTGGGATCATCCACATTGCTCGCTTTTTTCCGTTTTTTATGCACATTTGCGATTATACAATGCCGCCTTGCTTTTGTAAAGAGGGAGTTCGAGGGGACTATGAGAGAAAAAATCGTTGTTACCGGGATGGGCGCGGTCACGCCCATCGGCGCCGGGGTGGAGGAATACTGGACCAACCTGACCGGCGGCGTGTGCGGCGTCGGGCCGATCACCCGGTTTGACCCCAGCGCCCTGGCGGTGCGGATCGCCGCCGAGGTCAGGGAATTTCACCCGGAGCGGCACATGCCCAAGCCGCTGATCGGCCAGACGGACGCCTTCACCCAGTACGCCTACGTGGCGGCGGCGGAGGCGCTGGGAGGGACGCTCCCCGCCGAGCCGGAGCGCACGGGCATCGTCATGGGCACCGCCCTGGCGGGGGTGGCCACCACCGCCAACACCCAGGAGGTTTTGACCAACGCGGTCCATAAAAACGTCGGCCCCCGGTTCGTGCCCCGCATTCTGGGCAACATCGCGGCGGCGCAGATCTCCATCGCCCACGACATCCGCGGCCCCAGCCTGACCCTGTCCACCGCCTGCGCCTCCGGGGGCGACGCCGTCGCCGCCGGGGCGTCCCTGCTGCTGTCGGACGAGGCGGACGCCGTGCTGGTGGTGGGCGCGGAGTCCATTTTGTGCCCGCTGGTGATCTACTCCCTGTCCAACGCCCACGCCCTCTCCCGCAGCAACGCAGACCCCCTCCACGCCAGCCGCCCCTTTGACGCGGACCGCAACGGCTTTGTCATCGGGGAGGGCGGCGGCGCCATGATCCTGGAGACGGAGTCGCACGCCCGGCGCAGGGGCGCGGTGATCTGCGGAGAGCTGGCCGGCTGGGCCAACAACAACGACGCGTACCATGTGACCACGCCCGCCCCGGACGGCGCCATGGCGGCGGCCTGTATGCGCAAGGCCCTGAGGAAGGCGGGGCTGGAGCCGGGAGAGATCGGCTATATCAACGCCCACGGCACCGCCACCCGGGACGGGGACGCGGCGGAGGGCGCGGCCATTCAGGCGGTCTTTGGGACCGCCCGCCCCAAGGTCAGCTCCACCAAGGGGGCCACCGGCCATATGATGGGCGCGGGCGGGATCACCGAGGCCATCGCCTGCATCCAGGCCATCCGCACGGGACTGCTGCCGCCCACCCTGAACCTGGACCGTCCGGAGTTCGACCTGGACTTTGTGGCCGGGGCGCCGTGTGAACGGGAGATCACGGCGGCCATGACCAACGCCTTCGGCTTCGGCGGGCAGAATTCCAGCCTGATTTTCCGCCGGTACCCCTGAGCCGCTGTCGGTTTTTCAATGATCGTTGTAACTTCTGCATTGCTTTTTCGCAAAAGGGCGGTATAATAAAACGAAAAATACACAGGAGGTTTTTATGGAAAAGCTGCTGTTTATCTTTAATCCTCACGCAGGCAAGGGGGCCATCCGCGGGCAGCTTCCGGGGGTGCTGGATGCCTTCACCAAGGCGGGATACCTGGTCACCGCCTACCCCACCCAGAGCAAGGCGGACGCCACACGGGCAGCCGCCGAGCTGGGGGACCGGTTCGACCGGGTGGTCTGCTGCGGCGGAGACGGGACCCTCAGCGAGACCATCGCCGGGCTGCTGTCGCTGGACGCCCCTCCTGCGCTGGGTTATGTGCCCGCGGGGACGACCAACGACTTTTCCCGGAATCTGAAGCTGCCCAAGGACCTGACGGCCGCCGCCCGCACCGCCGCCACCGGCCCGGTGCGACGGTGCGACGTGGGCGCGTTCAACGGCAGGACCTTTATCTACGTGGCCGCCTTCGGCGCGTTTACCGACGTATCCTACGACACGCCCCAGGAGTTTAAAAACGCCTTCGGCCACCTGGCCTATCTGCTGGAGGGCGTGACCCGGCTGGGCTCCATCAAGAGCTACGGCCTGGAGATCACTTGCGACAGCGGCGCCATGGAGGGCGAGTTCATCTACGGTATGGTCAGCAACACCGTGTCGGTGGGCGGCTTCAAGGGTCTTCCCGCCAGCGAGGTGGAACTGGACGACGGCCTGTTTAAGGTGGTGCTGGTCAAGCGCCCCAAGACCCTGCCCGAGCTGCAGAGCATCATCAAGACCCTTTTGCAGCAGAAGGCGGTGGACGGCGGAGCCGTGGTGGCGTTCCACACCAGCCGGCTGCGGGTCGTCTGCCGGGAGGCGCTGCCCTGGACGCTGGACGGGGAATTCGGCGGCGATCCTCAAATCGCGGAGATCGAAAACCGCAGACAGGCCATTGAGCTGGTGTGGGGCACGCAGGAGGGCGAAGCGATCCCCGGCAAACCCTGAGCTTGTACGGGTCATTTGTAATTGATTTTACCATCAAAAAGACTATTTCAACAGGTCTTATTGGAATTCTTCAGAATTGCGCAGGTTTTCCTTCAGAGAACGCATGGTCCCCGTTATGATTTTTTAGGCAACACCGCACAATTACGTCTGCGACGCTTTGCGGAAAAATGTGCTATACTTGACCTGACAAACTAACAAACAAACTGGAAGTTGGGGGCTGATAATGAACTGTACCATTAGACAAATAAGGCAATCAGAAATTCAAGTTTTGTCTGATTTCTTGTATGAAGCAATATTTATTCCTGGGGGTGCTGCACCACCGCCGAGGGAAATAATTAAACAACCAGAACTTCAAGTATATATATCCGACTTTGGGAAGTGCGATGACGATATTTGCTATGTTGCAGAGGTAGACGGTAGCATCATTGGTGCTGTGTGGGTTCGTATTATGGACGACTATGGTCATGTTGATGGTGAAACGCCATCTTTCGCAATATCACTGAATAAAGAATATAGAAGTCAAGGCATTGGTACAGACTTAATGAAAACTATGCTCAAAGGACTAAAGGAAAGGGGTTATAAACAAGCCTCTTTAGCAGTACAAAAAGCCAACTATGCCGTAAATATGTATAGAAATGTTGGCTTTGAAACTGTGGACGAAAATGAGAAAGAATATATTATGGTATGCAAATTGTCCGATTAGCAAACTAAAATTTAACGGAGAGAAATCATTATGTTTGGTATTCAAAACGGGCAAGTAAAATTTTCAGATGCCTATATGTATTACACATCTTTTGGAAGAGGAATCAAACCGTTAGTCATGCTTCCAGGATTAAGCACAAGAGGTGTCAAGGGGGCAGAGATTTCTCTTTTCTGGATGTACCGTATATTCTCGAAACAATACAAGGTATACTTTTTTGACAGAATAAACCCTGTTCCGAAAGTTTATTCTATTGAAAACATGGCTGATGATACAGTTTTGTCAATGAAAGAATTAAAAATTGAAAAAGCGGCTGTTTTTGGTGTTTCGATGGGTGGTATGATTGCTCAGAGCATCGCTGCAAAGTATCCGGAAATGGTTGATAAATTGATACTTGCCGTTACATCGTCACGGCCAAATGAAACGATAAATTCAGTTGTAAGCAAGTGGATAAAATATGCTGAAGCTGAAGATTACATTTCCCTAAATAGAGATGTTTTTTCAAAAATGTATTCAGATAACTATTTGAAAAAGAATCGATTCTTACTGCCTGTTGCCGAGAGGTTGGCAAAGCCAGATGACTTATCAAAGTTTATGATTTGTGCAAATGCTTGCCTTCATTTTGACGGATACAACAGTTTAAACCATATCCAGTGTCCGGTTATGGTACTCGGTGGGAAAAAGGATAAGGTTGTTACAGGGAAAGCATCCGAAGAGATTGCAGAAAAAATAAAGTGTGATATTTTTATGTATGATGAATTGGGTCATGCTGCCTATGATGAAGCAAAAGATTTTAATCAAAGAATATATGACTTTTTAGAACGATAATTCCAGTTTGTCGGTCAAATAAAGGCTAAAACAGGGCGGTAGGGTATGTATTGACTATCCCGTCGCCCTGTCCGCTATCGTTCCCTATTCTGTGTCCTGCGCTGTGTGTGTTCCCGCTGTTCCTGCCGCAAGATGCTGTAAACGCTCTCTCGGATTTGCTCAGCTTCTTTCACTTCCTCTTTCAGTGCAAGATATTTTGAATGCAATCGCCTTTCCGTGAGCAATTTTAAGCAGGCCGGAAAATTTTGTGTAAATGCCGATCAGCCGTCACGCGGCGGACAGTTCCTCCCGGGCCTCCCGCTCGGTGTCGGCGGAAAAGAGGAAGCGCCCGGACAAATCGAATACCTCCACATGACCTCTGACATAACGAATTTCTACCTCCATGACAAAACCTCCTATTCTGATATCATTCCTTGTCTTTGATATCAGTATAGGAGGTTTGCTGTCCGATAAAACGGACTATTCCGTCTCCGCGCAAACTTTTTGGAACTCTTCCGCCGACATGGTCTCATGCTCCAGCAGGTACTCGGCCACCCGGATCAGGCGCTCCCGCTGGGTGGAGAGGATCTCCCGGCAGCGGTCGTAGGCGCTGTCGATGATGGCCCGGATCTCCTCGTCGATCAGGCCGGCGATCTCCTCGGAATAGCTGCGGGCCTGGGCCATGGAGCGGCCGATGAACACCTCGTCGTGGCCGGTGTCGAAGACCACGGTGCCCACCCTCTCGCTCATGCCGTACTTGGTGACCATGGCGCGGGCGATGGCGGTGGCGCGCTCCAGGTCGTTGGACGCGCCGGTGGAGATGTCGCCCAGCATCAATTCCTCGGCCACCCGGCCGCCCAGGCAGGTGGCGATCTGCTCAGTCAGCTCCTGCTTGGACTGGTAGCTCTTGTCCTCCAGGGGCAGGGAGATAGTCATGCCGCCCGCCGCGCCCCGGGGAATAATGGTGATCTGGTGGACCGGGTCGGCGGTCTCCAGGGCGTTGATCACGACGGCGTGGCCCGCCTCGTGGTAGGCGGTCAGCTTCTTGGCGTGCTCGGTGACCACGCGGCTCTTCTTCTCAGGCCCGGCGATGACCTTCAGCACAGCTTCATGCAGGTCGGCGTTGGTGATGAACATCTCCTTCCGCCGGGCGGTCAGGAGCGCGGCTTCGTTCATCAGGTTTTCCAGGTCGGCGCCGGTGAAGCCCACGGTGGCCTTGGCCACGTCGGCCAGGGAGACGTCCTCGGCCAGGGGCTTGTTGCGGGCGTGGATGCGCAGCACCGCCTCCCGCCCCTTCACGTCGGGACGGCCCACGTACACCTGCCGGTCAAAGCGGCCGGGGCGCAGCAGGGCGGGATCCAGGATATCCACCCGGTTGGTGGCGGCCAGGACAATGACCCCCTCGTTGGAGGAGAAGCCGTCCATCTCCACCAGGAGCTGGTTCAGGGTCTGCTCCCGCTCATCATGACCGCCGCCCAGGCCTGCGCCGCGCTGGCGGCCCACGGCGTCGATCTCGTCGATGAACACGATGGCGGGCGAGTCCTTTTTGGCCTGGTCGAACAGGTCGCGCACGCGGGAAGCGCCCACGCCCACATACAGCTCCACAAAGTCGGAGCCGGAGATGGACAGGAAGTTCACCCCCGCCTCGCCGGCCACGGCGCGGGCCAGCAGGGTCTTGCCGGTGCCCGGAGGGCCGACCAGCAGAACGCCCTTGGGGATGCGCGCGCCCAGGTTGATGAAGCGCTGGGGGTCCTTCAGGAACTCCACGATCTCCTCCAGCTCGGCCTTTTCCTCATCGGCCCCGGCCACGTCGTCGAAGGAGACCTTTTTCCCCGTCTGCTCCAGCGTGCGGGTGCGGGCCTTGCCGAAGCGTGCGGGATTGCTGCCGCCGTTTCCGCCGCCGCCCGCCTTGCGCACGAACATGAAATACCACAGCAGACCGAAGATCAGGAAAATGACCACGTAGGGCACCAAGGAGATCCACCAGGGCCACACAAAGCCCTGGGGATAGTCGTAAAACTCGATGATGCCCGCCTTCCACTGCTGGTCGATCAGCTCGTGCATATCGTTGTAAAACACACTGAAGCTGGCAAGGGGGAACACCGCGGTCCGGTTTTTCCCGTTCTCGTCCAGTTCGCGCAGGACCAGAGTGATCTCGTCGTCCTCCGCCTCAAAGGACACCACCTGCTGCTGCTCAAAGAGGGTGCGCAGGTCGGAATAGGTGGCGCTGGTGGAGCCTTCCAGGTTTTGCAGGGCCATGACGGTGGACACCAGGACCAGGAAGATCAGGATATAGAAGATAATGTCGCGCAGGCTGATTCGTTTCAAAGGTTCACACTTCCTCTCGGGAGTTGGGGGATAGCTGCTTCAGATGGGGTTCAGGCATGTCAGCCTCCGTAGACCTCGGGCTTGAGTATGCCTATGTAGGGGAGGTTCCGGTACTTTTCCGCATAGTCCAGGCCGTAGCCCACCACGAAGGCGTCGGGAATCCGGAAGCCGCGGTAGGTGACGTCGACCTCCTTGACCCGGCGCTCCGGCTTATCCAGCAGGGTGCACAGGCGGATGGAGGCGGGCTTCCGGGCCTCCAGGAGCTGCAGCAGGTAATACAGGGTGTTGCCGCTGTCCAGAATGTCCTCCACCACGATCAGGTCCTTGCCCTCGATGTCGTCGGACAGGTCCTTGGTGATCTGAACCTGGCCGGAGGACTGGGTGCCCTTGCCGTAAGAGGAGACGGACAGAAAATCCACCGTGCAGGGCAGGTCGATGCAGCGGGTCAGGTCGGCCATGAAAATATAAGACCCCCGCAGGACGCTGACCAGTACCGGCTCCTTCCCGGCGTAGTCGGCGGTGATCTGCGCGCCCAGCTCCCGCACCCGCCGGCGCAGCTCTTCCTCGGAAAACAGGACGCTTTCAATGTCTTTCTCTTCGTATCCCATTTTTCTCACTCTTTCTGAAATTGAATCTCAAACGCCTCCTGGCCGGGCTGGGCCAGCCGGGACGCATCGGGGCCGAGGGAGGCCGCTGCCAGAACGCCGCCGTCGTCGGCCAGCACGGGCAGCAGCGCACGGCGGATTTGGGGGATCCTGCGGTCGATCATCAGCTTTTTCAGCGTCCTGTTGGGGCGGCCCGGCAGTTGGATGGAATCCCCCGTACGGCGGGGGCGCAAAATCAACGTACCGTTTATCTTACCACAGGAGAGGAAAAAAGTATCGGGGTTTTTGCAATTTTTTTCCGGGCAGACCGTTCGACGGCAGGTAAGCCGCCAGCCGGTGGCGCCATAGACGGTCTGTCCGTCCAAAACCACGGGGGTGGGTGCGGGAACTTCCGGTTCGTCCCGGGCAAAGGAAAGCACCAGGTCGCCGTACTCCCGCCGGGCGGTCAGACCACCGGGCAGGGAAAGCCGGGCGGAGGGGTCCGTCCCCCGGCAGAGGGCGGCCACGCCCAGCAGATGGGAGGCGGCCAGATTGGTGTCCCCGTCCCGCATACGGGCGATCAGCAGCCGGGCGGCCCGGGGGGCCAGAGCGTCGGGCAGGTCCCCGACGGTGCGGGCGGGCAGGCGGATCACGCCGCCCTCGGGAAATATGCCCGCAACCGCCTGTTCCGCCTGGGCGGTCAGGTAGTCCTCGTCGGTCCGCAGCAGGGCGGCGGTGTCCGCCGCCCGGACGGCCGTGCCGGGGCAGAGGGCCTCCAGCTCGGGAAATACCCGGCGGCGCAGGCGGTTGCGGGCAAAGCGCTCATCCCCGTTGGAGCTGTCCTCCACATGGGGCAGGCCGTAAATTCGCAGATACTCCTCCACTTGGGCGCGGGTGGTGGTCAGCATGGGGCGGATCAGGCCGTCCCCCACGGGGCGGATGCCCGTCAGTCCCCGCAGACCGGAGCCGCGGATCAGGTGGAGCAGCATGGTCTCCGCGTTGTCGTCGGCGGTGTGGGCGGTGGCGATGACCGCGCCCCCCAGCGCCGACGCGGTGTTTCGTAAAAAATCATACCGCATCTCCCGGGCGGTCTCCTCCAGCCCGGCCTTGCGGCGGGCGGCCTCTCCGGTCACGTCCCCGCCGCCCACATATAATTGCACGGCGGGCATGGAATAAGTCCCGTCCCCGCTGGTGATGGCGGCAGGGCCGCACCAGGTCTCCACAAACCGGCGGACGAACGCCTCGTCCCGGTCCGACTCCTCCCCCCGCAGGTGGTGGTTGTAGTGGGCGGCGGCCAGACGGAAGCCGAGTATGGAGCGCAGCAGATACAGCCGGTGGAGCAGATAGACGGAATCCGCCCCGCCCGACAGGGCGCACAGGACCGTGCACCCCCGTGGGATCATGTCATAGTCCTCAATGAGACGGTTCAGCGCGTCAAAAGGGCGGGCCATGGTCAAGGCTCCTCATACCGGCGCTCGATGGTGCGGAAGGTGGTGAATTCAGGCAGCCACTGCAGGTCCACCATGCCGGTCTCGCCGTGGCGGTTCTTGGCGATGATGCAGTTGGCGATGTTGCGATTTTCGGTGGCCTCGTCGTAGTAGTCCTCCCGGTGGATGAACATGACGATGTCGGCGTCCTGCTCGATGGCGCCCGACTCGCGCAGGTCGGACAGGCGGGGCATGCGCACCTTGCCCTCCTTCTCGTTGGAACGGGAGAGCTGGGACAGGCAGACGACGGGCACCTTCAGCTCCTTGGCCATGATCTTCATGGCGCGGGAGATATCGGACACCGCCTGCTGGCGGTTTTCCCCCTGATAGGACTTGCCGCCGGCGGACTGCATCAACTGCAGGTAGTCCACCACCACCAGCCCCAGGCCGTCCACCCGGCGGCAGGCGGCGTTCATGTCGGCCACCGTCAGGGACGGGTTGTCGTCCAGCAGGATGCGGGTCTTGGACAGGGCGGCGGAGGCCGCGCCGATCTTCTTCCAGTCGTCCATGGTCAGCCCCTGGCCGGTCAGCAGCTTTTTGCTGTCCACGAAGCACTCGCCGGAGATCAGGCGCATGGCCAACTGCTCCTTGGACATTTCCAACGAGAAGATAGCCACCGCCTTGCCCGAGGCCTTGCCCGCGTGCAGCGCCATGTTCAGGGCCATGGAGGTCTTGCCCATGCCGGGGCGGGCGGCCAGAATGATCAGGTCGGAGGGGTTCAGGCCGGTGATGCGTCGGTCCAGGTCGGACAGGCCGGTGGGCAGGCCAGGGAACTCGTTGCCCGAGGCGGCCAGCTCGCCCAGGCGGTCGTACACGTTCTGGATGGCCTGGGAGATGTGCTCCAGGCCCCGTGCGGCCCGGCCCTGGCGGATGGCGTAGATCTTCTGCTCGGCGGCCTCCAGCACCTGCGCGCCCGAGCCTTCCCCCGTCTGCACCATGCCGGTGATCTCTCCCGCCGCCCCGGCCACCCGGCGCAGCAGGGCCTTGTCCCGCACGATGGAGATATACTCCCGGACGTTGGCGGACGTGGGGGTGATCTCCATTAATTGGAGCACATAGCGGTCGGTGACGTTTTCCTTGAACACGCCGTTCCGGCGCATCTGGTCCAGAACGGTGACCAGATCGACGGAGGCGGACAACTCCACCATGTGGTAGATGGTCTCGTAAATCTCCCGGTTCTGCCGCAGATAGAAGTCCTCCGGTTTCAGGGCGGTGACCACCTCGGGGATGCAGCTTTCGTCAATGAACATGGCCCCCAGCACGGCCTGCTCGGCCTCGGTGCTGTGGGGGAGCTGTCTGGTCAGCAGCTCGTCCAACGCGGCCACCTCCTTTCTCCAGAATACGGCGACGCAGCGCCGGGAAACGGGCCGTCGAGGGCGGCGGCCCCTACATTGATATCTCGGGACTTTACGGACAATTTCGCAGGGGCGGGCAACGCCGCCGCCTGTCATGGGTCACAATGTCTACCTAAAAGAACAGAGAGGCTTACTCCTCGCAGACGACCACCTTGACGGTGCCTGTCACGTCGTGGCCCAGCTTGGCCTTCAGCTCGTAGCCGCCGAAGCTCTTGATCGGCTCGTCCTGGACCAGCTTGGACTTGCTGATGTCGATGCCGTGCTGGGTCTTCAGCGCGTCGGAGATCTCCTTGGTGGTGACCGCGCCGAACAGGCGGCCGCCGGTGCCCGCCTTGGCGGCGATGCGCACGGTCAGTTCCTTGAGCTGCCCGGCGATCGCCTCGGCCTGGGCCTTTTCCTCGGCCAGTCTGGCCTGCTTGGCCTTCTCCTGCAGCTTCATGGTGTTGACGTTGTCCGCCGTGGCCTCCACCGCCAGCTTCCGGGGCAGCAGGAAGTTGCGGGCGTATCCGTCAGAGACGTCCACCATCTGCCCCTTCTTGCCCTGGCCCTTGACGTCTTGCTGTAAAATCACTTTCATGGTTATTTCCTCCTTGTTGGGTACTTACTCATCCTCAAAATACTGGTCGACGGACGCCATCAGCCGCCGGGTCACTTCGTCCAGGTCCTCGGTGGGCACCTGGGCACCCGCGGAGGCCGCGTTGCCGCCGCCGCCCAGCTTCTCCAGAATGACCTGCACGTTGACGGTCCCCGAGCTGCGCGCGGAGATCATCACCTTGCCGTCTGCGGGGAACAGGACGAAGGACGCGCCGATGCCCGCGATGTTCAGCAGCTCGTCGGCCGCCTGGGCGGCGGTGACGCGGCCCACCGTGTGGTCCACCTGGGCGATGGCCACGTCGCTGCGGTAGAGCCTGGCGTTTCGGATAATATCGTAGCGGGCGATGGTCCCCGTCAGATCGTTCTGGAAAAAGAGCCGCACCTCGCTGGGGTCGGCGCCCGCCCGGCGCAGGAAGGCGGCGGCCTCAAAGGTGCGCCCGCCGGTGCGCATGGTAAAGTGCTTGGTGTCCAGCACGATGCCCGCCAGCAGCGCCTCGGCCTCCAGACGCAGCAGGTTGGCCGGTTCCAGGATATACTGGAGCAGCTCGGCCACCAGCTCGGAGGCGGATGAGGCGTACGGCTCGTGAAAGTTCAGCACCGCGTCGGCGATATAGGTGGCCGCCCGGCGGTGGTGGTCGATGACCGCCACCTTGTTGCAGGAGACCAGCAGCTCCTCCGACTGCACCTGCTCCGGGCGGTTGGTGTCCACCACCACCAGCAGGGAGTTGGAGTCGGCGGCCAGCAGCGCGTCCTGGGGGGACATCCACTTGCCCGCGTACTCGGGCAGGGTGGCCAGCCGCTGGGTCATGTCGTCCGCCGGGGCGGGATTGGGTTCCTTGATCAGATAGGCGGGGGTGCCTCGCTTGCGGGCGATGGCGAACACGCCCGCAGCCGCGCCGATGCAGTCCAGGTCGGCGTTCTTGTGGCCCATGATGAACACCTTGGAGGCGTCGGCCACCAGTTCGCTCAGGGTGTTGGCCATAACGCGGCTCTTCACCTTAGTGCGCTTTTCCAGCTCCTTGGTGCGGCCGCCGTAGAATTCAAAGGTGAAGCGGTTCTTGATGACCGCCTGATCGCCCCCCCGGGACAGGGCCATCTCCGCCGAGAGGGAGGCGTATTGGAACAGCTCCTGGAAGTTGTCGGCGTCCTTGCCGATGCCGATGGACAGGGTGGCGGGGGTGCCGCCGGGGTTCTGGATATTGTGCACGGCGTCCAGGATGGGGAACTTCTCCTCTTGGAGCTTGGGCAGGTGGCGGGCTTCAAAGACGAGCAGATAGCGGTCCCGGTCCAGTTGGGCAAACAGGCCGCCGGTCTCCTCGGCCATACGGCCCAGCTTCTGGCTGATCTCGCCCACGATGGCGGCGCGGGTGTTTTCCGCCACGTTTTTCAGCACCTCGTCGTAGTTGTCCAGCAGGAGCAGGGCCACCACCGGGCGGCTGTCGGCGTAGTCACGGCGCAGGGTGGAATAGTCGGTCACATCGAACCAGTAGGTGGTGGCCAGAAAGCCGCCGCCCTGGTCCCCCGTGTGGACCAGATGGCCGAACACGGTGTAACGCCGTCCGCCCAGAGCGACTTCCTCCGGGCACTCGTTTTTCCCCTCCAGCAGCCACTTGGAGGTAAACCCGGGCACCGCGGCGGACAGCTTGGTGTCAAACAGGTGCTCCCGCTCCCCCGTCAGGCGCAGGAAGCGGTCGTTGGACCAGATCACCTCGTCGCTGTCCGGGCGGAAGATGACCATGGGCAGGGGGGCGTTGAGCATGGTATCCTTGGTGGCGGCGTCCACGTTGCAGGACACCGAGTCGATATATTTCAGGATCTCCTTGCGCCGGTGGGCGTTGCTTCGGCGGAAGTAGAGGTAGAGCAGCAGGGTAACGGCCAGCTCCACCGCGCCCAGGATATAGTCGTGCAGCACGGCGGCGGCGACGGCAAACAGCACCATGACAATGAAATACAGCCGAATCCCCGGCTCCAGCAGCCGGGAGAGCTTTTTCCTGTTCACACCGACACCTCCTGCGTTTGCTTTGCGTTGTTTCCGCGATAAAAAGGGATTATATTAATATACCATAGTTTAAAAAGAAACGCAAGCGCGCGGCTCAAAGGCACCGGTGGAAAATATGCTCGCCCTTTTGCGGCCCCTTTTGCGGCCCCTTTTGCGGGGCAACTCCTTGCAATTTCAAGCGGATTTCGATATAATGTGTATTCAGGCAATGCCGCGCCATTCCGTTCGGGTGGTTTGCGCGGTGTTGCCCAGGCCTTGTTTTAAAATAGGCAATATGCCCAACCTCAAGGGATTTTTTCGTTGGGCAAGCCATTTCGACGCAGGAATACTTGGTGTATTTCAAGGAAAAATGGCGCGGCACAGCGGAAAAACCCGCTGTTTGGGCGTGTTGACTATTTTTCAAACAAGGCCTAGTTTTCACACAAGGTCGTGATCCGCTTTGAACCGAAAAGCCCTCGCCGCCGCCTTTCCCATCACCGTTCCGGTGCTCATGGGCTATCTGTCCATCGGCATCGCCTTCGGCCTGATGCTGGAAGCGGCGGGCTATAATGTTATCTGGGCGTTTCTCATGTCCCTGACCATCTACGCCGGGTCGGGGCAGTATCTGGGGGTGGAGCTGCTGGCCACCGGCGCGGCGCTGACCCAGGTGGCCCTGCTGACCCTGCTGATCAACTTCCGACACCTGGTCTACGGCCTGTCCATGCTGGAGAAGTTCCGGGGCATGGGCAAGCGCAAGCTCTACATGATCTTTTCCCTGACCGACGAGACCTACGCCCTGCTGGCGGGCGCGACGCCCCCGCCGGGAGTGGACGCCCGGGACTTTTACTTTGCCGTGGCTCTGCTGGACCAGAGCTACTGGGTGTTGGGCTCGGTGATCGGCTCGGTGGCCGGGGCGCTGCTGAAATTCAACACGGCGGGGGTGGAGTTTGCCATGACCGCCCTGTTCCTGGTAATCGCCGTGGACCAGTGGCGCAGCTACCGCAGCCATATCCCCGCCATATTGGGGGCGGCGGCCACCCTGCTGTGCCTGAAGCTGGTGGGGGCGGACGCCATGCTCCTGCCCGCCCTGGTGATCATCGTGGCGGTGCTGATGGCGCTGCGTAAGCGCTTGGAGGACAAGCCCGGGAAGGAAGGGGAGGTGGACGCCCCATGCTGACGACCGCACAGGCCCTCGCCGCCATTGCGGTCATGGCGGTGGTGACCTTCCTGACCCGCGCGCTTCCCTTCCTGCTCTTTGACCGGGGCGAGTCTCCCCCCAAGCTGGTGCTCTATCTGGGCCGGGTGCTGCCCCCGGCGGTCATCGCCATGCTGATCATCTACTGTCTGCGCGATCCCTCGGTGGCCGTGTCCGCCGAGCTGACCGGATCGCTGTCCGGCTGGCTGGTCCCGGTCGTCAGCTTCTTCGTAGGCTGGGCGCCCCAACTGATCGCCGGCGCGGTGGTGGTCGTGCTTCACGTCTGGAAGCGCAACAACCTGCTGTCCATCTTCGGCGGTACGATCTTGTATATGATCCTGGTGCAGTTTGTTTTTGTATAAGTTTCAGGAGGGACAGGTCAAGTTGACCTGTCCCTCCTGGTTTGTTTCCGGTTGGATGGAGCTTGATAGGAACTGCTGCCATACACATAGTGCCGGCAGTAATAAACACAGGCGCCATGGCAGAGCTTTTCCGCTGTAACAAGCCGGGTTCATTCATTTTTATCACCTTGAGTCTTTTAAACGATTTGTTTTTGGTTTTGTGGATGTATATGGCAGGTCGCCTCTTTGCGGAGGTGTGTGCGTAGGATGGGAACGGGCTTCGACCCCAAAGGAAAAGGCCCGTGCGCAGGAGGAGCGCATTTGTTCTACTGTGAAACAGCCCCGGCCAGCTATGCTGGCCGGCCTACGCTGCAAACGTGCCACCGGCACGTTTGCTTAACGCTGCGGTTACGGCGGTGACTTTCTCTGTGTTGTTTGGTTCGTGTCCTTTTGAAACCGCGCCTTAGGTTGTAGTAATCCCGACCTCACAAGTGCGGTAAAACCGCAGGTGTTACCATTTTGACTGTAGGGGCGCACCCATGTGTGCGCCCGCAACCCGGCAACGATTGCGGCATCCACGGGAGGATACCATCCTCCCCTACATTCCCCACTCCTGAACCCGGCGATTATCGCAACGTTGCGGGCCGCCGAGGGCGGCGGCCCCTACATGCACACACAAACCTCCCGATTTTATCGTAGGGGCCGCCCCCCTGGGCGGCCCGGCGGCCCCGCCGCCACCTAACAATTATCACGGTGTTCTGGTTTTGTTGTTGGAGTTCCGATTAAACAGGTGCAGATAGGACACAAACGCCGCGTTTTACACCCACAGAGGTAGGTTTCCAAAGGGAGGGTAATCCTCCCTTTGGTCGTTTCAAGAGAGAGGGGCCTGGGGAGAGAGGAAATCGACACTGCAGCGTTAAGAAAATTTGCCGGTGGCAAATTTTTAGCGTAAGCTGGCCAGCTATGCTGGCCGGGTGCCGGTCGCAAACAGGACTCCAACTTCAAGTCTTCTCCCACCCAGGGTCTTTCCCCCATTTCTGCCCGGACAGAAAGGGGGCCGCCGGAGGCCCCGGCAGGCTTCCTCTTGTCACCGTTCAGAAAAACCACCTTCCGACAAAAACCCGAAATCAAAACCCAGCGATCCTTGCCGCGCGGCGCTCACTCCTTCAGCTCCAGCAGCACCTCGCCCGCCGCCCGGGCGAACAGGCGCGCCCCCCGCAGGGCCTCTTGCAGGGTGTTGCCGTGGGAGCCTACCTCCACCAGAATGGAGCCATGGGTCAACTGCTGGTTGAACCGGGAGGAGCGCAGGGTGATGGGCCGGGCCAGGGTGGGCCATTGACTGTCCAGCTTCTTCTGTATTTGAATGGACAGCGCCAGATTATCCGTCCAGTCGGGGTGCTCCGCCAGCTCGTCGGTGCCGATGATCATCAGCACCTGGGCCGTTTTCTCCCCGTCCACCTCGGTCACCGCCTTGTACACGGTGCCGTCGCTCCCCACCAGGGCGTCCCGGTGGACGTCCAGCACCACCTGGATGGAGGGATACTGCTCCAGCCAGCGCTCCACCCCGGCGTAGGAGCGGTCATAGGAGCCGCTGTACTGGGGATAGTCGTACAGGGTGCGGTCATGGATGACCTGCAGCCCCATCTCCTCAAAGACCTTCTGCATCTCGTCCCCCACCCGGATCACATTGCAACTCTCGTCGGTGGTGCGGGAGGCGTCGCTCTCCACATAGACGTCCTCGCCGTCCATGGTGTAGGCCTCGGTGCCGTGGGTGTGCATGATCAGGATCTGCGGTCCCGCCTCCTGCAGCTCCACGCCGATCTGCGCCGAGGCCAGCGCCTGCATGTCCATGGACCGGTTGGTGTAGTTGAACAGGTACACCCCCTGGGTGGACAGATACCCCTCGCTGTCCGCGGGCAGCAGGGTGCGCTCCACAATGTCCTCGGGCGCCGTGGTGGTCTGGGGCAGCGGCGTCTCCGCGTCGTCCTCCGCCCCCGCTGGTCCCGGAGTATCCACGGTGTCCAACGGGCTTGTCTGCGCGGCCAGCAGGCGCTCCACATCCGCCTCGCCCGCCCGAAGCAGGGCGGACTGCCCCAGGGCCAGCCGCTGCCAGCGGTCCATCCCGGCCCAGGTCCCCTCCGCCCAGGTCTCCGGTCCCAGCTCGGTGCGCAGGGCGGCGGCCACAAAGGCGGAGCTTTCTCCCAGCCGGGTGCAGGCCGCTCCCACATCACAGGTCAGCCCCAGCAGCCAAATCGCGATGGTGGCGAAAAATAGGGCGGCGGTCCACCGCAGCGCCCGCGCCCACGGAAATTTTTTCCCCTTCATGGTACATCCCCATCCTTGTCCGTTGTGTCAGGAAATCCTATGCGCGGGGGAGGGGAGGTATACCAAAAATTTATTTTGATAGTCAAATTTCTTGACTTTAAAAATAAATGCGGTATAATACCCATATTATACACAATAGGAGGTGTGTACGATCAATTCCCATCGAGAGACCCTCAACCGCTTTTTGGTGGAGGTATTCCATGAGATCCTGAAAACAGAGGAGCAGGCGCTGGCCGTCAGTTGTCCGGAGCTGTCCCTGCGGGAGATGCACCTGATCGAAGAGGTGTGCCGGGCGGAGGACCTGCAGCGGGACAACCGGGCAGGCGCCATCGCGGCGGCCCAGCGGGTCACAGCGGGCACCCTGACCACGGCGGTCAATCTGCTGGAGAAAAAGGGCTTTCTGGAACGCCGCCGGGACAGCCGGGACCGGCGGGCCGTGCGGCTCTACTCCACGGAAAAGGGGCGGAAGGCCAACGAGGTCCACGAGAAATTCCACCAGGAGATGGTGGAGGACGTGATCAGCATCCTGACCGAGGAGGAGTGCCAAGTCTTCCTGCGCGCTCTCAGCGGCGTGACCGCCTTTTTCCGGAAAAAATATCAAAAGCAAGGAGAACAAAGCCATGATTGAACTGATTACCGACAGCACCTGCGACCTTTCCCCCGAGCTGACGGCCAAGCTGGGGGTGCGGGTGCTTCCGCTGACCGTCCTTTTCGGGGAGGAGAGCTTCCGGGACGGCGTGGATATTTCCAACGCCGGCTTTTATGACCGCCTGCGCGCGGCCCAGACGCTGCCCACCACCGCGCAGATCAACCCGGAGACCTTTGTGGACGCCTTCCGGGAGGTGCTGGACCGGGGCAACCAGGCGGTGGGCATCTTCATCTCCTCCGCCATGTCGGGCACCTGCCAGTCGGCGGCCATCGCCAAGGACCTGCTGGACAGCGACGACATCTTTGTGGTGGACTCCCAGACCGTCACCTTCTCCCTGGGCCTTCTGGTGACCGAGGCGGCCCGCCTGCGGGACGAGGGCTATACCGCCGCCCAACTGGCGCAGGAGCTGACCGTCCTGCGGGAAAAGCTGCGGCTGTACGCCGTGGTGGACACCCTGAAGTACCTGAAGATGGGCGGGCGCATTTCCACGGCCACCGCCTTGGTGGGCGGCGTGCTGGGGATCACGCCCATCATCACCATCGCCAACGGCCTGGTGGAGTCCATCGGCAAGGCCAGGGGCCGCAAGGCGGGCGTCCAGTGGATCCGAAACCGGGCGGCCGGGGAGGAGGTCGACCTGACCCGGTCCATCTCCTTCGGCCACAGCGACTGCACCGAGGCGCTGGAGGCGGTGACCGACGCCTTTGCCGACTGGAGCGCCCAGGCCCCCGCCGTATATTCCTGCGACATTGGAGCCGTGGTGGGCACCCACGCCGGCCCGGGCGCCGCCGGTATCAGTTTCTTCATCAAATAATAAGAAAAATTTTACAACTTATTTGTATTTTCCCGCTCATTCTGTGATATAGTATTGATAATTGGGGCGTACAGGCCCCGACAGACACACGGTACATAGGAGGAAGCGGGCATGGAACTGCGGGAATTATCCTGGAAAGAGCGGGGGCGGCTTTGGGTGCGCCTGGGCATTCGGCTGCTGCTGACGGCGGCGGTCCTGCTGCTGCTGTTTTTGACGGTCCCGCCTCTGCTGTCCCTGTTCATGCCCTTTGTGCTGGCCTTCCTGATGGCGTGGCTGCTCAACCCGCTGGTGCGCTGGCTGCACCGGCGGCTGCATATCTCCCGCAAGCTGCTCTCCCTGCTGCTGATCGTCCTGGTGTGCGCGGTGGTGGGCGGCGTGCTGTTCGGCTTCCTCTACGGCATCGGCTCGGAAATCTATTCCCTGGTCACCAACTGGCCCGCCGTGGAGAGCGACATTCTCGGGGAGCTGGACGCCATCGGAGAGCAGTTCCAGCGGATCTTCGACCTGCTTCCCGCCCAGGTCACGGACTGGATCGACGGCCTTTACGGGCGCTTGATGAACTGGCTGGAAGAGGTGGTCCCCCAGCTTTTGGCCTCGGTGGGCAGGGGCGCGGGCAGCTTCGCCATGAGCGTCCCCTCTTGGGTGATCGCCGCCGTGGTCTTTCTCATGGCCAGCTACTTCATCACCTCCGATTATCCCCGCATCCGTTTCCTGGCCACCGAGCATATGCACGCCGACATACGCGGCTTTCTGGGCCGGGTGCGCAACGTGGCGGTGGCCGCCTTCGGCGGCTACGTCAAGGCGGAGCTGATCCTGTCCATCGGGGTGTTTTTCATCCTTCTGATCGGATTTGTCATCATCGGGCAGAGCTATGCCCTGCTGCTGGCCTTTCTGCTGGCGGTCATGGACTTCATCCCCATCATCGGCGCGGGCACCGTCATGGTCCCCTGGGCGGTGGTGGACGTGGTCATGGGCGACTACCGCAAGGCGCTGGAGCTGATGGTGATCTGGGGGATCATCTGCCTGTTCCGCCGGGTGGCCGAGCCGAAGGTGGTGGGCGACCAGACCGGGCTTTCCCCCATTCTGTCCCTGGTGAGCATCTACGTGGGGATGCGTCTGGCGGGCGTGCTGGGCATGATCTTAGGCCCGGTAGCCCTGCTGATCCTGATCAACATTGTGAAAATGGACGTCTTTTCCGGGTTCCACCGGGATATCAGCCTGGCCGTGCAGGACGTGCGGGCGCTGCTGGCCGACCGCCGGGAGCCGCCCGACCCGGAGTGAGGGGACACTGTCCGCAAGAAAATCGACGGACAACAAGAGGCGGCTTTTTTCAGCGTCTCCTTCCTGCTTCCCGGCGTCCCGTCGACATTTTTGCCCGCCATAAGGACCCTTACCCGCTCTCCGGTCATAAAGAATATTTGCATCGAATGACATCATTTTTAACAAACTTATTGTTGACAAGCATAAATTTATTAGATAAAATAAACAGCAGAAGGTTTGCTGAATGCACGGAGCACCCCCAGTGGCGGACTGTTGCCTGCAAGGCGCAGAGAGGGAGGGGCGTCCCATAGGCTAAATGTGATTGCCATTTCCACGGCCATTCTGCTCACTATAATCAACATATCACCAATTTAATCAGTGGTTAAAACCAGAGTAGCGGAGGAAACCATGAAACATAACTTTTTCGTTTATCTTTTTCCCGCACTTGCTTTCCTGTTTTTTCTGCTTGCAATTCTCTTTTGGTTCCGAAGCTCCTTGGCCCGACGCTGTCTTTCGAAATTTGGTTTCGCTCCTGACGCGAGAATGCCGTATCGTTTTTTCGGTATCATCATGCTCCTGGGCGGCGTAAATTTCGTGGTCATGGTTCTGCCCGCTCCGTATCGCGCTGTCATGCTCATTACGCTCCCCCTCTTTTTACTGCTTTTGTTCGCTCTGCTTTTGTTCCTTCTGTCTGCTTTGCTCCGAAACAAATAGATACCCACCGGCAAAGTCCAACATCATAAACTTAAGGAAGTCTGCCAAAGGAAATAGGCAGACTTCCTTAAGTTTATGATGTTGGGCACAGCCAAAGATTTTAACAGGACAAACAAAGCCGCCCGGGTCCGGCCCGGGCGGCTTTGTTCTCACAGCAGATGGCGGAAGGGGATGATCAGCACCCGCAGAACGCCGTACAGGAGCTTCCCTCCAAGGCCCTGCTCTATGGGCTGGTACGCTTCTCCCTCTGTCACCGTGCCGTCGGGGGAGACACAGCGGCTCTCCGCCTGAAGCCCCCGCGCCTGCGCGCGCAGGACAGCGTTCAGCTCCGGGCTGTCGATGACCAGCATCATCTCTGTGTCCAGATACACGCTGCGCATGTCGAAATTACAGGACCCGACGACGCTGACGTCCTCGCCGATCAGGATCAGTTTGGTATGGAGCGCCTGCGCTCCCGCGTACTCGTAGACTTGCAGCCCCGTCTCCCGCACCCGCTGCTTCTGGTTCAGGTAGTCCGTGCAGCCAAAGGGATTGGAGCCGATCTCCACCGCGTTGAGGATCATTTCGACCCGGGACGCGCCCGCACAGACGTCGGTCAAGTCCTGGTACATCTGCTTGCTGGCGATGATGTAGGGCGTGATGATCAGCACGTCCGCGTCCTGCTCCATCTCCTCCACCAGCCGGTCCCAGAGCTGGGGCTGCTTGTTTTCCGGTTCCATGGGGTTGGCGCACAATTCCACGCCGCCGGTCTCCAGCGTGACCGCTTCCCAGTCCGTCTCCCCAAACGCCTGGGGATAGGTCTCCCGGAGCTGCCGGTAGTGCTCCTCCAGCACGCCCGCGCCGCCGCCCCGGTCATTATAAGGCTGGCAGCAGGACAGCTCCCAGATCCGGTCAAAATACGCCTGAAGCTGCTGATAGGAGCCGCCCTCTCCGGGAACGGTCTCATAGACCAGAATGTCGTTGTCCTGATTGTAGGTATCCGCATAATTCCCCAGGAAAAGGTCGTCTGTGTTCCGCCCGCCGAGAATGTACGCGAAGTCGTCCGCGATCAGGTATTTATCGTGCATCCGGTAGTTGATCTTCCAGGGCAGCAGCAGGTCGATGGGATTGTAGAGCTTGACCTCCACCCGCTCGTGGGCGGCGAGCTGCCGGAAGTTTTGGCTGTTGGTCAGGTGCAGGCCCCCGTTGATCCCGTCCACCAGAATTTGGACCTCCACGCCCCGGTCGGCGGCGTGGAGCAGGGCGGCCATGATGTCCCGGCCGCTGTTGTCATCCCGGAAGTCAAAGGTAGTCAGCACGATCCGCTCCCGGGCGGCCTCGATCAGGCGCAGCCGCCACAGCAGCGCGTCCAGGTTGCTGTCAATGCTCAGCACCCGCTCCTGGGCCGCGGAAGTGCCCTGATTTTGGGCTTCCGCCTCCCCGGATTTGTGAAACAGGGGCGGGATGACCAAGCCGAGGACGATATAGATCAGAAACAGCAAAAGAAGGATGGCAAGGATTTTCAGGAGCTTTTTCAAGGAAGTCACCTCGCTTGCGCCGCAGGTCTTGCGGATGCCTCCAGTATATCCCCGAAAGCCGGTCCCTGTCAATCAAACTGCGCCGCATAGAGCTTGTAATAGAAGCCCTTTTGCTTCATCAGGCTCTCGTGGGTGCCCTGCTCCACCACGTCGCCGTGGTTGACCACCAGGATGTTGTCGGCGTGCTGAATGGTGGACAGGCGGTGGGCGATGGTGAAGCAGGTCTTGTCACGCATCAGCTCCCGCATGGCCGTCTGCACCTGCCGCTCCGTTCCGGTGTCCACGTTGGACGTGGCCTCGTCCAAAATCAGCATTCTGGCGTCGTAGAGCATGGCCCGGGCGATGGTCAGCAATTGCTTCTGCCCCTTGGAGATGTTGCCGCCGTCCTCGCCGATCACCGTGTGATAGCCGTCGGGCAGGCGCATGATGAAGGAGTGGATGTGAGCCGCCTTGGCCGCGCTTACGACCTCGTCCATGGTGGCGTTCTCCTTGCCGTAGGCGATATTTTCGAAGATCGTCCCCCGGAACACCCAGGTGTCCTGGAGCACCATGGCATAGGCCCCCCGCAGGCTGGACCGGGTGTAGTCCCGGATCTCGCCGCCGTCCACCAGGATCCGGCCGCTGTTCGCGTCGTAGAAGCGCATGAGCAGGTTGATGATGGTCGTCTTGCCCGCGCCCGTGGGGCCGACAATGGCGATCAGCTTGCCCGGCTGCGCGTCCAGGTTCAGGTCGTGGAGGATGATCCTGTCCGGGTCGTAGCCGAAGCTGACATGCTCCAGCTCCACATGGCCCTTCACATTTTCCAGCGCCTTCGCGTCCGGGCTGTCCGCCGTCTCCTCCTGCTCGTCCAGCAGCTTGAACACCCGCTCCGCCGCGGCCAGCGCCGAGAACAGCTCGTTGATGATATTGGCGATCTCGTTGATCGGCCCGGAGAATTTCCGGGAGTAGAGGATGAAGGAGGAGATATGCGTCAGGCTCACCGCGCCGAACATATACAGGGCCGCCCCCAGCATGGCGATCAGCGCCAGGGTCAGGTTGTTGATGCAGTTCATGGTCACGCCGATGGAGACGCCGTAGTACTCCGCGTCATAGTAGCCGTCGGCGGCATCGTGGTTGACTTGGTCGAAGTTCTCCCGCACCTTGTCCTCATAGGCATACGCCTGGATCGTCTTCTGGCCGCTGAGCATCTCTTCCACGAAGCCGTTCATGACGCCGTAGTTTTTGGAGCGCCTGGCATAGCGGGGCTGGGTCCGCTTGCGCATCCACATGGTGTAACCGATGGAGACGGGGATCATGATCACCACCACAATGGATAGGACGGGGGAGATCAGGAGCATCATGACCAGCGAGCCGACCACCGTTACCGTGCTGGTCAGGATGGACACCACGTCGGTGGCCAGGCAGGTGCTGACCACGTCGATGTCGTAGGAGACGCGGCTGATGATGTCGCCCGCCTGATTGCGGTCAAAATAGCCCACCGGCAGACGCATGAGCTTGTGGAACACATCTCTGCGCATATTGCGCGCCACCAGCTTGCTCACCCGGACCATGATCACATTGATGAAAATGGTCAGCAGGGAGGAGGACACATACACGATCAGCATCCGCTTCACGTAGTACCAGATCTTACCCAGATCCACCCGGCCGGCGCCGGCCTCGGCCAGGCCGACGGCGCTGCCCGCCAGCGCCGGGCCAAGCAGCGCCAGGACATTGCTGACGAGACACAGCACGATCACAAAAAACAGGATCAGCTTGTAATCCGCCATATAGGCGAGGATGCGGCGCAGGGCACCCCTGGTATCCTTGGGCTTTTTCATTACAGATACGATGGCCATGGACTACTCCTCCTCTCCCATCTGCGTTTTGTAGATGTCCCGATACTGCGGACAGGAGCGCAGCAGCTCTTCATGGGTCCCCTGGCCGATGACGCGGCCTTCGTCCATGACCAGAATGTGGTCCAGGCTCATGATGGAGCTGACGCGCTGGGCAACGATGATGGCGGTCGTACCGCCGTGGTGCTCCCGGATGGCCCGACGCACCGCGGCGTCCGTCTTGTAATCCAGGGCGCTGGAGGCGTCGTCCAAAATAAGAATGTCCGGGTCCGCCGCCAGGGCGCGGGTGATCAGGATCCGCTGCCGCTGGCCTCCGCTCAGGTCGGCACCGTGGATGGACGCCCGGTGCCGGTACTGGTCCTCGTAGGCCTCCACGAACTCGGCGGCGCAGGCGTCCGCGGCGGCGGCGCGCATGTCCTCCAGGCCGATCCCCCGGCCGAAGGAGATATTCTCCGCCAGCGTGTCGGCAAAGATCACGTCATTCTGAAACACCACGCCGAACATCCGATGCAGCGCGTCCTTTTCATAGGTGCGCACATCCTTCCCGTCGATAAACACATGGCCGAGGGTGGGGTCGTAAAAGCGCATGAGCAGGTTGATGATCGTCGTCTTGCCGCAGCCGGTCGGCCCGATGATGCCAAGGGTGCCGCCCTTTTTCATGGCAAAGCTGACATGCTCCAGGGTCATCTGCCGTGTTCCGCCGTCAAAGCCGGACGCGGCGCCCTCCCTGCTGTCCTCCCCATAGCGGAAGGACACGTCGTCAAACAGGATATAAGCGTCCCGGGAGGGCTGGGCAGCCTCTTCCTCAGGTATCGCGGAGAGGGTCTCCTCCGTGCGGACCACGGCCGCGATGCGGTTGGCGGAGGCGTTGGCCTTGGACATGGTGAGGAAGATCCGGTTCAGGCCCATCACGCCCATCAGGATCATGTTGAAGTAGGTCAAAAACGCCAGGATAACGCCCTTATCGATCTGGCCATTGTTGACCCGGACCGCGCCGATCAGCACCACCAGCGTCAGGCCGACGTTCAGCATCAGCGTCATGATCGGGCCGGGCAGGGACATGACCACGCTGGCCTTGCGCTCCCGGCGGCTCATCTCCTCGTTGACGCCGCCGAAGCGCCGCGTCTCATACTCCTCCTTGGAGAGGGCCTTGACCACGCGGATGCCCGTGATATTTTCCCGCATGACCCGGGTGATGTCGTCCACGCTTTTCTGCACCTTGTCGTAAAGGGGGATGCCCTTGACGGAGGCGAAGATGACCACAAAGACCGTAATGGGAGCCATCACGCACAGGATCAGGCTCAGGCCCACGTCCATGGTCATGGAGACGATGATGCCGCCGAGCAGCAGCATGGGCGCCCGAACCCCCATGCTTTGGAATATGCGGATAAAGTCCTGCACGTTATAGGAATCCGCCGTCATGCGGGAGGTCAGGGACGGCAGTCCGAACTCGTCCATCTGGCTTCCGGACAGGTTCACCGAGCGCCAGAACAGGTCCCGGCGGATCTCATAGGACGCGTTCTGGGAGACCTTGACGGAATTGCGGTTGGCCTTCACGTTCAGGAAACGGATGGCGAAGGCCAGCGCGATCATCATCACGCCCCAGAAAACGATCTGCGGCATACTCTTCGTGGGCGCGATCTTGTCGATCAGATGCTCCAGAATGTAAGGCAGCAGCAGTTCCAGGAAGGTGGCGACGATCTTCAGCAGGATCACGCCTGCGACCATCCATCTGTATTTCTTGACGTAGCTAAAAATAAATTTCAAAGCGTCTAAACCCTTCTCTCTCTCCAATCGGACAGCAGCGTGTTCAGCAGCCGTTCCAGCGTCTCCCGTTCCGCCTGCGTCAAGGCCGTGTACAGCTCAGTCGCGGGGTATGCCGTATGACGCCGGGCCAGATCCGCCCCCTTTTCCGTCAACGCCAGCAGCACCCTGCGCCGGTCGATTTCGCTGCGCTGCCGTTTCAAAAGGCCCTTGGCCTCCAGCTTGGAGATCAGCTCGCTGACCGAGCCCGGCCGGGTGCCCAGCCGCTCCTGGACCTGCCGCTGCGTCATGGGGCCGCCGCGCAGCATCTGCAGCACCATGCCCTGCTGCATGCCCGGGCTGCTGTGATAATACATAAACCTGCCGCAGTGCCGCAGCAGCTCCGTCAGCCGTTCGTCGCTCCCCGGCGCGCAGTTCCGTTCGTCCATGATCCACATCCCTTATCATTTTTATATTAAGGTACCAAAAAATATAACATAATATATCACTCCGCAGTCCAAAAGTCAAGGTACCGAACCAATTGCGTAAACGTTGCGGCGGGGCCGACGCAAAAGCCGGTCCCGCCGCAACATCCGTAAATTCTTTTTATATGCAAACCGCCGGAGGAAGATCCTCCAGCGGTTTGCTCCCCGCTTATTTCATTTCGACCGGCACCCAAATTTCACTTTTGTAGTCAGCCTGTGTCATATCTCCCGCGGAATACGCTTCGATGTTCATTTCGTATGTCGGCTGATACCCGGACGCGGGGAAGAACTCCGCGCAAATCTTATGCCACGTCTCCTGGATGGCGTTCGGCATCGCGCCCCGGCACGGAAACACAGCCCATGTCCTCTCCGGGATCTCCGTGACCCGAAAGCCCGCGGGGACCTCGCCGCCGCCGTACCGCGCGGCGATCGAATACTCAAAGGTTTTGTGGTCGGTGGGCTCGTTGTTATAGCAGACCCCGTAGACCGCGCTCCGGTCCGGCGTCTGCCGCAGCAGCGCCTCCACGGTCCCGTCCGCGCGGGCACGCACCCAGAATTCCGGGATGGTGTTCCGGTTCCGGGAGTCGTCGATGCTCTGGACCTCCATCCGTTCCAGCACCGGAAACGCTTCCTTTTTTACGATTTTGTAGTCCATCATACTGCCGCCTTTCAAAATGATCTGCACCGAAACGCGGGAGAAGGACTTGAGCCTGCCGCCGTCTTTTTTCGCTTCCGACGGCGTGATCCCGTGGAATCTGACGAACGCGCGGGTAAAGCTCTCCGGGCTATCGTAGCCATACTTCAGCGCGGCGTCGATCACCTTGATCTTCCCGGCGGCCAGCTCGCTGCCGGCAAGGGTCAGCCGCCTACTGCGGACATATTCGCCCAGCGGTATGCCGCACAAAATGCCGAAAATGCGCTGGAAATAGAACGGTGAACAGGCCGCCTGCTTCGCCGCCTCCCCATAGTCCAGCTCGTCGGTGATGTGCGCCTCGATATAATCCACAGCGTTTTGGATCCCGGTGACCCAGTCCATCGTCTCCCCCCTCGGTGTGATCCCATGATAGCGGAAAGCGGCCTTTTGTTCCTGACATCCCGTGCCCTGAACTGTCAGATCCACAGAAGCGGGGACGGCCTCTGACTCAGGCAGAAGCGCTGTATTGCAGCTTCCGGGTCAGAACGTTCCCCAGCAGCAGTCCCAGGCAGTACAGCGCCAGTCCCAGAACCGCCGTGAGCGCCAGCCCGATGGGGATACTGAACGGCCCGGAGGACTGATCCACCAGCAGATCGTCCATCACCTCCTGAAAGCCGCACGGCAGCGCAATGGCAAAGCCCCACAGCGCCGTACACAGCGCAAAGCTCCTCCGGTACTGCTTTAACTCCCTGCCGCTCACAGGCCCCCACCCCAGCAGCCCCCGGCTGACCGCCAGCAGGACGGGAGGAATCAGAACCAGAAGGATGGTCAGCGGCGCCAGCCAAGAAGTATAACCAAAATCAAAGCAGTAAACCGCCAGATAGAGCAAAACCGCTGCCAAGATCAGCGCGCTGCCGCCCGTGAGCAAAAGCCGGGAGACCCGGCCGGGATCCTTCTCCCGGGCTGGGTCGGTCTTCCGGATGGATACAGGCTCCGTCCCTTCTCCCGCAGGGGGCGGCGTTTGGGGCGCGTCGTCCTTCAGCAGATAATCCGTGGTGACCGCAAACAATGTGCTGATGGCCACGATGTAGGCCGCGTCGGGAGCGGCCTTGTCCAGCTCCCACTTGCTGACCGCCTGACGGCTGACCCCCAGCCGGGCCGCCAGTTCCTCCTGGGAAAGCCCGGCCCGCGCCCGCAGGGCCTGCAGCTTGTTGCCGAATGTCATATTGTGCACCTCCTCAAATTGGATGAGGTTATTTTACCCCGGACGCGCCGGGAGGTCCACCGCCGCGCGGCGTCAATTCCCGCAACCGCCGGTTGCGGCCCTCCGTTTGTCCCTGAAATACGGCTTATTCCGGCTTGCGCATGGTCAGGGAGATGCGCTTTTTCTTCTCATCCACCTCCAGCACCCAGACGGTGACCACGTCGCCCACGGCCAAAAGCTCGGAGGGGTGCTGCACCCGGCGGGTCAGCTTGGAGATGTGGACCAGGCCGTCCTGATGCACGCCGATGTCCACGAACACGCCGAAGTCGATGACATTGCGCACGGTGCCCTGCAGCTCCATGCCCGGCTTCAGATCCTTGGCCTCCATGACGTCGGTGCGCAGGATGGGGGCGGGCAGCTCGTCCCGGGGGTCCCGGCCCGGCTTCATCAGTTCCTTGATGATGTCGGCCAGGGTGGGCGCGCCCACGCCGCACTGCTCCGCCAGGGCGGACAGCCCAATGGTCTCGGCCTTCTCCTTCAAATCGGCCAGATTCCCCGCCTTCACGTCGGCCAGAGTGTGGCCGCAGGCGGCGAGCAGGGCCTCCGCCGCGCCGTAGCTCTCCGGGTGGACGCCGGTGTTGTCCAGGGCGCTCTTGCTCTCGGGCACCCGCAGGAAGCCCGCGCACTGTTCAAAGGCCTTGGGGCCTAATTTGGGCACCTTCAAAAGCTGTTTGCGGGTGGTGAACGCGCCGTTCTCCTCCCGGTACTTCACAATATTTTTCGCCGTGGTCCCGTTCAGGCCGGACACCCGCCGGAGCAGGGAGGGGGAGGCGGTGTTGGCGTCCACGCCCACAGCGTTGACGCAGTCCTCCACCACGCCGTCCAGCGTCTCGCCCAGGCGGGCCTGGGGCATGTCGTGCTGGTACTGGCCCACGCCGATGGCCTTGGGGTCGATCTTGACCAGCTCGGCCAGGGGGTCCTGGAGCCTTCTCGCGATGGACACGGCGGAGCGCAGGTTCACGTCGTACTCCGGGAACTCCTCGGCGGCCAGCTTGGAGGCGGAGTACACCGACGCCCCCGCCTCGTTGACGATCATGTAGGACACGCCGCCGCCCACCCTGCGGATCAGCTCCACCGCCATCTGCTCGGTCTCCCGGCTGGCGGTGCCGTTGCCGATGGCGATGTGCTCCACGCCGTGCTTTTTAATCAGGGCGGCTAATTTGGTAATGCACTCCTGCTTCTGCCGCTCCCCGTGGGTGGGGTAGACCACCGTGGTGTCCAGCACCTTGCCGGTGCCGTCCACCACCGCCACCTTGCAGCCCATGCGGTAGCCGGGGTCCAGGCCCATGGTCACCCTGCCCTTGACGGGGGGCTGCATCAGCAGGGGCTTCAGGTTCAGGGCGAACATATGGATGGCGCCCTCGTTGGCCTGGTCGGTCAGGTAATTGCGGATCTCCCGCTCCATGGAGGGCTGGATCAGCCGGTCGTAGGCGTCGTCCGCCGCGGCGCGCACAAAGGCCATGGCCGCCGTGCCGGGCACCGCCGCCCGGCGGACGGTGACACGGGCGGTCTCGGGGTCCAGCTCCACCAAGACTTTCAGAATTTCCTCCCGCTCGCCCCGGTTGACGGCCAGCACCTGATAGCCCTGGACCCGGCTGACCGGGCATTTGAAGTCATAGTACAGCCGGTAGACGCTGTCCTCCGGCTCCTTCTCCGCCGCCTGGGATACCAGCACCGCCCGGCGCAGGTACAGCGCGCGCAGCTCCTTACGGATGTCGGCGTCGTCGGAAATGCGCTCGGCCACGATGTCGTTGGCCCCCTGAAGGGCGTCTTCCACCGTCTCCACGCCCTTTTCCGGGTCCACGAAGGCGGCGGCCTCCTCCTCGGGGACCACCTGCGGGCCGTGGGCGGTCAGCAGGTCGGCCAGCGGCTCCAGGCCCTTTTCCCGGGCAATGGTGGCCCGGGTGCGCCGCTTCTGCTTATAGGGGCGGTACAGGTCCTCCACCTCGGCCAGAGTGGCGGCGGCGTCAATGGCGGCGGCCAGTTCCTCGGTCAGCTTGCCCTGGTTTTCGATGGAGTTCTTGACCTCGCTCCTGCGCTGCTCCAGATTGCGCAGGTATTGCAGCCGGTCGGCCAGCTCACGCAGAAGCTGGTCGTCCATGGAGCCGTGCAGTTCCTTGCGGTAACGGGCGATAAAGGGGATGGTCGCCCCCTCGTCGATCAGGGTGACGACGTTTTGTACCTGCTCCTCGGTGCGGCCAAGCTCCTTGGCCAGTGTTTGTATCATAGTGTCCATGGGATACCTCTTTTACATCATTTTCTGCATTGTACCATAAATTTTCCCCGCCCACAACGCGGGGATTTTTCAGAGTTTACTTTTCCGCCGGCTTCTTGTATAATATAAGTTCCAATATTTCCAGGATTTAAAGAAGGGATTCTGTTGCTTTCCGATTTACTGATCGTCGTAGGCCAGGTGTTCACGCTTTTCCTGATGATGGGCGTGGGCTTTGTCCTGGCTAAACGGGGCTGGTTTTCCACGGAAACCTCTTCCCAGGCCACCCATCTGCTGCTCTACATCGTAAGCTCGTGCATTGTCATTACTCGATTGCAGATCGAAGCCAGCGCCCAGGTGGTGCGCACCATGCTGATGGCCGCCCTGGGCATGGCCCTGACCTATATCGTCATGATCCCCCTGTCGCAGTTGATGTTCCGCAAGGAGCCATCCGACACCCGCGTGGTGCGCCGCTTTGGCATGGTGTACGCCAACAACAGCTTTATGGGTCTGCCTCTGCTGGCCGGTGTGCTGGGGGATGAAGCCCTTCTGTTCGGCATTATTTCCATGCTGATTTTCGCCCTGTTCCAGTGGACCCACGGCGTCATTCTCATGGGCGGCAAGCTGTCTCTGCGCAGCGCGGTCATTAATCCGGGCATCATCAGCATGGTCATCGGCGTATTCCTGTTTTGCACCGGGATCAGGCTGCCCTCCCCGGTGTACAATGCCATGGATTTTATGGGCAACCTGAACTCCCCGCTGGCCATGGTGGTGATCGGCTCCCAGATGGCGCGGGCGGACATCCTCGGCGTGCTGAAAAAGCCGAAGCTGTACCTGACGGCAGCGGTTAAGCTGCTGGCGGTCCCGGCCATTACCTGTGTGCTTCTGCTGCCCCTGCATCTGGAACCCCTGTCCTACTGCGCCTGCGTGGTGCTGTCCGCCTGCCCCACGGCGGGGGCCACCGCCATGTTCGCCCAGATGTTCCACCGGGATACAGAGACCGCCGCCCAGATGGTCACCCTGTCCACCCTGCTGTCCATCCTCACCCTGCCCGTGTTCGCCGTGCTGGCCCGGCAGATCTCCGGGTTGGGATAAAGCAGTTACAACCGATACGACGGCCCCCGTTTTAAAAAACGGGGGCCGTCGTATCATTACCAGGTGAGCGAGAGCTGCATTGTTCCCCTTTGCCCTGTATTTATTTGATTATGCAGGTATCAAGTTCTATGGAGAAGTCACCGGGTTTGGCACAATAGGCCCTGTATTATCGCTTATGGTCCATTCTCCGGTATCCTATATTTTCGACAAGGTAAAAATATTGAAGCGTGTCTCCATCTTCTACAGGTGTTTTTGTATGATCGTATTCCGAATAGTATTTTGCCCGAACTACAACAAAGTGATTTTGCAGGTATTCATCCGACCATCCGCGGGAATCCGCCAATTCACTGCCCGAATACATTTCAATGATGCGCTCTGTCTCCGCCTCGTCGATGGTAATCTCATCGACCCGGACCGTGATCGTGTACTCTTTTTTCGCTTGATTTTCAATGGCGCTCCGCACGACCTCGATCGGGTCGGTGGAAGGCTCTTGCAGCCAAAAGTCGCTCAATCCGTAGTGAACGACAAGAAAGCCGCACAGCGCCAGGATCGCGATCACCGCAGCCGCCAAGGGCAGTATGCGGCGCAGTTTTACAGATCTTCCGTTTCCACAATTTTCGCCTTTGCGGTCCCATAAATCAACGGTCAGCCGGATCAACTCGTCATCCACATTCCCGATCCGGTCCGCAAGCTGCAGGGTGGTCATACTTCGATCTCCTCGCTTTCCAAATAAGTCCGTAATTCCTTCCTCATACGGCAGAGCATGGACTTAACCTTGCTCTGACTATAGCCGGTTCGACGACAGATGCTGTCAATCGATTCAAAATACCAATAGCGCCAGAGAAAGACGGCGCGCTTTTTTTCACTTTGCCGCCTGAGAAACGCGCTGACGGCCTGTTCGATCCGCTTGTTCTCCAGCTCAGTCTCCACGGAAGCCCTCCCGGAAACGCATTCCTCCAGTTCTTCCAGGGAACAAACCGCATCCGGGCTGCGTTTGGCGGCGGACGCGTACTCCCATTTCCTCAGCGCCAGATTTCTGGTGATCCTGCTGACAAAAGCCGGGAATTGACGGGGCCTGTGAGGTGGAATGGCGTTCCACAGGCCCAAGTAGGTATCGTTGACGCATTCCTCGCAATCCTCTTGACTTTTCAAAATATTGTTGGCAATAAACAGGCACAGCTTTCCGTATTTTGAGGAGGTTTCCCGAATGGCGTCTTCATTTCTCTCCCAATACAGGTCAATGATCCTTTGATCGTCCATCTAAATCCCCCGCTTCCCATCTCCAAAGCTCACTATATCGGAAAAGCGCTTTCACCCTATAAGTACGGTTCTCCGCCAAATGGTCGCGGCGTGCTTTCAAATTTTTCCTGTGAAAGTTCCAATACAAAAACAGGCGGCAGGAGAGTTCCTGCCGCCTGCGCGGAGCTTGTTTGGTTCCGCCTGTTACCGCATGGCGTACAAAATCTTGGCCATCTCGCCGCGCTTGATGCACGCGTTGGGGAGGATGGTGTTATCCTCATAGCCGCCGATCACGCCCTGGGTCACCAGGACTTTCATGTAATCCGCCGCCCAGGCTGGGATGCTGGCGGCGTCGGCAAAGGTCAGCTCGCTTCCGGCATAGCCCTTCTGCTGGATGCGGCCCAGCATAGTCATGGCCTCCGCGCGGGTGATGTCATTCCCCGCGGAAATGCGGTTTTCGCTGCCCTCCATGACGCTCAGAGAGTACATGGCCTTCACAGCGTCCAAACACCAGGAGGGGATGCTGTCCGTGTCCGTAAAGGGCAGCTCCACACTGCTGTATGCCGTCAGATCCAGGCGCAGCCAGCGCGCGACCATCAGGGCGAACTCGCCCCGGGTGATGTTCTTGTCCGGCTGGAAGCAGAGCGCATCTCCCACTGATATGCCGTTGGAGATGTTCTGATCGTAGAGATAGCTGATATACACACCGGCCCAGTGGCTCTCCGTGTCGGCGAAGGGCGCCGTCCGGCCGTCGGCGGCGGCAATGTCGGCGCTGGCCCGGCCGATGTTGCCCGAGGCGTCGGTGGCGGCGACCGTGACCCGGTGGGCCGCGCCGTCCTGGGCGGGCAGGTCGGCGGTGACCGTCGCGCCGCTCTGGGTAAAGGTCAGCGCCTGGCCGTCATAGGTCACGGCAATCTGCGCCGTGTCAAAGCTCTGGTCCACGTCGTCCTGCAGGGTGGCGGAGACCTTGTTCCCGGACAAGGACACCGTGACGACCGGGGGCTTGGAGTCGGTGAGGTACTGGTTGGAGGTGGTCACCTGGTCCAGCCAAATGGTCCCCGTGGGCGCGGACCCGGTGGGCGTGATCTTCAGCGCCAGCACCTGGTCCGCCCCGTCGGGCAGGGGAACGATGATCTGGCGCCACCCGGTAAAGTTGAGCGCGGTCAGGCTCTGCTCACTGGAGCTTCCGTCCGCCAGGCGCACCGGGGCGGTCAGGGTGTTGCCCGATCCGTCTCCATAAACCCACAGGCTGAGATACCGCTCGCCCTCCCGGAAGTCCAGGTGAACGCTGACGGCGGCATATTCGCTGCCGCTGAGGTCGTAGCTGACCCTGGCGCTCTGGCTGCCGTAGCGCACATAGGCCGAGCGCTGCTCCGGTCTGATCTGGGCGGTCATGCTGTCCGCCATGTTCTGGAAGCCGCCTTCAAAGTTTTCCACCGTGCAGATGTGGCCGGCCACGGTCAGGGGAAGGGTGGCGGTGCGCCCCCCCGCGCTCACGGCGATGGACCCGGCCCCGCCCGTCTCCCCGGCGGTAAAGGTCCCGTTTTCGTCGATCGTACCCAGTCCGCCGGTCACCGACCAGGTAAAGTCCTCGTCCGAGCACACCAGCTCCAGGTTGCGGTACACCGCGCCGGCGGTCAGCCGGACCGTTCCGCCCGGCTCCACGCTGACCGAGGTGAGCGCCGCGCCGGTGTCCTCGTTTTTGACGGTGATCTTGTCCGGTGTGGTCACCACGGTAAACACTCCGCCGCCGGTCAGCCCGCCGGTCTGGGCCGATACGGCCGCCGTACCCGCCTGAGTCCCGGCGGTGAACACGCCGTTCTCCACCGTGCCCGAACCAGAGACGGACCAGCTCAGCTCATTCCCGGAATAAGTCCTTACCGTTTGCCCGATGGCGTCCACGCTCACAGCGGACAGCTCCACCTGCGCGCCCGCCAGCACCAATGCGTCTCCCGGCGTCAGGACCAGCGATTCCGCCATCCCCACCGGGGCCTGCAGGGCCGTCAGGAACAGGGCGTTGGTGACCGCCCGCTGGGAGCCGTCGGAGGGTCGATTGAGCACGCCGAAGGAGCCTTCCCCGGGCAGAGAAGCGCCAAAGGTGGTGGAGCCGCCGCCGTCCAGGCACATGGCCTCCATGCAGCCCAGCTCCACCAGGCGCTCGGCCACCTGCTTCATGGACGCGCCCACGCTGTAGCCGCTCTGGCGGCCGTCCACGGTGTAAAAGACGGCGGAGCCGTCCGCCCGGATGCCCACGGCGGTGCGGGGGGCCTGGGCAGTCTCGGTGGTGTCCAGGCCGGGTTCCACCACGCCGTTGGTCACCATCTTATACAGTCCGCCGATGGCGGTCACGGCGCTCTCCCAGCGGCTGTCGGCGGCGGCGACGGAAATCTCCACCGTGTCGCCGGGCTGCAGGGCGGTCAGCGCGCTGACCAGCGCCTCGGCGGCCTTGCTGTTGACGGACAGCACCAGCCTGCCCTCCGGGATGTCCATGGAACCGGTGGACTGGAGCACCTGCTCCACCGTGCAGGAGAGCCGTCCCCCGATCGTCAGCTCGGCGGAAGCGCCCATGACGGGCGTCAGGATCACGTCCACGCCGGGTTCCGTGTGCTCGGTGGTCGCCGCGAAATCGTCGGTATAGAGGACATAGCCGCCGGACACGGTGCGTATCTTATTCACGCCGCCGGAAATGGCGTGGGATGTCCCCCCGAAATCCGCCGTGACCGACAGGGAGGGCATCCCGATGAAGGCCCTTCCCCCGGCGTCAAAGCCCAGGGCGTAGAGGTAGGACGAGGAGGAGCGCAGCACCCCGTCGGTGACCACAAGGCCCAGGGGCGCGCCGGTGGCCAGTTCAAAATAGTCGCCGTTGACGCCGCCCAGCACCCGCTTGCCCTCGGCCTCCAGCCCCTGGGCCAGCGCGGTCAGCGTTTTCTTTTCCAGCACCGTGCCGCCATAGGCCACGGCGGGCTGCACCAGCGTGTTGGGGGTGTACTCCAGATAGCGCTCGGTGCGCAGGTCGGAGTAGGTGGCGCTCCAGAGATACTGCCGGGTGTAATCCACCCCCTGCGCCAGATGAGTTTTTCCTATATGGATCTCCGTGCCCAGAGCCTGAGAGGCCGACGCTGCGGGCCCGACGGTCAACACAGCCGCCAGGAGCAGGGACGCGGCACGAACCAGCTTTTTCCTCATTATGTAAACCTCCTTTTTACAGGTATTCTACCACACCCGAGCTGACTTGTAAACAGAAAAGGCCGTTTGGAAATTCTTACGAATTTCCAAACGGCCTGCTTTGATCGCTCACACGGGCGAGGGTATCGGCCAGGGTGGCCTGCTCCTGAAGCTCCAGCAGCTCCCCGATGATCTGGTTGGACACCAGGAAGCCTTGGGGCGTCAGCCGCCAGCGGCCGCCGCTCCGAACGGCCAGCCCCTGCTTTTCATATTCCGTGAGCCTGCGCTCCAGCGGCTCAAAATTCATGCGGTACTCCCGGCGGTATTCCCACTCCTCAATGCCGCGGGTGGTGCGCAGTCGGAGCATCAGGTACTCGCCTGAACGCTCCTCTCGGGGGATGGGATCATCCTCGTCCACAATGGGGCCGCCCTCCAGCACACCCCGGATATAGCCCTCCAAATCCCGGACAAAGGAGTAGCGCCGGGAGCCGAAATCAGAATGCGCGCCCGGTCCAAAGCCCATATAGGGCCGGGTCAGCCAGTATTTGCAGTTGTGGCGGGAGCGGAAGCCCTCCTTGGCGAAATTGGAGATCTCGTACTGGCCGTAGCCCGCCCGCGCCAGCCGCTCCACCGTCCAAAGGTAGCAGTCGGCCTGGACGTCGTCGTCGGGCAGGACCTCGCCCGCCTCCACCCGGCGGCACAGGGGCGTGCCCTCCTCCACCTTCAGGCCGTAGGCGGAGATGTGCTCCGGCTCCAGCGCCAGCACCTGTTCCACCGTCTCCCGCCAGTCCTCCTCCGTCTGACCGGGCAGGCCGTAGATCAGGTCCAGGCTCAGGTTTTGGAATTTCGCCCGGCGCGCCCACTCCACCGCCCTGCGCGCCTGATCAAAGGTGTGGGGCCGTCCCAAGGAGGCGAGCTGGCCGTCGTCCGCCGACTGCACCCCCAGGGAAACGCGGTTGAAGCCCGCCTTGCGCAGCCGGGTGAGCATTTTCAAGTCGACGCTGTCCGGGTTTGCCTCCAGGGTGATTTCCGCCTGCTTGTCCACCCGGTAGTGCTTTTTGATCCACTTCAGCAGCCCGGTCAGGCGCTTGGCGCCGTAAAAGCTGGGCGTGCCGCCGCCGAAGTAGACCGTGTCCACCGTCCAGGAGGCCGCCAGGGGGGCGGCCTCCGCCAGATGGGTCATCAGGGCGCGCTGGTAGTCGTCCATGCGCCCCTCCTGTCCCGCCAGGGAGTAAAAGTCGCAGTACGCGCACTTGCTGCGGCAGAACGGGATATGGATATACAATCCCAGAGTTTGATCCATAGGTCCATCCCTTTTCCTTTCAGATTCATTTTGCAAACCGTCCCCGTTTCCGATACAATAGAAAGAAAAGGGGGAATGGTGATGAAGGACCGGCGCCTGGAGCTGACGGTGACGGAAGCGCGGAAGGTGGACCTTCTGCTGCGCCGGGAGCTGAACTGCTCCTCCGCCGTGGTGCGCACGGCGAAAAAGTATCCCGACGGCATCCTGCTGGACGGCGTTCACGCCACCACCGCCGATGTGGCCCGGCCGGGGCAGGTGCTGTCCATCCTGATCTCCGACCGGGAGGACGGCGGCCTGGAGCCGGCGGAAGGGCCGGTGGAGTTCGTCTACGAGGACGAGGACCTGCTGGTCCTCAACAAGGCGGCCGGGGTGGCGGTCCACCCCAGTCCGGGGCATCACGCCGATACGCTGGGTAATTTTTTGACGGATCATTACAAAAAGGAGGGAGTCCCCTTCCTGTTTCGCCCGGTGAACCGGCTGGACCGGGGCACCTCCGGCCTGATGGCGGTGGCGCGCCACGCCCACGCCCAGGAGCTGCTGAAGCACCAGCTCCACACCGGCTCCTTCCGCCGGGTTTACCTGGCGGTGTGCCGGGGCGCGCCCCGGCAGGAGGAGGGGATCGTGGACATGCCCATCGGCCGGGCCGACGGCTCCGTCCTGCGGCGGGAGGTGCGCGCCGACGGGGCGCGGGCGGTGACCCACTATCAATTCCTGTCCACCACGGGAGAGCGCTCCCTGGTGCGCCTGGAGCTGGAGACGGGGCGCACCCACCAGATCCGGGTCCACATGGCCTGGCTGGGCCATCCGCTGGTGGGTGACTTCCTCTACGGCGAGGAGGACAAGGCGCTGATCGGCCGCACGGCCCTGCACTCCTGGAAGCTGGCCGTCACCCAGCCGCTGACGGGGGAGCGGCTGGAGCTGACCGCGCCGCTGCCCCAGGATATGGTCAATCTTCTGTAAAGCCCGCCAGCCGCCGCCATTTCCCGGAGCGCCAGCGCAGGGCGCACAACACGCCCCGCAGGAACAGGTCGATGGACATGGCGATCCACGCGCCGTTCAAGGCCCAGCGGAAGCCAAAGACAAAGATAAGCGCCAGCAGAATGCGCACCACCCACACGCTGCCCAGGCAGACGAACATGGGGTACCGGGTATCGTTGGCCCCCCGCAGGGCGCCCGACATGACGATGGACAGGGCGAAGAAGGGCTCGCAGAAGGAGACGATGCGCAGGACCATGGCGGTCAGCCCGACGACCTCGGCGTCCGGTGTGAACAGGCCGGCCACCTGACGGGCCGCCGCAAACAGCACCGCGCCCGTGGCCACGCACAGGGCAAAGCCGATCTTTCCCGCGAGGACGCCGTATACCCTGGCGTCCTCTTTGTTTTGCGCGCCCACCGCCTGCCCCACCAGGGCGGTGGCCGCGAAGGAGATGCCGTAGGCGGGCAGGTAGCACAGGCCCTCGGCGGTGTTGGCGATATAGTGGGCGGCCAGGGCGGCGGTGCCGATGGAGGCCACGATCCGGGTCATGGCCACCTGGCCCAGGTTGATGCTCATGCGCTCGGCCATGTAGGGCAGACCCAGGCTGGCCGCCGTGCGGATGATCACCCGGTCGGGCCGCAGGGAGTCGCCCGACCCCCGGGAGAACAGCCGGAACCGGCGGATGACGGTGATGATCATAATAGCGCCCGCCAGGGTGAAGGCGGCGGCCGACGCAGCGGCCGCTCCCGCCACGCCCATGCCCGCGCCGGGAATGGTGACGCTCCTGCCCAGAAGCGTCACCTGGCGAGTGGAGTAGATCAGAAAAAAGTTCAGCACCATGTTGGTCAGGTTGGACAGGGTATTCAGAAGCAGCGGGGTCTTGGTATCGCCCGTACAGCGGAACACGGGCGACAGCACGAACAACGCCGCGTTGCAGGGCATGCCCAGGGCGTACAGGCGCAGATACCGCACCGCGTCGGGCAGCACCTCCGGCTCCGCGCCCAGCCACGCGGGAATAAAGCCGCACAGCAGCAGCAGGACCGCCAGAAACAGGACCCCCACGACCAGAAAGGCCAGCAGGGACTGGAGGATGGCGCGGCGGGCCTTCTGCTCGTCCCGGGCGCCCACGGCGTTGGCCACCTGGACGGAATAGCCCACGCCCACGCCGGACAATACGCCGCCCAGCAGCCAGATAGGGGAGGCATTGATGGACACGGCGGCGGTGGCCGTCTTGCCCAGCACGCCCACCATGGCGGCGTCCACATAGCTGACCATGGTGCCCAGAAGCTGCTCCAGAATGGCGGGCCAGGCCAGGTGCCACATGATCCTCACGCGGCGGTCTTTTTGATGAGTCAATGTTTCCATTGACGCGCCTTCTTTCTCAAATTATACGCCCGTCAGGTCGAAGGGCGGAATATAGTCCGCCCGGGCGGAGGAGTCGTCCTGCACGAAGCCCGCCAGGCCCAGATTTTCCATGTACTCCCGGGCATTGCGCCCCTCCGAGGGCCGCAGGCGGCGGGACAGCGCCGGGTCGTTTTTCGCCCGGCCCCAGGGGGTGTACTGGCTCATCAGGGAGAACAGCACCTCCCCCGGCTGAAACCGCTCCGCCACCCAGTCCATGACCGCCTTGGCCTCCTCCAGCCGCCCGGGCAGGAGCAGATGGCGGATGATCACGCCCCTTTTCAGCAGGCCGTCCTCTCCAAATTGGCAGGGGCCGGTCTGGCGGACCATCTCCAGAATGGCGGCACGGGCCGTCTCCGGGTAGTCGGCCGCGCCCGACCAGCGGCGGGCGTACTCCCCGTTCCAATATTTCAGGTCGGGGAGATAAATATCGATTTTCCCCTCCAGGCGGCGCAGAGCGTCCACCCGGTCATACCCGCCGGTGTTGTACACCGTGGGCACACCCAGGGGCCGCGCCAAAAGCTCCTCCAGCACATGGGAGAAGTGGGTGGGGTTGACGAAATTGACGTTGTGCGCCCCTTGGGCGATCAGCTCCAGGCAGATCTCCCGCAGGCGCTCTACGGTAATGACCTTGCCGAAATTCCGGTGGCTGATCTGCTCATTCTGGCAGTAGATACATTTTAATGCGCAGCCCGAGAAAAAGACGGTCCCCGAGCCGCGCGTGCCCGAGATGGGCGGCTCCTCCCACAGGTGCAGGGCGGCGCGGGCCACCGTGGGAAGGGCGGGCATCCCACAGACGCCCGCCCCTGTGGATCCCGTTCGATCAGCCCCGCAGCGGCGGGGGCAGAGGGTGCAGATCATAATAAATCTTCCTTTTTATTCCGAAAGGGTCCCTGCAAAACAGGTCAACACGGTGTGCGGTACGAGCATGGCGGGCCGCCGAGGGCGGCGGCCCCTACAGACTTTCCGTAACCCCCGCGGTCAATTCGCAGGGCGCGCCTGTATGCGTGACGCCCCGAATCTCTGATTTGGCCAGCGGAACTATGCGTTGGCTGTACGTCCGTCCCTTAACGGTGCAAAACCCTGTCCTCCGTGCGGCCCATGAGCCAGTCCACCGAGACATCATAAAAGTCGGCAATCACCAACAGGTTTTCATACTGCGGCTTTCTTCCCAACTCTAAATCCTGATACCCGCGGTTCGACATTTTCACCGCTTGGGCCACCTGAACCTGAGTCAGCTTTTTTTCTTTTCTTAAAATTCGGAGTCTCTCGGAAAACATTTGAAATCCCCCTTGACACGCAATCGACAACGTGTTATATTATACGCAGTTAACTGCGTATTTCGAGGTGTAATTTATGTTTCACATCATGGACTGCTTATACGACTGCTGGATCGGCCCGCCCGACCCGGCCAAATGGCCGGAGTACGTTCAGGACGACCCCGTCCGGGGGCACGGCCGCTACAGCTTTCAGCAGGGCCTCGTGCTGGGCCTGCTGCTCTTCGCGGAATGCGCCGAGGACGCTCTCAAATAAGCGCGGATCAAACCGGCGTGCGCATCCTTACAGATACCGCTCCACAATATGCGCGAAGTCGGAAAAGGCGTTGGGCACCGCGTAGGTCCTGGCCAGCTCCTTTTTGTCCGCCCACACCCAGCCCTCGGGCAGGTCCCCGTCCATGGCGAGGATGACACGGCCCGTCATATGCCACTCCACATGGGTGAAAATATGCCTGCCCGTGTGGGAGCCGTACTCCATCCCCCGCACGGGGCAGGAGGCGGGGGCCGGCTCGCAGGGGAACTCCCAAAGCCCGGCCAGCAGCCCCCGGGGCGGGCGGCGGCGCAGGGCCGCCCGCTTTTCATAAAAGATCAGAAACACATCCCGCTGTTCCACCCGGCGGGTCTTGCGCGGGGCCTTGACGGGCAGCTTGTCCGTGCACCCGGTCCGGAAGGCCGCGCAGAAGGCAGCCGCCGGGCACTTTTCACACAGGGGCGCGCCGTTGGGCAGGCACACCAGCGCCCCCAGCTCCATCAGGGCCTGGTTGAAATCCCCCGGCGCACGGGTGGGAATGACCTCCCGCAGCTCGGCGGTCACCTTTTTCTTCATGGCCTGGGTGGTGATGTCGCCGTCGTCCCCGGTGATCCGGGCGACCACCCGCAGGACGTTGCCGTCCACCGCCGGCGCCGGCAGGCCGTAGGCGATGGAGCAGATGGCCCCCGCCGTATAATCCCCAATGCCGGGCAGGGCGCGCACGGCGTCATATTCCCTGGGAAACTCGCCGCCGTATTCCTCCACGATGATCCGGGCGGCCCGCTGCAAGCTGCGTGCCCGGGTGTAGTACCCCAGGCCCTGCCACAGCTTCATCATCTGGTCCTCGGGCAGCGCGGCCAGGTCGCCCACGGTGGGACAGCACTGCAGCAGGCGGGCGTAATAGTCCAAAACCGCCGCCACGCGGGTCTGCTGCAGCATGATCTCGGACAGCCAGACCCGGTAGGGGGTGGGGTCCTTCCGCCAGGGCAGCTCCCGGGCGTTCTCCCGGTACCACTCCAGCAGGGGGATGGGCAGTTGTTCCAGTTGCTCGTTCATACGGAATGCTCAACCCTTTCTTTTGTGAAGAGTATTATACCGTGTCCCCGGTTTTTTTGCAACGGGCGCGGAAAAAATCCGCGCGGCCTGATTTTGCAACTTTTCCTTGACAAGCCCCGTCCGCGCTGGTATACTATCAAAGCCGCTTTGAATGGGCCGTCAAGTAAAAAGCGCCTTCCCGCGCCTTTTCGCCCCCGACAGCGAGCCCGTAATGAAGGAGTTGAAAATCAATGCACGCAATCATCGAGACCGGTGGCAAGCAGTACAAGGTGACCGAGGGCGACACCCTCTTCATCGAGAAGCTGCCCAACGAGGCCGGCGACGCCGTCACCTTCGACAAGGTCCTGGCTGTCATCGACGGCGACAAGGCCACTTTCGGCACTCCCGTGGTGGAGGGCGCCAAGGTGGAGGCCAACGTGGTGAAGAACGGCAAGGGTAAGAAGATCATGGTCTTCAAGTACAAGCCCAAGAAGGGCTACCGCCTGCGCCAGGGCCATCGTCAGCCCTACACCAAGGTGGAGATCACCAAGCTCTCCGTCTAAGCTATGACCACCGTTACGTTCCATTCCGAGGGCAGCCGCATCACGGGCTTCACCGTGGAAGGCCACAGCGGACTGGCCCCCGAGGGGGAGGACGTCCTCTGCGCCGCCGTCACCAGCGCCGTGCGCCTGACCGAGTGCGCCGTTAACGACGTGCTGGGCCTGGAGGCTTCGGTCAAGGTCCGGCAGAAGGACGCGTCCATTTCCCTAAAGCTCCCCGGCGGCCTGGGGCAGACCAACGAGAGCACCTGTCAGACCCTTCTGACGGCGCTGATGGTCTACTTCACCGAGCTGCACGAGGAGTACCCCGATCACTTGATCGTATTTGACAACGACAGCATGGAGGTGTAACAAATGCTGAAAATCGGTCTGCAGTTTTTCGCCCACAAGAAGGGCGTCGGCTCCACCCGCAACGGCCGTGACTCCGAGTCCAAGCGCTTGGGCGTGAAGCGGGCTGACGGTCAGTTCGTTCTGGCCGGCAACGTGCTGGTCCGCCAGCGGGGCACCCATATCCATCCCGGTGTGAACGTCGGCAAGGGCAGCGACGACACTCTGTTCGCCCTGAAGTCCGGCCGTGTGAAGTTCCATCGGCTGGGCAAGGACCGCAAGCAGGTTTCCATTATCGAAGAGGAAGCCGCCCAGTAAAAATGGGTATACTAAGCGCCCCGAACGAAAGCCCGTTCGGGGCGCTTTTCTTAGAATGCGAGGTGGCAGCGATGCCGAATTTTGTAGATACCGCGCGCATCACCGTCAAGGCGGGCAACGGCGGCAGCGGCGTGGTCTCCTTCCACCGGGAGAAATATGTGGCCGCCGGCGGCCCGGACGGCGGCGACGGCGGCAGGGGAGGCCATGTGATCCTGCAGGTGGACGACCATATGTCCACCCTGATGGACTTCCGCTATAAGCGCAAGTACACGGCCCCCAACGGGCAGGACGGCCAGGGCAAGCGCTGCTCCGGCCGGGACGGGGAGAGCCTGGTGATCAAGGTCCCCCGGGGCACCGTGGTGCGGGACACCGAGACCCGGGAGATCATCAAGGACATGTCGGACAGTGAGCCCTTCGTGCTGGCCCGCGGGGGCAACGGCGGCTGGGGCAACAAGCACTTCGCCACCCCCACCCGGCAGGTGCCCCGCTTCGCCAAGGCCGGTCTGCCCGGCCAGAGCCGGGACGTGATCCTGGAGCTGAAGCTGCTGGCCGACGTGGGCCTGGTGGGCTTCCCCAACGTGGGCAAATCCACCCTGCTCTCGGTGGTCTCCAAGGCCCAGCCCAAGATCGCCAACTACCACTTCACCACCCTGTTCCCCAACTTGGGCGTGGTGTATGTGGAGGAGGGCGTTTCCTTCGTGCTGGCCGACATCCCCGGCATCATCGAGGGGGCCAGCGAGGGGGCCGGTCTGGGCCACGACTTTCTGCGGCACATCGACCGCTGCCGCCTGTTGATCCATGTGGTGGACGTCTCCGGCTGCGAGGGCCGGGACCCGGTAGCCGACTTTGACGCCATCCAGGAGGAGCTGAAGCAGTATTCTCCCGCGCTGGCCTCCCGGCGGATGCTGGTGGCGGGCAACAAGGTGGATATCGCCGCCGACCGCGCCGGGCTGGAGGCGCTGAAGGCCCACGTGGAGGCGCTGGGCATGCCCTTCTTCGAGCTGTCCGCCGCCGCCCACCTGGGCACCCGGGAGCTGATGAAGGCCGCCGCCGCAGAACTTTCCGAGCTGCCCCCGATCATCACCTACGAACCGGAGTACGTCCCCCGCCCGCCCGAGGTGGACACCAGCGAGCCGCTCCATATCGAGCATGTGGACGACACCTGGATCGTGGAGGGCCCGTGGCTGCAAAAGCTGATGGGCAACGTCAACTTCGGCGATTACGAGTCCCGCAACTGGTTCGACAAGATGCTGCGCCAGTCCGGTCTGTTCGACCGGCTGGAGGAGATGGGCATCCACGACGGCGACACCGTCAGCCTGTACAACCTGGAATTTGAATATCAGAGATAAAAACGCGCCGGTAAGCGGGTGATTTCCGGGCGGGCGCGGAATTTAACTCTTGCAATTTTACAAAAAACCGTATATGATGTTTCTGGAAATAATAAATGCGGCAGCCGCGGAGTGCG